>SXGU01570520.1_pt1 | contig 30845 bp, 44 predicted proteins | sample 3174531 | NCBI WGS metagenome assembly SXGU01 (sample SAMN11356863, study PRJNA531348) | freshwater metagenome | isolation source: freshwater sample F1-140 | place: China: Fuxian Lake, Yuxi | collected 2017-12-25 | reverse complement strand
ATGGATTGGATGGAGCAAGAGCAGGAGCGGGGTATTACGATAACTTCAGCTGCGACAACTTGCTTTTGGAGTGGAATGGAAAAGCAGTTTTTGCCGCATCGAATTAATATAATTGATACTCCCGGGCATGTTGATTTTACGATCGAAGTCGAGCGGTCATTGCGAGTTTTGGATGGTGCTTGTGCTGTTTTTTGTGCGGTAGGAGGGGTTGAGCCTCAGTCTGAAACAGTTTGGCGACAAGCGGATAAGTATAGGGTTCCTCGATTGGTCTTTGTCAATAAAATGGATCGTTCGGGTGCAAATTTTCTGCGAGTTATTGAGCAGATTAAGTCGCGGCTGGGGAGTTTGGTTGTTCCCATGCAGTTGCCGATTGGTGCTGAGGATGGTTTTGAGGGGGTCGTTGATCTGCTCAAAATGAAAGCCATATATTGGAATGAAGGCAATATGGGGATGACCTTTGATGAAAGGGATGTGCCTATAGATATGCAGGAGGCGTGCAATAAATGGAGAGATTATATTGTTGAAGTGGCTGCGGATGCAAATGAAGCCTTAATGGAAAAATACCTTCAAGAGGGGGTTTTGGCAATTGAGGAAATAAGGCATGGTATTCGTGTTCAAACTATAGAAAACAAGATAGTGCCTGCGTTTTGTGGGTCGGCTTTTAAAAATAAAGGTGTTCAAGCAATGTTGGATGCCGTCGTTGACTATTTGCCCGCTCCAAGTGATGTAAATGCAATCACGGGTGTTTTAAGCGATGAAATTACGGAGGCCCGTCGTCCTGCAAGTGATTCTGAGCCTTTTTCGGCGTTAGCATTTAAAATAGCGGCTGATCCGTTTGTTGGAACATTGACTTTTTTTAGGGTCTATTCAGGTGTGTTGAGTTCTGGAGATAGTATCTATAACTCAGTAAAAATGAAAAAAGAGCGAATTGGCCGTATAGTTCAGATGCATGCTAATAGTCGCGAAGAAGTAAAAGAAGTTTTTGCTGGTGATATAGCGGCGGCAATCGGACTTAAAGATGTTACTACAGGGGATACTCTCTGTGATCTCAAAGATATTATCATTCTTGAGCGAATGGATTTTCCTGATCCTGTAATTTCGGTTGCAGTAGAGCCTAAGACGAAGGCTGATCAGGAGAAAATGGGGGTCGCCTTATCTAAGCTTGCTCAAGAAGATCCTTCATTTCGTGTTCATACAGATGATGAGTCAGGACAAATAATTATTTCCGGGATGGGAGAGCTCCATCTTGAAATTATTGTTGATCGGATGAAAAGGGAGTTTAGTGTCGATGCTAATGTTGGTGCTCCCCAGGTAGCATATAGAGAGACAATTCGTAATTCGGTAGAGCAAGAAGGAAAATTTGTAAGGCAGTCGGGTGGTCGTGGGCAATATGGTCATGTCTGGTTGCGAATCGAGCCCCAGGAGTTGGGGGCGGGTTATGAGTTTGTAAATGAAATTGTTGGTGGCGTTGTTCCGAAAGAATACATACCAGCAGTAGACAAGGGAGTGCAAGAGCAGTTAAGAAGCGGGGTTCTTGCCGGGTATCCTGTTTTAGATGTAAAGGTGTCTTTATTTGATGGTTCGTATCATGATGTTGATTCGAACGAGATGGCTTTCAAAATTGCCGGGTCTATGTGTTTCAGGGAAGGTGCAAGGAAAGCAAATCCGGTTTTACTTGAGCCAATAATGAAAGTTGAAGTGTCGACGCCTCAGGAATATATGGGCGATGTTGTGGGGGATATCAACAGGCGCCGTGGCATAATTCAGGGAATGGAAGAAACACCGTCAGGTAAAATAATAAGCTGCGAAGTTCCTTTAGCGGAAATGTTTGGTTATGCAACTGATTTGCGATCGGCAACGCAGGGGCGCGCAACATACTCTATGCAGTTTGAAAAATACAATGAGGTGCCTGCAAATATTGCAGAAGCAATTGTTAAAAAATCTTCATAAAATATTGATATAACATATAAGGTATTGACTCATGGCCAAAGAAAAATTTTCACGTAGTAAGCCCCATGTAAACGTAGGCACAATTGGACACGTTGATCACGGCAAGACCACATTGACGGCAGCGTTAACAACAGTAATGGCAAAATTGCATGGTGGTGCGGTTAAGGCATTCGACCAGATCGATAACGCACCTGAAGAGCGCGCACGGGGTATTACTATTGCGACATCTCATGTGGAGTATGAGTCGGCGACACGCCACTATGCGCACGTTGATTGCCCAGGTCATGCTGATTATGTAAAAAACATGATTACCGGCGCAGCACAAATGGATGGCGCGATACTGGTCTGTTCGGCAGCTGACGGTCCGATGCCGCAAACTCGTGAGCATATCCTGCTGTCAAGGCAGGTCGGTGTTCCCTATATCGTGGTGTTTTTAAACAAAGCGGACATGGTTGACGATGAAGAGTTGATCGAGTTGGTGGAAATGGAAATCAGGGAATTGCTGGATATGTATGAATTCCCAGGCGACGATACACCCATTATTAAAGGCTCGGCGCTGCTTGCCCTGCAGGGTGATGAGAGTGAAATCGGCATGCCTTCCGTTGTCAGATTGGTTGAAGCATTGGATAGCTATATTCCGTTACCGGAAAGAGCGGTTGATGGCGCCTTTCTGATGCCTATCGAAGACGTATTCTCTATTTCGGGTCGCGGAACAGTAGTTACCGGACGTATAGAGCGTGGAGTGATTAAGGTCGGACAGGAAGTTGAAATCGTAGGCATCAGGCCGACTGTATCAACAACCGTAACGGGTGTTGAAATGTTCCGCAAATTATTGGATCAAGGCGAGGCCGGCGATAACGTAGGCTTGCTGCTAAGGGGTACCAAGCGTGATGACGTGGAGCGTGGGCAAGTATTGGCGCATAAAAACACCATTAAGCCACATGCGCATTTCAACGCAGAGATTTACGTCTTGTCAAAAGAAGAGGGTGGTCGTCATACGCCGTTTTTTAATGGTTACCGTCCCCAGTTCTATTTTAGAACTACAGACGTGACCGGTGCGGTCGATTTGCCGGAAGGCGTTGAAATGGTTATGCCTGGCGACAATATTTCTGTAAAAGTCAAATTAATTTCACCGATTGCGATGGAAGACGGCTTGCGTTTTGCGATACGTGAAGGTGGTCGTACTGTCGGTGCCGGTGTTGTTGCATCAATTATTGAGTAATATATATGTCTAATCAATCTATCAGAATCCGTTTGAAATCATTTGATCATAAGTTGATCGATCAATCGGCTGGTGAGATAGTAGAAACAGCAAGGAGAACAGGCGCTCAAGTTAAGGGCCCTATTCCTTTGCCTACTAAGAAAGAGCGTTTTACAATTTTGATCTCGCCTCATGTGAATAAAGATGCAAGAGATCAGTATGAATTAAGAACATACAAAAGATTGCTGGATATTGTGGAGCCGACTGACAAAACCGTAGATGCCTTGATGAAGCTAGATCTTGCAGCTGGCGTTGATGTTCAGATAAAGTTGAATTAAAAATAGAGGAATTGGCAGATGTCAATAGGTCTTATAGGTCGTAAATGTGGTATGACCAGAGTTTTTTGTGAGGATGGAACATCTGTTCCTGTGACTGTTCTCCAGATTGACTCAAACAGAGTTACTCAGGTGAAAAAAGTAGAAACTGATGGATATCGTTCTATTCAGGTAACTGCGGGTGAAAAAAAATCTTCGAGGGTCAACAAAGCGATGGCTGGTCATTACGCGGCCGCCAACGTGACAGCCGGCCGAGGTCTCTGGGAGTTTAGACTTGAAGAAGGTGAGGGTGTTGATTTATCTGCTGGTTCCCAGTTGTCGTTAGATATTTTTTCTGCTGGTCAAGTTGTTGATGTTCAAGGAAGAAGTATAGGTAAAGGGTTTGCTGGCGGTATTAAGCGACATAATTTTAGTATGCAGGATGCAACACATGGTAACTCACGTTCACATAGGGTTCTGGGTTCTATTGGTATGAATCAAACGCCAGGTCGTGTATTCAAGGGCAAAAAAATGGAAGGTCATATGGGGGCTGAAAAGGTGACAGTTCAGAATTTGACTATTCATGCAATTGATGCAGAAAGAAATTTAATTTTAGTAAAAGGCGCCGTGCCTGGTGCTAAGGGCGGAGATGTAGTCATTACACCCGCGATGAAAATGCGAAATAAAGGTTAAGCCATGGGTTTGCAAATACCTGCTTTAAATAAACAAGATGCTATCGGGCTGGTTGAAGTAGCTGATGCTGTTTTTGGCCAGTCTTATAATGAGACATTGGTGCATCAATTAGTGACTCGCTATTTGGCTGGTGGTCGTGCTGGTACCAAAGCTCAGAAGACTCGTTCCGATGTCAGTGGAGGTGGTGCAAAGCCATGGAGACAAAAAGGCACTGGTCGCGCAAGATCGGGTACAACCCGGAGTCCGGTTTGGCGCACAGGCGGCGTTACCTTTGCTGCAAGACCTAGATCTTATGATCAGAAGCTGAACAAAAAAATGTTTCGTGTTGGTATCCGGTCGATTTTATCAGAGTTACTGAGGCAAGACCGTTTGGTAGTTAGCAGTGATATTGTGCCTGCTACGCCAAAAACAAAAGAATTAAACGAAAAATTAAAAAATATTGATGCTAAACGTATATTGATAGTAGTTGATGCTATTGATGAGAATCTGGTCTTGGCATCAAGAAATATCCCTTATGTAGAAGTGATTGAGGCTGCAAATTTAAGTCCCGTTCTTTTGGTTTCAGCAGATAAAGTTATTGCTACACCCGCTGCCATAAAGAAAATAGAGGAGCGCTTGGCATGAGTTTAAATAAATATGTTTTAGCAGGGGTGCTGCAAGCTCCGATTATTTCGGAGAAAAGTACAAGCGCAGCCGAAAAAAATAGACAATTTGTTTTTAAAGTGCAAAAGCAAGCGACTAAAAAGCAAGTTAAAAGTGCAGTGGAAGTGATGTTTAACGTTGAAGTTGACTCGGTTAATGTTTTAAACGTTAAAGGAAAGCAGAAGCGATTTGGTCGTTCACTAGGCCAAAGATCAGATTGGAAAAAAGCTTATGTCAAGCTGAAGCCTGGTCACGATATAGAATTCTCAGCTGCTTAATTTAGTTAAAGTAAAAGATCAATAGGAAACGGTAGAAAGCATGGCGATTGTAAAGTCAAAACCGACATCACCAGGATCACGGTTTGTAGTACGTATCAAGAATGATGACTTGCATAAAGGTAAGCCATTTGCGCCTTTGTTAAGTAAAAATAGCAAAAGTGGCGGTCGTAACAATCAAGGGCGTATAACAACACGTCATGTCGGTGGTGGTCATAAACAACACTATCGTATTATTGATTTCAAGAGGAATAAAACGGATATTCCTGCTGTTGTTGAGCGTCTTGAATATGATCCAAATAGAACAGCGAATATAGCGCTGGTTTTATTTAAAGATGGAGAGCGCAAGTATATTATTGCTCCCAAAGGATTGGAGATTGGTCAGGAGATTATTTCTTCGGAAACAGTCCCTGTTAAGCCTGGTAATTGCATGCCACTACGAAATATTCCGATGGGAACAACGGTTCATTGTGTAGAGCTAAAACCAGGAAAGGGTGCTCAGGTTGCTAGAAGTGCGGGTGCTTCAGTTCAGTTGGTTGCCAGAGATGGAGCTCATGCTACTATTAGAATGCGTTCTGGTGAGATGCGTAAAGTAATGGCGGATTGTCGTGCTGTGATCGGTGAGGTATCAAATTCCGAGCATAATCTCGCGTCTCTTGGCAAGGCCGGCGCATCAAGATGGCGCGGCGTCAGGCCTACTGTTCGTGGGGTAGTAATGAATCCGGTAGATCATCCTCATGGTGGTGGTGAAGGTCGTACTTCGGGTGGTAGGCATCCGGTTTCACCTTGGGGTATGCCAACCAAGGGTTATAAAACAAGAAAAAATAAACGTACTGATAATATGATTATCAGACGTCGTAAGCAGAAATAGAGAGGAATTAACGTGCCGCGTTCAATTAAAAAAGGTCCTTTTATTGATCATCATCTACTTAAAAAAGTTGAAGATGCTGTAAGTAGCAATAATCGGAAACCGATTAAAACATGGTCAAGAAGATCAATGATTATTCCAGATATGCTGGGTTTAACTATTGCAATCCATAATGGGCGCCTGCACATTCCTGTGCTGATTTCTGAAAATATGGTAGGGCATAAATTAGGTGAGTTTTCACCCACTCGTACATATAAAGGCCATGTGGCTGACAAAAAATCTAGGTAGGCAGTGTGATGGAAATTTCAGCAAAATTAAATAATGCTCCTATGTCGGCACAGAAGGCAAGATTGGTCGGCGATCAAATTCGCGGTATGCCAGTTGAAAAAGCACTTAACACATTAAAGTTCAGTTCTAAAAAAGCTGCAGCTGTATTTAAGAAGATTCTTGAATCAGCCATAGCCAATGCCGAGCATAATGAAAGTGCGGATATTGATGATTTAAGAGTGTCTACCGTTTATGTTAATGAAGGGGCGACCATGAAAAGATTTAAGGCAAGAGCTAAAGGACGTGCGAACCATATCCTTAAAAGAACCTGCCATATTACAATTAAAGTCGCAGAATACGAGTAGGGGCAGAAAATGGGTCAAAAGGTTCATCCAGTAGGTATACGCCTTGGTATTGTTAAGGATTGGAATTCAAGATGGTATGCAAGTAGTCAGGATTACCCTGTATTCTTGCATCAGGATTTGACGGTCAGAGAGTATATCAAGAAAAAATTAGCTCATGCGTCCGTAAGTCGTATTCAGATTAATCGCCCCGCAAATAATGCGCACATCACAATACATACGGCTCGTCCAGGTATAGTCATCGGAAAAAAAGGCGAGGATATTGATGTATTAAGACAAGAAATTTCCAAGATGATTGGGATTCCTGTGCAATTGAATGTTGAAGAGATTAGAAAGCCTGAGTTAGATGCGCAATTAGTCGCAGAAGGCGTTGCTCAACAGCTTGAAAAAAGAATCATGTATCGCCGTGCGATGAAGCGCGCCGTAACTAATACCATGCGATTAGGTGCCGAAGGCATTAAAATTAATGTTGGTGGTCGTTTGAACGGAGCTGAAATTGCGAGAAGCGAATGGTATAGGGAGGGGCGTGTGCCGCTACATACCTTACGAGCCGATATCGATTACGCAACTGCAGAAGCAAACACAACCTATGGAATTATCGGCATCAAAGTTTGGATATTCAAAGGTGAAGTGTTTGATATGGACGCACATATTGCGTCTATTAATTCTGAATCCAAGAAATAGTTGAAGGGAAAAGACGATGCTTCAACCAAAAAGAACAAAATTCCGTAAGCAGCATAAAGGCAGAAATAACGGTACTGCCGTACGTGGATCATCTGTAAGTTTCGGAGAATATGGTCTTAAATCTATTAGTCGCGGAAGACTTACTGCTCGTCAGATTGAGTCGGCACGTAGAACTATTACACGTCATGTCAAGCGTGGCGGTAAACTTTGGATCAGAATATTCCCGGATAAGCCTATTACCAAAAAACCTTTAGAAGTTCGTATGGGAAAAGGTAAAGGTAGTGTAGAATATTGGGTTGCTCAAATCAGACCAGGAACAATGTTGTATGAAATACAAGGTGTTTCTGAAGAATTAGCACGCGAGGCTTTTACTTTGGCTGCAGCTAAATTACCTTTGAAAACACTTTTTACTGTTCGGACAATAATGTAATGAAAGCAAGTGAATTACGCCAGAAATCAAAAAACGAATTAGTAGCTTTATTGCTCGATTTGTCGCGTGAACGATTTAATCTTAGAATGCAAAAAGCTACAGGTCAGTTGTCGAAGCCGGATAGAGTAAAAAATGTTAGGCGAGATATGGCACGTATACATACCATATTAAATGAAATGGCGAGCGCATAAAATGAGTGAAAATGTAACCAAGTTGCGGACAATCACTGGTCGGGTTGTAAGTAATAAAATGGACAAAACAATTACAGTTTTAGTCGAGCGAGTTGTAAAGCATCCTGTATATGGTAAATACATTAAACGTTCAACAAAAATGATGGCTCATGATGAGCAAAATATTTGCCACGAAGGTGATATCGTTGCCATTACATCATGCAGACCTATGTCTAAGCATAAAACCTTTAAACTGGTTTCAGTTTTAGAAAGTGCCAACAAATAGCACGCAGCTATTTATATACAGATAACAGGAATAAATCATGATTCAGATGCAAACTAACCTTGACGTCGCCGATAATAGCGGTGCAAAAAGGGTCATGTGTATCAAAGTACTCGGGGGGTCTCATAGGCGTTATGCTGGCATTGGTGATATTATCAAGGTCAGTATTAAAGACGCTATTCCTCGTGGACGAGTAAAAAAAGGCGAAGTATACAATGCGTTGGTTGTTAGAACTCGCAAAGGAGTTCGGAGGTCAGATGGCTCTGTTATTCGTTTTGATGGTAACGCGGCCGTTATATTGAACAACAATTTACAGCCCTTAGGTACGCGTATTTTTGGCCCTGTAACACGTGAGTTAAGAGGTGAAAGGTTTATGAAAATTATCTCTCTGGCTCCTGAAGTTTTATAAGGTAGGATTTACGATGCAGAAAATAAAAAAAGGCGATGATGTTGTTGTTCGTACCGGTAAAGATAAAGGTAAGAGTGGCAGAGTTACTAAGATTTTAAAGGATAATAAGGTTTTAATTGAAGGGATTAATCAAGTAAAAAAATGCCAAAAGCCGAATCCAAATGCGGGTATTTCAGGCGGAATCATAGTTAAAGATATGCCGATTGCAATCTCTAATATAGGTATATATAACCCTGCAACCAAGAAAGCAGATCGTGTCGGCTTCAGATTTCTGGAAGATGGAAAAAAAGTCAGATATTTCAAGTCAACAAACGAAGTTGTTGATGTTTAAGGTGCTAATGAATCATGGCTAGACTAGAATCCGTATATAAAGAAAAAATCCTTCCAGCTTTGGTTGAGCAGTTTGCTTATAAGTCTGTGATGCAAGCTCCGCGTATTACTAAAATAACGCTGAATATGGGCGTTGGTGGCGCCATTGCTGATAAGAAAGTATTGCAGTCTGCAGTTAGCGACATGGAAAAGATCTCAGGTCAAAAACCCGTTATAACCCTGGCAAGAAAATCAATTGCCGGATTCAAAATTCGTGATGATATGCCTATCGGTTGCAAAGTGACTTTGCGTAGCGACAGGATGTATGAGTTCTTGGATCGTTTAATTAGTATTTCCATTCCTCGAATTCGCGATTTCAGAGGATTGAGTTCTAAAAGCTTTGATGGGCGTGGTAATTATTCAATGGGTGTAAAAGAGCAGATCATATTCCCAGAAATTGATTATGACAAGATTGACACTTTACGTGGTATGGATATTACTATCACAACGACGGCTCAAACCGATGAAGAAGGTTTGGCGTTATTAAAGTTGTTTAATTTTCCATTTAAGCACTAAAGGCGGCGTCCACATGGCAAAGAAATCAATGATTGCGCGTGAAGATAAGCGCAAAAAGTTAGTTAAAAAATACGATGTTAAGCGTAAGTCTCTGAAAGAAATTATCAGGGACCCAAAAGCAACATTTGAAGATAAGGAAATTGCTCATTTTCAGCTGCAAAAATTACCCAGGGATTCCAGTGTAACACGAGTCCGAAATCGTTGTAATTTAACAGGGCGTCCGCATGGATATTACCGTAAATTTGGTCTTAGTCGAAATAAACTAAGAGAAGCAACCATGCGCGGTGATGTGCCTGGCTTAGTTAAGGCGAGTTGGTAATAGGTTGGAGAATAGAATATGAGTATGACAGACCCAGTAGCAGACATGTTGACCCGGATTAGAAACGGGCAATCTGCAGGTAAAAAAAGCATAAAGCAGCCTTCGTCGAAATTGAAAATATCTATTGCTAAGGTACTTAAAGATGAGGGTTATATTACAGATTTCAGCACAGAGACAAACGGAAGTCATACCGAAATGACTATCGAATTGAAGTATTATAAGGGTGCCCCTGTAATTGAAAGTATAAAAAGAATTAGTAGACCTGGTTTACGTATTTATAAATCTAAAGACGAATTGCCAAAAGTTCTTGGCGGGTTAGGGATTGCTATTGTATCAACATCGAATGGTGTGATGACCGATAGAGCTGCCCGTGCAATAGGACATGGCGGCGAAGTTATTTGTACTGTTTGCTAACGTAGGCGTGTTATGTCAAGAATTGCTAAAGCCCCGGTTACTATCCCAAGCGATGTGGATATTAAGCTAGAGGGTAACAATATGACCGTAAAAGGTAGTAAAGGTCAGTTATCGTTTAATTTTAACGCAGCCGTCGGTATAGAGATTGCCGATAATGTCATATCTATGAAGTGGAATAAGGATGATCAAAATGCCACTGCTCAAGCAGGTACGGCAAGAGCTATCGTAAGTAATATGATTACCGGTGTGTCTGCTGGTTTTGAAAGAAAACTAACGTTGATTGGTGTCGGGTACAGAGCCCAGGCAAAGGATAACATCTTAAATTTGACGCTTGGTTTTTCTCATCCTGTAGATTTTGAAGTCCCTGCTGGAATTACAGTTGAAACACCTAGCCAAACAGAAATAGTTGTTAGAGGCAGTGATAAACAACAAGTAGGTCAAGTTGCTGCAAAAATCAGAGCATATCGTCCGCCCGAGCCTTATAAGGGTAAAGGTGTCAGATATGCTGAAGAGCATGTTGCAAGAAAAGAAGCTAAGAAGAAGTAAGGTATTGTGATGGATAAGAAACAATCTCGTATGAAACGCGCATTAAAATTGCGAAGCCAAATTAAAAAATTAAAGGCTACTCGTTTGTCCATTCATAAAACATCGCAGCATATATATGCTCAAGTGATAAGTGGGGATGGTACAACTACATTGGCAAGTGCATCAACTACTCAGGCTGACATTAAAGCTGTTTTAAAAAATACAAGTAATATAAAGGCTGCTGCTGAAGTAGGTAAAAATATTGCTGAAAAAGCAATTGCCGCTGGTGTAACTGAAGTTGCCTTTGATCGTTCAGGATTTAAATATCATGGTCGCGTTAAAGCATTGGCTGATGCTGCACGTGAAGCCGGTTTGAAGTTTTAGGAGAATATAAATGGCTACAGCACCAGCTCAAGGCAGTACTGATGGATTGCAGGAAAAATTAGTTAACGTTAGACGCGTGGCAAAGGTCGTGAAAGGTGGTAGGGTTTTTGGTTTTACCGCGTTAACCGTTGTTGGTGACGGAGAAGGCCGAGTAGGCTATGGTGTTAGTAAAGCACGCGAAGTGCCCATTGCTATTCAAAAGTCACTCGAGCAAGCACGTAAAAACATGCGTAAGGTTTCGTTAAAAGGCGACACTTTGCAATATCCCATTATGAATACAACAGGGGCGGCTAAAGTTTATATGCAGCCGGCTTCTGAAGGTACGGGCATTATTGCTGGTGGCGCTATGAGAGCGGTATTCGAAGTGGTTGGCGTGCATAATGTATTAGCAAAATGCATTGGAACCAGTAATCCGATTAATGTTGTTAGGGCAACAATTAATGGTCTTACCGGAATGCATAATGCTAACCAGATAGCCGCAAAGCGCGGTTTATCAGTTGATCAGATTATTGGGTAGTTGTAATGGCTGATACAAAATTAAATGTCACAATGACAAAAAGTAAGTTTGGTCGTTTACCCCGCCATCAGGCGTGTTTAAAAGGCTTAGGACTGCGTAAAATTAATCAGACGGTTCAAGTGCTCAATACACCTGAAAACAGAGGTATGATAAACAAAATATCATATATGCTAAAAGTCGAGGAAGTATAATGTTTTTGAATACCATCCAGGCAAGTGAAGGATCTCGAAAAAAAAGTAAGCGCGTAGGTCGTGGTATCGGTTGTACCCTCGGAAAAACCTGCGGCAGAGGGCATAAAGGACAAAAAGCAAGAAGTGGCGGCTTTCATAAAGTCGGCTTCGAAGGTGGACAGATGCCATTGCAGCGCCGATTGCCAAAAATCGGCTTTAAGTCGCCAATCAGCAAATATTCGGCAGAAGTAAGATTAAGTGAGCTGAATAGCTTGGTTGCAGATGTGATTGATCTTAATGTTTTAATTGATTCGAATGTGGTTCCTGTTTTTACAAAATCGGCAAAAATTATTAAATCTGGTTCGTTAATAAAAGCAGTTACAGTTAAAGGTATTAAAGTGACGAGCGGGGCTAAAGAATCGATTGAAGCCGCGGGCGGAAAAGTAGAGGTCTAGGTGAGTACATCAAGAGCTCAGATGGCTAACAAAGCCGGTGGTTTCTCAGAGCTAAAAGCAAGATTATTTTTTGTTCTGGGTGCATTTTTTGTTTACAGAGTCGGTGCTCATATTCCTGTTCCAGGAATAGATCCTAAGGCGCTTGCTGTGATGTTTGAACAGCAAAGCGGATCTATTTTGGACATGTTTAACATGTTCTCTGGTGGTGCATTGATGCGTTTGAGTTTGTTTGCTCTTGGCATAATGCCTTATATTTCGGCATCAATTATTATGCAGTTGATGACAGTTGTTATACCGGCAATGGAGCAGCTGAAAAAAGAAGGTGAGTCAGGAAGAAGAAAGATATCTCAGTACACCCGTTTTGGAACGGTTGTGCTGGCCATGTTTCAAGCTATCGGAATTTCGCTTGCTCTGCAAAGTCAAACAGCCGGCGGGCTTTCCGTTGTGCTGAATCCAGGCTACGGTTTTGTTGTTATTACAACTATAACTTTGGTTACCGGCACTATTTTTTTAATGTGGTTGGGTGAGCAGGTTACTGAGCGGGGCATTGGGAATGGTATTTCAATGATTATCTTTGCGGGTATCGTTTCTGGTTTGCCCAAGGCGGTTGGCGGCACTCTGGAGTTGGCGAGAACAGGAGAAATGAATGGTGCGTTTATTATCTTATTGTTTTTGCTGTCAATTTCCGTAACGGCTCTTGTCGTGTTTGTTGAGCGCGGACAAAGAAGAATTCTCATTAATTATCCAAAGAGACAACAGGGACGTAAATTATACGCAGGACAAAGTAGTTTCCTGCCGTTAAAGCTTAACATGGCTGGTGTGATACCTCCGATATTTGCTTCCAGTATTATTTTGTTTCCTGCAACGATCGCAGGCTGGTTTGGAAATACCGAAGGTTTCTCTTGGCTTCAGGATGTTGCGACTATGTTGTCGCCCGGTCAGCCGGTATATGTTATGTTTTATGCTACTGCTATAGTATTTTTCTGTTTCTTTTATACTGCACTAGTATTTAATTCAAAAGAGACGGCTGAGAATTTGAAAAAATCCGGTGCTTTTCTGCCAGGAATTAGGCCTGGTATTCAAACGACAAATTATATAGATAAAGTAATGACACGGTTAACGTTAATTGGAGCATTCTATATTACTTTGGTTTGTTTGTTGCCTGAGTTTTTAATAGTATATTGGAATGTTCCTTTTTACTTTGGCGGTACCTCCTTACTAATTATTGTTGTGGTTGTAATGGATTTTATTTCACAAATGCAAACCCATGTTATGTCTCAACAATATGAAGGATTGATGAAAAAAGCCAATTTGAAAAAATAATTATAGAACTTATGACACTTATGGAGTTGCCCAGTGAAAGTTCGTGCTTCTGTTAAAACAATTTGTAGAAATTGTAAAATTGTAAAAAGAAATGGTGTTGTTAGAGTTATCTGTGTAGATGGAAGACACAAACAACGACAAGGTTAGAATTTATTGCGCCATAAATGCTGCAATGCTATAATTTGGCGCTTAACTTTAGAATACTACTCAGGGGAGTATCTGAATGGCACGTATTGCCGGGATAAATGTACCAGATCATAAGCATGCAGTAATAGCTTTAACTGCAATTTATGGGATTGGTCGTCAAACTGCAAATGACATTTGCGTTGAGGTAGGTATAGTACCTTCCGTAAAAATAAAAGAGCTGGCTGAAGAACAATTAGAAGCTATCCGTAATGTGGTTTCTAAGATGACAGTGGAAGGTGATCTTCGCCGTGAAGTTTCTATGAATATCAAACGTTTGATGGATTTGGGTTGCTATCGCGGAATAAGGCATCGCCGAGGTTTGCCATTGAGAGGGCAGAGAACGAGAACAAATGCTCGTACTCGAAAGGGTCCGCGTAAACCTATTAGAAAATAAGATATTCCTTTAAGAGATCAAAGTTATGGCTAGTCCAAATCGTGCTAGAAAACGTATAAAAAAAGAAGTTGCTGATGGCATAGTGCATGTTCACGCTTCTTTTAATAACACAATCATCACAATCACAGATAGAAAGGGAAATGCGCTGTCTTGGGCGACATCCGGCGGCTCGGGTTTTCGTGGGTCAAGAAAAAGCACTCCGTTTGCTGCACAGGTTGCTGCCGAAAAAGCAGGTATTGTTGCGCAAGAATTTGGCATGAAGAATCTTGATGTTATGATCAAGGGGCCGGGTCCAGGTCGGGAATCAGCTGTGCGTTCTTTAAATAATCTGGGATTTAAAATTAATAATATAGTTGATGTGACGCCCATTCCGCATAATGGTTGCCGTCCACCTAAGAAACGCCGCGTATAAGAACTGGAGTAGCATCATGGCAAGATATCTTGGACCTACTTGTAAGTTAAGTCGAAGAGAAGGGACTGACCTGTTTTTGAAAAGCAGAGGAAAGTCCTTAGAAGGAAAATGTAAATTAGATCAGAGGCCTGGTCAGCACGGTGCAAAACGTAACAGAAGCTCTGATTACGCGAACCAGTTGAGAGCAAAACAGCGTCTACGCAGGATTTACGGCATTTTGGAAAAGCAGTTTAGAAATTATTATAAATCTGCTGATATGAAAAAAGGCGCGACTGGTGAGAATTTATTGAATTTACTTGAGTCGAGACTGGACAACGTTGTTTATCGCATGGGTTTTGCTTGTACCAGGGCTGAAGCGCGTCAATTAGTTTGCCATAAGTCTGTACAAGTAAATGGAGTTTTAATTAATGTGCCTTCTTATCAAATATCACCTGGTGATGTTTTAACTATTAGAGAGAAAGCAAAAAAACAACAACGAATTGTAGATGCTTTAACTGTTGCTGAACAATATGGATTCCCTTCCTGGGTTGAAGTGAATTCCAAGGCAATGTCTGGAGTATTTAGTTCTTTGCCTGATCGTGTGGATTTAGGTAGTGATATTAACGAGCAGTTAGTTGTAGAGCTTTACTCTAAATAAACGCAGTTCTGAGGGATATAAATGCAGAGTTCTATTTCTGGCTTATTAAAGCCTCGACTAGTTGAGGTGGTAAGTAAAACGCCTAATCATTCAAGAATTGTGATAGAGCCGCTTGAGCGTGGTTTTGGTCACTCGCTTGGTAATGCGTTGAGACGTGTGCTATTATCCACAATTCCAGGTTGTGCAGTTACTGATGTCGAAATTGAAGGGGTTCTTCATGAGTTCACTACAATTGAAGGCGTTCAAGAAGATGTTATTGACATTTTGTTGAATCTTAAGAAATTAGCAGTTGTTCTTTATTCTAAAGATGAAGTTGAGCTGACGCTTACGAAAAACGGCGCAGGATGTGTAACGGCAGCTGACATTGTATTACCTCACGACGTTGAGATTGTTAATCCTGACCTTGTAATCGCTAATTTGACACAAGCCGGTGTTCTGAATATGAAAATCAGGGTTCGGCGTGGTCGAGGTTATGAACCTGTGAGCATTCGTAAATCGTCTGGTGAGTATAATCCCGTAGTTGGCGCTTTACAGTTGGATGCATCATACAGTCCGATTGTAAAAGTCGCTTATCAAGTTGAAAGTACACGTGTCGAGCAACGTACTAATTTGGATAAATTAATAATTGAGCTAGAGACAAACGGCACAGTTGATCCAGAAGAGACAATCAAGATGGCTGCTACCATTCTTCATGATCAGTTATCTGTTTTTGTCGATTTCGAAAAAGTAAATCCTCAAATTGAAGAGGAAAAGGTAGACGTTGAAGAGATATTTGAACCTGTTTTGCTACGTCCTGTCGATGATTTGGAATTGACAGTTCGTTCTGCTAATTGTTTGAAGGCTGAGAATATTTTTTATATAGGTGATCTAATTCAACGTACTGAAGTTGAATTATTAAAAACGCCAAATCTTGGTAAAAAATCTTTAACGGAAATAAAAGACATTCTCGCTTTGAAAGGTTTGTCATTAGGCATGCGCCTGGAAAATTGGCCACCTGAAAACCTAGCGGATCAAAATCATGCAGCAACACATTGACATTAGGCCCTCTTGTAATGAGACATCGTAAATCAGGTAGAAAATTTAATATAAATAGCAGTCACCGTAAAGCACTGTTCAGTAATATGACTAGTTCATTGTTTAAACATGAGCTGATACGTACTACTTTGCCAAAAGCAAAGGAATTGAGAAGTTATGCCGAACCATTGATTACGCTATCTAAAGAAGATAATGTAGCAAAAAGACGACTTGCATTTTCAAAATTAAGAGATAGGGAAGTTGTTACAAAATTGTTTAATGAACTTGGGCCTCGTTATAAAAATCGCTCCGGTGGTTATTTGCGGATCATGAAATGCGGCTTTAGAACGGGAGATGATGCTCCTATGGCATATGTTGAGTTGGTAGATAGGCCAGAGTAATATAACTCATCACCTACCAGTTTTATATAATAATCAAATGTTATAATGAGACTAGGAGATTGTCCGAGAACCAGCGTTTAAATAATTCGCATGCTATATGTAACTTATTGAAATTATTAATAATACTTCATATGGTCATTTTTGTTCTCGGATAACCTCGATAGGATCTTGAAATCAATCTAGGTTGATTTTTGAAAAAGTTAGCCTAACAGGTCGAATTACCAAGAATTTCCGCGTCAGCGCCTTGTAGGTTAATCCTATTCCAATGGCGAACCCTCTACGTACAGTCCATTTTTCTAATATTTTCAATACGTTGGGTTAGCCAACTGTCCAGCTGTTATGCCTTTGTAGTGCGCCGGAAGCGTTATTTGTACAGGTTTGTCCCAAGGGCAACCCGTAAGAATAGCCTTGTTGTTGATGTAATCCAATGGTTCTTTTATCGACATTCCTGCACCCATAAAATGAAAAGATTATAAACTAGCGCATCGAGTTATAGTTCCCTGAGTACATGCAATGGTGATTTATTTAGCACACCCTTTAAGCCCTGGTAGCCCGCCAAACCGGTAAAGCATGCACTTGTTAATGGTGTAATAAGCCACAAATAAAAACCGGGGTTATATTCGATCATCATGACCCGGGTATATAAAGCATAGGTAATGGTTTCTGCAATAATGACGGCCAGGATACCGGAAATCAGGCCCAGTACGCTAAATTCAATGATATGAGTCGCCCTTAATAATGAACGATTCGCACCCAATGCACGCATTAATCCGCCTTCGTGTATGCGATCATCCAATGTTGTATAGACAGCGGCGAATAGTACGGTAAATCCAGCCATTAAGGCAAAATAAAGCAGGTAATTAATAGCCAGCGTCAATTGGGTCAATATGGTTTTAAATTGCTGCAGAACGGCATCCACTTCCAGAATCGTGATACCCGGATACTTTTTAACCAGCATGTTTAAAACGGTTTTCTGCGCTTCAGGTAAATAAAAACTGGTAAGATAAGTACTGGGATAATTATCCAACGTGCCGGGTGAAAAAATCATATAAAAATTCGGTTTCATCGTATCCCATCGCAATGTGCGGATACCGGTAACCGTGGCGTTAATTTGTTGGCTGCCGACGGTGAATGTTAAGTAATCACCCACGTTTATTTTCAGGCTTTCAGCCAGCTTCTGTTCAACAGAAACAAGCCCGGGCTGGTTATCTGTCCACCAATGCCCCGCCGTGATTTTGTTGTCTTCGGGTAGATCTTTCGTCCAGGTAAGGCTTAACTCCCTGTGTGTTGCGCTTTCTCCCTGCGTATCCTTACTGACAATTTTCTGTACCGGGGTGTTGTTGATTTCGGTTAACCGTCCCCTGATGACAGGGAAAAATTGGCTACCGTTGATGTGTTGTTGTAATAATTCCTGTTGAAAGACGGTTTGCTGTTCCGGAAAAATATTCAGGACAAAGTGATTGGGCGCATTATCAGGCAGGGATTTTTGCCAGTTATCAATCAAATCGGTGCGTACGGTAAAGCTGAGTATCATCGCCACCAAGGTAATACTGAAAGCCAGTATTTGGCTGACACTGGTGCGAGGGTTTCGCAATAAACCCTGCAAGCCGAAACGCCAGGTCAGGCTCATTGACGGCAACAATTTGCGGCTTAGCTTCAACATTCCGTAGACCAGCAGGCCTAGCAGCAACAATGCCACCAGACCTACCCCGATAATGGTAACGGTCATTTTGAGATCGTCAGTATATTGCCATACCAGGATGCCTGTAATACTGAGCGCCAAACCATAAACCAGCCAGACGCTCGTCGGTAACGGTTCCAGTTCGCGGCGCAATACCCTCAGCGGTGAAACCTGTCTAAGACGCAATAACGGCGGTAGGGCGAAACCTAATAACAGCGCCATGCCGATGATAAAACCGAACATCATCGCCGCTAATCCCGGATTGGCAACGTGTTGCGGCAGTAGTCCCTTTAGTAGATAAAACAAACCGATGTGCGCAATCCAGCCAAGCAGACAACCGATAGCGCTCGCCAAGAGTCCCAAAACAATAAACTGCCAGCTATATAGCCACAGGATTTCATTTTGCTTGCAGCCCATACAACGCAAAATAGCCGTGGCGTTAAAGTGGCGTTCGGTATAGCGGCGGGTTGCCATCGCGATAGCGACGCCGGAAATGAGCAAAACGATAATGCTGGATAAACCCAGGTAGCGTTCCGCGCGATCAAGTGCCGATCCTAGTTCGGGACGGTCCTTGTGAATATCCATCAGGCGTTGCGACGGGTTTAGCAGCGGTTTAATCCAGCGATTAAATTCAGCCAGGGCTTCAGGTGAACCGGTGAACTGAAAAAAATAGTGGACATGACTACCCGGCTGCAAAATACCGGTAGCTTGCAAATCGGCGTCATTGATCATTACCCGCGGTGAAAAGCTGTAAAAATCGCCTTGTTTGTCAGGCTCATAAGTGATGATATTGCTGATAGTCAGCTGTTTTTCACCGACCGTTAACGGATCGCCCGACTTAAGCTTTAATGCCGACAACAGTCGTTTTTCAACCCAGGCTGTACCTGCTTCGGGTCCGTTGTTTACGGTTGTTTCGGATAAATAATCCGATGTGGTGGTTTTTAACACGCCGCGTAAAGGATAGTTTGCGCTGACGGCTTTAATACCTGCCAGCAGCAGTTCGTCGTGCTCCATTAAAACGCTGGAAAATTCGATAGTTTGCGCCTGTTTTAACAGCAATTGGGTTGCCTTGGCGGACCACGCCGGCGGAATCGGCCCCGGACCGGCTATCACCAAATCTCCGGCTAAAAACTCGGCAGTCTGTGTGGTCATCGTGCGTTGCAGACGATCGGCAAACAGCGCGATTGCGGTTGAGCTGGTCACCGCAATGATTAAAGCCAATAACAGAATCGTCAGTTCGCCTGACCGGCTGTCACGCCATAACAGCCGCAATGCCAGATTAAACCGGTTCATACGAGACTCCCGGCATCGAGTTTAATGGTACGTTGACAGCGGCCGGCCAGTGCGTGGTCATGCGTGACAAGAATCAAGGTCGTCTTGTTTTCCAGATTAAGCTCAAACAATAGATCAATAATCATGGCCCCCGTTTTACTATCCAGGTTGCCGGTCGGCTCATCGGCAAAAAGAATGGCCGGTCGAGTAACAAAGGCTCTGGCCAAGGCAACGCGCTGTTGTTCGCCGCCGGAAAGTTGTTTGGGCGTATGCGATAAACGATGTGATAAGCCGACACGTTGCAACAATGCACGCGCCGAGGTTTTAGCATTTTTATCACCGCTTAATTCCAAGGGCAGCATTACATTTTCCAGCGCCGTCAATCCCTGCAACAGTTGGAACGATTGAAAAACAAAACCAATCAGCGCATTACGCATGGCTGCTCTGCCGTCTTCATTCATATTAGTCAAGGATTGCCCGTTCAGGGTAATCGATCCAGAACTGGGCGTGTCCAATCCGGCCAATAAACTAATCAGCGTCGACTTGCCCGAACCGGACTCGCCGACAATGGCAATACTTTCACCGGATTTGATTATCAAATCTATCGATGACAAGATATGCAGCATTCCCTCGGAAGTCGCCACCGACTTACCCAGATTTTCCGTTTCTATAATAGTCTTTAATCGTTCTGTTTGAGTGTGCATAATGTCCAGATTTCTGTGTGCCGTTATAATTTCGTTAATATCCATGAGCGTTAGCGCCAAGTCTGTCATTGTCGTTTTGGGCGATAGTATCAGCGCAGGTTACGGAATTGAAGTAGACCAGGGATGGGTTGCTTTGTTACAAAAAAAACTGTTTAAAGCTAACAGCGACTATAGTATCAGCAATGAAAGCATCAGCGGCGAAACCACAGCGGGTGGATTGGCGCGTATCGACCGCATTTTAACCACTCATAAACCGTCTGTGGTATTAATCGAACTGGGCGCCAATGACGGATTGCGGGGATTGTCTCCGGTTGTGATGCATAACAATCTTGCCGAGATTGTCGCGCGTGCGCGGAAAGCGGATGCAAAGGTGCTGTTGCTGGGCATGAAAATTCCACCTAATTACGGCAAGCGCTACGTTGATCTGTTCTATAACGTATACCTGCAATTATCCAAAGAGCAAGGCATTCCGTTGGTGCCTTCTATTCTCGAAGAGGTCGCTTTGGTTAAAGAATTGATGCAAGCAGACGGACTGCATCCGAACGCCAAAGCGCAGCCGATTATCGCAGACAAAATAGAAGCTTATCTTTTCCCTCTATTAAAATAACGACATTATTCACCTTCCCCTTCGCGAGGTTGGGAGGTGAATCATTACCAAACAATCAAACTTTAAAATAACCGAGAGTGACTAATGACAGTATTAACGTTGAAACAGGCTAATTTTATGATAAATACCGCTATTCATGTGGCGAGAGAATTAAATCTGGCGCCGTTGACCGTCGTGGTTCTGGACGCCGCCGGGCATCTAAAAGCCATGCAGCGGGAAGACGGCGCCAGCATGATCAGGCAGCAAATCGCCACGGCAAAAGCCTGGGGAGCAGTCAATATGGGCGTATCATCACGCAGTCTGGCAGGCGTGGCGGAACAGCGCCCCGATTTTATGAATGCCTTGATCGACGTTGCCGACGGAAAAATAATGCCGGTGCCGGGCGGTGTGTTGATTCGCGATGCCGACAATAATCTGCTTGGCGCAGTCGGCATCAGCGGGGATGTATCCGATCAGGATGAACGTTGTGCGATTGCGGGGATTGAAGCGGTTGGGTTTTTTGCCAGTGTTTGAAGTTAGTATTACTCGATGTTCAAGTTTTTAAGTTTAGAAAAACAGCAAGCAAGTATCAAGGCCTTCTGACTATGAATAGCAAGCGGAAAAAAGCCACTGCCGATCAATCCGGCCAAGCAACCGACACGGCAGGGCGTAGGGAATTAGTGTCATGGGCTTTATACGATTTCGCCAATTCCGGTTATACCACCGTCGTGCAAACCACGATATTCAGCGCCTATTTCGTCGGCGTGGTGGCCGGAACCGCACAAGGCGTCAGTCCCGGATTATCGACCCTGCTTTGGTCCCTGGCGATCGGTATCGCCAATTTTATCGTCATGATCAGCGGGCCGTTGCTAGGCGCGATTGCCGATCACCGCGCCTGCAAGAAATCTTTCCTGCTGGTTTTCTCGGTGGGCTGCATCGGTGCAACCGCGCTGCTGGCGCTGGTAGGGCCCGGCGATATAAAGCTGGGCATGGTGTTGGTTACGCTGTCGGCAATCATGTTCGCCAGCGGCGAAAACCTGATCGCCGCCTTCCTGCCGGAACTGGTGCCGGAAGAGAATATGGGTCGGCTATCCGGCTATGGCTGGAGCCTGGGTTATTTCGGGGGCCTTTTGACCTTAGGGATTTGTCTCACCTACATTACCTGGGCCAAGCAGCACGGACTGCCTGCAACGCATTTCGTACCGGTAACGCTATTGATTACCGCCGCTATATTTGCCTTGACGGCCACGCCGACCTTTATCTGGCTGCGTGAACGCGCGGTACCCGCCGCATGGGACGAGAGCCTGTCGAATCTGCAAGTCAGCTATAGCCGTCTGCTGCATACATTCAAGGAAGCAGCTCGCTTTCGCGACCTGCTCTGGTTTTTGATCACGCTGGGCGTGTACCAGTCAGGCGTCAGCACCGTTGTTGTTCTGGCCGCGATTTATGCCCAGGAAGTCATGGGCTTTGACACCCAGTCGTTGATTATACTGATTATGGTCGTTAATGTGACCGCTGCCGTCGGCGCGTTTATCTGCGGGCATCTGCAAGACCGTATCGGCTCCGTCCCCACGCTGGCGATCACATTGCTGATCTGGATTGTTGCGATAGTGGTGGCGTTATTGGCGAGCAAACCCGCACACATGTGGATAGCCGGAAATATTATCGGTCTGGCGATGGGCGCCAGTCAGGCGGTCGGGCGCGCGTTGGTCAGCAAGTTTTCGCCGACCGAACGGGCCGGTGAATTTTTAGGCTTGTGGGGCTTGGTCAATCGCTTGTCGGCGATTGTTGGGCCGCTTAGCTACGGACTGATCAATTACTGGAGCCACGGCAATCACCGCATGTCCTTGCTGTCGACCTTATCGTTTTTTATCGTCGGTCTGATTTTATTGGCCAAAGTCAACGAAAGCCGCGGCAAAGCGGCGGCCATTACGCCTGTTTTGCCTGGCTGTACGGCAGGTGGGGCAATACTGAAAAATGACGATTAAAACCGGCAGCAAACGTCACGGACAGGGCAAGAATCAGTAAATACACCAGACTTCTTTTTCCCCTTAAATCATCCAGCAGATTTTTGAACAAATTCAGTGCTTCCTTCAGAACCAGTAGAAATTTCATAAAATACTCCATAAGTTCAGGATGATGGTTATACTTTGCGCAGTAAAGATTTGATAAGGCCTGTTTATCGAAAAGACTACAGGCGATTTGCAAGGGTGCGGAAAAATAGCCCTTTGTAGTGAAGAACAGGCATTATCAATAAGTTAAAATGGGTAGCGTCGGTCTAAAAAACAGTTTTTTAAAAAGCCTCTGGCTTTTACAAAATAATTCCCAAGGAACGATGAATCTTTCGCTTATAAAACTATACCCATTGTATGGGTATTATAGACTGAGTATAGGCCTATTGTTGATCCGGTTTACAAACGGTTTAACCAGTGGCCTGCAATGACAGACTTTCATAACAACTTTTTGATAGATGACCATGCTTCAGCTAATCGATAACCTGACGTTCAACTTCGTTATCATTGAATTGGATAAACCGGATGATTTAACGGCGCTGCATCCTCGCATCAAACAGGTCAATCTTTCTGCTGCTGTCCTGTTAGGCTATGATGAAAATGAGCTGATCGATAAACCGCTGGCCGCGATCTACGCAGACGAAAGTGAAGAAGCGCTATGGCGATCCGCCATAGTAGCGGCTCTTGATAACAACGCCGATAACAATAGCAGTAAAAGCTTTGAAGGCCGAATAGTTAGCAAACAAAAGCACACGATACCGGTATTAATTTCTCTTTCCGTTTTACCCGCTCAATGTCCTGGTAAAACCGCCATCGTTTTACTGATCCAGGATATTCGTGATAGAAAGCAACAGGACAAGGAATTGTTCCTGATGCACAGGGCGGTCGAACAAAGCAGCAGCGCGGTGTTGATAACCGACCGTAGCGGACGTATAGAATACATTAATCCCAAATATACAGAACTTACCGGCTATTCCTCAAAAGAGTTATTGGGGCAAAACCCGAAAATAATGCAATCCGGTAGCACGGCTTCAGAAATCTATCAGAACATGTGGCACGAATTGTTTAAAACCGGCGAATGGCGCGGGGAAATAAAAAACCAAAAGAAAAACGGCGAGGTTTACTGGGTCTATGAATCGATCAGCGCCATTAAAAACAACCAGGGGGAAATTACCCATTTTCTGGCGGTTGAGGAAGACATCACGCGGCAAAAGGAAACCGCATCGGCGTTAACAGAAAGTGAACAACGTTTCAGCCAGATGGGAACCATGATCGGCGAATGGTTATGGGAGCAAAGCCCGGACGGTTATTACAGCTATAGCAGTATTGCCGTTAACGAGATTCTCGGCTACAGCCCGGACCAGGTTATCGGCAAACACTACACCGAGTTTTTAACGGCCCAGGATAAAGCCATACAGCAGCATTATGTAACCAGTCGGCAGCCTTTTTACGGTCTGATTAATCATTATCGGCATAAAGACGGGCACGCGGTTTTTACTGAATCGACCGGATTGCCTATTATCAACGATGAAGGCGATTTGCTTATGTGGCGTGGCGTTGACAGGGATATTACGGCGCAAAAACATTACCAGGATGCGCTGATAGAAAGTGAACAACGCAAGCGCCTGATTATCGAAAGCTCGCTGGACGCCATCATTATGATGGACACCTACGGCATCATTACCGACTGGAATCACCAGGCTGAAAAAATGTTCGGCTGGCCGCGTAGCGAGGCGATAGGCCAGCGTCTCGGCGAGTTGGTTATTCCTGCTAGATTTCGCAATACCCATTGGCAGGGCTTGCAAAACTTCCTGCATTCCGGCATCGGCCCGATTTTAAACCGGCAGATTGAGCATATCGGCATGCGCAGGGACGGTTCGGAATTCCCCGTCGAGCTCTATATTTCGCCGTTAAAGCTCGGTAACGCCTATGTCTTCAGCGGCTTCGTGCATGATATTACCGAAAGAAAAGCGGCGGAACAGAAAATCCGTCAGGCGCAAGTAAACCTCGCGATTGCCCGCAGTGAAATCAACATCGCCCGCCAGATACAAGCCTCGCTGTTACCGTCAGCGCCGCTTAAATCCGATCATTTTGAAATCACCGGCCTGTGCTTGCCTGCGGATCAAGTCGGCGGGGATTATTTTGATTATTTTTTTCGCAATGAAGACCGCCTGGATATGGTTATCGCCGATGTGTCCGGTCATTCCATCGGCCCCGCGCTGTTCATGGTTGAAGCGCGCAGCGCAATCCGAACGCAGGCCAACGGGTCGGAGACACCAGCGCAAACTTTGGCGGTGCTCAATGATTTTCTATTTACGGATTTAAACACGTCAGACTACTTTATAACGATGTTTTATTTGCAGTATGACCTGGCAGGGCACTTGTTACGTTTCGCCAATGCAGGACATCCGCCGCCTTTGCTGATTAGTTCCGGGCACACGGTCTGCAGGCAATTGGACGCAGATGGATTAATACTGGGGGTCCGCGAACATGTCGTGTTTGAGGAGAAAACCATGGCGCTTGCCAAGGATGATTTGATTTTGATTTATACCGACGGCTTGATTGAAGCTGAAAATACGCAGGGTGAGTTTTTCGGCGTGGAACGGGTGAGTAATATTTTCATTCAACAGGCCGGGCAAGCACCGCAACAAATTATTGATACCCTGTTAGCTTCGTTAAAAGAATTTTGCAGAAGGGAGTCGTTTAAAGATGACATTACTTTGATGATTTTCAAGCGAAGTTAATGAGTGACGCCCGAGCGTAGGAACGATGAGTAATCAACAGAAAGACCACCAACAGATTCTTTAAAGTGAGGCAAGGTGAATACACTTTATTACAGCCACCCGGATTTTCTTTTTCATGAAACCGGCGCCGGTCACCCGGAATGTAGCGCTCGCCTGTTAAAAATAAGCAAAGCCCTGGAAGCGCCGGCGTTCTCGAATTTAATCAGGGAATCCGCGCCATACGGCAGTGAAGCCCAAATCCGGCTGATTCATCCGCAAGTCCATATCGATGACCTGCTTGAAGCCATTCCTGAAGTGGGTGAACACGATATGGGTTATGACATCGTATTATCGCCCGGATCAAAAAACGCAGCTTTCCGTGCGGTCGGTGCGGTATGCGACGCCGTTGATAAAATCCTGGCCGGTCAAGCCGACAATGCCTTTTGCGCGGTACGCCCGCCGGGCCACCATGCCGAACCGTTACAGGCGATGGGCTTCTGCCTGTTTAATAATGTGGCGATTGCCGCCGAATATGCGCGCCAACACTATCAACTGGAACGCATCGCCATTGTTGACTTTGACGTGCATCACGGCAACGGCACGCAAGCGGCTTTTTATAAGCAGCCCAACGTGCTCTATGCTTCCAGTCATCAGATGCCGCTTTATCCCGGTACCGGCTACCCAACTGAAACCGGCATCGGCAATATCATCAATGTGCCGCTGGCAGTCGGCACCACCGGCGTTGAATTCAGGAAAAAATACCGCGACATCATTTTACCGGCGCTGAAAAAATTCAAACCCGATTTGCTGTTGGTTTCAGCAGGTTTTGATGCGCATAAGGATGATCCTTTGGCCGGCATCCTGCTGGTTGAAGAGGATTATCAGTGGTTGACCGAAGAGTTGATGGAGATAGCTAATCGCCATTGTCAAGACAGGCTTATTTCAGTACTGGAAGGCGGCTATAACCTGAATGCCTTGGCGGCGAGTGTTGCGGTGCATGTTAAAACCTTGTTGGGGGAGTGATATTGTAAGAATACGGCGATGCCGTATAATTTGTGATCAATTTGGTTATTGATTGTGTATGCAAAGGCCAAATTCGACAATATCCCGCCTGCATTTTTGAATCAGTTAAAAGAGGAGATCGACAATGGATAAAGAAACCGAAAAATTTTGTGAAGACCTGCTGCAATCCGTCCGTGAAATGAAGGAAAACCAACGCGCCAAAGAAACTGCCGTTCCGGTTTCTCGAGTACTGACGGTGAGAAGCAAGACAGGCTTATCGCAAAAACAGTTTGCTGCACTACTCGGTGTTTCAGTGCGCACGCTGCAAGATTGGGAGCAAGGCCGTCGTGAACCTTCCGGCGCTGCTAAGACATTGCTGCGGATTGCCGAACAGTATCCAGAGGCGTTACGGGATTTGGCGGCATAAGGTATCGGCTACTTCAATTCATATAATAATTTTTTCCTCTGTTGGTAGCCATTCGGTTTTAAAGGCTTTCAAGCTTTGTCTTCCTGGTTACCGATTTGGGTATTGAACACTATACCCGAACCGCAATATTCTCAACAATATCCATCTCCTCCCCCGTCAATTCAATCTCAAACGCCGCCAAATCCGCTTCCATGTGGCTTTTGCTGGATGTGCCGGTCAACGGAATCATGCCTATCTGCAAGGCGAAGCGAAACACGACTTGAGTCGGTAGACAGCCCAGTCGTTTTGCAATGCCGCTTATTCCGGGGCTGTGCAGCTCGGTCGAGTTAGCGGTAAGCAACGAGAAACCCTGGTAGATAATGTCGTTGGCGCGGCATAGTTGCCGAATTTTGGCATCCCAGCCGGTTCGGGCATAGCATCGGTTTTGCACAAATGCCGGTTTGATTTCGGCTGATTCGAGCAGTGCCTGTAATTGATCGAGGCTCACATTGGAAACGCCGATCAGCTTCACGGAGCCCGATCTTTGTAAGTCTTCAATGGCTCGCCAGACGTCCCAATCGGCTTTGTTCAGGCCATTATTGGAGGCAGGACCATGCAGAAGGTAGGAGTCGAGGTAAGTCGTATTGAAATGTTCCAGGGAACCGGCAAACGATTGCCTGACTTGTGTGGCGTAGTCTGCTTTCGGGTCATAAGGGAGCCGGTGATCCTGGCTTGAAATGTAGGTGAATTTGCTTTGCAGGAAAAGATCGCTGCGTTGCAGGTTTTTCTCAGCCAACGCTTGTTGGACTGCCTTACCGACGCCTTCCTCGTAATAATGGCGACGCTGGTTCGCGGTGTCTATCGCTAAAAATCCGGAATCAATTGCCAATCGGGTTAAGGCTTCGGTTTGGTTTTCTTTCCAGGCGGTGCCGTAAAAAAAGGCGGGAACGGCAATGCCTTTGTGTTCAATAAAACGACTGACTGGAGCTGGTTTATCTGACATATGGGCTTCCTTTGGTAGTGTTGGCCGCTCAAACACGAAACGGCGTTTCGACAACTGTGGTTATTGGTGCATCTGATGATGCGGGTGCCCTGAAACAGCATGACGTGCGTGATCGCTCAATTGCGCATCGAACCATTGATGAATGGCATTGATAAGGGTGGGATTATCGCTTGAGTATTTAATTTCCGCGCCGTCAGGCAATTCTTTATAGACAATAGCAATTTGATTTGGCTTTGCCTTACGTAATTCAGCCAACCCCGGCATCGTGTCACCGTGAATTTTCGCAGGATTGGAAAAATCGCCGCGTTTAAATTCATCGGAAATCTTGGTCAAATGTCGGCGTATTAAGTTGATTTGCTCGGCGTTGTTCGGGTCTTTGACGATGACCTGTTGTACACCGCCGTCCTCTGTTTTGGAAAAAACATGGGTCGTTTGTTCCAGGTCGAAGGGCATCACATGAGAGCCGCGCTCGACTACTGCATCCAGTCGTTGTTCGCTGGCCTTTTCTACGGCATGAGCGGGAATTGCTGTCAATAAAACGAGACAATGGAAGGCTATCGTTAATGGTTTCATAAGTGCCAAGAAGAATTAAGTGAAAAGAACGATAATAAACGGGTGTAAAGCGCAACATCGGTGCTGTGAAATTCCGTATTCCGCAATCTTCATACGGGCTACTCACTGTGCGTCAAAGCCATACCGGTTCTGTATTATCTGATGGTGACTCGCTTCGTCATTATGACGGGATGGCCATCGAACGGGGGCACATCGGCGCTACGGAATGCGGCAGCGATGCAGCCGCCTGTGGGAGTACCTGCAAACGGCGGGTTTTCCACGTCTGCCGATGTGACATGCCCGCTGGGCGCGAAGACGACTTTTACCGTGGCGACGCCTTTCGGAGCATCGGGTTGCTTGCAGCCTTCGGCGACATGTGCGGCTGTCGTTAATGCCGCAATCGCCGCCCCCCTGTCAAATGCCCGCCCATCGTCAACGGAGACGGCAGCAACGGACGGAATTGACCAGGTTGACAGGACGATGAGCTGGGTGATGCACAGGAGTTGGTTGAGTTTTGTTGTCGTCATGGGTTTAACTCGCTGATAGATATGCAAATGTGTTAATTATTGGTCCGCAATACCCGTTGGGTATTGCGTCTATGGTCATAGGTTCGCAGCCCCAAGCGTTTTCGAACGCTGCAACAGCCACGCGAGATAGGCCGCAGCGACGACATCGTAGGCGAGGCAAAAGTGCGGCCACCATAAGGGCACACCCGGATTTTCGATGATATGGCCATGGAACAGATCAAACACGCCATGCGTAGCGAGCGCCGCGACGATCAGCCATAACGAGCCCTTGAAACCTGCGACAGCGGCGCCCAAAAACACAACGATGACAATCAACTCGATCATCAGCGCCTGAATGGAGCCGCCCATGACCGCAAACAACGCATAGTAAGAAGCGATGACGGCCATTACCGTAGGGTAGAACGCCCGATCCCGGTCCAAGCCTATGTAAGTGGCCGAGAGCCCGACCGAAAGGGCCAAGACCGCGCCAATTAAAAATTCCATACTGTCCTCCGTATCTTTAGCTATTGGCGCGCTTCAGGCGGTGCACGGCCGTCAATAATGTCCTGCAACTCGGGCGCGATGGGCATTTTCTCGAACATACTGACGTTACTGCCGCCGGTGTTCCCGATCGGAACGACCCCGAGAGCAGAACCCAGAATGCCTAGAAACAGGCGCACGATTTGCCCGAAGGCGGCCAAAGGCTTCTTTCGTCGAAACTCCACCTTGAGCATCAGCCAATGCGATCTGGCGTGGGGCACGACAAAGGCCTGACCAATGACATGAGCGCTCTCTATGTGGGCAAAGCCGGTTTCAAATTCACCTCTTGCGATGAACTGCTGCGCCAAAGCGATTTCATTATTGAAGGCTGCGCTTTGAATTGGATTCATGAGTTATTCCCCCATTGCGACTTAATGCCGAGCTAAGGGATGCGTAGCCCGGTAGCACCTTATGCGATGCTCGTAATTTGTATTGTTGTAACTGTTAATGATCCGCGATGCGCACCGGTCTGAATCAAAATGTTGCACGAGTTTTTATCTATCATCGCGCCTTATCATTCAATATTTAAAGCGATTTTCATTGCATGATTTAATTCAGAAATTTTTGAAGCTGATAGCGCTCCAACGTAATCACTCAACGTAGATTTTGGCAGACTCACTAATTCATCACAATGAATGCTGCTTGCGTGTTTTAATCCATCATCAGCATCAATAAAAACTTGTGTAGAAAGGCCATGATACTTGGTATAAATAGGCGCACAAATAACCGTCGAAAATTGCGAGTCAATTAATACTTGGCGACTTACCACAACAAATACTCGTGAGCGTTTTGGGTCACGAGCCGAAGGATGTGCTACTCGATATAAATCGCCTCGCTTCAACGTATCACCTGATAATTCAATACATCTTCAGCTTCTTGATTAAGTTCGTCGGCGTAACTATTGATCTGTTCCAGTTCAGTGTCGATAGTTTGATGGGTGGCAAAAAAATAGAGCAAGGCTTCAGCTATAAGGCTCGAACGTTCGTCTTGTCGTGGGGCGCGTCGAGCCAATTCAGCATAGATTTCATCGGGCAGAAAAATAGAGGCTTGAGTAGACATGTTATTTACCATTGTTACAAGTTCTGAGTTAGGCCGATTTTAACACGCCTCTATCGCGGCTTAGAAAAATCAATGTATACTTCAAACGGTCAAGTTTTCGGTTTTTTTAGAAAACAGCTGGAAATTCATGGTCATTAAAGATTGCATTTTGTCTTTAAAACGGATATCCAGCCCGGCAATACAACAGTCGATGTTGTCCTTAAACACCTGGAATT
>SXGU01537321.1_pt1 | contig 30851 bp, 24 predicted proteins | sample 3174531 | NCBI WGS metagenome assembly SXGU01 (sample SAMN11356863, study PRJNA531348) | freshwater metagenome | isolation source: freshwater sample F1-140 | place: China: Fuxian Lake, Yuxi | collected 2017-12-25 | reverse complement strand
TTTCAGTCCGTTTTGGATTTCCGGAATGTTCATGAACAGGTTCCAGAGCAGTTGTGAGCGGTAATTTTCGATCATGACCACGATCGGACCTTGGTCGATGGCGAGGTAGCTGTTGGCGACCCAGTTTTCTTTGGCGCAGAAGGCGTCGCGGAATCCATAAGGACCCCAAATGGGATTCTCGTTGGGTTGGGTATTCACGTAGCGATTGGCACTGCCGCTGCTGTTGGTATTTGCCGACGTACGCGCGGTGTCATTGGCCGGAAACAAAGAACGCATCGCACCCACATCAAAGAAATTGCGCAGGGCGGCGAGACTTTGATCGGGTAAATAGGGCATCGCTGAAAGGGAGGCGGTCGGTGAAATTACCCCCAAATCTTCGGCAGGCGAGTGCACGGCATAGCCCAAATGGTTGTCGGATGCGGTAAGTCCCCAGCAACCCGGACCATAGCCCTTAAATTTCAGGGGGTTCTCTTGGCAGTGCTTGTAGTTGATGCGGGTATGTGCCAAATTTTGCTCGAAGTAGTTGGCATATCGGTCTTGAAGTCCGTTGGGGTTGAGCCCCAAAAAGCTGTACTGCGAGAAGAATAGCGGTCCGCCGTAATCAAAGCCGAGGGGCAAGGTCACGCCGAGGTAGGTTTTGCCATTTTTGAAGTGGTTGCCGGCGGTCCATCCCTTGTGGTATACCTTCGCATCGATGGCAAAGCGTGGGTGGGAAGCGGCCATGACATAGGCGATGATGCACTCGTTCCAACCCTGAATTTTATGGTTCATGCTCCAGCTGCTGTTGGGACTCCAGTGCCAGTAAAGGGTGTTTTGGTTTTGGGTATACCAGTTCCATTCGCAATCGCTCCAGAGCCAGGTAATGCGATTTCTGAGTTCGATTTCTTGGGGCGATGCCTGGGTGAAATAGGCTCTCAAGCAGAGCAGTCCTTGAAAGAGATAGGCCGATTCCACGATATCGCCACCGTCGTCTTTGCGCGAAAAGGGGATGGTTTTGCCCGTTTCACCGTTGAGCCAATGGGGGAATATGCCATGGTAGTGGTCGGATTTGGCCAGGAATTTTACCGCTGTGAGCAGGCGATCGACCACCTCTTCGCGTTGGAGCCAGCCGCGTTCTACACCCACGATGAGGGCCATGAAACCCATACCGGAACCTCCAGTGGTCACCACTTCGCTACCATAATCGTAGGCGATGTTGCTGCGTTCGCGGGCCAATCCTGAGGTGGGGTGGGCGAAATCCCAAAAGTATTTGATGGTTTGCTTTTGCACCGAATCCATCCAGATACTGTCTTGGGAAGGATTGCTTGATTGGTTGGATGCGTTGCTCAATGTGCTGGGTTTCGCTGCGAGATTTTGTACAACGGTGGGCTTAAGCTGAGCCGTTGCTACGAGTGCTGTTGCAGTCCAACTTAGCAAGGAGATGACCACCAGTCCCCACAGAAGAAGTTTGGGGGTGGATGGGCTGAATCTGTGTTTATAAAAGGTTTGGGCCATCGCGAAAATTACAGGTAGGGCGCGGTGAATTGGAGTTTTTTGAGGCCGGCTTTCACTTCGGCATCAGAGGTGAATGTTTTCCAAAGCAGTTGTGAGCGGTAATTTTCGATCATAACCACGATGGGACCTTGGTCTATCGCGAGGAAGGAGGTCGCAAACCAGCCCACGTTGAGGTTGAAGGCGTCGGTGAAGCCTTGATTCCTCCAAATTTTATCGCCCAGTTTGTAATAGAAATAGCGGGCGGCTTTCATCGATTCGGTTGGCGTATATGGCATGGAACTCAGCGCGGCGGTGGGAGAAATTACGCCGAGGTCGTTGTTGGGTGAATGTGCGCTGTAACCGGAGTTGTTGTCGGACGCGGTCAAGCCCCAACACTGATCGGAGTAACCGGACTGCTGACGCGGATTGGCCTTGCAGTAGGCGTGATTGATTTTGCTGTGGTTGGTGGTTTGGGTTTCGTAATTGGCGTAGGCATCGGACAATCCGCGCGGGTCCAAGCCTAAAAAGCTGTAATGGGAGAAGAAGAGCGGTCCACCCAAACTTTCGCCCAATGGCAACTGGAATCCATAGTAGCTGTTGCCATTCTTCATCCCTCCATTGCTGGCCCAGCCTTTTTGGTAGGTAGCAAAGTCGATGGGATGGCTAGGACTGCTTGCCGCAAGGACATAGGTTATAAGGCATTCGTTCCAACCGCGAACGGTCATATTCATTTTCCATCCTAAGGAGGGACTCCAATGCCAGTAAAGGTAACTGCTGTTGCCTTTGGTATACCAATCCCACTCTACTTTTTCCCAGATGCTGGTGGCATCGGCACACAGTTGGATTTCTGCTGTGGTTGATTGGTCAAAATAGGCGCGCGCAGTCAGCAATCCTTGCATGAGGTAGGAGGTTTCCACCAGGTCTCCGCCGTTATCGTCGCTGGAAAAAGGGATGACTTTTCCTGTGTTCCCGTCGAGCCAATGCGGGTAGGCGCCGTGGAAAGTTTGGGCGGTATTTTTAAGGAAGGAGGCCATTTTTTGGATGCGGGCAAGTCCTTCTGAGCGGGAGATAAAGCCGCGCTTAATGCCAGCAATGATGGCCATGATACCCATGCCTGAGCCACCTGATGTAACTAAATCGCCGGAGGTATTGCGTTCGCGCGCTAGGCCGGAATTGGGATGTCCGTATTTCCAAAAATATTGAAAGGTATTGTATTGAATGCTATCCAGGAGGGCTTCGTCGGAAATGCGGGGGAATTTATCGGTGGTATCCATCATGCTTCCAACAGATACAGCCACATAGGATCCGGTGGTGGTACCCACTTTCGATTTGAGGGCTGCATTGACAGCAACCACGTAACCAGTTCCGGGTTTGAGATTATTTTTTGGGATGAGTTTTACTGCACTATCGCCTTGGAAGAATTTGTAATTCAGGGCGATGGGGTCGTATCCTTTTTCTTTCACAGCGATGTTTTCTCTGGCAGAATGCGTATCGAGGGCGTTAGAAAAGTACAGGGTAAAGGTTGAATTCAAGGGGATGCCATTGGATTTACCGCTGGTGGGGGCATCGTTGATATGAAAAACGGTGAGCATGATGCCGTTGGGTTTGACTGCGGGTGGCGGGGTTTCTTCTTCGCAAGACGACGTAAAAATCGCCCAAGAAAGCGCGAAAAGTAGAGGTGCGAAGCGAGGGAAAAATGCCATGATTTTTAAAGAGTCTAAATTACGAAAAACTTCTTTGTTTATGGTGTTACGGGGCGATTTTTATCTAAAAAAAGCGGGCTCATTCAAGGATTGAATGGGCCCGCACAAGAAAAGGGTTTCAGAAAGATTATTTACCCGCTTTTTCCAAATCGTACAGAGCTTTCACATCGGCGGCAGCCAAGGCTTTGCTGAAGATACGGAACTCGTCCAAACCACCGTCGTAATTCTTCATCCAAGCATCGGGAGCACCGCCAGGCAGGTTTTGCTTGTAGCAACCGAAAACAAATTTGTTGGCATTTTTGAATGCCAAGTTACCCAATGGCGCTCCACCTTTGGTAGGATCGTCTTGGTATTTATCGGTTACGCTCGCTGGGTAGTTCATTTTGTTGCCATCGATGTAAACAGCCAACTTAGAAGTTGCTGCATCATAAGAACAAACAACATGGTGCCAAGCATCGTTACCAATCACAATGCGATTTGGACCACCAAGTTCAGTCCACTGCTCTTTCCATGCGGTCGCGTTCCAGTTGTTCATGGTAAACTTGATCCGAATGGAATCGTTTAACGCAGCACCAGACTCTTGCAAAATAAACAAGTTTCCAATCCAGTTTGAATCGTTCAACAATTGGAACCAAGACTCAGCACCATCGGTGTGAGCGTTAGTCTTTACCCATGAGGAAACGGTTAAAGATTTCAAGCCGCTGATCGCAGAGCTGACGCCGGTGTACAATACGTAACCATTGCTCGCGCCTTTCCAAGCTTGGCCTTTGGCACCTGCAATGAAGCTGGTTCCAGAAGCTGTACCGCCGGTAATGTTGCCTTTGGCATCATTTACATTGTTTTCAAATGAAAACTTCGCTACCAAGTTGGCTGCAGCCACTTCGTCTGAAGCTGTGTAACCATTTGTTGGGTTGCCATCGTCATCGTCATCGTCATCGTCACAAGACGTAAAGGTGAATGTCAATGCAGTAGCTGCGAAAAGCACTGCCAATGGGAATAATTTGATTTTTTTCATAAATGTATAAGATTAGTTTTTTTGTTTAATAGCCTGGGTTTTGAGTCATTTTGCCTCCGCTGAGGTCGATCTGTCGCTGCGGAATCGGATACAAATCATGCACCCCATCGATATAGTTTTTACCATGTGCACGCATGACGGTACCCGCTCTGCCTTGTCGGCGTAAGTCAAATACCCGATCGTGTTCCATCGCCAACTCCACAAAACGCTCTTTCCAGATGGCGTCGCGAATTTCTGACTGGGTGGTTGCGCTGCTGTTGGCCAAACCTGCGCGGTTTCTCACCAAATTGAGCGATTTCAATGCGTCTGCGGTTTTGCCATTTTCGTTTGCGGCTTCGGCATGGATCAACAACACATCGGCATATCGCAAAATGCGCATGTTTTTGTTGGCAAACCAATCGTCTTTGCCCCAACTCTCCATGGTTTGGGATACATAACTTTTGAAGTTGTAGCGTGCATTCGGAGCCAATGTATTACATACATAACCATCCCACAACACATCGCCCCGAGAGAAATAGGTAGCACCCTTGCGCACATCGCCTGCTTCGAATGCTTTTGTTAAATTGTCGGTGGGCGTATTAAAGCCCCAACCCAATCCGCCGGCACCACGGGGTGCTTGAACCACGAAATAGCCTTCAATGGCTTTGGCGGGCGCCGACCCTTTGCAGTTGACTTCCCAAATGGATTCGCTACAGAATTCGCCTGCTTCACGGAACAATTTATGGTATTCGGCGAATAGGCTGTAATTGTTGCTGGCCATAATTTCGGCACACAACGATTCGGCTTTCCCGAAGCGTTTGCGGTATAAAGATGATTTGGCCAACAGGGCTTTTGCGGCACCGGAAGTCACGCGACCGGCTTGATCTGATAAATAACTGGCTGGTAAAACGGTGGCGGAAAATTCCAAGTCGGCATCAATGAAATCATAGATTTGGTCTGCTGTGGCGCGAAAATTCAACGCCTCAATTTCCGCAGTGGTTTTGGGTACTTTGGGAATCAACGGAACCCCGCCGAAACTGCGCACCAAGTTCCAATAAAAGTAAGCCCGTAAAAAGCGAGACTCTCCCACCAAACGGTCGCGCAAACTTGAATTGATATTCAGCGTAGGCAATAGGTCAATCGCTTTATTGGCCCTGGCGACGCCTTCGAAATTCGATTCCCAAACCTCGCCGAAGCTGATGGATGTCGGACTCCAACTCAACTTATCGAATTGGTCTTTGTCAGAACCCGTATCGCCCGGATCACTGCCTTTTTCACCTTCATCCGAAGCGATCGAGGTCATGCCCAACCAGGAGAAACTATGCTGCTGCCAATCGTATAGTTTACTATATACCGCGGTAACCAATTCCTGTGCAGCGTTGGCGGTTGAATTGAAATAATCGTCAGGGGTTTGTACTCGAGGGGTTTCGTCCAAGAAACTTTTGCGACATCCGCTCAAAGCAATACCCAACGTGGCGATGCCCAACGTAGCGATGGCCAAAGTGCCTAGGGCAAAAGTTTTCGCTGTTTTCAATGGGGTACTATTGCGTTGAAATTTCATGGGGTTAGAATTGGATTGACAGACCGGTAAGAAAGGTAGACGAAGTGGGATAAATGTCGAGTTCTATGCCGGCTTCGGCGGGACTTCCGGGCAATTCTGCGCTGAAGCCACTGAATTTTTTCCAAGTAAAGGCGTTTTGCGCAGTGATGAAGAAGCGATAACCTTGTACTTTGGATTTCTTGGCGATGCGTGATGGCAAGTTGTAGCCCAGGGTAAAATTGTTCAAGCGCAAGAAGCTGCCGCTTTCCACAAAGTAATCTGTGGGTTTGGGCACACCATTAAATGCGCGTGGATTGGTATTGCTCTGTTTGGTGGGCGTCCATCGGGCATCGGCCACGGCTTTTTCTACGTTGTAGTTGCCGCCATATCGTACCGTTCTTTTGCCGTTGAAGACCTTGTTGCCAAAATTACCCAAGATATCGAGGTTCAAATCCCACTGTTTGTAATTGAAGTTTCCGTTGATTCCAACGTAACATTTGGGTTGGTAGGAACCCACATAGATGCGGTCCAAATCGTTGAGTTTGCCATCGCCATTTTGGTCGATGACTTTAAAATCACCGCGTTGAGCACCCAAAAAGTGGGGTGCGGCATCAATTTCTGCCTGTGATTGAAATATGCCGTTGGTCTCGTATACCCAGAAACTTCCGATGGGTTGACCTGCCGCTACACGCGTTGCAAATTCGCCATTGCGCAAGCTCCCGAAATTGGTGGGAAGACCGCTGCCCAATCCCAGCACTTTGTTTTTATTGAAGGTGGCATTGGCGCCGATACTGTAATTGAATTTGCCTTTACTGTTCTTGTTGTATCGCAAAGAAACCTCCAAGCCGCGATTCAGGATATCGGCTGCGTTGGTGAGCATGGAATTGTTGTTGTCGCCTAAGCCACCGGGCAAGGGGATGTTGAACAAGGCACCCAAGGTCTTTTTGTTATAAACGTCTATGACACCAGAAATATGTCCGTTCACCGCCTCAAAATCTACCCCGAAATCAATTTCTTCGGTGGTTTCCCATTTGAGGTTGGGGTCTTTGATTTCCGCAATGGTGGAGCCCATCACGATTTGGTTGCCGAAAACAGCGCTCAAACCAGTGCTCAATAAGGTTACGAATTCAGAAGGGTTGATACGATCATTGCCCACACGTCCAAAACTTCCGCGCACCTTCAGCATGTTGATGCTGCGCACGTTTTTCATAAAGTCTTCGTTGCTAACCATCCATCCCAAGCCCACAGAAGGGAAGTTGCCCCAGCGGTTTTGAGTGGGGAATTTCGAAGATCCATCTCGGCGAAAAGAGGCGTTCAGCATATATTTGCCTTCGTAGTTATAGCTCACGCGACCCAAATAAGATTCGCGGCGACCATAATCAGCAATCGGGCGTTGGTAGTTGATGATGCCTTGGATGGGGTCGCGACCGGTATTGAGGTAACGGTATTGCTGTGCGAAGGGTACGCCATCGAGTTTGAAGGATTGTTCAAAGCCATCGTAGCGCTCTGCGGTGTGACCGGCAAGCACCTGAAGGCTATGTCCTTTTTTCAGTGTGGGTGTATAGGTAAGGGTATTGTCCCAAATCCAGCGGTACTTTTCCATTTCACTTTGGGTGAGGGTGGTAGTATCGTACTTTTGGGTGGCTGATACGCGGTATTTCTGTTGGTAATTTGCGCCTCTGCTGTTGTCGTAGTCCATACCAAACGAGCTGCGAAAAGCCAGGCTCTTTTTGAGTTTTAGGTCGCCATATAAATTGCCCATGAAGCGGTTTCCCCAGGTGTTGTCATCGGTGTATTCCAGTTTAGCCAGGGGGTTGCCCACATCAGACAAGGGCGTGAATCCGTAGGTACCATCGGGATTTTTGGCGTTGTAAATGGGTGCGGCATTGTAGGCATCGGTAAACAAGCTGAAGGGTTTGTTGTTCGAGTTCCAGCGGGTGAGACCGAAGTTGTTGCCGAATTTGAGTTTGTCGGATACGCGGTATTCGTTGTTTGAACGGATCGATACACGTTCGTAGCTATTGTCGTTGAGTATTCCGTTTTCGTTGAAGTAATTCACCGAGAACAGGTAGGAAGTGGCCTCGGTACCTCCGGAAATACTGAGGTTGTGGTTGTTCATGTTTCCGGGGCGGGTGATGGCATCGTACCAGTTGGTTTCTCCTGTAACATCAGCAGGTAGCACAGCAAAGGTGCCTGCAGCTTCATTGGAGTATCTGGAGAAGGTGCCGGGTCGGGCCATGGCAATTTTGTTTGCCATCAATTTCACGCCGGCGTAGCCATCATAGTTTAGTTTGGGTTTGCCCATTCCACCCCGTTTGGTAGTGATGAGGATGACACCATTGGCAGCACGCACACCGTAAATGGCGGTTGACGAAGCATCTTTGAGCACATCAATGGTGAGGATGTCGGCTGTGTTGATGTTTCGGATATCGTCTGTGATGATACCATCTACGACATACAAAGGCTCTGCACCACCGATTACGGAACCCGTTCCACGAATTCTGACGTTGGGTGCTGAGCCAGGGGCACCTGAGTTGGTGATTTGCACGCCCGCCATTTTGGATTGTAGGGCTTGTGATGCAGTGAGCACAGGCTGTTGCATGATTTCTGCGCCTTTGATGGAAGCAATGGAACCGGTAAGGTCTTTTTTCTTGGCGGTAGCGTATCCAATCACGACCGCTTCTTCCATGGGTTTTTCGATGCTGTCTTGGGTAGATTTTGGGTCAGCGCTGGCCGTAGTTTGGGCGTTTATAATACCCATGGTTGCGGCTGTCAAAACGAGCAAGATCACGTATTTTTTCATCGATGAAACATTTATTTCACTGGGTTTTGGAAACGAATGTAATACATAAACATATAATTGTGATTGATACAATATCTATTTTTCAAAAATCTTAAACTATAGACAAAAGAAAATATTCGCAGGTGATGTTTTGAGATAAGAAGACCGCGATGGTATTCGATAAGATGACCGCGATGGTTTCATTCTTTTTGGAGTCTATGACTTCAACAATGAAATTAATCAAATGTATTGGTGTTCGTTCAACAGGGTTCAAGGGTTAAACCAAAAACCCAGCGAGGGGATTACTCCACCGTTACGGATTTTGCCAAGTTTCGGGGTTGATCTACATTACATCCGCGAAGGACCGCGATATGATAACTCAGCAACTGCAGAGGAATGGTGTTTAAAATAGGAGACAAACATTCTAGGGTTTCGGGTATTTCAATTACATAGTCGACAATTGTATCTAAGCCACGGTTTCCCTCTGTAACCAAAGCAATTACGATACCTTTGCGCGCTTTCACTTCCTGAATATTACTTACTACCTTTTCATAATGTTCAGAATTGGTTGCGATGACAACTACAGGCATGTCTTTGTCAATCAGTGCTATTGGACCATGTTTCATTTCAGCAGCAGGGTATCCTTCGGCATGGATATAACTAATTTCTTTTAATTTCAGGGCTCCTTCTAACGCAACAGGAAAATTGTAGCCACGTCCCAAATAAAGAAAATTGCTAACCTTGTAAAATAATTTGGCTAGCCCCAAAATTTTATCGTTGAGCAAGAGTGCTTTTTCAATCTTTTGGGGTATTTTTTCAATCTCGCAGTATAAGGCATTGATTTGATTGATTTTAAGAGACCCGCGAATCTTGGCAATGCCAATGGCAATTAATGTCAAAACCGTTATTTGTGCTGTAAAGGCTTTGGTACTCGCAACCCCAATTTCGGGACCGGCATGTGTATAGGCCCCTGCGTGACTCATGCGGGGTATACTACTTCCCACAACATTGCAAATACCAAAAACCGTAGCCCCTTTTCTCTTGGCCAATTCGATAGCCGCCAACGAATCTGCTGTTTCACCACTTTGTGAAATGGCCACAATTAAATCATCGGCATAGAGAACAGGATTCCGATAGCGAAATTCCGAGGCATATTCCACTTCAACTGGAATGCGTGCAAACTCCTCAAATAGGTATTCAGCAACCAAACCTGCATGCCAACTGGTTCCGCAACCAATTAAAATTAAGCGTTTAATATCTTTGAGTTTATCGTAATATTCTTCCAAAGATTTCATGTGTATTGCACCTGTCGTTGAATCCAATCGGCCCCGAAAACTATCAAAAATAGAACGGGGTTGTTCAAAAATCTCTTTCAACATAAAGTGTGGGTAGCCCCCTTTTTCAAGTTGGTCTAAACTGAGGGCAAGCTCTTCAACATAGGGTACCTGAATCACATTATCAATCGATTTGATTAAGAGTTCCTTGTTTTCAACAATGGCAACTTCTCCATCATTTAAATATATTACTTGGTTTGTATATTCAATAATGGGCGTTGCATCTGAAGCAAAAAAGAATTCGCCACGATCTTTTCCGAGCCCCAAAACCAATGGACTGCCATTGCGAGCTGCTATCAAATGTTCGGGATTATTTCGACTTAATATCACAATCGCATATGCCCCATTAATTTGTTTCAAGGCAGACCGAACTGCATCTGCCAAAGGCAAATTTGTATGATTCATAACATCCTCAATGAGGTGTATTAGAATTTCAGTATCTGTTTGACTTTGGAAACTATGGCCCCTTAACTCTAGACCTTTTTTTAATGTCGCGTAGTTTTCAATAATCCCATTATGGATAATGGCCAAGTCTCCGCTCTGACTCAAATGCGGGTGAGAATTGATATCATTGGGCTCACCATGTGTTGCCCATCGAGTATGTCCCATACCTGTGGTTCCACTAATGTCTTTGCCAGCTGATTCAGTTTCTAAATTGGATACCTTGCCCTGTTTCTTGAAAATGCGCATATCACCATTTAATAAGGCGATACCGGCACTGTCATACCCACGATACTCGAGGCGCTTTAATCCCTTGATGATGATACCATACGCATCTTTATTTCCTATGTAAGCAACGATTCCGCACATATCGGTAAATTGGGCTAATGGTGGATAAAAAAATTATAGGTTAAACATCGTTTTAACTGCATTAACAGCATTGATCTCCTCCCAAGGAAATAATTTCACTTCCACAGAAATCTCCTCCTTTTTGCCCTTATTAAACGTCTTGGTCACGGTTTCACACTTTCTGCCCATGTGTCCGTATGCGGCAGTCTCCAAATAAATGGGTGTACGCAAATGAAAACGTTGTTCAATATGGTAAGGACGCAAACTGAATTCAGGCATGGATAAGATTTTTTCTGCTATTTCACCATCGCCTAATTCTACTTTCGAAGTTCCAAAGGTATCTACAAATAAACCAACAGGTTCTGCAACGCCAATTGCATAACTCACCTGAACCAAAATTTGATCGCACAACCCAGCTGCAACAAGATTCTTGGCAATGTGTCGGGTGGCATAGGCTGCACTGCGGTCTACCTTACTGGGATCTTTTCCAGAAAAAGCGCCACCACCGTGGGCACCTCTGCCTCCATAGGTATCTACAATAATTTTTCGACCGGTTAGTCCAGTATCTCCATGAGGACCACCTATCACAAATTTTCCAGTAGGATTGATGTGGTATTTTATGTCTCCATTAAACAATTCTTGAAGATTGGCGGGTAAATTTGACTTCACCCGGGGAATCAATAAATGAACCAAATCGGCGTGTATCTTTTGTAACATCTGTTCATCAGCAAGCTTCTGGGCTGCTTCACCAGGTATAGTTGGCTGAACAAAATCATCGTGCTGTGTGCTAATAACGATTGTGTCAATGCGCAAAGGTTTGTGGTCATCGGAATATTGAATTGTTACCTGACTTTTGGCATCGGGTCGCAAATAATCGATTTGGGTTCCCTCTCTGCGCATGTCAGCCAACTCTTGTAATAGAGAATGAGCCAGCATAAGGGGCAAAGGCATTAAGGTTTCAGTTTCGTTATTGGCATAGCCAAACATCATACCTTGGTCACCTGCTCCCTGCTCTTCAGGATTACTCCGTTCTACACCTTGGTTTATGTCTGGACTTTGTTCGTGAATGGCTGAAAGAACTCCACAGCTTGCAGAATCAAACATGTACTCGCTTTTGGTATAGCCAATTTTGGCAATGACCTCACGGGCAATTCTTTGCACATCAAGATAGGCAGATGATTTCACTTCTCCAGCCAAAACGACTTGTCCTGTTGTAACAAGGGTTTCACACGCTACCTTACTGCTGGCATCATAGGCCAAAAAGTGATCAATCAATGCATCTGAGATTTGATCTGCAACTTTGTCTGGATGTCCTTCTGACACCGATTCTGAGGTAAATAAATAGGCCATATTTTGAAACAGCAAATATACAAAGCTATTGTAAAATCGATTCGATGTCTACGGAAATACCTTAAATCATGGGGCGCAACTATTTAATTCATGGTCAGAAAACGCCCGAACAAGACCTTCCATCGTAAATAAATAGCCAAAATGCCCATTAATGAAACTATTTTTAAACTTATAATCCATACAAAAAGCACAGCTAATATCTTTTGAACACTTGCTGGGTAGAGAGGGTTGCCATTAATAATTTATGGTCACTGGGAACCTCTTCAAAACTTAAGTATTGAAGCCCTTGAATGGGATTTTCAAAGAGAATATAATCAATGCGAAAGCTTGGAAAAGCCCCTTTATAAGTGGTTTCTATTCCTTTTCCCGATTCAATAAATGCATCCTTCATCCCAGATGATAATTGGCGATAACTATAACTCACCGGAACGTCGTTAAAATCACCACAAACTATTTTGGGGGATGTGCAATCGACCATACTTTTGGTAATAAAGGCAACCTGTTTTGCCCGCTCTGTATACCCCATACGCAGACGGGTTAAAATGCCTTTAGATCCATCTATGTCAATCTCTTTTTTCTCACTCTGCTTGCGCATTACATCATAATCTTTCTGTGCGAAACGAAACGATTGCAAGTGAACATTGTATAAGCGTATTTTGGCATTTCTGTGTTTTTTATCGGGCGACAAAAAAGTGAGCTCAACCCACATAGCCATATTGCCTGTCTTGCCATCAAAACGAATCGGTTGCCAGCGAACAATGGGAAATTTTGAAAGAATGATCATGCCATACGGACGATGATTGGACAGCGTATAGGTTTGCGCATATAAAAAATTGCCTTGCTTTTGCAAAAATTTTGTCAACGATTCTAAACCTCCAATTTTGCTGTATACTTCCTGTAAACAAATAATATCGGGCCTCTGCGCATTCACTATGTTAAAAAATGAGTCAAACTGGGCGGTTTTCTCAGTTGAGATTTCTGGCGAAGCCAATTTGTCTTGGTATAAGCCAAATAAATTTGCATTAAAACTGATAATTTTTAGGGTGTTTTCACCCATAGCCTTGTTGGGTTTAGGACTATTCCATTGGGCGTAAAGGCTCAGTTGGCCAAGATTCAAAAGCAAACATGCAAGAAAAAAAAGACTGCGCCATTTGAGCTGAACTGCCCAATAAATAAATGAAAGAAACGTAAGAATAAACACCACTGGAAATGCCAATCCAATCAGGGCAGCCCATGAACTAATGAGGGGTGAAACCATCGGCACCATCCCAGAGATTAGTAAAAGCAATCCTGAGATAAAACTCAAAATGAAAATAATGGTATTGATTAGTTTCATGGCTGATTGGATTGACTGGCTTTGAACAAAGTATCCTTCTCCTTTTGGGTGAGGCTATTATAGCCAACCTTCGATATTTTTTCTAACAAACGGTTAAGCTCCGATTCGCTGATAGAATGATCCCCATGTGACTGGGTTCTTGTGGTGTTTGATTTGTAAACCTGATTCTTAAACGGAAATTTGGCATTTTTTCTTTTACCAAAAGAAAAAATTTGATTGAATATTCGGATAATCGCATTGCGAATTTTTAATACTATCTCGGGAGTATGTCCTTTAATCGCCCATTGCGCGTAAAATATTCCGAAAAAAATTCCCCCAAAATGCGCCAAATACCCGCCTAAATTATTGCCGCTAAAAGATCTAGAAATATCCAATACTATCTTCATTAAGCCAATCCATCGGAGCTCTATTTGAATTATACCAAACAAAAAAACACGATACCGTGGAGTAAAAATAGCTGCAGCCAATACCACAGCAGATACACCACCTGAAGCACCTAGTAAATAGGAATTTGTACTACTTACACCGTATTGGGAAACCAAATAATACACTTGGAAAAATAATGCTCCAGCAACTCCACCCAAAACAAAAAGCCACCAAATATGGCGTTTACCCACCAAATCCTCTAGTATTGTTCCTACAAAATAGAGCCATAGCATATTGCCCAAAATATGCCAAAAGCCTGTATGCAAAAATATATGGGTTATCCATCCCCAGGGTTGGAATACACCCTGCATAGTTGGTGTAAACATAAACCACTGTAGAAAGTATTGAAACTTTAAATGGTCAAAAATAAAAGCGGGAATAAAAACCAGAACACAAACCGAAACGATTTTCTGCACTGCCGTTTGGGAGGAGAAGAACCATCGAAATTCTGCAATTCGGCCAATGCCATTACTTGCCATGAACTAAGTTTTTTGCTTCCAATATAAAATTAATAAAAATCCGGCTAACGCACCTCCAATATGGGCGAAATGTGCAATATTGTCTTCAGAAAAATTTCCTATACCCAAAAAAACATCCAGACCCACTATCACAGGAACCAGATATTTGGCTTTAATTGGATACGGAATAAACAAAAAAATCATCGATTCATTGGGATAAAGCACAGCAAAAGCAACCATAACCCCATATACCGCACCCGAAGCGCCCAACATCGGTGAATATGGTATTTTTTCTATGCCAGATACAATGTTCGGAATAATGGTTTCAAATTGATCGTTTATTATCCAAGCTGTTTCGGAAAAGTGCAATAAAATTGCCCCAAAAGCAGAAATAAAAAATAATAGCATAAACCGAGAGGTTCCTAAACGTGCTTCTACTACAGCTCCAAATGAGTACAAGGCAAGTCCATTAAATAAAAAATGTCCAATGCCCCCATGGCAAAAAATATGCGTGAGTAATTGATAAAGCTTAAAATTGGGGCTATCGAAATAATACACGCAAAACTGATTGGTATCGAACCCTATTTTGGGTAAAGCGATTTGGGCCAGACCCATTAAACACATGATGATGAGTAAATTTTTTAGACCAGGGGATAACTGAGGCATATTGATTTAGGTTTTATTCTTGTTGATTTGAAATCGATCATATAATTGAGCACTGGTGATTTCAACATACACAGATTTTCCGTCGAAGGTAAGACCTGTTGAACTCAACTGAAATAACCTGCGCAACAATTCATTCAACTCTTCAACGGAACTTCCCACTTGGGATTGTTTTACCGCGTGTCGAGCCATGGATAATGCCATACTTTGGTATTTGCTCGATGTGAGATCTCCTTGGGTATGCTGATAATCTTCCAAAAGTTGTTCGATGAGTGATTGTTCGTCTCCTTGAGACAACATTGGAGGCAATCCATTCACAATGAGTGTATTGCCACCAAAATGACTGATATCAAAACCCAAATAACGCAACTCATCGATCATATCAACTACCACAGGGATTTGTGCAGGGGCAAATTCTATAGTTCGGGGAAATAACAATTGCTGGCTGGGAGAAGTATGCAACTCAAGATGCTTGAGATACTCGTAAAAATAGATATGTTGTTGCGCAAGTTTTTTTTCGACAACCAGAAGCTTCCCTGCCACATTGGCAACAATATAACGCTCATTCAGGGCAAAAGTCCCAATAATATCTACATGGGTATTCGTATCTGACGGTGTAAAAGGCAAAGTAGGTTCAGACAATCTCGAAAACGGGTTGCTTGGAGTTGGATCGATGTCTGTTTGTTCGATAGATCCCAAAACACGTTGCCAATCCTTACCATGAGAGCGAGAATACTCCATTCCCGAGCCCTGAAAAGGGGTATATGAAGGATTGCGTTTCCCCCCAATCTCAGGCAAATTTTGCTTGGTATGGTTGGCTGCATTGTCGTTCAATGGAGGACGCAACGGCTGGTTAATTAGTGACTCAAAATCAGAAAAACCGGCAAAATCATTGGCGGGTTGAACCACAAAATTTGACAATGCCTTGCGAATAGCCACTTTAACAAGGTTGTAGATATGCTTTTCATCTTCAAACTTTACTTCAGTTTTATTGGGATGAACATTTACATCAACTTTTGAAGGATTAACCTGTAAAAAAATTACATAACTGGGATGGGCATCATTTTCAATCAAACCCACATATGCTGACAAAACCGCATGGTGAAAATAATGGCTGCGAATAAACCTTCCATTCATAAAAAAATATTGCTCACCGCGGGCGCGCTTTGCGATACCAGGAATACCAACAAACCCTCGTATACCAACAATTTCGGTATCTTCCGCTACAGGCAAAAAATCGGCACCGTTTTTCTTGCCCAGAGTTTCCAATACCCTTTCTTGGATGGCTTGTACTTTGAACTGAACCACCATTTGGGAATTGTTATAATAAGAAAAATCAACCTGCGGATTTGCCATCGCTTGCCTCAGAAATTCTTCCATGATGTGCTTGGTTTCAACAGAAATTGATTTCAGAAAATTGCGTCGGGCTGGAATATTATAAAAAAGGTTGTTGATGGTTATGGAGGTTCCTATTGGCGAGGCATCAGGTTTTTGCTCCATAACCACACTGCCTTCTATTCGAATGTATTGCGCCCACTCATCTTGGGCACGCCGCGACTTCATCTCTACCTGAGAGACAGACGCAATGGATGCCATTGCCTCACCCCTAAACCCGTAAGTTTGCAATTGAAATAAATCTTCTACTTTTTGAATTTTTGACGTCGCATAGCGTTCCCAGCAAAGCCGAACATCCATTTCGCTCATGCCCTTGCCATTGTCAATTACCTGAATGGATGTAATCCCCCCGTCACGAATCAACAAACTAATTTTTGTCGCTCCTGCATCCAAACTATTTTCAAGTAATTCCTTTACCGCATTGGCTGGTCTTTGCACAACTTCGCCTGCAGCAATCTGGTTTGCTACTGCATCGGGCAATAATGTTATTGTATCTGTCAAGAATAATAGAGATAAAAAATCACACAAATATCACACCTACACGGCAGATTTTTCAAACAATAGTAATACCCAATCGCCACATATTTCGGTCTTCAGATATTTTAGTTTGCTAGCCTCTGCTGCAGCTCTAACCAACGCAACATCACCTTGTTGAAGTCCACTCAAAAAGAGTTTGGCGCCAGAGCCCAAACAGCGAACATATGAACTCAAATCGGCAAGGATAACTTCACGGTGAATATTGGCCAATATTACCTGAAAAAATCCTTCATTTATTGAAACCAAGGCGCATGCATCTCCATGCAAAACCCGAACCCCCTCAACTTCATTGGCATTGATATTGTCTTTGGCATTGTCTACTACCCAATCGTCAATCTCTATTGCCAAAACATCGCTAGCCCCCAATTTTGAAGCTGCAATTGCTAAAATACCAGTACCACTTCCCATATCTAAAACCTTGTTTCCCAGAAAATCGGCTGGCCATTGCTGCATTTCTTGCAACATCAAACGGGTGGTTTCATGATGCCCTGTTCCAAAACTCATTCTTGGCATGATCGTAATTTCTGTATACTTTTGGGGTGCTATTGGATGAAAAGGAGCCCGAATATGAAAGATACCCACTTCAATGGGATCAAAAAAATGCTTTTCCCAAAGCACATTCCAATTCTCTTCTTCTAAAACATTCCATTGCATGGTATCACAAAAATCGCCGATACGCTTCTGTATGATACTCTGAAGTGAATCGTCAATATCTTGCTTATTGGCATAGGCTTTCAGCCAATTGGCTTGTGATTCGAATTGTGAAAAAGGAAATTCTGCCAAAAAAGCAGTAATAATTTCAGCCCTTTCATCCGTTTCGGCTGCCACCAGCCAAGCTGCTGTTAGGCAAATAAATTGGCTCATTTTTTTACACCCAACTGTAAATTACATTCTCCAAATTCTGCATTATAGCCAATGGTGAATGGGAGCTTGGCGGGCTTTTTTGATGCGTATTCATCAAACATAGCAGCTTGAAAATAATTTGAAAATAATTTGATGGTTCTGCTGTACTCGCCCAATACTTCTGATGTAAATCCAGCCTTTCGAATACTATCCAATGGCATTCCACTGTCATCTTGGAGAATAATTGTAGACTGATGTAGTACAATTTTGGTAATGTCTGAAAAATAGGGTTTGTGCATCAGATAACTGGCTGCTTTCAAAAAAGAAACTGCATTTTTACGGCGTCTCAAAAAAGCCATTGTACCGGGATCTTTAATATTGCCGGAATTGCTAATGTCACGACTTACATAAACCAATTCCCTGACAGTTTTGTCGTTTAATTTTGAATACCCTATTCGCAAGCCTGTATTTTCATTAATTTTTTTATGTACAGTAGATTTGAAATTGCCGTTGCTGTCAAGATTGAAATAATTCACATAATGTATATTAAATCCACTTCGAACAATATAAAAAAGCAACGTGTGGAGTGTTCCATTCATCATTTCGTGGGCAAAATCGTCATCCATACTCAGGGTTCTAAAAAATCCCAACTTGTGGGGATAAAACATACACCGGTCTAATGTAATGAGGTAATCTTCCATTTTAGATTCGGGAATATGGCTATTGTCAAAATACGATCCAACAGGCTCCAATCCAATCATAATGATTGTATCCCGGTTGGGGAAAAATAAATTGGCATAAAAGAAATCGCCACCGGCAAAAGGATAAATGAGGGTATTTGGGGTTCCACTCTTAGCAATATAATTTTTTTCTTTTACCCACTTTTCTATGGGATTTCCCACATTTTGCATCAATAACCGCCAACGTAAATCTGTTTTTGCTGCGTGGAGTTTCCAAAACTCGGTTTGTTCGTTACTATCGCTACCCGTACAATGCACTCCCGAGATATACTTTGCAAAGGCAGTCCAAACAGAATCAATGGGTAACTTCACTGATACTTTTTCATGTTTTACAGAATCTCTTTTGATTTGTTTAGTCTCTGTGCTTGAATGGCAAGATTGAAAAATCATGAACAATATACCGAACAGAAATAGCCAGGGTGTCTTTCTCATTGGGGCGCAAATATAATATGCTTCATTAAAAGTATTGTGAATGACGAATATATCATCAAAAAACCGCAAAGGGAGTAGATTTTTGTGTTACTTTGAGGGGTGATAATTGGTCTTTCCAGAGAACGAAAAAACCCACCAGACAAACGCGTGGCCCTTTCTCCTATCCAATGCGTTGCATTACAAAATCGTTATCCCAATGCAAAAATACTTGTTGAATCCTCGCCTTCTCGAGCCTTTAGTGATCAACAATACCGCGAATTAGGCATAGAAGTAACCGATGACTTGCAGGGTGCTGAAATTATTTTTAACATCAAAGAACTACCGGCAGATGACTTAATTCCGGGCAAAACATATTTCTTTTTTTCCCATACAATTAAAAAACAACCCTATAACCGAGAGATGTTAAAATCCATCCTCACAAAAAATATTACCCTCATTGATTATGAGATTCTACATTTTGAAAATGGTCAACGTGTATTGGGTTTTGGTCGATATGCTGGAATTGTAGGAACCTATAATGGGTTGCTAGCCTATGGAAAAAAACATGGTTTATTTTCCCTAAAGCCGGCCCATCAAAGCACAAATTATACCTCTATTTTAACCCAGTTACTCCAGATCAAATTGCCCAATATGCGCATTTTGGTTAGCGGAGGTGGCCGTGTTTCTCAAGGATCCTTGGATATTTTACGCGCCTTGCAATTACGAGAAGTCAGTCCCGGACAATTTCTTCATATTCAATACAATGAGCCGATTTTTGTGCAATTGAATAGCCCAGAATTGTACATTCACCCGAGCCAAAATTCTTGGAATACCAAACATTTTTACAGCCACCATAAGGAGTATAAATCGCAATTTTCCACCTATTTAAGCCACACTGATTTATTGATAAATGGCATTTACTGGACCGCTGATTTACCCCGATTATTTGAGAAATCAGATACCGCTTCAACTCAATTTAGACCCACTGTAATTGCTGATATTAGTTGCGATATAGACGGTAGTGTGCCAATAACCTATAAATCAACTTCGATTGAAAATCCCGTAATGGGTTGGAGCAGGTCAAATCAATTACCTTGCGAGCCATATTCTATGGATAGCATAGACATTATGGCCGTAGGAAACCTGCCCAATGAACTTCCGCGAGATGCAAGTGAAGAGTTTGGAGAAATGCTGTTACAATCGGTTATTCCTGCACTTTTCGAGAAAAAATCGCGACTGCTTCTCAATGCAACCATTTGTAAGGAAGGAAAACTGACCAAGAAATACAACTATTTAAGTGATTATGTGCAATAATATGAATGGTTTTTTAGAAATTTGCAGCGAAAAAAATTATGGCAACAAACCGCACCTTTACAATGATTAAGCCCGATGCAGTGGCAAACGGACACGCAGGAAAAATTTTAGATCACATTATTCACTCTGGCTTTAAAATTGTGGCGTTGAAGTATACCCAACTCAGTCATGAAAAAGCGGGGGATTTTTATAGCATTCACAGAGAAAGACCATTTTTTAATGCGTTGGTTGATTTTATGAGCAGCGGACCCGTCTATGCTGCTATTTTAGAAAAAACCCATGCCATTGAAGACTTTAGATTGCTCATTGGTGCGACAGATCCTCAAAAAGCAGCGCCAGGAACCATTCGCAATCTGTATGCAAAAAGTATTGATGCCAATGCCATTCACGGCAGTGACAGTGACGAAAATGCTGCCATTGAAGGAGATTTCTTTTTTCTGGCATCAGAACAATTTTAACACCCGTTTTTTACTTTCTGAATACTACACAAAATCCGTTTCAGATTTTTTGTGTGATATTTGAATTGTATTCATACAATACTCCATGAAAATTTCTTTCTGTTGAATACGCAACTTTGCAACCGTAATTTAAAAAACATGCCGAAACTCAATAGAAATAACAATTTACAACCATTTGAAGGCCCAAAAAGTCGCTTCTCTGAACTCTGTTTTGCAATTTCTGTCTTCTTTCAATTTTTAAAAGGATTTCGTTACCTTCACTTTGAAGGTCCCAGCATTTCTATTTTTGGTTCAGCCCGCTTCGGCGAAGACGATGTTTATTATCAAAAAGCGAGAGAAATAGGATTTCGAGTGGCAAAAGCTGGCTTCAATGTCGTAACTGGAGGTGGTCCGGGTGTAATGGAAGCAGCCAGCCGAGGAGCAAAAGAAGCTGGGGGCCACACAATTGGTATTAATATTGAATTGCCTTTTGAACAAAAAGTGAATCCCTATTTAGATATATGGGTTAATATAAAGTATTTCTTTATTCGTAAAGTCTTGCTTTTTAAATACTCTGTGGGATTTATAATCATGCCCGGAGGATTGGGCACACTCGACGAATTTTTTGAAGTGTTTACGCTGGTGCAATGTGAGAAAATACCCAAATTCCCAATAGTACTATTTGGTTCAGAATACTGGTCTAAGTTAATAGAACAGCTCCAGATTATGGAAGCCCATCAAACAATTTCGGCAGAGGATCACGATATTTATTTGATTACAGACAGTTATGATGAAGCGATTGCATTTTTATTAAATCGAATTGATCAGAATAAAATCGATGGCAAAAAATTCAAAAGGAAATGGTGGCTGGCTGAACGTTTGAAAAAGAGTGGCCCATTATCCTAAAAATCTGCAATATTTAAGAGATTATGAAAGAGAGCAAAGTCATGAATGTATAAAAAAAGTTTGAAAGAATAGTAAAATCTATTCTTTCAAACTTTTAAAATGATGGTGAGTGGGTATTACAATGAATACTCAATCCGGCTTTTCAGAATACCCCCCATTTTTTAAAGTGGGTTCTGATCTCCACTTGTTTTTGAAATTAGTTACAATTGCCCATTTCTTTTAACAAAGCTTCTGCAAATTTTTTCTTGTCAGAATCAGAAGTGTATTTATCTTCCAATTCTTTGTATAAAGCATCAGCTTCGGATGATAATTTAGTACTTTCCTCAATTACTGACATATCACCAGATGTTGCTTTTTGCATTAGTTTTAGGGCTTTGCATTGAAGTTCTGCTACTTTTTTAGCATCACTTTCAATGGACCCTCCACCACAGCTTGTCAGAATAGTTAAAGCAAATAAGATTGCCCCTAAAAATGTAATTGCTTTTTTCATTTTCTTTTGAATTTAATTTTTTTTCCTACTCTTAAGGTTTTTCAGAAACCACCCCGTTTTTTAAAGTGGGTTCTGGTCTCCACTTTGAAAGTTCATTAAAATTTCTGCAGCCTTCCTATTGGCAATACTTTGTTGTTGGCAGTTTTACTTATTTCAGTTCTTGTGTTATTTCTTTAACTTTATAAGATCCGAAGATATAAAATAAATAAAGTCTCTATAATAAATTCTCTTTATTGTTTGATTATTTTTTCTCTAGTATTATTTATTTTTAAGTGATAAATACCACTTTTTAGTTTTTCTAAATTTATTATGTTATTTACAATTTCGCCTTTTGCAACTTGTTGTCCTAAAATATTTGTTATCGTGTAAAAGGTGTCATTGTTTTGTAAATTTTCTAAATTAATTTCATTTATAAATGGATTTGGATATGCTTTTAGCTTTTTGTTAACTTCAAATACATCAGTATTAGATAATACAATATTATTATTCGGAATATAATTTCCTAATGCATTAGAACCAGAAAGTGAGAATTTATACAATGTACAATTTACATTATTTGCAATACCTATTCCGTTTTCTGTTGGGCAATATTGTCCAAAGTCGTTATCATTTACTAGTACAATAGTATTGGCATCAATAATTGCAATTTCTTCTGCTTTTTCTATAGATGTTGGCCAGCCACTTGCATGCAAATCAAATAGTAAAGTTTTGGTAACTGGCACTATTCCGCTTGTTGTTAAGTTGCTGGGTATCTCTAGTTCTTCTAATGTTTTTGAATTATAAACGATACCACTCATTACTTCAGTAGCATTTGTAATATCTATTTGATACATTCTTTTTATATTTTGCGCACCTCTTGCCCCTTGCTCAATAACTAAAAACGTGGTATTGTTAATAGCTTTAATATCACCTATTTTAAAATCGCTTGGTCTAATGTCAGACGAAGTTCCTATTGCGCCATCATTGACATATGCATACATTTTTTGAATATTGGTTGCAGGATCTATTTCTAAAATTCTATGTATTCTAGAGTTTTCTAAACTACCACTTGCTCCAACACCCGATACATTCTTATAATACATTGGGCTTTGTATTATTGCATATATTTTTCCGCTTGGTGCTACTGTTATTCCTTCAAACCCACGGTTGTTTCTTCTGTAAGAAAAACAATTGTTTATTGCTACATCTTCTGATTGTGTTAATGCATAAGGTGAATATCTTTTTAAAACCACACCAGTTGCACTTAGTTTCCAAATTGTAGGACCACCTTCATCACAAATCCAAAAATTGCCATCAGCATCTATATCTAATCCTTCCGAATCAATTCCCCAAATATCTTTTGGAACTGTGTTTGCATCAAAATTTGCACAATCCGAAACTACATTTGTAGAAGCAACTTCGACAGCAGTACTTCCAAAATCTGTAGGATTTATTATTCCAGATGCATCACTTCCATTAGGCCTTTTTATCGTTATCATTTGTAAAACTTGAACTTCGCTACCTACAATTTTTAGCCTCATTATTTTTGGAGAATACGTAGGAAAAGCATAAATTTTATCGTAAGTAGGTATACAAGTTGGATATTTTGACGAGGGTGTTGCTCCTTTATTTGCATTGGAAGCATCAATATTTACACCTCGATCGGTTACAGTCCAAAATTCTGTACCGTTTGTATTTGGAATGTAATGTAGGCTCGAAAATCCACCTTCACGGTAGGTAATTCCGTGAAAATCACCAATAGTTGTGGAGACTGAATTTTGGTAAGTGTTTAATAATGTAACCTGTGCTTTTGCAATAGTCGAAAAAGCGATAATTATAATCGAAAATAAATTTAGATTATGTCTTTTTAAAATCATGTTTTTTTGCCAGTGAATACAGCAGCGCATCATAGACTAAATTAGTAAAAAACTAAGGTAGTACTCTTGATATAAAAAAACAAAAGAAATCATTAATCATTTAAAATTTTTAAAGAAATTAAGGGTTTTGCGCATTGAAAATATATGAAAACACAACAAGGATTGCGCAATGAATTTTGTTGATTCTGTGATTGCTAAATTCCCATTTCGCATCAACACAATTAAAACTGATAATGGGCACGAATTTCAATCTAAGTTTCATTGGCACTTCCTAGACCTGGGGATGAGACACCGGTTTATAAAAGTAGGAACGACTCAGTTGAATGGAAAAGTAGAACGATCGCATTTGACAGATAAAAAAGAATTTTATCAACTTCTCACCTATACAGACTACGTCAATTTAAATGAAAAAATACAACAATGGGAACAGTTTTACAACTTCAATCGGCCACATGGCTCGTTTACAGGAAAAACACCCTATGAAGTGTTAAAACGTTCATTAGATATTTAACTTTGGTCTCTACGAAACTCTGAAGTACGACAATTGCGTCATAAATTTATCGTCAAGTTTGTTGTTAGCGAATTATTATTGGTACTACTATTAAATATTTTATCTTTTGAATTATATAACTTTCCTTCAATTCTGAATTTTATTTTGTCGCTAATTTCATAGTCAAGGTTACTTGAAAGTCCAAATGTTTGAAATCCATTTATTGTTCCTGTCTCTATTATTATTTCTTTTCTGTCAGTATAATATTCTGCTCTCAATGCTACAATTGTTTTTTTACTTATTCTTTGTCTCAAAATAATCACCGGTGAATACCAATTGTTATATTTATTACTCAATATTTTTTCAAAACCAATGTCAAAACCTGCTATTATTCCAAATTTATTTGTTGGTTCAAATTGTAAATAGAAGTTGTGAAAATGTCTAAATGAATGTAAGCTGTCAGGTTTGTTTGTGCCAAAAAAGTTGCTGTAATTAAATATAAGCTTTGAAGTTGGTTTGTAAGTTGCTTGTATACCAAATGAAGGACGTTGGATAAAATCAGGTTTGCGAATACGTTGCCAACCATTTAAAACTAACGCAGATAAAAATAATTTTTCGTTTTTTGAAGTATAAGATAATTTTAATCCTGTTTCATAGTAAGGGGAATTTTCTGCAAGTAAACTTCTTGTCAATGTCCAACAGTCTGCACTTATAGTACTTTCAAAACCTATATGAGAAGGGAAAGTACCTGCGTCTAACCAAATATTTTTTTTGTCTGATAACTTTAAGCCAATATTGGCTTCATAAATAAATTGTGCCCAATTTGGTTCTGATCTTAAATTGTATTGTGGATAATTACCCACCATCAAGCCAATATTCGCTCTATATATTTTGTCTAAATAGTTTGCTTTCACCAAAAGCAAATTCGCGTTTAGTTCATTATGTCTTTTGTGGTTGTATAGAAAATTTGATTTTTCGTGGTTTGATGGATCTGAAAAGTCATAGCTATAATATAATTCGCCATAAGCAGAATATGTCAGTTTATTTATTGTGTCTTTTTGTGCAAAAATATTATTTGCCAATAATAATGTTAAAATGAGTACTCTAAACTTCATCTATTGCTCAATAAATTATTCGGATTTTTTAGAATTACAGCGAAGGGTTTTGGGCTTGGAGAAGCTGGAGGATTTCGAAGCACAAAATTGTCTGCAAGCACTGAAATTGATACGAAGCACAAAACTTCATTTAAGCACTGAACCGCCAATTTCTTGTAGATGCTGTTATGCAACGTTTATTTTAAAAGTTTACTTGTGCTTGAATTCTTAATAAATTGCCTGATTGTAAATTATCTTGTTGTATAAAATCCTCATACCTTCTGTTGGATATAGTGTAGTTAACAACTAATTCAAAATTTTTATTTACTTGCCATTCGCCACCAATTTCAAACTCTCTAACATTATAACTTCTTGCATCTCGTTCGTGTTTTTTGCCTCCATCATAGTATTGGTATCTAAAAAATGGAATGAGAATTTGTTTGTTTAGTTTTGCTAGATAGCTTATCGTTACATACCCTCCATTAAGAAGCATTACTTCTATTGCATCTGTTACTTTATTAAATTCAGGGCCTTTTCCAAAAGTATATTCGGCCTGCACACCAAATGGTTTGGGATATAATACAAGGGTACCTGCAACCCTTTGGTCTAGGTAATTTAAGTCTGAATTTGTTTTTACTCCGGTGCTTAGATTTGATTTTGGCATTACCCATTTTCCAGTGTAAGCTTGCATCCCAAGCTCTAAGATTTGATTTTTATATTCAATTGGGTAAGTAAAACGGCTTACAATATGAGGTTCGTTATTTAATTCTGGATTATTCGCAGTCTGTCCATTATATGCTCCAAAGGCAAAAATACCATAGTCGCCACTTCCCTTTAGTCCATCGCTTACTAATCTTGAGTAGAGCTTTCGTTTCTCTTTGGGAGCCCAGTAAAAGAATACACCAATATCACGTTCATTTGAAACTGCACTATTAAAAGCATCGTCTCGGTCGAGCGGTAATCTATTTTGGCTCGACTGCATATTTTCAAAGCCATAGGGAACCTTACTTTGACCAATTCTAAATCTAAATTCGTTGTCTTTGTCTAGGCCCACATCAAAATAGGCATCTCTAATTTGACCAAAGTGAAGCTTATCATAAGCCGGGCTACTCGCAAAATCCGGCTGAATATAAAAATAAACATTTTTACTAAGTTGCCCAAAAAAGATAATTCGCATGCGTCTCATAAAAAACCCGCCATTTTTCCCCCAAGATCTGTCACATTGTTCACAGTACAAATTTTCATTTGTTTCAAGGAGTCTATTATATCTTATTTGCGTATAACCTCTAATAGAAATGTTGTCATACCATTTATTGGGTTGGACAACTCCTGGAGATGAATTGATTTTTAAGCTATCAGATTGAGCAAAAGAATGTAATGGAAAAAGTAAAAAAACTAAATTTAAATATAGGTATTTCTTCACTGTAGATATCGTTCTTTAGGTATTGTATAAGGGTTTACTACTAACCGAAGGGGAGGGATTTTTAACACTACTATTTACAAAACTTTCGGCTATCATTAAACAGTCTGTGGGGCACGAAACTCCACTATTGACAGTGACTGCAAAAGTAGGTATAGGTTTTGGGGGCTCTGTTTAAGTCCTCGGAAAGTTTTCAACAAAACGTAAACCTTTTAAAGCGGCGGAGAAAACACTATTTCATTTTTTTTCGGGGGAGCTTTTGTGGATGGAAAAAATGAAAGTATATTTTGTGCGTTTGCGTGGGTAGGCTTTTTCTGCAAATTTATTTTTGAAGTGTTGGCATTAGAAGTAGTGCCGGTTGTTGTCTCAAGTCGTCTAAAAGTTTGTTCAAAGTCCGTCAGTTGATGGCTGCACTGTCGTCAATAGAGTTTACGACAAAGGTTTGCGTGGAGGCGGCATGCCTTTGGTGCATTGGCTTGTTTCAGGAGCTGTACTGTTTAAAACTGAGTATAATGTTAACGAATTGAAAACCTTTTACTTGTATATTCACCCTTCTTGTCAACTACACCCACTGTGTAAATACCTGAAGGCAGGTGGTTCAATGACAATTCCAAGGTGCTGCCATTGCTTTGGTCTGTATGAAGCACTTTCTTACCCAATGCATCGAAGACGAGCACCTGTGATGCACCATTGATATTCAATAGGGTCACTTTGACTGAAGATGCAGGATTTGGGGCAATGGACCATCTGGTCTTACCCAAGGAATTATGTGACTCACTGGTTTTATCGAGCAAATACTGAATGCCCGCACCTAAAAATTCTACGCGATTCTTATATGAATCTATTAATGCTAAATCAAAAAAACTGCTCATCACACTGATTTTTGAAGTGGTAGAAAGGTGATGAAACATTGAAATAGCGCCCTCAAGGGCATAACCCTCAGGTCCCATTTTATACAATTCCAATACCCCCGACTTCGGAGTACAACCATCTACATACCATAACTCACTGAATATCCATTTGATTGAGGCGGGAAAATTCACACTAGCAGATGCCCAATTGAGTCGATCGAGCTGAGCCACCCCTTTACTATTGTCGTTCACATAACTTTGAACGTTGTACGACGACAATCCCAAATAATCATAGGCGAATTCGCCACTTTTAAATGAGGTCGGTGCAGTGTATTGATCGTATAGAATATCTTGTCCAATCACCCAAACCGGCCTGCCAGACTGAATATAAGAAACCAAATCTGGATTGCCTGCGGTAGACTCATTCCAGATCCTCAGTCCAACACCATCCGTGGAGCAATACCATATCACCAAATCATATTTTAACAATTGCGATGCATTCGGGACTATACCGGCAGAATCCTTAATATTCCAATGCGTATAGGATGAAATACCCGCGGCTTTTTTTGCCACTGAACTCAGAGCATTCAACATGGTATCAGAATTTACTGCATTCAAACCGTTATCATTCACAAATAAGGCTTTTTGGGCGGATGCATGAATGCCAAATACAATCAGCAAGAGTATCGTAAATACGTATTTCATCTTTGCAATATTAATCAAAGTCGCTGAATATGAACATCAAGGAATTAAACCGCCCAAAACAACAAGGCCCCAAATTACTCTGAGGCCTTGATTTTATTGGGTGGAGAATGCCGGAGTCGAACCGGCGACCTCTTGCATGCCATGAATAATTTTGATAGTGTTCATTATTTATTTTACAATATCAAATAATAATATATCAATGTTTTAACCTAATTTCATTTATCTGTTGTTTCTTTTGATTATGTGTATTTACTTTGAAATATGTAAACCATATGTAAACCATGATCAAAGTAGCACCCATATTATACACTTCAAAAACACTTTCCAGTGGTGAGCATCCAATAATGATTCGCCTCACTCTAAAGGGGAAAAGAAAATACATTGGATTGGGGGTCAATTGCAAAGCTAGTTATTGGGACGAAATCAATAATCTGCCATCTAAAAAACATCCCCAACAAAAGGAGCTTGTTATCCTGATCAATGACTTAGTCAATAAACTTAATAAGAAAATTTATGTTGCTGAAAATTCCAATACCCCACTTACTCTCGAAGAATTAGCAAATACAATCGTTTATGTTGACAGTGCTCCAACACAACAATTATCCGTATTCATAGACCAACTCTGTGAAAAATTAAGAGATGATGGAAAGAATGAAACCTGTAATATTTTTCGGAGCACTAAGAATGCATGGTTAAGTTTCTTCAAAAAAGATTGCTTTTCTTTTGATGATATCAATTCTAATTCAATACACGATTTCGAACAATCCGCTGTGAAAAGAGGTAATATGCCTAGTACTATTTTTCTTTATTTGAGAACACTCAAAACGGTCATTAATACGGCTAAAAGACAAAACATCTGTGGTCCAGAATATGACCCATTTCAAAATTATAGCTTTGCCAAATTCCGGAGAATCAAGACCCGAAAAAGAGCAATATCTAGAGAAGACTTTAGAAAAATTGAAGAAATAGAACTAGACGAAAAATCAAGGTTGTTTCACAGTCGAAACTATTTCATCTTTAGTTTCTATGCTGGTGGGATCAATTTCGTGGACCTTGCACAATTAAAATGGGTCAATATTGAAAAAAACCAACTTTTCTATACAAGAAAAAAAACGAATGAATTGATCAATATTCCGCTAGTTAATCAGGCGATGAAAATTCTGCAGAAATACAAAAGGTATTCTAACTGCAAAAAGGAAGACTACATTTTCCCTATTCTAAATCAAACCCATGCAACATCACTGTCCATTAGCAATCGACTGAATAAGGTAAATCATCAAGTAAATCAAGATTTGCAGGAAATCGGGGAAACTCTCAAACTCGATGTCAAATTAACAACCTATGTTGCCCGACATACTTTTGCCACTGTACTCAAAAAAGAGGGAATCTCTGTTGCAATTATTGGACAAGCTCTGGGACACGAAGACGAAAAAACCACCCGAATCTATCTGGACAGTTTCGGAAGTGATATTATGCAACAAGCCTTTGAAAAACTATCATGAACCAACTTTACAAATTTTTTCTCGATGAAACCGAGAGAATATTCAACGAAACAAAACCCATCTGCGACAACAGAATTAGTAAAGCGAGGTAGGGATACCCTATTCATTCTGATATTATCAGAGAACTCAATGTAAAAGAAACAGACCTTGAACGCCAACTTGATCTAAAATCTATAGACCGCTTTTTTAGAGAATTGGAAAAAGAATACTCTTTTAATAATCAATTAACTGAAGAAATGGCCTTTCTAAATTGCTGTTCAAAATTCAATATCCTAGATAAAAAATCCGCTATTTCACTACTGGCGGAATATAAAGCGAATGAAAAATTGAGAACGCTTTGCTATGAATTGTCTAATAATATTTCAAGTAACCAAAAGAGTCAAAGCAATCAGCATTCAAGTGAATTCAAGGGGGAAAAAAATCAATTTCCAATTTGGCAAAAGACAAACCAAACCGAGTTTATGCAATTGCTAGAAGGACTTATCTTATTGGATAGAATCAAACCAAGACCAAATCAAACCAAAAGAGAATTATTTGTCGAAATCGCCGATTTCTTTGGTCTTCAGTTAAGTAAAAATGCAGAAAGCAATTTAGGCAAAGGTCGCAAGACTAAACTTGTACCAAAGTTATTCGATAATTTGTATCAAATGTGGATTGGGAAAAATAAGAATTTAGAAAGAAAATAATCTCTTATTTTTTTGAACCCACTCGTGATTATCGCCATTCCCAATTACCAAAACCAATGAAACAGGCTTGATAGTTAGGTTGTTGGCAATATCTCTCGATGTATAAATCCTTATCTTACTAAAAACAGTTTGCTTCCTTTTGTAGCCTACTACTTCAGCCACTGAATAATCAAAAGTGGGTTTTTGCATCAATAAAGACTTTTACATTATTGATAATAATTGGATTACATAGAGACTTATTCACTGTGGGGTCCTTGAATTTTATTGCAACATCGTTCTTTGTACCATTGCCAATAAGAACCGCATCAAAATCTTTTCCCAATGAC
>SXGU01228104.1_pt1 | contig 30893 bp, 30 predicted proteins | sample 3174531 | NCBI WGS metagenome assembly SXGU01 (sample SAMN11356863, study PRJNA531348) | freshwater metagenome | isolation source: freshwater sample F1-140 | place: China: Fuxian Lake, Yuxi | collected 2017-12-25 | reverse complement strand
ATGAAACTGGAGTGAGCGTCTCGGACGATGAACTGGCTCGCGTCCATATCACGCCAGCGAAGTTCCACGGGGAATGGAACTATGTCATCGAACCCCGTTAACTAACATTTGCTCAAGTTATTATTTCGCCCGCCCTTAGCGTTCGTGTGCGCTCATTATTATATGAGAGACACTTCGCAGCACTTTCGTGGGTTGAAGAATAGTGGAGCGACGAACCCGGCCTCAGGTGCCTGATTCATCTTCAAGCCGCATGCCCCCCCCCGCCGTCGCCCTGTCGCAGCTCGAATCCCATCTCTGGGAGGCGGCCAACATTCTGCGCGGACCGGTGGATGCGGCGGATTTCAAGACCTACGTCTTCCCGCTCCTGTTCTTCAAGCGCATCTCCGATGTACATGACGAGGAATACGCTGCCGCCCTCGCCGAAGCCAATGGCGACGAGGAATACGCGAAGTTCCCGCAGAACTACCGCTTCCAGATCCCCGACGATTGCCACTGGGACGACGTCCGCACCGTGGCCAGCAACGTCGGCCAGGCGCTGCAGCGCGCCATGCGCGGCATCGAGAAGGCGAACCCGGAAACCCTCTACGGCATCTTCGGCGATGCCTCGTGGACCAACAAAGACCGCCTGCCCGATTCGTTGCTGCGCGACCTCATCGAACACTTCTCGCGCATCAATCTCGGCAATCAGGCCGCGCAGGCCGACCTCCTCGGCCAGTCCTACGAATACCTCATCAAGAAGTTCGCCGACGCCACCAACAAAAAGGCCGGCGAATTTTACACCCCGCGCTCCGTCGTGCGGTTGATGGTGAACATGCTCGATCCGAAGGCGGGCGAGTCCATTTACGACCCGGCGTGCGGCACGGGCGGCATGTTGCTGGAGGCGATCCACCACGTTAAGGAGAACCACGGCGACGACCGCACGCTATGGGGCAAACTCTTCGCGCAGGAAAAAAATCTCACCACATCCGCCATCGCCCGCATGAATCTGTTCCTGCATGGCGCATCCGATTTCCAGGTCGTGCGCGGCGACACCTTGCGCAATCCGGCGTTTTTCCTGGGCGACAGTCTCGCCACGTTCGACTGCGTCATCGCCAATCCGCCCTTCTCGCTGGAGAAGTGGGGCGACGAGGTTTGGGCCAGCGATCCGTTCGGGCGCAACTTCGCCGGGATGCCGCCGGGCAAGAGTGGCGACTACGCCTGGGTGCAGCACATGATCAAAAGCATGGCGGCGAAGTCAGGCCGCATGGCGTTGGTGTTGCCGCATGGCGCATTGTTCCGCATGGGCAAGGAGGGCGAGATTCGCGAAAAGATTCTCGGCATGGACCTGCTTGAGGCCGTCATCGGGCTTGGGCCGAACCTGTTTTACGGCACGGGCCTCGCCGCCTGCATCCTCATCTTCCGCCAGCGCAAGAAACCCGACCGCCGCCGCAAGGTGCTCATCGTGGACGCCTCGAAGGAGTTCAAGACTGGACGGGCGCAGAACGAGTTGCTGCCGGAACACGTCGAGCACATCTACCAGTGGTATCGGAAATACCAGGATGTGACCGGCATCGCCCGGGTCGTCACGCTGGAGGTCATTGCCGCTAACGACTTCAATCTCAACATCCCGCGCTACGTCGAGCCGAAGAACGACCAGGTCGTGCTGACCGTGGATGCGGCGATGAAGCAGTTGCGCACGAGCGCCGCAGCGGCGTTTGCAGCGGAGGAAAAACTCATCACCATTTTGAAACGGGAGGAATTGCTCAAATGAAAGATGCCCAAAAACCGGATCACGTCAGCCTCAACACGCTCGTCAATTACCTCCGCGACGGGCGCTTTGTCATCCCAGACTTCCAGCGCGAGTTCGAGTGGAAGCCGTGGGACATCAGCGAGCTGATGCGTTCCATCTTTCTCGACTACTACATCGGCAGCCTCCTGTTGTGGAAGGGGAAGCCGGAAAATTTCGACGCCCTCTCCTGCGAACCCGTTTACGGATACCAAGGCAGCGGCAAGCCGGAATACATAGTCCTTGATGGCCAGCAACGCCTCACCGCCATTTACTATGCCTTCCTTGCGCCGGATGTTCCGCTCCCGAACCGGTCCAACCGATTTTTCTACTTCGTTCATGTGGACAAGTTCATGAAGGAAGAATACGACGAGGCATTTGGCTACGAATGGCTGACTCGCCGCTGGGCCAAGGTTCTCGCCAACAAGGAAGCGCAGTTCGCCGCGCACCTTTTTCCGTTCTCCGTCATCGGCGCAACCGGGTGGGAACTGCCCAACTGGGTTCAGGGTTACGAAACTTTCTGGAAAAACAAAGTCGCCGAGGCGGAAGCGGCCGGCGACGAGAAGGCCACGCGGTTGGCCCAAAACCACTGCGCCAATGCCAAGGCTTTTGGTGAACTCCTTCAAGGCATCACCGGCCAGTATCAAATCTCCTACATCGAGCTCGATAAAGACCTCAAGGTGGACAAGGTTTGCGACATCTTCACCCAGATCAACAGCCGCGGCATCCGCCTCGATGTCTTCGACCTCGTCAACGCCCTGCTAAAACCGAAGGGACTTCAGCTCAAGCAAATGTGGCGCGACGCCGCGCCCCGGCTCGACGATGTCGAGACCGAGAAGATGAACGTCTATATTCTCCAGGTGATGAGCATCCTGCGGCAGGGCTACTGCTCGCCGATGTATCTCTACTTCTTGCTGCCCGGCCAGGAAAAATCTGTCCGCGACCCCGATGGCACGCGGCGCAAGGAAATCCTGATCCCCAACATTGCTGACTTTGAGACGCGGTGGAATGCCGCCGTCGATGCCTTGGAGGGAGCAATCAAAGTCTTGAAACATCCGCAGGAGTATGGGGCGGTCAGTTCCAACTTCCTGCCCTACGTTTCCATTCTGCCCGTCTTTGCGGCGCTGCGCGCCCACAGCAAAACACTCCCGTCGGCCCGGCAGTTGGATGCCCGCCGCAAGCTGCGCCATTGGTATTGGGCTTCCGTCTTCAACAACCGCTATTCCGGCTCGGTTGAGTCCACCAGCTCTCGCGACTTCCTCGACATGAAAGCGTGGTTCGAGGATGACACCGCCGAGCCTTCCCTCATCGCCGAGTTCGCCCAGCGTTTTCGCAATCTCGACCTGCGCAAGGAAACCAAGCGCGGCACGTCCGTTTACAACGGCGTGTTCAATTTGCTCGTCCTCCAAGGTGCTCGCGATTGGATGACCGGCGATGTGCCGCAACACGGCGACCTCGACGACCATCACATCGTTCCGGATAAGTGGTGCAAAAACAACATCAAGGGCGGTCTGGGTAACTCCATCCTCAACCGCACGCCGCTCACCGCCGACACCAACCGTCACGTCATCAACTCGCGCTTGCCCAATGAATACCTGCCGGAACTGATCCAGCAAAGTGGAGAGGCCACGGTGCGCGGCATACTGGAGTCCCACTTCATCTCGCCGGCGGCATTCGACATCCTGTTGCGTGCCCCCTTCGGCCCTGACGATTTCGAGGCGTTTGTCGCGGAGCGCCAGCGCACCTTGCAAGATGCGATTGAAAACCTGTTGATCAAAGAGCGCCTCGACTTGCCGCCGCAACTGCGCGACCTCGACGCCGCCACCGAGCAGGTGGAACTTGCCGTGCGCAAGCTGGTGGAAACCACGCTGGGGAGCGACCTGTCGCAAATCCCCTCGCACGTGCTGCAAAAGGTGGACGAACGCATCGCCCGGGCCACCAAGAAGAACGCCTCACTCGACGCCGACAAATTCCAAACTCTGTCCGGGAAGCTGGAGTATTTCGATCTGCGAGAGTTGCAGGATACGATCACCGGCAAGTCGCCCTGGCCGAAATTTGAATCGCGCTTCAGCACGAAAGAAGCGCTCGCGGCCAAGTTCGACCAACTCGCCGAACTCCGTAACGGCATACGCCACAGCCGCGCCGTCGGGGAAGTCGTGCGGATGGAGGGTGAGGCAGCAATCGTTTGGTTCAAACAGGTGCTCAACAAATAATCCCATGAAAGGCAACGACGTCATCACGGCAATCAAGAGAAAGCTCCGGCTGAGAACAGACCAGAAGTTATCTGAACGTATCGGGATTTCCGTCCCGGCAATTCAGCTTTGGAAAAACCGGACCAAAGTTACGGCGCGTCAATTCGCCGAGATGGTGCATCGCGCCAGCCTTGCGGGAGCAAACAATCTTCAGACGAACGCAATCTGTCCCATTGTGGAGTTTTTCCGGATCGACAAGTGTTCGTCGCGGGGTGGCGCTGGCTTCGAGGTTTTCACGGAGAAAGATGGCAATGACAGACACGGCGACCCGATCATCCATCCGTATCGCAACGGTCTGAAAGAGGAACTGAAAAAGCATTTTGGCGTGTATGTGTTTTTCGATAGCCGTGGCCAGGCCATTTACACCGGCAAAGCGCGACAGCAGAAGCTATGGAAAGAAATCAATTTGGCCTTCAACCGTGACCGGGGCGAGGTGCAAAAAATCAAAAGGGTGAATCACCCGCAGCGGCGGCAGGCTTACCGCACCAGCGATCAGCAGGCCCGGCAAATCACCGACAATTTGGTTTCGCTCCACGACATCGCCGCATATTTCAGTGCTTACCAGGTCGTTGATGGCATGATAGACGATTTGGAATCTCTCTTGGTGCGGAGCTTTGCCAACGATCTGCTGAATATTCGGATGGAACGCTTCACCCGCCATCGCAATTGAATGAGCCAGCGCATCTCCCAACAACAGCTCGAATCCTATCTCTGGGGCGCGGCCACGCTCCTGCGCGGGACGATTGATGCCGGCGACTACAAGCAGTTCATCTTCCCGCTCCTGTTCTACAAACGCGTGTGCGACGTGTTCGATGAAGAGACGCAGGCCGCGCTGGCGGAATCCGGCGGCGACAAGCGCTACGCCGCCGGGCGCGAGCAGCACCGGTTTCAGATTCCGCCGGAGGCCCATTGGCGCGAGGTGCGACAGGCGGCTAAGAACGTCGGCGCGGCGTTGCAGTCGGCCATGCGCGCTATTGAGACGGCCAATCCGGACAAGCTCTACGGCATCTTCGGTGACGCGCAATGGACCAATAAAGACCGGCTCTCCGACGCCATGTTGCGCGACCTGGTCGAGCATTTCAGCACGCTGGAATTGACCGTCGCCAATCTACCGGAAGACGAACTCGGCCAGGGCTACGAATACCTCATCAAGAAATTCGCCGACGACGCCGGCCACACCGCCGCCGAGTTTTACACCAACCGCACCGTCGTCCATCTGATGACCGAGATGCTCGACGTGCAACCGGGCGAATCCGTTTACGATCCAACGTGCGGCTCGGGCGGCATGTTGCTCTCGTGCATCACCCACTTGCGCCGGCTGAACAAGGAATGGCGCAACGTCCGGCTCTACGGCCAGGAACGCAACCTGATGACCTCGTCCATCGCCCGGATGAATTGCTTCCTGCACGGCATCGAGGATTTTCGGATTGAGCGGGGCGATACCCTGTCCGAGCCGAAGTTTGTCTCGGGCGACCGCCTCCAGCGGTTCGACGTGGTGCTGGCCAATCCGCCGTATTCCATCAAGCAATGGGATCGCGACGCCTTTGCCTCCGACCCGTGGGGACGCAATCTTTACGGCACACCGCCGCAAGGCCGCGCCGACTACGCCTTTCAGCAGCACATCCTTCAAAGCCTGAATCCCAAGACCGGCCGTTGCGCGGTGCTGTGGCCACACGGCGTTCTGTTCCGGCAGGAAGAAGCCGACATGCGGCGCAAGTTGATCGAGGCTGACCTCATCGAATGTGTCCTCGGTCTCGGCCCGAATCTGTTTTACAACTCGCCGATGGAAGCGTGCGTTGTCATCTGCCGCACGGCCAAGCCCAAGGCGCGTCGGGGAAAAATCCTGCTCATTAACGCCGTCAACGAAGTCACCCGCGAACGCGCCCAAAGTTTCCTCACCGACGAGCACATCGAGCGCATCGTTCATGCCTATGAAAAATTCAAAGACGAACCTGGCTTGGCTCGCATCGCCACGCTCGACGAAATCCGTGCCAAGGACGGAAACTTGAGCATCCCGCTTTACGTCGCGCCGGTGGCAAATGGCCGATCGGCTGCCACCCCAGCGGTGGACAAACCAGCCCTTTCGGCGACGCTCAACGCCTGGCTGGCCAGCTGCCAAGCCGTACGGCAGTCCCTGCAAACTATTTCAAAAGGTTAACAGAACATGTTAATAATTATTTTGACAAGGAGATGAAATGGAAGTATTTTTCCGTCGTAAACAGTTCCAGAAAGTATGCAATAGCGAGAGCGTCATGCTATGCGAGCTGGGCAAGAAGCAGGCACAGAAACTGAAACAGCGGCTGCTGGAGCTGCGGGTGGCGGCCAGTCTTGAAGAAATCTCAAAAGTTCCACCCCCGCGCTGCCACGAACTGGCGGGCGACCGGAAGGGCCAGCTCAGCGTGGATTTGGACCATCCGTTTCGACTGATCTTCATCCCGGCGAACGACCCGGTGCCAGCCAAACCGGATGGTGGGTTGGATTGGGCCGGCGTGACCTCGGTGGAGATTCTGGAAATTGCCGACACTCATTAACCCAGCACAAACCATGAAAGCCTTGCGCAAACACTCTTTTGACCCCGACTACGCCGTGCCCCCGGGCGATACGGTTAAGGAAACGATGGAAGCACTGGGGATGACCCAGCGTGAACTCGCGGACCGGACCGGCCTGACCGTTCAAACCTTGAATCGCATTTTCAAGGGCGAGCAGCCCATCAGTTATGAAACCGCCAACAAATTCGAATTAGTCACCGGCACGCCGGCCAACTTTTGGAACAATCTGGAAGCCCAATACCGGGAGCAACTCACCAAGTTGGCGGAAAAAGCCGCCTTGGGCACCAGCCTCAGTTGGCTCAAAACCATTCCGGTGGCGGAGCTCATGGCTCGCAAAGTCATCGCTCAAGCCGATGATCGAGTGCTCGTCCTGCGCGAAACCCTGCGTTTTTACGGCGTCAGCAGCGTGGCGGCCTGGGCCACCATTTGGGAACGGCCGGCGGCGGCGGCCAGGCGGTGCGTCCATTTTGAATCCAGTCCCGGCCCCACCTCGGCCTGGCTGCGGCTCGGCCAGCTTCAGGCGCGGGACATTAAATGTGCCGTGTATTCCAAAGCCCGTTTCCTGGAGGTGCTCACCGAGATCCGCACGTTTACCACGCGCAAACCCGAACAATTCCTGCCGGAAATGGTTCGCCTCTGCGCCTCCGCCGGCGTCGCTCTCGCCTTGGTCCCGGAAATCAAGAAAGCTCCGTGGAGTGGCGCGGCCGAGTGGTTGACCCCGGACAAGGCCATGATTCTCCTCAACCTGCGCGGCAAGAGCGAAGATCGGTTCTGGTTCACCTTCTTCCACGAGGCCAGCCATATCCTGCACGACAGCAAAAAGGAACAGCACATTGACGACGGTAAAACCTATGCGAACGATCCGGCGGAACATCGGGCGGACGAGTTCGCGGCGGATATGCTCATCCCCCGCAAGCACGACCCGGCCATTCGTGCGGCCCGCTCTGCGGCGGCGCTCCGGCAGATTGCGGCCACCGTCGGCGTTTGTCCGGGCGTCGTCGCTGGACGTTACCAGCATCTCACCAAGAAGTGGAGTCATTTCCACGCCCTGAAATGCAAATTCCAATGGGCGGCCGAACCATAACGGACGCTCATCCCGTTCTTCCAAAGCTCAAGCCCAATCCCCACTGGGCCAAGCTGCCGCTGTTCAATCGTAAGGGGTGGACACGGGTGCGGTTTGGGGATGTGGTGGAGAATCTCAACGAGACGTGCGAGCCGGAGGCGGCGGGGCTGGAGCGGTTCATCGGGCTGGAACATCTTGAGCCGGGCTCACTGCACATCCGGGCGTGGGGCAATGTGGCGGATGGCACGACGTTCACGCGACGCTGCCGGCCGGGGCAGGTGCTGTTCGGCAAGCGCCGGGCCTATCAGCGCAAGGTCGCGGTGGCGGAGTTCGACGCGGTGGTGTCCGGCGACATTTATGTGCTCGCGCCCAAGGGCGACCGGCTGCGGCCGGAACTCCTGCCGTTTCTCTGCCTCTCGGAGCGGTTCTTTCAGCACGCGGTCGGGACATCCGCCGGTTCGCTCTCGCCGCGCACCAACTGGAGCAGTCTCGCCAGCTTTGAGTTCGACCTTCCGCCGCTCGACCAGCAGCGCCGCATCGCCGAAATCCTCTGGGCGGTGGATGAATGTTTGGTAACGGGCGAAAATCTCAGCGGCGCATTTCAGGAATACCGTCAATCACTTCTCGATTCCATTGCTCACGAATACTCTGCTTCCCATGCTTTGGCATCGCTTGATTCCGCAATCGAAGCCGGGCGGCCAATCTGTTACGGCATTTTGAAACCAGGCATTGGCGAGGATGAAGGCATTCCTGTGATCAAGGTTCGCGATTTCCCTGATGGATACATCCACGAGGGCGATTTGCTACTGACGACGCCAGAAATCGAAGCTCCGTTTAAGCGGTCGCGGCTCAAAGGAGGCGACTTGCTTATTTCGATCCGCGGCACAATCGGCAGGCTGGCAGAAGTGCCTGCCACTTTGCAGAACGCAAATATCACGCAGGACACGGCTAGGCTTTCAATAGCGCCTGAACACAACCGTGCCTACATTCGCGCCTTGTTGGAATCGCGGTTCGTTGAGAAACAAATCCAATCTCGGATTACCGGTCTCGCGGTGAAGGGCATTAACATCGGCGAGTTGCGAAAGATTCAAATTCCACTACCAACGCGCAAAAAGCAGGACGCGATTGCGGACCAACTAGGTGAGCTTGCGGAAGCGCAAAAGGCTGCTTCGGAAAACTCAATGTGTCAGCGCAGCCTGATGTCTGCTTCAATCGAGAATCTACTGGGAGGAACAGCCCAATGAGCTTCAACGAATCCAACACCGTCGAGCAGATGATTCTCGATACCCTGTCCGCCGACACCACCGGCGGCCACCGGCCGTTTGAGTTGAAAGACGCACCCGGCTGGGGCGCTTCGCTCGGCGGGGATATGGTGGCAGGTGCGGCAGCGCACTGGGAATATGCGCCCGCCGGCGACGTTCCCCGGCAGGCCGGCGACGTGATGGTTGAACCGTGGTTGCGGCTGGCCCTCATCCGCCTCAATCCCGAAATCGCCAACCAACCCGACCGCGCCGACGAGGTCAGTTATGCGCTGCGGGCCATTCTCCTCACGGTGCAGGCGGATGGTTTGGTCCGGGCCAACGAGAATTTCATGGATTGGTTGCGCGGCGAGAAGACGATGCCCTTCGGCCCGAACGGCGAGCATGTGCCCGTGCGGCTGGTGGACACCGCCAACCCGGCCGGCAACCAGCTCGTGGTCACGAACCAATGGGTGTATCAGGCCGGCAGCCTGGAAAAACGGTTCGACGTGGTGTTCCTGGTCAACGGTCTGCCCATCGTCATCGGCGAGGCCAAGACGCCCACGCGCAGCGCGGTGACGTGGTTCGACGGGGCGTTCCAGGTGAATGAGATTTACGAGAAGCAAGTGCCGGCCATGTTCGTGCCCAACGTCTTTTCCTTCGCCACCGAGGGGAAGCTCTTCCGCTACGGTTCGATCCGGATGCCGATTGACATCTGGTGTCCGTGGCGCACGCGGGAGAACGAGCCGGAAGGTTCATTGGCCGATGTAAAGCGCACGGTGGAGTCCATGCTCCGGCCCGAGGTGGTGCTGGACATCCTGCAAAGTTTCACCGTGTTCGCCACGGATAAGAAACATCGCCGCATCAAGGTCATCTGCCGTTGGCAGCAGTATTTCACCACGAACCAGATCGTGGACCGCGTGATCAAAGGCCAGCCGAAGAAGGGTCTCATCTGGCATTTTCAGGGCAGCGGCAAGTCGTTGCTCATGGTCTTCGCCGCGCAGAAGCTGCGGCTGCATCCCAAACTCGGCAACCCCACCGTCATCATCGTGGTGGACCGCATTGACCTGGATACGCAGATCACCAGCACCTTCAACGCCGCCGACGTGCCGAACATGGTCGGTGTGGCCACGCGGCAGGAGTTGCAGTCGTTGCTCGGGCAGGACGTGCGCAAGGTGCTCATCACCACGATTCACAAGTTTGGCGAGGCGGGTGGCAAATTGAACGAGCGGTCGAACATCATCGTGATGGTGGACGAGGCGCATCGCACTCAGGAAGGTGATCTCGGTCGCAAGATGCGCGAGGCGCTGCCCAATGCGTTCCTGTTCGGCCTCACCGGCACGCCCATCAATCGCGCCGACCGCAATACCTATTGGGCGTTCGGCGCTGCCGAGGATGAAAAGGGCTACATGAGCCGCTACTCGTTCTCGGAATCCATCCGCGACAAGGCCACGTTGCCGCTGCATTTTGAAGCGCCGGAGGTGAAGCTGAAGATTGACAAGGCGGCGATTGACGAGGCGTTCAAGCAGATCACCGGCGAATTGAGCGAGCAGGACCGCGACGACCTCGCCAAACGCGCCGCCAAGATGGCCGTGCTGGTGAAAAACCCGGAGCGCATCCGGGCGGTGGTGAACCACATCGTCACGCACTTTCAGTCCAAGGTTGAGCCGAACGGATTCAAGGCGCAGGTGGTGGTGTTCGACCGCGAGTGCTGCATTCTCTACAAGGCGGTGATGGATGAGTTGATTGGCCCGGAAGCCAGCGCCATCGTCATCAGCGGCGCGCAGCACGATCCGCCGGAGTGGAAACAGCATGTCCGCGACAAGGACGCCGAGGAAAAGTTGCTCGACCGTTTCCGCGATCCAGCCGACCCGCTGAAATACGTCATCGTCACCAGCAAGCTGCTCACCGGCTTCGACGCGCCAATCTTGCAGGTGATGTATCTCGACAAGCCGATGAAGGATCACAACCTCCTGCAAGCCATCTGCCGCACGAACCGCACGTTTGGCCAGGAAAAGACGCACGGCTTGATCGTGGATTACATCGGCATCTTCGACGACGTGGCGCGGGCGCTGGACTTCGACGAGAAGGCCGTGCAGCAGGTCGTCAGCAACATCGAGGAATTGCGGAAGGCGCTGCCCGTGCAGGTGCAGAAGTGTCTGGCCTTTTTCCCGCACGTGGATCGGAGCGTTGGCGGCTACGAGGGCCTCCTGGCCGCGCAGCAATGCCTGCCCACCAATGAAGTGCGTGACAAATTCGCCGCCAATTACATCGTGCTCGGCACGATTTGGGAGGCCCTGTCGCCCGACCCGTGCCTCAGCCCTTACGAAAAAGATTACCGGTGGCTGACGCAAGTGTATGAATCCGTCAAGCCGCCGAGCGGCAACGGCAAATTGCTCTGGCACGCGCTGGGGGCGAAGACGGTGGAGTTGATCAACCAGAACGTCCATTTGGAATCCGTGCGCGACGATGTCGAGACCCTGGTGCTCGATGCGCAGGTGTTGGAGGATATTTTGAAGGATGCCGACCCGGCCAAGCGCGGGCGGGAAATTGAAATCCGCCTCATCGCCCGGCTGCGCAAACATTTCGGCAACCCCAAATTCACCGCGCTGGGCGAGCGGCTGGAAAAAATCAAGGAACGCCACGAACAGGGCTTCCTCAACAGCCTCCAATTCCTGAAAGAAATCCTCGAGCTCGCCAAGGAAGTCTTGGAGGCGGAGAAAGAATCCGACCCTCAGGAGGAACGCGACCGGGCCAAGGAAGCGCTCACCGACCTGTTCAAGGATGCGAAAACCAAGAACACCCACATCATCGTCGAGCGTATCGTCGCCGACATTGATGACATCGTGAAAAAAGTGCGCTTCCCAGACTGGCAGCGCACCAACGCCGGCGAGCGTCTCGTGCAAAAGGAGCTTCGCCGCACCCTGCTCAAATACAAATTGCACACCGACCAGGAATTATTCGACAAAGCCTACGGCTACATCCGGCAGTATTATTGACTATTCGTGAAGGTGGCTATCGATTACCGATCTCGGAATCCGCGCTTTCTCATTCGTCCTTGATTCATCACGAATTCTCTGGAAGGAAATCACGTGGCTATGAGAGATTAAGAAGTGAACGGCGGGCGCTCATTGCTCGACGCCCGGCACGACTCAACAAAACTCACGAACGCGGAATCCTGTCTCCCCTTCGTCTTCTCCCAAACGACCTCCGGAATCGGGAGCGAGAGGAACCATCGGATATCGCGGCGCAACGCACCGTCTTCGATGGCGAATTTCCGTGATTTCAGGACTTCCTGGGCAGTGTTCAGATGCACAATAAGTAGGAGGACGAACATTTCTTCCTCATGCGTCACCGGGCGGTTCGTCAGATCCGCGTTCGGATCCAGCACGCGCGACAATTCAGGGCGTTTGTAGAGATTGGTCCAAAGTTCACGGTGCGCCAGAGTGACCGACAGGACATGGGAATCGCGCCGCTCTTTCGCATCCAGGCGCAAAGTCAGGCCCGTGAAAAGCAGGCTGCCGATGATGCCAGCGCTTTGAAGGAGTGAAATCCAATTGTGACTGACCCATTCCAGAAATCCCATGTGCCGTATTTTAACACGGCAACAGCGATCAGCCCAAGGACTCCTCCCCGCCCCGCCGGGCTAAAGCGATTCCGGGATGTCCTGCCTGGCCAGGACGAGGGTCTTCCGGGGAATCTTCACGATGCACTCATCCGGCCCGCAACCCACCGTTGCGGGTAGATGGCTCTTCCCTGCTTTCGTGATGTCCAAACCAATGATCGCGAAATCTCCATCCGTCATTTCCAGGATGTCCGGGCAGCCGCAGAGGGATTTCGTTTGCGCGCCGTTCGCGTGAGTGTCGGGTCCAAGTCGCTTCAAAAACATTGAGTTCATAATTGCTCCAATTTCGGAGCCAATAAAGTTCTGAACTCCGGTAGTGTCAAGCTCCGTTTTCGGAGCAATGCCAATTTCTCAGAACATCGTGGGTCCAGAGGTTCGTCGTATCCGCTGTAAGCACGGCTGGACGCAGGAACAGTTAGCCGCCCGCTGCACCATTCGTGGCTTCGATTTGAGTCGCGGCACTCTTTCCAAAATAGAAGCTCAACTCCGCTGTGTGACCGACGAGGAGCTTCTCATGCTTTCTGAGGCGCTTGAAGTTCGGCTGGTGGAACTGTTTCCGAGCCGGACTAAGTCAGGCAAGAAAAGCTAGAACGCAGCCGGCTGCAGAAACAAATTGGGCGTGGTAGAATGAATGGATGGAGTTCCCCCGCCTTCCGCGTTTCAATCGCTCCCTCGACATCACACCGATGCGGTTGACTGAACGCGACCGGGAGATTCTCAAACACATTCACCGTCATCGATTCCTTCGCTCGGATCATCTCACGAGCTTGATTGCCGGCAGCGGGCAGCAACTCTTGCGGCGACTGCAATTGCTCTATCATCACGGATACCTGGAACGTCCCCGCTGTCAGATCGATTACTATCATCGCTCCGGTTCCCGCACGATTGCTTACGGGCTCGGAAACAAAGGAGCGGGTTTGCTCAAACGCGAGTTGGGGCTTCCCTTCCATCGATTGGACTGGCCGACCAAGAACCGCGTCGAACGCCTTTTACTTGAGCACGCCTTGATGGTGTCCGATTTCATGGTACGGCTTGAACTCGCCTGCCGTTCGCGAAAAGATGTTCGCTTGCTCGATGTTGAGGAACTGGAAAGTGGCGGCGGCAAACGACGCCAGCCATTTCAGTGGAAAGTCGATATTGGCCGGGGCCAGCGCTGCGGAGTGATCCCGGATCGTGTCTTCGGATTGGAGTTCCCGGAAAAGCCGGCTGGACAGAACCGCATCTGGTATTTCCTGGAAGCGGATCGCGGCACCATGCCGGTGACGCGCAGCCGCCTGGACCAATCCAGCTACCACCGCAAGCTGCTCGCTTACCAGGCGACCTGGACGCAGAATTTGCATCGCCAGCTCGGCATTTCCCGCTTTCGCGTCCTGACCGTCACAACGAGTGCAGATCGTCTGGCATCCATGCAGGAAGCGTGTCGATCAATGCCGCGCGGACAGGGTCTCTTTCTGTTCACCGACAGTGCTTCCCTGAACGCCCACCCGAACGTGCTGACGTTGCCTTTTCAGACCGGACACAGCGGCGCGACGACCGCGTTGATCGGGTGATGTTGGCGTGGCTTTCTGGACATCGCGCCTTTCCCGTGGTGTAACCGGCGCGTGACTGGCTTTCGCGATCCGTTCCGTGATAATCTTTTTCATTAGAAGGCAGCTCATTCCGGGCTGTCAGTTGTTCCCCTCAAACTTGAAAGGAGTTTATCCATGAATGGTCTGATATTGCATTGCGGTGGTCAGCTTAAATCCAGGGAAGAAGTCTTTGCCGTGCCCACTCCCCAGGCGACGGCGAGCTATGTCCCGTTGTCCTACGAATCCCTCGTGACCCGAATCGAGAAACAGTTAGCTGTCGAGGGAATCCGAATCGCCGATGAACGGCTCGCGCTCGCCCAAAATGGGCAGCGACTCTTCGGTCTCATGCAGGTCGAGATGCCCCAGTTCTCCACCCGGGATTACGGCTGCGTCCTCGGCTTGCGGAATTCCTACGACAAGTCCTGTTCCACTGGCTTGTGCATCGGAGCCAGTGTCTTCGTTTGCGATAACCTCTCTTTCCGAGGCTCGCAAATCACCTTCCAACGGAAGCATACGGCAAATCTATTGCGAGACTTGTCCTGGATCCTCACCGAGACCATCGCCACCTTGCCCGTGCAATTCTCGGGTCAATCCGAAACCTTTGAACGGTATCGGGCCACGGAGCTCTCGGACAAACAGGCCCACGATCTCGTGATCCGGTTTTATGACGAGCACGCGGTCAATGTGACCGACATCCCCTGTCTCCTGCGGGAATGGCGCGAGCCACGGCATCCGGAATTCGCTCAAGGCGGGAAGACAGCGTGGCGTCTGTTCAATGCCGCGACCGAAACCATCAAGGGCGACTTGTGGCGACTGCCAACAAGAACGCAAGCGATCCATGACGTGCTCGACGTGGAATGCGGAATCACCACCAAGGAGATCCCGGTCACGGAAACCCAGGTCACACAAGAGTTGGCAGTCATCGCATAAAGCGAAACGCGACCGCGCCGCGATCAATCGCGGTGCCCCACGACGAAATCGATAGATCGTGATACAACACAACCTCAGCCAGTTCATGGCCGAGGTTTTTTTCATTCTCGGCCAGGTCGATGTCACGCCTGCTGGGAACTGACCATCACTACCTGCACACGAACGTTCCGGGCCTTCGGCCATTGTTTTACCGCGCCGGGGTTGAAGAGCAGCACAGTTATCCCGTCACTCCGCCTGGCAACATCATGACGCCGTCGCGAGAATGTCGTTCGGGTGCAGGACGATGATGAAGGTGAAGAGCTTGAAGTCCTCCACATTGAAGGTCAGCAGATGGGTAACGCCATGCGCTTTCATCACCGCCACCAAACGTGCGTCATGAACCTTCTTTCCCCGGATCCCGCACGTGGTGACCAAGTCGATCCAGTGGGGGCGAATCTCGGCATTATCATCGAGAATCGCAAACTGTCGGGCGAGTGACTCGATTCGGCTCTGGGCTTCGACGAGGTTCCAGTCCAATCCATTGGCTTCCATTGGTCGCGTGGCGACCGCCCAGAATTCAATCAGATTCTGCGTCGTAAGATAGAGTATTTCGCCGCGCTGGAGCAGCCTCTCAATGGCTTGCTGGGCGACCGGCTGAAGCGGCGAAAGCGGATCCGAAAGCCGCACCAGCAAGTTGGTGTCGAGCAGGAAGGCCATCAATCGTAGATGGTGTCACGACTCACCGCCTGGTCCGAAAGCGCCTCCCGATGATGTCGCGGCAGCTTGGCGACCCATTCACGCAACGCGGCTACGCGCACCGCCGGAAGCGTGGGATTGGCGAGATCGGACTCCGCGTCAACTGGCGAGATTACCAACTGATGCCCGACAACAGCGGCCTCCATTTTGCCCATCGGATTCCATGCCGCCCTCAACGTAGCAGGCAGCCGAATGACGCCAGACTCATCCATCTCAATGATCGTGCTCTGAGTCTTCATGTGTCTTTTATCCCATCAGTGCGGTTCACGGTCAAATCTTCATTGCCGTTCCTGCGAGCTGGTCAAGCAATACGACCTTGCCGACGACGACCTCGAAGGGCGTGGCAGACCGCGAGGCTCTCTTTTCGACACTGCCGCCGGTGAAGCGACCGGGCCATCACCCATCACCCATCGCCCATGGGGGCGCTATTGGACACATCAGCTTTTCTCTGGTCTAACTCGTGCAGGACTGGTTCTCGAAGGGCGCTTCGTGGTAAGGTGCTGGATTAGATGACGGCTCATTCCGAGCTGTCACTTGTTCACCCCTGTACCTTGAAAGGAGTATCCCCATGCCCAATGCCAAAAGGCCCTTTGTCGATTTCCGGCTCGTTCGCGCCCGGATCACCATGGAACAGGTGCTCGCGCACTACAGCCTGCTTGACACCTTCAAACGCAGCGGCAGCCGCTTGAGCGGCCCCTGCCCGATTCACGGCGGAAGCAATCCCAGCCAGTTCCGCGTCGATACCGACAAGAACCTCTGGAACTGCTTCAGCGACTGCAAATGCGGTGGCAACGTCCTCGACTTCATCGCGAAGAAGGAAGACATCTCGATCCACGCCGCCGCCCTCAACGCGTGCGAGTGGTTCGGGATTTCCTTTGAAGAAGTCGCGAGCGACAAATCCAACGGCCAACGAGAAAAGCCAGAGGAACGTCCAGCCAAAGACGCGTCGCTGACAATTCCGAAACCGGCAGCGCCCAGACCGGCGCCGAAGCCGGAGGACAACCAGCCCAATCCTCCGCTGAAGTTTCGATTGGAGAAATTGCAGCGCGATCACCCTTATCTGACGGAGGAACGCGGCTTGAGCCAGGAAACCATCATTGACTTTGGCCTCGGCTATTTCACCGGCGACAAAGGTTTGATGATCGGACGCGTCGCCATTCCGATTCACAACTTCAAAGGCGAGGTCGTCGCTTACGCGGGTCGTTGGCCGGGTGAACCGTCCGACAAGGCCACGCCGAAATACAAACTTCCGCCCGGATTCAAGAAGGGACAGGAGTTGTTCAACCTCGATCGAGCGATCCAGGAGCCGGCGGACCGTCCGCTCGTCATCGTCGAAGGATTCTTCGACGCCATCCAGCTGCATCAGCACGGCTATCGCAAAGTGGTCGCCCTCATGGGCAGCACCATGACAGCAGCGCAGGAAGTGTTGCTTCGTCAGAACACGTCCTCGCAAAGCCTTGTTCTTGTCATGCTCGACGAAGACGATGCCGGCCGTGAGGGCCGCGAAGACATCGCTTGCCGCCTGTCCAAGTTCTGCTTCGTCAAAACATACGTGTTCGAGAATGAAGGCATGCAACCGGAACACCTGTCCGCTGAAGAAGTGGCTCAACTTTTCGGAGGTGTCTCATGAGTGCCCCGAAATCGCCAGTGGCCGGGTTCGACCTTGGCCGCCTTTTGGCCACGCCCAACGCTCTCGCGCATCTGACGCCGCAGGACATTCTGAATGGCATCCAGCGGCATCACGCCGGTGACTGGGGCGATGTGGATGAGGAAGATCGGCAGGCCAACGAGCGTGCGCTGATCGACGGATCGCGACTCTTCTCGGTTTATCACTCCGCCAAAGGCGTGAAATACTGGATCATCACGGAAGCCGGTTCTGCGGTCAGCACGGTATTGTTACCGGAGGATTACTGACCTTCAGCCTCTCCCAAGCGCTGGAGAGGCTTTCTTTTCTTTCGCTGCAACGGTGCAGCACAACCCTTCGCTGGAAAAGAAAGCCGTCCAAAGCGTCCAACGAAGGGATCACCCAAACCAGAAACAGCCTGGATCAACAGGTGGACGGCTCGAAAGGAGATCACCGAGTGAATCTAATTCACTTCAAAACACAACCAGTTGAATACAAGGTCATTGCTCTTCGCGAATGCCCGACATCGAGCGAGATGCAGATGTGCGATGCGCCGGAAGGAGCCGTCGCCTACTGGAATGCCCATGTCAAAACCACTCCGATATTTAGTGAAGACGCCGAGTGCTGCGTGGTCTTGCTCCTGAACGTCCGTCGAAGGATCAAGGGGCATCAATTCATTTCAATCGGGCTCCTTGACCAGCTTTTGGTCGGGCCAAGGGAGGTGTTCCGAACCGCAATAATCGCCGCCGCATCGGCCATCGTCATTATGCACTCGCATCCGAGCGGCGATCCATCGCCGTCGGAGGCTGACATCAGAGCGACCCGCGAGCTGATCCGCGCCGGTCAACTCCTGAAGATCGAAGTCCTTGATCACGTGATCGTTGGCGGACCCAACTTCTCATCCTTACGAGCCATGGGGTTTTTCTATTAGCCAATCACACAACCCGCCCAGAAATTGAGGCGGGTTTTTTGTTGGGGTGAGATTTGGTTGTGCCGATGTTATTGAAATATCCGTGTGGAACCGAGATGGTCATCGGAGACTTGGCGGAGCTTGGCGCGCAAGGGATGTCTTTGCATCATGGCCTGCCTATCGTTGCCCTTGGCCTTCCTCCACGGCCGGGGTAAAAGAGGCGAATGAAACGCCGCTCGTTCGTTGCCGGATTGGTCGCATCCGCAGCCGTGGGGTGCCAGAGCCCAACTTCTTCAACCCAAAACGCCACCTGCCAGCTGCGGGTTTTGTCCTACAACCTGCATCACGGAGAAGGCCTGGATGGACGGATTGATCTGGAGCGGATCGCGCGTATCGTCCGCACTGCCAAGGCGGATCTTGTCGCCCTGCAGGAGGTGGATCGAAAAGCCAAGCGGACCGGGGACGTGGACCAGGCTTCCGAGTATATCCGGCTGACTCAACTGCATGGCTGGTATGGCGCCGCGATGCCGTTCCAAGGCGGGGAATATGGCCAGGTCATTCTCAGCCGATGGCCGCTGATCGAGCCGAAAGTTGTGAGGCTGCCGGGAATCAAAGGCCGCGAGCCGCGTATTGCCACCACCGCGCTGGTGGATATTCCCGGATTTGGCCGGATCCGCTGGGTTTGCCTGCACCTCGATGCGACGGGTGACGATGCGGATCGCTGGGAACAGGCAGGAGCGCTGCTGAAGGAATTTCCATCCACCGGAATTCCGACCCTCCTTGCGGGAGATTTCAATGCGACACCGGAAAGCCGGGTGATGAAAAGAATGCTGAGTTCAGAAACCGGTTGGGTGGATACGGCAGGAGCGAATGCTGCATTGACCGATCCCGCCGATGTCCCAAAGATGCGGATTGATTACGTGCTGGCGGCGCCCCGCGCGAAATGGCGGGTTTTGGAATCCACCGTAATCCCCGAAGCGGTGGCCTCGGATCATCGCCCTTTGCTGGTGGTGTTGGGCTGATGAACAGGAGTTGGAAAGCTTCGGTGTCAAGGAACTCCCTTTGCTTCGATACCCACGAACGAGCCCCCGGGAATCCCGCTCCTCGCGAAGTTCATCTCGATCCCGAAACTTTCAGAGATTGGCCGAGAGTTGGGAAAGACTGGCAGGAACGCGCTCTGCGGCGCGTCCCTGCCTTTTTGAATCCGCTCAACTGACCTTCACTTCGATCTGCTTCGGACGAGCCTTTTCGCTCTTGGCCAGATGAACTTTCAGCACACCATCCTTGAACTCCGCGTTCACCTTCCCCTCCTCCGCGTCGTCGGGAACGCTGAAGCTGCGCTGGAAGCAGCCGTAGTAGCGCTCCACCCGGTGAAACTTACGATTCTTCTCCTCCTTCTCGGCTTTCCGCTCGCCTGAGATGGTCAACGTTCCATCTTCCACCGTGACTTTCACCGCCTCCTTGGCGACTTCAGGCAGCTCCACCTTGATCAGGTATTCCTTCTCATCCTCAATGATGTCCACCGCCGGGGCCCATTCTGCCACCGTCATGTTCTCCTGGTCCGTCGATGGTGCGTTGCGACGATAAGGCGCCAAGTCAAAGACGGAAGCCAAGCGCCTCTGCAACTCGTCCATTTCCCGGAAGGGTTTCCATGTAATCAATGTATTCATCGTATTCTGTCTTTTTCTCGGCGGAGAATCGTTTGCAGCCACCAGACCACCGCCGCCAAACCGGCCTGGCGTCCGCGTTGGCTTGCTCGCGCTTACTCAAAACAAGTGCCAACCGCGAATTCGTTCCTACCACAAGACATGCCATTGGCTGTGGTTGCGGTGGATGAAATCAAAGTTTCTCATGGAGAGGCAGATCCGAAAATCACCTCCGAATTTGCTCTGTGCAGAGATGTGTCGCGGTTACATTGGTGGTGTCATTATGCCCCTTCCAAAAGGCAAAGAATGAACTCGGAGAAGAATCAAGCTCCACAAACAGCGACCATTGGACATTCAGTAAGTGACACGCCAACCCGGCAGTCATGCGATGCACCGACTGAGAGAAGCCATGCAAACTTGAGCACGCGGCAGCTTGGACCACGAATGCTTGTCCCGCTCGGAATTCTCCTGGCAGGGGTGCTCCTCTGGCTGCAGCGCGGAACTAATGTCGATCTCCCCGTCCACTTTGTCTGCATGACCGACGATCCTGTCTTGGGAAGCTGTGCGCTTCTCAGCATCACCAACCGCACCGATGATATGATAGTCTCCCAAGGGTATGGATACCTCGAAGCCGGCAGGTCAGCGACTTTCGCGTATCCGGTTCCCGCCGGCACAGGGAGCTGGCGCGCAGCGGTTCTTTGGCAACCTCAAAAAGTCAGCCGGTTCGACGGCTTCATGAATGAGTTGCGGGAAAGAGTGGACACCGCCCGCGGCATTCCACAGTTTCATCGTGACCTGTGGTTTCCGCTGGCACGATTTGCTTACTCACCTGAAATTCCCCGATGACCTCGGGAGCAAGCGACGCGGTTGTATTGGGTTGTTTTAGGAGTTTGTTGGCGTCCAGAAAGAAGGCAAGCATATGGAGAGATCACAAGAGCATCCGAAAAAACTGCTGTTTGTCTGCAGTCAGAACCGGATGCGGAGTCTGACGGCGGAGTGCATCTTCAGTGGCATTCCCGGCATTCAAGTCCGCTCCGCAGGCACACAACCCGACGCTCGCATCGTCATCACCGAGGGCCATATCGGGTGGGCCGACGTCATTTTCCTCATGGAGAAATCCCACCTGAACCGTCTCCGACACAAGTTCCCTGAAGCCCTGGAAGGCAAACGCACCGTTACTTTGCGAATCCCTGATCAGTATAGGTATATGGAGCCGGAACTTATCGAGGAACTCCACACCAAGGTATCGCGTTACATCGACATTCCGGAATTAAAGCGCGAGGTCTGATTTCGCTTTGCTCGGATGACGTAGAGCGGATCGATGCGAACGGCATCAATGCAGCTGTATTTTGCGGCGGAACGCTTTGCTGACGAATCGGCGGTTCCCGGAGCAATATCCTCGGATCATTCCTGCTTTTTCGACACTTCATCGACGAACTCGAAAAGCGCTTTTGTAGGCAAATCACCCGGCAGGCCGAGATTCTCGTTGATTTTGCTGTGGCTGGTCTCCTTGGCGGCGAAGACCCTGGCGGGAATCTCAGCGCCTTTCAATACGGCACCGAGACGCTGAGCCTGCGCGGTCGTGTCGGGATGATCGGCGACGTGGAGGATCAGGAATGGCGGGATGTCTTTGCCCCTCGCCACGTGCGTGACGGCGGAATAATCGCGGTGTTTCGCCGGGTCGTTGCCGAACTTTTCGCGGTGTCCAAACTTCGCCTGTGCCAGGCCATGCACGCGGCGGCGCGTCTCGGCGGTCTCAATGATGGCCGGCACGTCATAGGTGTCACCGTCCACGGGGACGCAGCCTTTGATGAGTGTGAGGGGAAGCCCCTCGGCTTTCAGATAGCTGTCGTCGATGCAGAGGAGGGCGGCGAGCTGCGCGCCGGCGGAATGTCCCATGACGAGGATGCGATTCGGGTCGCCCCCGTGCTCTGCGATGTGGTCATGCACCCAGCGGAAGGACTTGGCGATGTCGCGAAAGATCGTCGCCATTTCCACGTCGGGTAGGAGGCGGTAGCCGGTGGACACAAAAACGAAACCCTTGTCCACGAAGGCCTGTGGCTTCATCTGGATGGCGGTTCGGTCGCCAACCTCCCACCCGCCGCCATGGATCCAGAAGACCACGGGCAGGTTCCTGGCGTCGTGCGGTGCGTAGATATCCACCTTCTGTCGCGGATCAGCCGGTTCGGCATAGGGCTGGTCACGCACGATCTTGAGCTTCACCTGAACAGTTGATGAGTCAGCGGCAAAAGCAGAGTCGCAAAGAAGGAAGAGCGTCGTGAGGAGGAGAAAGCGCATGGGTTTCATGGTCGTCAGCCTATTACGCCCTCAGCAAAAATCCCAGCACCGTGTTTGGGTGCTCCCAGACTGACGCACAATCCAACCCAGCCAACCCCGCGACGAAAGCTCTGGATGCCGAGGAACACTCGGTGGTCCTTTTGTCATCGCAACATTCCCACAACTCCTCCGAGGGCTTGACCGCATCGATCCGGCTTCCTCAACCGCAACGAAGGCTCAGTTCAAATCAAACCGCGGTTCGGGGTTCTCCGTCTCTTTTTCTTTGGCTTTCGCCAACGCCTCACTGGGCGAAACTCCGCCGTGCAAGACGCGCATGATCGGGCCGTAGAAGTGGTCCACGATGCGGAGGTTGACCAGGACCAGGCGTTCGATCATGGCCGAGGTCGCTTCGGCCGGGGCAATCGGCAGGCAGGTGCGAAAGCAAATCTCGCCGTCTTCATAGTTCATCGAAAAGGCGCCCATCCTCAGAACAAAATTGATTCGCGCGATGAGTTCGGCGCACGCGCTCACTCTCCTGCCCAACGCGCGACTCGGGAAACGCGAGATGAAAGTGATGTATTCGCTCTTTTCTTCCACGATCGCCAAGCAGGTCCACCGGCCGCTCTCCGAGGTGATGTTGACCTGAATGGCGGGCCATTGGGAGGACTGGATGTAATTCCACCCCTGTTTGCCGAAAAAATCGGTTAATAGTCCATAGGCATGATCCATAGATTTGTCCTTCGTTTTTCAGGTTTCTCCTGGTTGTCAGGTCGCCTTCGTTTGTTGTTGCGCGTTGCTTTGGACCCGTCCTATCGCATTCCAGCGAAGCGTAACTGCCTCCCGTCATTGGTGCTTGAGCTTGACAGCTCAAGCGCGGCTACGGGCTGGCACTCCCAGAACTCCGGCGCGCATGTTGCCCAGGAAATCTCCAGCAAAATTCCCTGCGACTCGGTTGACCGTGGACTCTCGGTGCCTTTCGACCCGGCCACGGTGTCGCAGGAATGCAGAGTTTCGAGCAACTCGTCCCGCTTCCGGCGCGCTTCTGCCAGACACCGGGTTCCCAGGGACTTTCTCACCCGTTGTTTCGTCACGGCCGTTGGGTAAACGGTATAATGCACAAACCACGTGCCGTTGTTGTTCCACAAATGATGGTCGGGATTTTCGAGAGACAAAACACGTTGCACAGACTTCATAGCTTCTTCGCACCTTTCTTTGTCGCGGCGGGAAACGGTGGAAATCCGTTCCGCCAGGTTTGGCTTAAGGCTTGCGTCCCCATGAACAGCACGGAGGCGCTCGGTCTCGACTCGTGAGCACGGTGCTCCCGAATCAAGGTGGTGTCGGGTCAACCCGGGGCGCTAACAGGCAGGAGAATCGCCCATGGAGCCGACCGGCTTGGTCTGCTGCAAAGTCCGGGGAGGACTTTCATATGGGTTGCGATTCATGCGAGAAACCTACCAGAAATGAGCCGGCAGGCAACACCGAAGCGTGTCATAAAATGACAACTTTTTGCGCTACCCCGGCAGGTAGAGAGTTTCACCGAAAGGCAATGCTCTTGATGTGAATCCCTCCGGCACCGCCCAGAGCAAGCGGCATTGGGGACGGGTGGTCGGGTTGGGCCCATAACTGTCCGTGAGATAGATGCAACCGTCGAACGGGCGGCCTGCGGCCATCCAAAGGAAGACCGGCTCAAATGCCGTGCCTCCCCCGCCAACAACCACTTGGGGCGCCTTGCCACGGTAATCGTAGTGGCGTTTGACTTCGGCGTCGCATTCAACAACGGTGATCGTCGCGCCCGCCTGCCAGACGCCGTGAATCTCCACAAAGAATCGCTCCAACAGCGGCTGACTGATGGATCCCGAGGTATCCACGGCGATCAGCAACCTCTGGAAGCGTTGGATCTTCATGCCCGGCCGCGTCCCATAGCGCTTGCTGATCCGCTTTAGCGAATGCCGAATGCGCGTTTTTCCCGAGGCGGCACAAAAGATGCGCAGGGCTCTTCTCCAGTCCACTTTAGGCTCCCGTTCCGCCATCACCGCGGCCAAAGCAGATTGCATGGCGGCCGACAGGGTTCCCCATAGGTGAGCTGGAATGCGGTCTCGCGCCCGGATCAACAGACTGCCGACGGCATGCCGGGCAACACCGGTTGCCAGGGAATCCTTTCCGTCGCCCCACAGGCTGTGATCGCCGCGCAGCGACCCAATCAGAAGTTGGGCAATTGTCACGGCACTGATCGGCGCTTTGGTCTTCCTAGCCCACTCGGGCAAACCGGCGATTCTGCCAGCTTTACCGGTGCCCCGTTTCTCATCACGGCCTTTTCTTGCGCATGCCGCCTGCCGTCCACCATGACCGCCGCCCACCTCGCCGCCGGCTCCGTCGGATTCGAGGCCATCGCCCGCGCCGCGCTGAAAACCATTCTTCTGCATCTCCCGGTAGAGGGTTATCAAGGCGGCGTAGTAGTGCTCCACGGTCTGGTCCGGCTCCAGCCGGAGGTCTGGAAAGGATTGCAGCAGCACGGCACCCTTGGGCAAAGGCCATGGGGCCACCAGCTGATTCACCACCAGGTCGGCGGCCAGGTTGTCGATTTCCGGATCCCGGTCCGCCTGCCGGAAGAGGTGGCGGAAAGCGACGTGGAGTACCTCGTGCTTGAGAACCGCCACCCGTTGGTTTGGTGTCAGTCTCGTGACAAAATAGTCCGCATTGACCAGCAGTTTGACCTGCTGTCCATTCCAGGCCACCGCCGCCGTCTGCACTTGGCTGCTGACCTCGCGCGGCATTCCGGCCAGCACATGCGCATAGAACGGCTCCCTTGTTAGCAGGCTGAAGGTGGACCGGGAGATCTCGTCCTCCGCCTGGGCGGCTGTCATGATTGTTGGATCGGGTTGCATCATGGTTGATCGATTGACTTCGGATTGAGGCGGTCACCGACCGGTTCAGGCAGTCGTGGCGCTTGCGGTCTCGAGTCCCTCCCGCGCCCGGGCAAAGTGTTGTCTTCAGAAACAGCCAATCGTTACCTCCCCCTTGTGAGCGGCCAACTTTTCCAATGCCCGCTTTGAACATGTCTGCAAACTCCAGAGATTAAGCCCTCCTGTATGATGGCTTAACCCTTCCAATGCCTGATCGGACAGGGTTTTCAAACTACCCAGGTCGAGACTGCCTTCGTGCCTGCCCAGCGCCTCAGCCGCTCGGTCAGAGAGCGTCTTCAACTCGTGGAGGTCCAGCGCCCCTTTGTGGCGGGTTAACCCTTCCGCTGCCTGGTCGGACAGGCTTTTCAAGGACCGCAGGCGAAGCGTTCCCTCATGCCTGCCCAAGGCTTCGGCTGCAGGGTCCGAGAGGGTTTGCACACCCCCGAGACAAAGCTCTCCTTTGTGACGGCTTAAACCTTCAGCCGCACCGTCGGACAAGGTTTTCAAACCACCCAGTTCGAGTTCACTCTGTTCCCTGCCCAGCGCTTGCGCCGCCAGGTCCGAGAGTGTTTCCAGTCCACTGAGGTTCAATTTTCCCTTGAGAAGGCTCAATGCTTCGGCTGCCGGTTCCGGCAAGATTTTGAGACCGCTAAGGTCCAGAGGCTGACCGGCGTCCCGGCGCATCAAGCAAGAAGCCGCAGATGCGTTTAATTCCGTCATTCCTGAGAGGCTTCCATCGTCAAAAACTGGCGCGACGTGAGGGTAGTGCGGAAAGAAATGCTCAGCCAGCGCGTTGAAGGTGTGGGCGCCCACGGTGAGGCCACGCAATCGTTGGATATTCAGTTCATCCCCCAAGTGGCAGGCGCGCCGTGCACCATGCAATGCGAGCGCACCTATCCCCTGGGCGAGCGCCTGTCTTGCTTCTTCCTTTGCCTTTTCCCTTTCCCACCTGCTGTAAAATTTACTGTAGTCTTGACGGCCGGCCTCATCCTGGATTTTTCCATAGACGCGGCCCAGGCGGTTCAAGGGTTCGCCGGTTTCCAGGATTCCGGCGCTGTTGATTGTGCTGCGAGCCAGCAGCGATTCATGCATCCAGCCGTCCTCGCAATTCACAAGCATTTCGGCAACCAGGGCAAAGTTTCCCGCCGCTGCCATCTCGGCCAGCGCCTGGTGTTTTTGCCGCAGCGATGCGGGATCCACGCCGGCCCTGACCGCGACCTCGCGCATTGCCCGGTTTCCAGCCACACGCGGGGCGTAAAACTCTCGCATCGTTTTGCTGGCCTCCTCCCGTTGCTCTTGCTGGCGAACCCAGTCAAAGAACAAATAGTTTTCCACCAGCACACGGGCGGCCTCATCAGACATACCCTGATTCTTATGTTCTGCCGGCAACAATCCCTGATACCAATCGATCAATAGCAATGGATCGCTTTGGCAACCAACCGGCCCACTCTTGTTCTCGCATGGGTTGTCAACCAACACCCCGGCCGGCGGCAGGACCAGGCGCCCACCCTGCCATTCCTTGGGATCGATGGTCCTGCCCCGTCGCCGCAGATCCTGGTATCGCAGCCGCATGAATCTCCGGAGCCGGACCCTGAGTTTGCCTGGCAAGAGGACCGGACACTTGTCGGGCGCCCCCAGTGGCAACAACGCCCGGTCAGGCAAACTCCGCATGCCCTCCAGCGCCACCATTCCGTTGCGTTGGCTAAGGGCTCGCGCAGCTCCGATTGATAGGTGAGCCAGGCGCTGGAGGGCTAAACTTCCCCGGCGCCTGCCCAGGGCTTCCGCCACCTTGGTTGGCAACCGTCGCAAGCGGTTGAGTTTAAGCTCCCCCTCATGCCTGCTTAGCGACTCTGCCGCCCGGACTGATAATGTCCCCAGCCCGTTGAGCATGAGTTTTCCCTTGTGCGAGGCGAGAACCTCGGCTGCTTCATCCTCCATTGTTTTGAACCGCCAGATGTTGCCAGCCCGGCGTGCAATGATTTCGCCGGCGATTTCCCTGGTTAAGAGTTTCCTGTCCACCCTTCGCTTCAACTGGTGCGCGTGTCGCTTTTTCATAGTGGTGTATCGGGTTCTGATGCTCCCGGACGGTGTTATAATTTCTCCAAAAGTAACCGGGCCAGGCGCTTGTCCTTGAGCAGGGCTTGGGCATCCGGCGAGGCGTGCTTGCTGAGGTCCATCATGAGGCTCGCTCGAAGATCATTTGGGATCGCCGAGCCAAGCAGGAACTCGGCAAAATTGTCCGCATGCCGCGCATGCAGACGGTAGTGTGGGGCCGTGACGTGCAGGAACAGCCGGGTGCAGATGGCTGAGATGCGGTCCACCCTTTTGCCTCCGTTCTTGGCCCTGACCAATTCGGCAAACCGTCCGCTCCAGGCCGAGTGGCTCTCGGCATCCAGGATGTCCTGGGGATCCAGCAGGTCCGTCAGCTCGTCGTTCACGAAGCTGACGAACGCCGCCACCGTCGTCTCGTCCAGCACGCTCGCCGCCAGGGTTGCCACCAGTTCGATTTCCGCCTTGAGGTCCTTGATCTCCTGAACCTGTTCGAAAAACTGGGTGAGGGTTCGGGGCGTGGTTCGCCTGCCGGTCACCGTCTCGGGATAATTCAGGACAAAGGCGATGCCGCGCGCGTCAACCCCGCTCTCGGTGGCCCACTTCGCCCACGCCTTGGCGTCGAACATGAGCGTGAAATGCAACAATCGCGTCAGCATGGCGTCATCCATGGTGGTCACGGAGTAGCTGGATCCCTCCGGGTTCGCGGTGGCCACGATCTGCCACTGCTCCGGCAGCTGCCACGAAAACAGGGCGAAGTTCTGGAGCAGTTGCATGATCCCGCGCAGGATGCGGTCGTCGGCGCGGTTGATGTCGTCCAGCAGCAGGATGCCCGGCCCTTTTTCCCGGGGAACCCACTGCGGCGGGGCGAAGACGGTGATTTCATCGCCTTTGTGGGGCTGGCCCGGCGTGCGATCCATGACGCTGGGCAACCCGTGGAGGTCGCCCATCTCCTCGAACTGCGCCGGGGCGCAATACGCCAGCTTCCAGTTTCTCTCCTGGGCATACTGCTGCACGATCTGCGTCTTGCCCAGACCATGGGCGCCCCAGAGGCAAACCGGCGTGCCCGCGCGGCCGCACTGGGCCGGCTGCGCGTTGCGGGTGAAGACGTGATCCAACACCCGCTGCATGGCGAGGGGATTCAGCTTCGGACCATAACCGGTGTTGGCAGTGCTCATGATAATGTGTCCTTCCGTTGACCATTCCGATGGCGACCCATCTCCAACCCGAGACTCGGCGCTGGATTACGACAGATCGAGGTGCGCTGCCTGCAACTGCTCCAAGGGCGTGAGCGCAGTGATCCGGCTTCCTCATCCGCAACGGAGGCTCAGTTCAATTCAAACCGCGGTTGCGTGGACGGCTTTTCTTCCTCTTTCGCCAGCGCCTCCTTGGGCGAGCTTCCGCCGTGCAAGACGCGCATGATCGGGTCGTAGAAAGCGTCGCAAGTGAGCAGGTTCGACCCCACCATGCGCTCGATCATGGCCGGGGTCACTTCGGCGGGGGCAATCGGCAGGGCGGTGCGAAAGCGAATCTCACCATCTTCAAAGTCCATCTCAAAGGCACCATGCTTCAGGCCGAAGTTAATGCGCATCAGCAGTTCGGCGCAGGCGGCCTGCTTCTGAGGCAACGCGCGACTTGGGAAGAGCGAGATGAACGCAACCGATTCGCCTTCCACATCCGCCACCGCCATGCACACCCATCGACCGTTCTTGCCGGTGATGTTGATCTGAATGGCAGACTTGTCGTCGGACTGGTGGTGAGACCATCCCTGTTTTTCAAAGAACTCACCGAAATGCTCTATGGCAGTCTTCATAAGTTTTCTTTGGCTAAGTGTCCACCGGCTTCACGGAACAACGAACGACGTTCTGCTTTCGACTTCCACCATTCAACCAGATTGCCGGTGACAAACGCTGTCACTGCCCTGCATTTTCTGGACATTCAAATAACTCAACCGGATGACATTGTTGCCCCCCATGCCCGACCTGCTGCATCCAAATCTGGCTGCAGGGGAAACCAGGGCTCAGGCCATCGATCCCAAACCAGCGCGCTAGCAGGCCACGCGCTTCTTTTCGCGCTCAACGTCTGCTTTGACATAGAGGAAGGCGTTTCCCTTTTTCTCAAACCGGAGGATTCCACCTTCGCGCAGGTGCATGAGGTGGCATGCAGAGATTTTCAACAGCCGGCGGGCTTGCTCGCTGGTTAGCCATTCGTCGGTGGAAAATGTAACGGGATCCGCACTCATGAAAGTGTTTTGCCACACTTGCGCCTTGGCTACAATATCGTCGAGCTGCGAATCGTTCGGGAAACGAATGGGCCACACACCACCGCCATGACACTCGACGAGTATAAAGGCTACCTGGACAAGATTGGGTACGGGAAGCGATTGCCCGGAGCCCTCTATGTGTTTCGCGATGAAGCGAGCAATTTTGGCGCGGAGCTGAATCAACTGCTGGCGCAACTGGTGACCGTTTTCGAGGCTGGCCCGAAATTCAACGTCCTCAAGTTTCGGACGGATGAACTCAAGATTTCGTTCCTGAGCTATCCGGAATTCATGGACGATCCCCATCCTTCGCTGCAGCATGCCATCACGATTGACCTCGCAAGCGGCAAGACACGCCAAACGGATTACGCGGGGAACTTGAATCCGCCGATCCTGCATCGAAAGGAGACCTTCCTGGTTCCTGATCATCCGCAGCGCCCGCGATTTGTGGCATTGACCGAGGCTGAGGAAGCGGAAGGACTCTATGAACACACGGCGACAATCGGGTTCAAGTTGAATTGGGAACGGTTGCTTTGCGAAAAAGGGCTGATCATCGATGGGCACGACCTTCGGCAGGCGGACACCGAGGAAAGGGTCGTCGCGTCGCCACCGCTGGTCATTGACCGGCACAAGACGGCGCTGACTCGCTACGAGTTGTCGAAGCCGGTCAAGAGTCTGCTTGAATACGGTTTGTTGAAGTCCTCGAACACGTTCTTCGACTACGGATGCGGACAAGGGAGCGATGTGCGCGGACTGCATGGATTAGGACACGACGCCGACGGCTGGGATCCGGTTCACCGCCCCGACGGGCGCAAGCGCGAGGCGGACATCGTCAACCTTGGATACGTCCTGAATGTGATCGAGGATCCGGCCGAGCGTCTGGAAGCGTTGGTGGACGCATTTCGTCACGCGAAGCGGTTGCTGGTCGTGGCCGGGCTGATTAACGAGACGGTGGATACGGCCACGGCACGGATTTACGGCGATGGCGTGCTGACGCGGGCGAACACGTTTCAGAAGTTCTTCGAGCAGCAGGAACTTCAGCAATACATCGAAGATGCGCTCGATGTCACCGCCGTGCCGGTGGCGCTGGGCGTGTTCTACGTGTTTCGCGACCCGGCGGAGCATCAAGATTTCATCTCGGCGCGGACGCGGCGAGTCGTGGACTGGACGCAAATCAGCGCGCGACTGGGGCTGGGCGGGCCGCAAACTCTCTGGAAGAGCCTGTATGAAGAGCACAAGGAACTGCTGGGGGGGTTCGGCAAGCTGACGTTGGAGTTGGGGCGCATTCCCGAGCCGACCGAATACGAGGGGCTGGCCGAGATCAATGAACGACTCGGCTCACCAAAACGCGCGCTGCGAGCTTAGGGCGGGCGAAATAATAACTTGAGCAAATGTTAGTTAACGGGGTTCGATGACATAGTTCCATTCCCCGTGGAACTTCGCTGGCGTGATATGGACGCGAGCCAGTTCATCGTCCGAGACGCTCACTCCAGTTTCAT
>SXGU01262524.1_pt1 | contig 30932 bp, 28 predicted proteins | sample 3174531 | NCBI WGS metagenome assembly SXGU01 (sample SAMN11356863, study PRJNA531348) | freshwater metagenome | isolation source: freshwater sample F1-140 | place: China: Fuxian Lake, Yuxi | collected 2017-12-25 | reverse complement strand
GATACTCCAGGATGCGGTCCTTGACCTTCTCGATGCCTGAGTGATCCTCGTCAAGGGTCACCTTCGTGTGCGCCAGTTCAATAACGTCGTCGCTGTGGGCGGTCCACGGCACCGCCACGAGCCAATCGATGTACGTACGCGCGACGGTGTATTCGGCGGCCGCCGGTGGCATCTTCGCAAGCCGGTCCAATTCGCGCCGGGCTTCCTTCCGCACATCCTCGGGCATGCCCGCCGCATCGATCTTCGCGGCGAGGTCGTCCACTTCCCTGGCTTGTTCGTCGCCCTCGCCCAGCTCGCGCTGAATCGCCTTCATTTGCTCGCGCAGAAAGTACTCGCGCTGATTCCGCCCTACTTCGGACTCAACCTGCGACTGGATCTTCGACCCGACCTCGAGCACTTCAAGCTCCTTGGTCAGGACGCGATTAAGCGTCTCCATGCGGCTGCGCACGTCGACCGTCTCAAGCAAATCCTGCTTGACGTTCGTGGACACCGTGCTGAGGCTTGACGCGACAAAATCGGTCAGGCGGCCCGGGTCGGTGATGTTGGCGACCACCGACGCCAGGTCATCGGAAAGCACCGGGGACAGCTGGACAATCTGCTGGAGGTTCGCGCGGATATTCCGTACAAGCGCGTCGGTCTCGACCGAGTCGGGGTCCGAGACCACGTCCAGCACTTCATGCACCCGCGCACGCAGGAATGGCGTCGCCTGCGTCACGCGATCCATGCCGATGCGGGACATCCCCTGCACGATCAGCCTCAGGCTGCCATCGGGCAGCTTGAACATCTTGTGGATGTGCGCGAGCGTACCCATGGGAAACAACCCGTCCTGTCCCGGGTCCTCGTCGGTCGCCGTGCGCTGGGTAAACACGCCAATTTGCTTGTTGCCGGCGATGGCCGCATCGATTAACGCGATAGAACTTTCGCGCGCCACAGCAAGGGGCATGAAGGAATTGGGGAACAGGACCGTGTCGCGCAGGGGCAACACCGGCAGTTCGACCAGCACCGGCGGCTGCTCTGCGACTGCAGCGACAGTCGTGTCTTGTTCTGCCATGGGACGCCCTCCAAACGAATCAGGCCCCGCCTGACGGCGGAGCCTGCAAAGATATCGTGAACGTGCCTGCCCGGGGCCAGCCGGAAGGTCAGTTCATGTCAAGCAGCAGGCCCGACGGCCTCCGCGATGTGGACATGCGCTCACGCCGCTCTGCCAGTTCGCGAGCTTCTTCGCAGTCCTTGCAACGGACCGCGAAGGGCAGCGCGCGCAGCCGGCGCTCTGAAATTTGGTCGCCGCACTCGAAGCAGCCGCCGAACGTACCCTCGTCGAGTCGCGCCAGCGCTTCTTCGATGCGGTTCAGCGTCTCGGATTTCATCTGGATCAGCGCGAAATCGATGTCGTCCTGAATATCGGCTTCCGACGACTCGGCCGCATCCAGCACGCCCTGGCCTTCGCCAATGCCGCCCTCGGCCCGAACATCCCGCATCTTTTCCTGCACGTGGGCGAGAATCTCGCGGCGGCGCTCTTCGAGGATCCGTTTGAGTTCGACGTATCGAACCCGTGACGTATCGCTTTTGGCTTGGTTCTTTGGGGTAGTCGTTTGTGCCCTCATGATTTGCTCTCCCTATCCGCTCTGCCGTTGCAGTCCCTCTGCGTACTGCTATATATGCAAATAAAACACCAAGAATAACTCAACCCGGAACAATCGTAAAAAGTCGGCCTCCGCCTCTCGACCACACCAGAACCGGTATTGCTTACTACGCCGGAGTCAGATGCTTGGCTACACTAGGCAACCCGATGACAAGTGCTAACTTCTAGAGAACCCACGTGTTACCTCTCCACCGTGCCAGGCGGGACCATTTGGGTCGGCCTTTCACTAGCTTAGACGATGGCAGGGGTGGTTTCGGTTCTCCACTCTTTTGGACTCGCACTGTCCCCTGTCGGTACCAGTTGAATGAAGTGCTATACTTCCAGGTTTCGAGGGGTAGATCATGGCAAAGCAGTGTGAAGTGTGCGGCAAGAGGCCCGTCGTCGGTCGGCAGGCCAGCCACGCCAATAACGTGACCGCGCGCCGGTTTGAACCGAATCTCCAAAAGATTCACGCGGTGGTTGATGGCGCCACTAGACGCATGCGCGTGTGCACCCGTTGCATCCGCTCCAACAAGGTCACCAAGGCTGCCTGACGTGGGCGTCCCGCTGACGCCTGTTTCGACCCCGGACGCGCCAGGGGCGATAGGGCCCTACAGTCAGGCCATCAAGGCGGGCGGATTCCTGTTCGCCTCCGGCCAGATTCCGCTCGATCCGACGACAGGCACCGTCACCGAGGGCGGCATCACGGCCCAGGCGCACCAGGTTCTGCAGAATCTTGGAGCGGTGCTCAAGGGTGCGGGGATTTCGTATGATCGCGTGGTAAAAACCACAGTCTATTTGGCGGACATGGCCGACTTCCCAGCGGTCAACGAGGTGTACGCCACCTATTTTCCAGCCCCGGCGCCAGCCAGGGTCACGATTCAGGCTGCCGGCCTTCCGCGCAACGTCCTGGTCGAGATCGACCTCGTCGCCTACCTCGGCTAGGGCTCATTTCACACACGAGGCATAAAGGCCTGAAGGATCCCCTTCAGACTTTCCGGACTTAGCGGTTACCGCGCTCGACGGCCAGCACTCCATCAATCGACTTCAGAGCCTTGACCACCCGATCGAGATGTTTCAGATCGACAATCTCCACCGTGATCCGGATGGACGCGCGATGGTCCTCGTCGGTCGTGGCCTCCACATCTCGAATGTTCGTGTTGATCCCGGCGATCCGCGTGCTGACGTCGGCGAGGATGCCCTTGCGGTCCGCCACGTGGATCTTCAGGCGCACAACATACGAGCTCGAATCCGCGCCTTTATCCCACTCCACTTCCATCCGCCGTTCGGGATCGTACAGCAGATTCACGACATTCGGGCACATGGCCGCGTGGACGGACACGCCCTTGCCGCGGGTGATGTAGCCGAGGATTTTTTCACCGCGAATCGGATTGCAGCACCGCGCGCGGAAGACCATCAGGTCGTCGACGCCGCGCACCTTGATCGTCGCCTCGCCTGACCCCAGCACACGCTTGACGACACTGGCAATCGCGCCATCGGGCGCGCGCTCGCGCAGCGCATCCTGGCCCGCGAGGCGCGCGAGCACCGCGCGCGCGGTGGCCTTGCCGTAGCCGATCGCGGCGTACAGGTCGTCGGGTTTTTGCGCGCCGTATTCCGGCGCCACCTTGGCCAACGCCTCAGTGGTGATCAGTGCCTTGTTGATATTGAAACGGCGCACGTCTTTGTCGAACAGCCGTTTGCCCAGCTCGATACTGCGCACCTTCTCTTCGCTCTGGATGAAGTGTTTGATTTTGTTGCGCGCTCGCGTGGTGGCCACAAACGTGAGCCAGTCGCGGCTCGGCGTATGACCCGGCTGCCTGAGAATTTCGACGATATCGCCATTGGACAGACGCGTCCGCAGCGGCACCATGCGGCCGTTCACGCGCGCGCCCACGCACTGATGGCCCACATCGGTGTGCACGTCATACGCGAAGTCCACTGCCGTCGATCCCTGCGGCAACGATTTCACTTCGCCCTTGGGCGTGAAGAGGTACACCTCATCCGGGTAGAGCTCAATCCGAAGGTTCCTCAGGAACTCAGCCGGGTCGCGCACGTCCTGCTGCGTGTCGAGCAACTGGCGCAGCCAGTGGAAGTACTGCTCGTCGCGCGCGGCCCCAACGCGACCTTCCTTATACTTCCAGTGCGCCGCGATGCCTTCGTCGGCCACACGGTGCATGTCCACGGTGCGAATCTGGATTTCGAACGGGGTGCCGCGGTCGCTCACGACTGACGTGTGAAGCGACTGATATCCGTTCGGCCTGGGCATCGCGATGAAGTCTTTAAACCGCCCCGGCACGGGCGACCACGTCTGGTGCAGGATCCCCAATACTCCGTAGCAGTCTTTCACCGACTGGGTGACCACGCGCAGGGCGATGAAGTCGTAGACCTGGTCCAGGCTGACCTTTCGGCGCTCAAGTTTCTGGTGAATGGACCACAGGCGCTTGATGCGCCCGTCGATGGCGACCACGGGAATCTGGCCCTCGGCGAGCTTCTGGGCCAGTTTCTGACGCAGTTCCTCCATCAGGCCTTCGGTCGCCTTGCGGTTCGCCTCCACTTCAGTCTGAAGGGCCTGATAGGCCTGCGGGTCCAGGTGGCGGAACGCCAGTTCCTCAAGCTCGTTCTTGATCTTGCTCATCCCCAGGCGGTTGGCGATCGGGGCATAGATGTCGCGGGTTTCCTGGGCAATCCGCTGCCGGCGGTCCTCGGGCAGGTGGTGCAGGGTGCGCATGTTGTGGAGCCGGTCGGCCAGTTTCACCAGGACCACCCTGATGTCGTCCACCATCGCCAGCAGCATCTTCCGGAAGGTCTCGGCCTGGCGTTCCTCGCTGGACGCAAACTGGAGGGCCGACAATTTCGTCACCCCCTCAACGACGTGGGCCACTTCCTCGCCAAAAAGCTCCCGAATCTTCTCAATCGTGTTCGGGGTGTCCTCCACGATGTCGTGGAGCAGGCCGGCGGCGACGGCCACCACGTCTAGGCGCATGTCGGCCAGTAGGTCGGCCACTTCCAGGGGGTGCACCAGATAGGGTTCCCCAGACCGGCGCACCTGCCCCTTATGTTCATGGGCCGAAAAGACGTAGGCCCGCCTGAGCAGCTCGGTATCTGCATCCGGGGTGGCGCTCCGGATCTTGTCGATGAGATCTTCGAACCGAATCATGGTGCCGGTGTCTACCCTGATACGAAGGATACCGGAAACGGCCGAATCGCTCCTTGACGGGCCTTTTTTGGGTTCACTATACTGGCGCCACATGAAGATCTACATGCACGCTCCCTTTACGCTGATTCGGGTCATCGCCCTGGTGCTGGCAGTCAGTTTATCCACAGCCGCCTGCGGGAAATACGCGATCGGCAATCTCCGATCCCTTATGGCGTTCAAAGAAGCCAACGAGCTGTACAAACGGCAGGATTTCGCCAAGGCGATCGAGGCCTACCAGCGGTCCATCGGGCATAATCCCGAATTCGGCATCTCCTACTTCTTCCTCGGCAATTCGTACGACAACCTGTACAAGCCGGGGCGAAAGGGCGAGCCTGAGAATGACGGGTACCTGACGAAGGCCGTCGAGAACTACACGAAGGCCACCGAGGTCATCAAGGACACCGACCCCCAGGGCGCCGAAATCCGCAAGCTATCCTACGAGTACCTGATTGCCGCCTACGGCGTCGACAAACTCGGCGATTTCGAAAAAGCTGAACCCATCGCCCTCAAACTCATTTCCCTCGAGCCCAACGAACCCGGCAACTTCCACTCGCTCAGCAAGCTCTACGAAGACCAGGGCCGCTACGAGGAGGCCGAGGAAATGGCCATTAAGGGGATCGAGGTCCGCCCGAGCGAGCCCCTGGGATACATGCTCCTGGCCGGTTTCCACAATCGTCAGGGCAACTTCGACAAAACGATGGAAGCGTGGGAGAAGCGCGCCAAGATCGAGCCGAACAACCCCGAGGCACACCACACCATCGCCACGTATCTCTATGAAAAGGCGCTTAAGGACTTCCGTCTCTCCGCAGCCACCAAGAAGGCCTATGTCGACCGCGCGCTCCAGGCCGAAGACAGCGCACTGGCACTGCACGCAGATTATTTCGAGGCCCTCACGTACAAAAACATCATCCTGCGTCTGAAGGCCACGACGGAACCCGACCTCAAGAAGCGCAAGGTCCTGACCGACGAGGCCGAGGTGCTCTACAAGCGCGCGCTTGATGTGCAGAAGAACCAGACCGCCGCCGACACCAAGAAGCCAGCCAAGTAGTTCTGTTCAGCCCAAGGCGGGACACCAGTCATTTTTCTTCGGGCGCGGCCAGTAACCAACTGGCCGCGCCCGTTGTCTTTGTACGAGTGTGCCCCCAGGAGCGCTCTGTGCGCGCCTACACACGTTCCGGCAGGGGCGGGCAGGAGCACACCCGACTTCCGGCGCGCCGTGGCCCACTGACGGGCCGCACGCGCGCCCTCATAAGAGCTTTCCACCCTGTAGGACATGAAGGGCCATGAAGGGTGACGGAGGGTGGGTGCCCGGCTACGCCGGCGCCCACCCTCGGTCCCTTCTGATCCCTCGCGTCTTCAATGGAGTTCTTCATGGAGCTTCATGGCCTTTCATGGTGAAAGGTCCCGCGTAGAAACAAAAACGCGACCGGGTGACCCCGGTCGCGTTTTCGGTAGAACCTGACGTGTCGCCGTGCGGGTGTTACATGCCGCCGAGCGCAGCCCTGCGCATACCGTCGGTGACAATACCGACCTTGGTCACGCCGGCGCCCTGCGCAGCGTCGATGATTTGCACGATCTCGCCGTACCGGACCGACCCGTCGCCGATGACGAAAATCGTCTTGTCCTTGCGCGCCTCGTAGATGCCGCGTAGGTGCTCAAGCAAGCCCTGGATCGCCACTTCCTGTTTGTTGACCGTCAGCCGCCGGTCGGCCGAGTAGTCCACCACAATCTGGCTGAGGTCGATGGCGGCCGAGGCGGCTTTGTTGACCTCGAGCGGCAGGTTGATATCCACACCCTTCTGTGTCAACGGCAACGCAGCGATGAAGATAACCAGGAGCACGAGCAGGACGTCGATAAGCGGCGTCACGTTCATGTCCGACGACGCTTCAGTCTTTGAGACCTTAACGATCTTGTCGGCACCGTGGTGCATGTGCGCGTGAGACATTATTGATTCCCTCCCACGTTACCGCCCTTTTTCTCCGTAATGAGACCGACGGTCTCAATGCCGGCACCGCGCAGTGCGTCCATCATCTGCATGATGGCGCTATAGGGCGCGTCCTTGTCGCCCTTCAGGTAGACCGTCTTGTCCGCCGAGTTCTCTAGGATCCCCTGGAGCTTGGTGATGACATCGGCCTCGGCCACCGGCAACGAGTTGACGTACAACCTGCTGTCGGGGCCGATATGCACCACTGTCTGGTCTGCGGTGTCGGGCTTGTCGCCCGTGTACTCCGCCTCAGGAAGGGCGATGTCCACACCCTTCTGCAGCATCGGCGCAATGAGCATGACGATGATCAGCAGCACGAGCATGACGTCGACAAGCGGCGTCACGTTGATGTCTGCTTTGAGGCCGCCTTTGGCGCCCCCGACGTCCATTGACATAGGACCAGTCCTTTTTGGTTACGCCGTCTTCTTGATGAAGAAGTCCACGAGTTCCGACGACGAGTTATCCATCTCGACGTTGAAGTACTCGAGGCTTCCCGAGAAGTAGTTGTAGAGCCAGACGGCGGGAATGGCCACGACGAGCCCAAGGGCCGTTTCAATGAGCGCTTCCGAGATACCGGCCGAGACGGCGCCGAGGCCGGCCGAGCCGGTGCTGCCGATGCCGGCAAACGCGTTGATGACGCCGACGACCGTGCCAAGCAGACCGACGAACGGCGCCGTGGCGCCGATGGTGGCCAGGGCAGGAATGCCCTTCTTGAGGTCGTTGGCGGTCAGCGCGGTGGCGCGTTGAATGGCGCGGCGCACGGTGTCGACCATGTCATCGCGGGTCAGGTTCGCACCCGAGTCCAGCTGGAACTGGTATTCCTGCAGGCCCGCGAGCACGACCTTCGCCAGGTGGCTGTACTGATACGGCTTCGACTGCGAGACGGCCAGTGCGTCCTTGAGCCGATTGTCCTTGAGGTGTTTGGCCACCTGCGGTGCGTAGAGCTTGGACTGCTTCTTCGCCTGCGAAAAGGTGTAGTACCGCTCGATCGCCACACCAAACGACCACATCGACATAACGACCAGAATGAACGCGACGGCCTTCGCGATGAAGCCCATCTGTTCCCACATGTGCACTAGATCCATCTCACCCATTACAGCCTCCGAAACACTTGACCAGCGAAAAAGGGACGCTCACGTTGTAGAAAAACTAGCCGACCTTACCCGGGACTACCGCAGCGTGAAGTTTACCGTGACCGTCATGATGACCGGCACCGCCACGCCATTGAGCGTTGTCGGCGAGAACTTCCACTGTCTCACGGCCTCAAGCGCGGCCTGATCGAGCAACGCCACCGGACGAATGACGCGTGCATCAGTCACGGTGCCGTCAACGCCAATCGTGGCTTCGATGATAACCACACCAGACACTCGCGCGGACTGGGCAATTGGCGGATAGATCGGCAGCACGTCCTTGATTTTGGTCGGAGGCTTGATGTTGCCGCCCACGCGCACGGGCGCCTGAGGCGGAGGAGGGGGCGCGGGAATACCGCCCACCACGCCTCCCATGGTGCCGCCGGGAATACCGCCAGCGACGCCACCCACCACCCCAAACGAGCCCGTAGACGGGCGAGGCGGCGGCTCAGGCTTCACTTCAGGCGGGGCTTCCAAGGGCGCAGCCGCGGGATTCACATCGACAGGGGTCGGTGGTGCCGGTGCAGAAGGCGGTGGGGGCGGCGGAGGCGGCGGGGGGGGCGGCGGGGGCACCGCGACAAACGCCATCACCGACTGCGGCGTGGGCAAAAGGTCAGACGCCAGAAGCGGCACAATCACCAGGCCGCCCAGCAAGATCGTGTGAACCAGGATCGAGAGTGGCACGGTGTACCACTGCTTCGTTCCTAATTGCACTGACGGATGGGTCACGTCGCTGAACATTTCACGCGGCACGTTCTGATCCTCCTGCCCTGAGCATCCTCGGGACCGAAATTATAGTCAGGGCTCAAAAACAGTGTCAACAAAACAGACACCTGCAGTGTTTGACACCGTTTTCAGAAAAACGGCCCAGTTCGCCCCCGAGCCGACATCATCTCTCGGACTCGCCCCCGGTGTCGAGTACCGAATGCGCATGGGCCCTGATCTGCGCCGGTAACCCCATCCCGCCGGTGAGAAACACCCGCACGCCCTGCTCCACAGTCATGTCAGGAAATGACACCTGAGCCGGCCGGCAGACAATGACATCGCCGAGATACAAATGGTTGGTGGGCACATACACCGCATACACGACCTCGGGCCCCTGGCCGCGGTCCACCGTAAACTCTTTCGTCAGAAATCCCAGCGCAAACCCGCGCGCCTCCTGATCTATCAAGACCACGCGCTTGAAGCCCGCCTCGTTGTCGGGCGAAAACGCCACGATCAACTGCTTCACCGGCGCGTACACGGTGCGAAACACCGGGATCTGCATCAGAAACGCCTCGCCCCGGCCCAGCACGCGCCGCCCGATCACATTCGTGGCCAACGCACCAATCCCCAACACCACAATCGCGGTCGTCACCAGCCCCAGGCCGGGCGGATGGGGCTGGGGCCCGAGCCACCGCTCGTACATCCCCTGTGTCAGGCCATCCACCACGCGGAACATCCAGGCGATAGCGGCCACCGACACCACGAGCGGAACCGTGACAAAGAACCCAGTGATGAACGACCGCCGCAGCCACTGCATCGGAAGACCCTTCGGCTCAGAGCCAGATGAGAATCGCCGCCGCCACCCCGATGCGGTACCAAGCGAAGACGTCAAGACGGTGACTGACCAGGAACTTCAGCAGGTAGCTCACCGACAGGTAGCCGACCACTCCGGAGGCGACGAACCCGACGCCGAACAGCGCCCAATCGTGCCCGGTCAACACCACGTCCCGCAATTTCAGGCCTTCATAAGCTGCGGCCGCGCCAATCGCGGGCACGCTTAGGAGGAACGTGAATCGTGCCGAGGCCAGCCGGCCGAGTCCCAGCAGCATGCCGGCCGTAATCGTGGCCCCTGACCGTGACACCCCCGGCAACAACGCCATCACCTGTGCGATGCCGATGACCGCAGCTCCAACCAGGGTCAGGCTGGCTTCCGTGCCCGTGCGAGCTGAGAGCCGCTCCACGAGAAACAGCAAGCCGGCGCCGGCCATCAAGGCGATGGCCGTCAACCTCGGCTGGTCGCGCGCCATTTCCACATAATCACTCATCGTCAATCCGACGATGATGATGGGGAGCATCGCGGCCGCAAGCAGCCAGAGGCGGCGCGCGACGGCATCCGGGTGCCGGGTGAAGGCCGTGGGTATTGACCGGAGCATGGCGGCAATCTCACTGGTAAAAAACGCGATGACGGCCACAAGGGTGCCAAGGTGGCACGCCACGTCGAATGCCAGATTGAGTTCGCCGGCGTCCCATCCGAACACGGCGCGCGCCAGGATGAGGTGAGCGGAACTTGAGATGGGCAGGAACTCGGTGAGTCCCTGCACCACGCCGAGCACCGCCCCCTCGAAGAGCGTCATCGTCGCCAGGACCTACGCCTTAGCGCGCGCCCGGTTCGCGCCGGTCGTCGCCGGCGCGGCGGTCTTCTTGGTCAGCAGGATGGCAATCGCGGCCGCGATGAAGATCGTCGAGTAGGTGCCGCTGATGATGCCCACCAGCAGGGTGAAGGCAAACCCTTCGAGGACCTCCCCGCCGTACAGGTAGAGTCCGAGGACGGCTAGGAACGTCGTGCCTGCGGTGATGATCGTGCGCGACAAGGTCTGATTGACGCTCGTGTTGACCTGTGTCTCCAGACCGTCCTTGCGCATCGTCCGGGCATTTTCGCGAACGCGATCGAACACGACGATGGTGTCGTTGACCGAGTAACCCGTCATGGTCAGCAGCGCGGCCACGATGTTGAGCGAGAGTTCGTAGCCGAACCAGTTCAGGAACACCAGGGTGACAAGTACGTCGTGGAGGGTCGCCACAATGGCACCGGCCGCAAACGTGAAGCGGAAGCGGAAGCCGATATAGAGCATGATGCCGGCGAGGGCCGTCAGCGTGGCGTAGATGCCCTTGCGCTGCAGGTCCTGCCCGACGACCGGTCCCACGATCTCGGTCTTCTCTCTGGTGAAGGCGCCAATGTTGGCCTTCCGAACGAGCAGGTCCACTTGCTCGGCCGCGTCGTCGAGGGTCGTGCCTTCCTCAACAGTGATGGACTGTGGCAAGCGTACGAGGATCTGGTTCTCGGACTCCTTGCCAAACCGCTGCACGGTCTTCTCGCCAACTACACTCGTCAGCGCGCTGCGCACGGCATCCTCGCTGACCGGTTGGTCGAATCGCAGGACCATCGAGGTCCCGCCGGAGAAATCGACGCTTAACTTCGGCCCTCCCTGATTCGCCATCTGGGCAAACCCGACGACGATGATCGCCGCCGAAAGCGCAATGGCGTGCCAGCGCCACTTGATGAAATTGATGTTGGTCGATCCAAGAATCTGCATGGGACTCCGTAAGGCCGAATCAGATGCTCAGGCGGGCCGTACCAGGCCGCCGCGAGAGCGAAAATTCAAACAACGTGCGTGAAACGAACACAGCCGTGAACACGTTGGAGATCAAACCGAAGAACAACGTGGTGGCGAAGCCGCGGATGGGGCCGGTGCCGAACTGGAACAGAAACCCGGCGGCAATCAGGGACGCGACGTGTGTATCAAGGATGGTGATAAACACCCGATCAAACCCTGCCGCCACAGCCTGACGGGCGCCTTTACCATTCGCAATTTCTTCACGGATGCGCTCGAAGATCAGGACGTTCGAGTCCACGCCCATGCCGATGGTCAGGATGAATCCGGCAATGCCCGGCAGGGTCATCACCGCGCCCAGGTACGCCATGAAGCCCATGAGGATCATCAAATTGAGCACGATCGACAGCACCGCGTTAATGCCCGCGAGTTTGTAGTACACCAACATGAACAGGGTCACAAGGACCAAACCGGCCACCGAGGCCTGCACACCGGCCCGAACGGACGCGTCGCCAAGCGTGGGACCGACGGACTCTTCCTGCTGGTAGGTCAGCGAGGCGGGCAAGGCGCCGGACCGAAGGACCAACGACAGGTCCGCCACTTCCTGCTGGGTGAAGGTACCGGTGATCTGGGCATCAGCCTGAGTGATGGGACCTTCAATCACAGGCGCCGATACAACCCGGTTGTCCAGAATGATGGCCAGGTACCGCCCGACGTTCGCCGACGTCACGCGGCTGAACTTCGTCACGCCCTCGCTCTTGAGCGAGAACCCGACGGCCGGCTGCCCGATCATGTCAATGGTGGACTTCGCATTGCGCAGGTCGTTGCCTGTGATGACGGGGACCCGGCCCACGAGGTAGAACGAGGCCCCGGCTTGCCCGGCGACGGCCGTCCCCTGGACAACCTCCTGGCCCTCGGGGGCCTTTCCGGCGAATGGTGCCAGCAGGGTCGCTTCGTCGGGCGCGGGACCTGATTCCACCAGCTTCAGTTCAAGCACGGCCGTGCTGCTGATGAGTTCCTTCGCGCGCGGCACGTCAGTGACGCCCGGCAGTTGCACCACGATCTGGTTGCCGGCGTTGCCGTATTCAGCGACGATGGGCTCGGAAACACCGTATTCATTGACCCGACGCTCGATCGTCTGCATCGCCTGCGTGACCGCCTCGCGGCGACGATCCACATCGATATTCGGCTTCATGCGGTAGGTGTAGGCCCCACCGACGCCCGTCTCCCGATCGAAACTCAACCCAACCTGATCCTGTGCCAGCTGGCGAAACTGCTGGTCACGATCCGGGGGCACGCCGTCCACCTGAAAAGTGGTATCGCTTGTGGGCCGAATGCTCCCGACAATCACGCCGGCGTCCTTGAGCGCCACGCTCAGCTGCTCGGAACTCGTTTCTGTCTCAAGCTCGAGCGCGTCCTGCGTGTTGACGCGGAGCACCAGATGGACGCCACCCTGCAGGTCAAGACCCAGTTTGATCTTGTCTTCGGGTGGATAAAACGACACAGCGGCCAAGACAGCCACGGCCACGACCGCGATCGCTTTCCAACGAAGGTTCTTATACATGTTCTAAAGTCCGCCAGAGTCCTTGACCACCGGATCCTGCCCCTGATACCCGCCCACCGACGCCTTGGCCACTTCAATCTTGACCTTGTCGGCGATCTGGATCTGCACGGAGGAGTCCGAGAGATTGGTCACCTGCCCATAAATCCCGCTGGTCGTGATGACCTTGTCCCCCACCTGAAGCGCGTTCTGGAACTCCTGGATCTTCTTCTGCCTGCGCCTCATTGGCAACAGGACCAGTATGTAAAACACGCCCAGCATCAGGACAAATGGGAACAGCTGCACCCAGATGCTGGGCTGGCCTGCCTGAGGCTGGGAAGCCAGGGCTACGACAATCGGGAGAGAGAACAAATCAGTCATTTACGTCACTTGTCGGCGGGAAAACGTCCGATGGAACTCTTGTCTGAACTGCTCGAAGGTTCCGAACTCAATAGCCTTCCTAATCGCCCTCATGGTGTCAAGGTAAAAGTGGAGATTGTGGACCGTGTTGAGAGTGGCCGCCGTCATCTCGCCTACCGTATATAAGTGACGCAGATACGCCCGGGAGTGGCGGCGGCAGGTAGGGCATTCGCACTCGGGATCGGGCGGACTCAGGTCCTCGGCGTACCGGGCATTCTTGATTGAAATGAGGCCATGGCGGGTCAGGAGTTGGCCGTTGCGGGCGTTGCGCGTCGGCAGCACGCAGTCAAACATGTCGATTCCACGCGCCACACACTCAACCAGGTCATCGGGCATGCCGGTGCCCATGAGGTACCGCGGACGGTCCTCGGGCAACTGCGCGGCGGTGTGCCCGACCACCTCGTACATCAGATCGACCGGTTCGCCAACCGAAAGTCCGCCGATCGCATAGGCCTCGAAGTCCATCGCGACGGTGCCGGCGACACTGCGGTCGCGCAGGTCCAGGTGTGTGCCCCCCTGGATGATGCCGAACTGCGCCTGCCCTGGCGTGGCGCGCCACACGTTGGGCGCCTCGCCTGCCTGCACCGCAAGAAAACGATCGCGCCCCCGGCGGGCCCACCGCAAAGTGCGCTCCATCGCCGCCTCCACCACGCCCCGATCGGCGGGCCACGGCGCGCATTCATCAAAGATCATCGCGACGTCCGACCCGAGCCTCGCCTGGATGTCGACGACCGATTCTGGTGTGAGCAAGTGCGCGCTGCCGTCAAGATGTGAACGAAACGCCGCGCCTTCTTCCCTGATCGTCCGCTGGCCCGTGAGGCTGAAGACCTGATAGCCGCCAGAGTCGGTCAGAATGGGCCGCTCCCATCCCATGAACGCGTGCAAACCTCCGGCGCGGCCGATCAGCTCGTCGCCGGGACGCAGATGCAGGTGGTAGGTGTTGGCGAGAATGATGTCGGGATCAAGCGCCGTGACCTGATCGTGCGTGAGGCCCTTGACCGCCGCGCGTGTGCCCACCGGCATGAACACCGGCGTCTCGATCTCGCCATGGGCAAGTCGCAGGCGGCCGCGCCTGGCGCGGCCATCGGTGGCAATCACGTGGAACCCGACATCGGCTGGCACACCGATAGCCTATAATGACGCTCCAGTGAAACGTCTTCGAATCGGCGTCTTGCACGGTGGACGATCGGGCGAACATGAGGTCTCGATCGCGTCCGCTGCCGCCGTGTTCGCGAACCTGGATCGCACGCGGTATGAACCCGTCGCCATTCGGATCGAGAAAGACGGCCGCTGGGTGCTTGCCGACCGGCCGCCCACGGCGGCGTCGGCTGCGGACGTCATCAGCCAGATGCGCGAGGCCGACGGGCCTGCCGGTGGACGCGAAGTCCTGATGCCGGCATGTCCAGGCGACGACACGTTGCTGCTCGTGAATCCGGACCGATCCGCCATAACCGGCCTCGGCCTGGACGTCATCTTCCCGGTGTTGCACGGCCCCTACGGCGAAGACGGCACCGTACAGGGCCTGCTCGATCTCGCCAATGTCGCATACGTGGGCTGCGGCGTCCTCGCGTCCGCCGCCGGCATGGACAAGGACGTGGCGAAGACCTTGTTCCAGGCGCGCGGCCTGCGTGTGGCGCCGTGGGTGGTGGTGCGTGCGGCCCAGTGGCTCGCCGACCGCGACGTCGTGGCGCGCCGCATCAACGACACCCTCACCTACCCCGTCTTCGTCAAACCCGCGAACCTTGGCTCAAGCCTGGGGATCTCGAAAGTGCACACGCCGGACGGCTTGGGCGCAGCGATCGATCTCGCGGCAGGGTTTGATCCCAAAGTGGTGGTGGAAACCGGCGTCACCGGTGCGCGCGAGATCGAATGCGGTGTGCTCGGCAACGATGCACCCGAGGCATCGGTGCCTGGTGAGATCGTGCCCTCGGGTGAGTTCTACGATTTCGACGCGAAGTACTTGAGCGGCGCCTCACGTGAAGTGATCCCGGCCGCACTGCCGCGCGAGATCGCCGACGAGGTGCGCCGCCAGTCGCTCGTGGCCTTTGACGCCATTGACGGCACGGGACTGGCGCGCGTGGACTTCCTGCTCGCCGCATCGGGCGAGTTGTGCCTCAACGAGATCAACACGATGCCGGGCTTCACCACCATCAGCATGTACGCCAAGCTCTGGGCCGCAAGCGGCGTGACCTATCCCGCACTCATCGATCGCCTCGTTGCGCTTGCGCTCGAGCGCCACCTCAGTCAGCAGCAGCGCCGCATCAGCGCGTTCTGACCCTCGCGGCGCGTATCCGCGCTGCACTGCGAAGCCGCATACCCTGTCAAGTTTTGACAATAAATCTCATTTTGTGCTTGACAGAGTTTTCATCTCATCCATAATCTACATCTTGCGTGACGACGGCCCGCTCAGCCCATCTATTGTGTACGGAGGGGCCAAAGTGGGAGACTTGAGAGACGAGATGCCAGGTGCGTGACGTTACCCGCGCCTGCCAAGGAGCGAGGGGCACCCCACAGCGGGTCATGCGAGTCGAAAGACCGCGACGGCTGCGGTGAGGACGAGCCCACGCGATCCCTAGAGAAGGGGGGGAAAACCACATGGCCAAGAAAGCAGCCAAGAAGGCAGCGAAGAAGGGCGGCAAGAAGCGCTAGTCGCTTTTTGCACCTCAAGAGAAAAGGGGGCGACTGTCGCCCCCTTTTTTTTTATCTGAGCACTTTTCCGTCCCAGATGCGCACCCGGTCGATCACGTCGTGCAGCGAAAGCTGATCCACCACATCCATCCCCTTCACCACCTGGCCAAACACGGTGTAGCGGCCGTCCAGATGTGGCTGCGGTGAAAGCGTGATGAAAAACTGACTGCCGCCGGTGTCACGCCCCGACAGCGCCATGCCCACCGTGCCCCGCAGGAACGGCAGCGCGCTCAACTCGTCAGGAATCGAAAAGCCCGGCCCGCCTGCGCCATCTCCCCGCGGGTCACCGGTCTGCGCCACGAAGTTCGGCACCAGGCGGTGAATCTGCAAGCCGTTGAAAAATCCCGCCTGCGCCAACGCGACAAAGTTGAGGGTCGTCAGCGGGGCTTCGACGACGTTGAGGGCGATCTCGATGGTGCCGAGTCGTGTGTCGATCAACGCGAGCGGTGTGACCGTCGGATGCAGCAGCGCGGCTGACTCGAAAAACTCCGGCGCGTGGCGCAGCGGCGCGGGCCGCGTGGCCGCGGCCGTCGCGTCCCCCAGCCCCTGCAGCAGCTCGGCCGCACGGAGGCGCACCGGCCAATCGCGATCCGCCAACGCCCGGTTGAGCACCGCCACCGCCTGCTCACCGCCGATCGCGCCAAGCGCGCCCAGCGCAGCCAGGCGCGCATCCGCGACCGCATCGCTGAGGCTCCGGTCATACGCTTTCGCGAGTGCGGCGGCCGCTGCCGCGGTCTTCCGTTCGCCGATCAGGCTCGCCGCGGTGGTTCGCACCACGTAGTCGGGCCCCTCAAGGGCGACGACCAGCCGCGCATCCAGATCCGGTGCGCCCGCGCGCGTCAGCGCCGTCAGCGCCGGTCCCCGCGCCCGCTGATCCTGGTCTTCGGTCAATTCAATGAGACCCGACCGCACGCGGTCCGGGTCAAGCGCGCCGAGCGCTGTTGCCAGTGCCGCCCTCACCCTCCAGTCGCGATCGGCGCCGAGGCTTGATCCCACCAGCAGGAAACGGTCGGGGTCGATGCGAGCGGCGCCGATGATCGCCGCGGCGCGCACCTGGTGGCGCGCATCGGCCAGCCTGTCGATCATCGCGTCGAAACCACTCGGGTCTTCAGTAGCGGCAAGCGCCGTCATCACTTCCAATGTCAACGTCGTCGGAAGTTTCGGCGTGGCGAGCAACCGCAGCAACGACGCGGCCGCCGGGGCCGACCCGCGCCGGCCAAGCGCACGAATCGCCGCCGTTCGCACGCGCACGTCCACCGCAGAATCAAGCGCCAGTTTCTGTGCCAGTGCCAGTCCGTCCGGCGTCGTCCCCACGCCCCGCAGGGCAAAGAGAGGCGTATAGACGCCGGCACTGTGGGCCAGCACTTCGAGCGCCGGCGCGGCGCGCGAGTCGCCCACCCGCTGCAACGCATAGGCCACCGGCCACCAGGCCGTCGCCGGGCGCCCGTCGGCCGTCAACACCACGCGCGCCAGCGCGTCGAACTCTCGCAAACGCGCCAGCGCAAAAATCGCCAGACGGCACGCTTCCAGTTCGGCCGTTTTAGTGTACGCCTCATCATCGGATGCGAGTGCAGCCATCTGCGAGATACATGGGACGAACGCCTCGGCAATGGCCGCCGCGGCGGGTGCGCGGAACGCGTTCGCCGCCGGGTCAATCAGTTGCGCGCCGATGAGACCTAGACCCTCGGCGGCGCGACCACGCACCATCGGGTCGGCGTCAGACAAGACCCGTCGCAACGGCGCCGACGCCTCGGCGCGACCGATGAGTCCCAGCGCAAATGCCGCATGCCCGCGCACCGCAGGGTCGGCATCCAACAACGCGGCCACGAGCGCCGGTCCACCCTCGGCGATTCCGACGCGGCCAATCGCCAGTGCCGCGCGACTGCGCACCACGGAGTCGAGGTCAAACAGCAGCGACACGAGATCCGCCTGCCGCGCCGCCCGCGGCACGGCCGGCGTCACTACCGCTTCGGCAGTCACACCCGGATCACGAAGTACACGCTGCGCTTCAAGCCGCAGCAGCCACCCGACCCGTTGATCGAGAGGCACCGGCGGCACGACTCGTTCGGGCGGGGCCACGACAGGCGCGGTAGCGCACGACGCGGCGAACAACGACAACAGCAGTGCGACGATCCTCACCACCCTATCGTAGCCGGTCACGGAGAACGCGGCTGGTATACTCCCGCACACTGTGGAGTTTCGCTACCTCGCGATCGAAGGACCAGTGGGGCTGGGGAAAACGAGCCTCGCCGACCGGCTGGGCGCGAGGCTCGACGCCACCGTCGTGCTCGACGATGCCGAGAACCCGTTCCTCGCAGACTTCTATGCCGGCCGGGCCGGAGCCGCATTCCAGACCCAGCTCTTCTATTCGCTGGCACGCCACCGTCAGCAAATGGACTTGCGGCAGGGCGATCTCTTCAGTCAGGTGACGGTCTCCGACTATATTTTCGACCGGGATCGCATCTACGCCCACCTGAACCTCGACGATAACGAACTCTTTATCTACCAGCGCCTCTACGAACTGCTGGCGAGGGACCTGCCGCAGCCCGACCTCGTCGTGTTTCTGCAGAGCCCGACCGACGTCCTGCGCCGGCGCGTGCGCGGGCGTGCGCGCCATGCTGAAGACGACCCGGCGCCCCCTTCCGAGCGCTACCTGTCGGAACTGAACGAGGCCTACAACCACTTCTTTTTCCACTACACGGCTACTCCCCTGCTCGTGGTGGAAACATCGCAGTTTGACCTCTCGTGGGGTGATGACGCGATTGACAACCTGTTGCGCCAGATCAAGTCGATGACCGGTGGCATGCAATACTATGTGCCCCGCGGCTGACGCCCGGCGGGTGATGCTAGAGTGCTCCCATGGCGTGGTTCAAGAAAACCCGGAAATCCATCGAGCCGAAGGGCGACAAGTCCAGCCGCGTGCCCGAAGGGCTCTGGGTCAAGTGTCCGTCCTGCAGTCAGGTGATCTACAACAAGGAACTGCTCGCCAACCAGCAGGTTTGCCCCAAGTGCGCGCACCATTTCCGCATGAACGCCGCCGACCGGCTCTCGCTGCTGTTTGACGATGCGCGGTGGACGGAGTACGACTCGGGCTTGAAATCGACCGACCCGCTGAAGTTCACCGATACCAAGCCCTACCGCGATCGCCTGGCGGCCAGCATCCACGCCACCGGACGCAAGGACGCGGTGGTGACGGCCAGCGGCACTATTGACGGCCTACCCACGATGGTGGCCGCCATGGAATACAGCTTCATTGGCGGCAGCATGGGCGTGGTGGTCGGCGAAAAGATCACGCGCGCCATCGAACGTGCCCTCACGCGCCGTATTCCCGTCATCGTCGTCTGCTGTTCGGGCGGCGCGCGCATGATGGAAGGCACGCTGTCGTTAATGCAGATGGCGAAGATCAGCGCGGCTCTGGGCCGGCTCGATCGGGCTGGCCTGCCCTTCATCTCGGTGATGACCGACCCGACCACCGGAGGCGTGACGGCCAGTTTCGCCATGCTCGGGGACCTCAACATCGCAGAGCCGAAGGCGGTGATCGGTTTTGCCGGGCCGCGCGTGATCGAGCAAACCATTCGCCAGAAGCAGCCGGAAGGGTTCCAACGCAGCGAAGTCCTGCTCGAGAAGGGCATGATTGACGTCATCGTCGATCGGCGCGACTTGAAGGCGGCACTGGGGAATGCGCTCCGCATCATGTCGGGCATGGCACCGGGCGCCGAGCCCGCACCGGCGCAACTCGACGCCTGATTTGGCTGATCCCGTCCGCGACTGGCTGTTTGGCCTTGAGGCCACTGGCACCATCACCCTGGGGCTGGCGCCGATTCGATCGCTCCTGGCCAGCCTGGGACACCCCGAACAGTCGTTCACAGCCATCACCATTGCCGGTACGAACGGCAAGGGTTCCGTGTCTGCGATGGTCGAACGCGGTCTTCGGGCTGCGGGATGTCGCACTGGGCGCTATACGTCGCCGCATCTGGTGGATGTGGCCGAGCGAGTGGTTGTGGACGGAGAACCGGAACGCGACGAGGCGTTCGATCAGGCGGCCACGATCGTTCGCGCGGCCGCGTTTTCACAGCCCACCGCACCAACCTTCTTCGAAGCCACCACCGCCATCGCCCTGGTGGCGTTCCGTGATGCCGGCGTTGATGTGGCGGTGCTCGAGGTGGGTCTTGGCGGCCGGCTTGACGCCACGAACGCGGTGGATGCGCCCCTGGTGGCCATCACCAACATCGGCCTCGATCATCAGGAGTATTTGGGGCACACCATTGAAGCCATTGCCGGGGAAAAGGCGGGCGTGATCAAACCCGGCGCGGCGGCCATCATGGGCCGGACCAGCCAGGCGGCGGTTGACGTGGTGTCGCGCGCGGCCGCGCGGGTTCGAGCCTCTTTGACGTTCGCGCCGGATGGGGTCGTCGCGCAGGCGGTCATCGGGATGCGTGAGACCACTCTGGACCTCACAACACCGATGCGCGCATATGGGCCGTTCCGCCTCTCACTGCTCGGCCGGTATCAGGTGGACAACGCCGTGACGGCGGTCCGCACACTTGAGACGGCTCACGCGCTCGGTATTGCCCCGATCAGCGCTGACGCGGTGCGCATCGCGCTGTCGGATGCGCGCTGGCCGGGACGGCTCGACTGGCGCACGTGGCGCGGCCACGACGTGCTGGTGGATGGCGCGCACAATGCGGATGGTGCGCGCGCACTGGCCGCGTTTCTGCGCGAAACTGTCCGAACGCCCGTCCCCATCGTCATTGGCATCATGAGGGATAAAGCGATCGCGGAGGTCATCGCCGCGCTAGCACCGTCGGCGTCGGTCCTGGTGTGCACGGCATGTGCGGCCACGCGCGCGGCGACTCCCCAACAACTCGCCGACGAAGCGGTGCGCGTGGCGCCGGGCGTGCCGCGCGTGATCGCCCCAACGCCACTGGAGGCGCTCGTGGAAGCCGCTCGGCACGGAGAGCCGATCGTGGTGGCGGGATCGCTGCTTCTGGCAGGAGAGGTACTGCCGATGCTCGCGTGATATTCTGGCTACCCGCATGTATCGAACGCTCATTGTTTCGTGTGTGTTGGGTGCGGCGTTGGCGTGGCCGGCGCCGGCGGACGCGCAGCTCACGATCGGTGGTTGCCAACTGGTCTTCACTGAGGCCGGCGACTCCGCAGACAAGACCCGCCGGGAACTGCGCGGCCGACCCGGAAATCCAGTTGAGATTCGCTGCGGTGAAATATTGCTCATCGCCGACGAGATGGATCATCTGGTGGTGGAGGACCGGGTTGTCGCGCGCGGCAGCGTCGTGTTTCAACAGGAAGGGACCCGAATCGCCGCAGACCGCGGTGAAATGTACCTCAAGACGCGCACCGGCTTCTTTGAGAACGCCAACGGCACGCTGCAGTTGACTGACAAGAAGATCGACAAGACACTGTTCGGGGCGCAGGAACCCGAAGCGATCTTTTCGGCCAACCGCATCGAGAAGACCGGCCCGCGCACCTACAAACTCACCGGCGCCGTGTTTTCTGCGTGTGTGCAGCCCAACCGACGCTGGGAACTGACCGCGAGCCACCTGACCTTCACCGTGGACAAGTACGCGATCCTGCGCGGCGCCGTGCTGAAGGTCAAGGAAGCGCCGATCCTGTATCTGCCGATTTTTTATTACCCGATCCAGGAAGACAATCGCGCCACTGGGTTCCTGATGCCTTCGTACGGGTCGTCTTCGTTCCGGGGCTTCACGTTAAGCAACGCGTTTTTCTGGGCGATCAACCGCAGCCACGATGCCACGATTTACCACGACCTGTTCACCAGCAGCGGGCAACAGTTTGGCGCGGACTACCGGTACGTCGCCGGCCCGAGCTCGCGGGGCGACGCCAGTGTGTCCACGATTCGCGAAAAGGAACAGATCGGCGTGACTGGTACGGTGACGTCACCGGCGCGGCAGTCGTTCGCGGTGCGCGGCAACATCTCGCAGACGCTGCTGGGCCGCATCCGCTTCCAGGCACGCGCCGACTATTTCACCGACGTGACCGCGCAGCAGTTGTACCAGGTGGACCTGGCAGCGTTTTCCAGACGGTCGCGGCACTTCGGCGCCGACGCCAGCGGCAACTGGGGCCGCCTGCGCTTCTACGCCCAGGCAGAACGCAGCGACGTGTTTTACGGCTCGGCAGCAGCCAGCAACCGATTTAAGCCGCGGGCCAGTCTGAGCATTTCAGAGGCGCCCATTGCCGGCACGAAGATCACACTCGGCGGCTCGCTTGACACCATCAACGCCGAGCGTTTCGACGATCTCGATCGGCCCGAGACACGGGTGGCCGTCAAACGCCATGATGGTCAGGTGACGATGCGCATCCCGCTGGCGATCGGATCGGCCCTGACGTTTCGCGGTACTGTAACAGCACGCCGTACCGAGTGGAACACCTCGCGCGATCCGGTGACGGGCAAGTTCGTGGACACGCCGCTGCGACGCAATCTCATTGAGATGCGGGCGCAGGTCACGGGGCCGACATTCACGCGCGTCTTCAACACACCTAGCAACGGATTCTCCGACCGCTTCAAGCACGTAATCGAACCGGCGGTGACTGTCATGCGCACGTCGGCCTTCGACCAATTCAGCCGGGTGGTGCAGTTCGACCACGTGGACACAATTCTCGGTGGCGACACTAGGGTGACGTACGGCATCGTGAACCGTCTGTTAGCTCGTGTGCGACGAGGCGAAGGGCTTCCGATCGCGCGAGAGATCGTGAACGTGGAAGTCAGCCAGACTTACTACAGCAAATCGCTCGCGGCCTCGTACGACCAGAACTATCAGTCGAGTTTTGGCAACTTGTATTACTACCAGGCGCCGCCCAGCAAGCTGTCACCCTTGCGGGGGACCGTCAATGTCACGCCTACGGCCGCGGTGGGCGGAAGATTCACTGTGGAGTACGACACGCAGTTTCGCGCCGTCCGCAATTACAGCGCATCGGCGCAGGCGTCCGCCTCCGGGTTTGATTTGAATGCCAACTGGACAAAACGTCAGGTCATCCCCGGGTTGCAGGGCTACAGCAACCCGCTGAACGCCGACCACTTCATCTCGGTCTCCTCGCGCGCGAGAAGACCAAACGGGGGTGCGGCTCTCGATTATAGTGTCACCTACGATGTGTTGCGCGAACGCATGCTGCAGCAGCGCATCGGCGCTGTGTACAACGCGCAATGTTGCGGCGTCTCGGTGGATTATGCCGTGACAAACCTGAACCACCTGGGGCTGCGGAATGACCGGAAATTCACCCTCTCCTTGACGCTGGCCGGTGTCGGGTCGTTCTCGAATCTGCTGGGCGCGTTCGGCAATAGTGAGGTTGAGCGATGATTCGAGTCCTTGTCACCGGCGGCGCAGGTTTTATCGGTTCCAATTTCGTGCGCTGGGCCCACAACGCCCACCCCGACTGGCAGATCACGACCCTTGACAAACTGACCTATGCCGGCCGCCTAGACAATCTCGCGGATGTCGCGGAGAGTTCGCGCCACCGGTTTGTGCACGGCGACATCGCCAACACCGCTGTGGCGGCCCCTCTGGTTCGCGAGTCCGAACTTGTGGTGCACTTCGCCGCAGAAACACATGTGGACCGTTCCATCCAGTCGGCGGCCGACTTCATTACGACCGATGTGATCGGCACATTCGTGCTCCTCGAAGCGGCGCGGCAGGCTCCGGCCCTGCGCCGGTTCATCCAAATCTCCACCGATGAGGTGTACGGCAGCGTGCCCGAAGGCGCCAGCACGGAAACCGACGAACTGCGCCCGCGCAATCCCTATTCGGCCAGCAAGGCCGGCGCCGATCGGCTGGCCTACAGCTATTGGGCCACGTACGACGTGCCCGTGATTGTGACCCGCGCGTCGAACAATTACGGCCGCAATCAATTTCCCGAAAAAGTCATCCCGCTCTTTGTCACCAACGCCATCGACAACATCGCGCTGCCTCTGTACGGCGATGGCCTGAATGTGCGCGACTGGCTCCACGTGGACGACCATTGCCGCGCCATTGACCTAGTGATCGAACAGGGCACCAACGGCGAGGTCTACAACATCGGCGGAGGCAATGAGGTCAGGAATGTCGATCTGACCAGACGCATCCTCGACTTGACGGGTCGGCCCGGTTCGCTGATTCGGCCGGTGGCCGATCGGCCGGGTCACGACCGCCGCTATGCACTGGACACCACGAAGCTTCGTCGCCTCGGTTGGACCCCGGCCGCCGAGTTCGAGTCCGGCCTGGCCGCGACGGTGGATTGGTACCGTCGGAACGAGCAGTGGTGGCGGCCGATCAAAGAGAAGGACCAGGCCTTCCGCGACTACTACAAGACCCAGTACGGCAACCGCGCAGGCGCGTAATTGGCGATGACGAGCCGGCCGACTCTGGTGACGGGTGCCGCGGGCTTTGCGGGGCGGCACCTGGTGGCCCATCTCCGCGCCACCGCACCCGAACGGCCTCTGCTGGCCTGGGTGCGCAGCCAGGTGGACATCACGGATAGGGATGCGGTGAGGAGTGCCATGGCCGAGGCGCGGCCCGACCGCATCGTGCACCTCGCCGGCTCGCCGCACGTCGGAGACTCGTGGCGCAGTTCCCTGCTTCCCCTGCAGACCAACGTGCTTGGCACCCACTACCTTCTTGAAGCCGTGCGCCAGCACTGCCCCGATTGCCGGGTCGTCGTCGTCACGTCGGCGATGATCTACCGCAACTCAGATGCGGCGCTTCACCAAGATGCCCCACTCGAACCGTCGAGCCCCTACGGACTCTCGAAGCTGGCGCAGGACCAGCTCGCGCTCGTCGCGGCCAGGAATGACGGCCTGAATGTGGTGGTCGCGCGACCGTTTAATCACATCGGGCCGCACCAGAGTTCTAGCTTTGCGCTGTCCAGCTTTGCCCGGCAGATCGCGTTGGTGGAAGCCGGCCTCATGCCGCCGGAGCTTCGGGTGGGTAACCTTGCCGCCGAGCGCGATTTCACCGACGTGCGCGATATGGCGGATGCCTATGCCCGACTGCTTGATGCCGGACAGGCCGGGCGTGCCTACAATATCTGCTCCGACACGCCACACCGGATTGCGGACCTGCTGAACCGACTGATTTTCATCGCCAACGTGCCGGTCACCCTTGCCACTGACCCGGCGCGTCTGAGACCTAGCGACCAGCCGCGCATAGTAGGCAACAGCGCACGGATTCGCACCGAGCTGGGCTGGCGGCCGAAGTGGTCGATCGACGACACGCTGACGGATCTCCTCAATTGGTGGCGCGCCGAAGTGGCCGCCGGACGCGCTACGGCCTGACACAGCCGCCGCATGGAAGTCAGCCGCCAGTTCGTGCACATCGGCGTCGGAACGTTTGCGCTGCTGCTCCGCGACCTTACATGGCCCCAGGCCCTTTTACTGGCCTCGATCGCCATCGTGTTCAACGCCTTCGTGCTTCCGCGCCTTGCGCCCGGCGTCTTTCGCGACACCGATCGCGGACGCCGCTGGACCTCGGGCATCGTTTTATACCCAATGGCCGTGCTGGCCTTGCTGCTCCTGTTTCCAGCGCGCCTCGATCTGGTGGCCACGACTTGGGCAATCCTGGCGGCTGGCGACGGCATGGCGACACTTGTTGGCGCGCACGTACGCACTAACACGCTGCCGTGGAATCGCGAGAAATCGATAGGTGGACTCGTGTCATTTATCTTCTTCGGCGGCGCGGCCGCAGCCGGGATGACCTGGTGGTCCGCATCGTCGGCCCCGGACGCCTGGCTGTTCGTGGCGCCAGTCGCGGCAGCCGTCCTCGCCGGTTTCGCCGAGACCGTACCTATGAACCTCGATGACAACATCACCGTGCCGGCTATGGCGGCTGCCGTGCTGTGGAGCATGAGTGATGTGACGCCCGAAGTACTGCGCGCGCACGTGGCGGCGCAGGGGCCTGCAACCGTGGCCTTGGTAGCGTTGAACGTGGGCGTTGCCGTTGCGGGCTGGGCCGCGCGCATGGTCACGGGGGCGGGGGCCGTCACTGGCGCCTGTATCGGCGCCGTCATAATTGTCGGCAGCGGCGTCGCGGGGTGGACGATGCTGATTGCGACATTCCTGTCGGCGTCGATCGCCACACGGGTGGGTCGTGGCCGCAAAGCGCGCGCGGGCATCGCCGAAGATCGAGGCGGCCGCCGCGGTCCAGGCAACGCGATCGCCAATACGGGCGTGGCAGCATGGGTGGCCCTGATCGCCGCCGGATCGGCAAACCCCGCCCTCGCCCACCTGGCACTGGTCGCCGCCCTGGCGACGGCCGGCAGTGACACCGTCGCGAGCGAAGTGGGCAAGGCCAGGGGACGCACTACATGGCTGCTGACATCACTGAAGCGCGTGGCGCCCGGCACGACCGGCGCTATTTCCCTTGAAGGCACCGTCGCCGGCATCGTGTCGTCGGCGCTGCTGGCGGGGATTGGCGCCTGGGTTGACCTGATCTCCACCAGCGCCGTGCCGCTTGTGATCGCGACGGCCAACGCCGCATCGATCGTGGAAGGCGTGATCGGCGCCACGATGGAGGCTCGGGGTATGCTGACCAACGACGTCGTCAATTTCGTGAACTCCGCGATGGGCGCGGGCTTGGCGATGCTAGCTTGGTCAACTCTCTAACTGCGATGGCGGATTGGCGTACGTATTCGGACCTGGCCCGGCCCTTCACCCTGGTGGCACCGGCCCTGGGGTTCTTCTCTGGAGCGGTCACGGCGATTGGCGCTGCGCCCGGGGAGGCGTGGAGCCTGGCGCTCCTCGTTCCGGCATTCACCGGCGCTGTCATGGCCGCGGTCTTCAACGCCGGCAGTAACGCGCTGAATCAGATCTACGATCTGGAGATCGATCGCGTCAACAAGCCGAAACGGCCGCTCACCTCCGGCCGGATGACGATACGGCAGGCGTGGTGGTTTACAGGAATCGCCTACAACCTCACGCTGCTGCTGGCCTGGCTCGTAGCGCCGGGTGGACGCCAGGAATGTTTCTGGATTGTGGCGGTCGCCGTTGTGGCGACGATCATTTACTCGGTCCCACCCCTGCGCACCAAGCAGCGCGGCATGTGGGCCAACGTCACGATCGCAATTCCGCGCGGTGTCCTGCTCAAAGTGGCCGGCTGGTCTGCGGTCAAGTCGGCCGTGGGCCTGGAGCCGTGGTTCATCGGCGGCATCTTCGGGCTGTTTCTACTCGGCGCGTCCACGACCAAGGACTTTGCCGATATGGCCGGCGACGCGCGCGGCGGCTGCCGGACGTTGCCCATCATCCACGGCGCCAAGAAAGCCGCGTGGCTGATTTCGCCGGCGTTCGTGTTGCCGTTCCTGATGATCAACCTCGGCACCTGGCTGGGCATCCTGACCGGGCAAGTGGTGCTGCTGCACGCGCTCGGCGCAGGTATGACCCTGTACGGCGCTTACGTCTGCTACCTGATGCTGCGCCGGCCCGAAGAGCTCGCCACCGACGAGAACCACGTCTCGTGGGCGCACATGTATCGGATGATGTTCGCGCTCCAGATCGGCTTTGCGCTGGCGTATGTGCTCTAGGCGCCGAACTGGCTGCGCATAAGCGCATCAACCCGCGCCTGCGTCGGCGGGTGCGTGGAGAACAACCCACTGAATCCCTTCCCCGTCAGCGGAGACACGATGAACATGTGTGCCGTGGCCTGGTTGGCGTCCATAGGGATCTGCTTCGAACCAGCTTCTAGGCGCTTGAGGGCTTGAGCCAGGCCGAGAGGCGAACCCGCGATTTGCGCGCCCGTGCGATCGGCCACAAACTCACGCGAGCGGGACACAGCCATTTGAATCAGCGAGGCCGCGATCGGCGCCAGGAGCATCGTGGCAATCAGCGCGATCGGGCTCGGCCCGTTCTCGCGGTCGCGGCCGCCGCCGCCAAAGAACATCGCAAACTGCGCCAGCATGGTAATGGCCGCGCCGATGGTGGCTGCCACGCTGCTGATCAGGATGTCGCGGTTCTTCACGTGCGCCAGTTCGTGCGCCATCACGCCTTCGAGTTCGCTGTCAGACAGGAGCCGCATGATGCCTTCGGTGGCCGCGACGGCCGCATGCTGCGGATTCCGGCCGGTGGCAAACGCGTTCGGAGACATGTCGGGGATCACGTAGACCCTGGGCATCGGCAGTTCGGCGCGGCGAGCCAAACGGGCGGTCATGTCGTACAACCGATGCCCGGCCTGCACTTCCTGCGCGCGATACATCTTCAGCACGATCTTGTCGGAGAACCAGTAACTGCCGATGTTCATGACCACGGCAATACCAAACGCGATGACCAGGCCGGACTGTCCACCCAGGACCGTGCCCACGGTCAGGAACAAGCCACTCAGTGCGCCCAGCAACACGACCGTCTTCAAACCACTCATGTCTGCCACTCTCCTTGTTGGTGTCGAGCTTTCATTATGCCACGAGAGCCAAACCGGCTCGGATGGCGTCTTGTTATACTGACGACAGATGCGGATGAGACGTTTCATCGCTGGGCTGTTCGCGGCGGCTAGTGTCGTGTCGGGCGGGGTGCGCACGGGCGCGCAGGTGCCGGTCCCGTTCCCGGGCGCCGGCCGAGGCGCGGCACCGGCGCAGATCGCGCCCGATTTGTCCGCGGGCGTGCCGCTGTATCCGGCCGCGCAGTTCCTTGAGACGTTTGATGCCGGAAAGGGCCAGCAGTATCACCTGTATGGCACCGACGCGCCGTTTGCGGAGATCGTCACCTATTACAAGATCACGCTCAAGAACAGCGGCCGCGTGGTCTTCCAGGGCCCACTCATGCACCAATTCGATCTCGGGCGCTTCCAGGAAGACACGATGGTCTATCCGCCGAGTGTGGTGGTGAAGGACTACACCTGGAATGGGCAGACGGGCTACCTGCACGTCTCCGGCACCACCAGCACCCGCTACAAGACGATCATCCAGATCGTCAAACCTCCCGAGCGCTGACGCGCTCCGTCGATTTCACACGAGGCGCGGAAGGCTGAAGGGGTTCATCCCTTCAGCGTGGGTCGTCTATTGCCGAGGCCCGTCGCGGCCTCGATCACCCGAGCGACCACGAGCAGCCCCGCTTCGTCGTACAACCGGCCCGCGAGGGTAAACCCCGTCGGCGTGCCGTTGTCGCGGACGCCCGTGGGCACCGCCACGGCCGGGTGGCCCGTAAGACTTGTGATGGGATTCAGGCTGGTGGGATCAAGCGTCACCGGGCCAGAAACCATGACGTCCACGCCTTGTGTCGCGCGCGCGTAGGCTTCCATCAACCTCAGTCGCACGCGGTTCGCCTGAAGGTAGTCCACGGCCGTGACCAGGTGATACGCGCGCAAGTCGTTGCGCACCCGCTGCGCTCGGAGGCCGGCATCAGCGCCGGTGGTCACCACTGTCTCGAACCCTGCGGCGCGCTCGGTGTACTCGATGAAGTACGTGAGGTCGCTCGTGGGCACCTTGACGCTGCGAATCTCGAGGCCGGCCGCGCGGAGGGCATCAAGGGCCCTGGTGTTGTTCGCGCGTACCGCCGGGTCCTTCTCGAGTTCCAGCATGCCTTCGACGACACCCACGACTTTGCCCCTGGCGGATTCGCGGCTGTCCCAGCCAAACGGTATACCTTCGGGAACAGAGAGGTCGTACCCGTCGGCACCGGCGATCGCATGAAGCACGACTGCGCAGTCCTCAACGGTGCGGCAGATGGGTCCGATTTTATCGAGCGTCCATCCGGCGGCCATCACGCCGCGCCGGCTCACGCGGCCGAAGGTGGGACGCAGACCCACCACACCGCAGCGCACCGCGGGCGACAGGATCGATCCACCGGTGTCGGTGCCAATCGAAAAACCGACCAACCCTGCAGCAGCGGCCGCGCCCGAGCCCGCCGAGGATCCGCTGGAGCCCTGTGCAGGATCCCAGGGATTGTTAGTGCGGCCACCAAACCATTGATCGCCGAACGCGAACTCGCCTGTGGTCAGCTTGACCACGAGCACAGCGCCGGCGCGACTCAACCGCTGTACCACCTCGGCGTCTTCATCGATCACTCGCCGCTCGAATGGCGGAGCACCCCAAGTGGTGGGCGCGCCTTTGGCCGCAACGATGTCTTTCACACCCCAGGGGATGCCATGCAGGAGCCCGCGGTACTTCCCCTGCGCCAGCTCCCGATCGAGTTCCCGCGCTTGCACCAACGCGCGATCAGCGGTCAGATTCACCACGCAGTTCAGCGACGGGTTGTATCGTTCGAGCCGACGCAAGTACATCTCAGTCAGCTCGACGGACGACACCACGCGCCTTCGCACCAGATCCGCCAGTTGCGCGATCGAGCGAAACGCGAGGTCGTCCAGGCTCGACGGCCTCGTCTGCCGGCCCGGCACGGCCGGACGATGCACCCGCGGTGGCACGACCACCGGGAAACCCGGCACTCGGGGGTTGAACAGAATGGGCGATGGGACGTCGTTGTCTGGCGGCGCCTGATGGAGTTCCTCGGCTCGCGTCAAGATTCGATTCAGCGAAGCCACCATGCCCTGCTGTTCGGTCTCGCTGTACTTCAGGCCTGCCAGTTGTACGGCCTCTCGCACCATGGCTGCAGTCACGCGAGACGGCGGCGCCTGAGCCGCCTGCGAGAAGAGCGCCCGCGCAAACGGCTGAGACCCTATGCCAATCGCGGTGAGTGCCGCAACAAACTGCCGCCGGTTTGCCAGGTGACTCATGCGTCGGCTACCCCTTCAGCCCTTCACGCTTCGCGTGGAGTCCGCTTTAACGACCTGACGCAGGTACTCCTCAGCCTTGCCAGCCAAGCCAAGCGTCCGCGCCCCTTCCACATCTACCGCCTGCGCGTCAGCGAAGTCGCGAATCTGCTGCGTGATCTCCATGCTGCAGAACTTCGGGACGCACATCGAGCAGAAGTGCGCCACTTTCGCGCCATCGGACGGCAATGTCTCGTCGTGAAACGCGCGCGCGGTCACGGGATCAAGTGCGAGGTTGAACTGATCTTCCCACCGGAATTCAAACCGCGCCTTTGACAACGCGTCGTCCCACATCTGCGCGCCGGGGTGGCCCTTCGCGAGATCGGCGGCATGGGCGGCG
>SXGU01282487.1_pt1 | contig 30948 bp, 34 predicted proteins | sample 3174531 | NCBI WGS metagenome assembly SXGU01 (sample SAMN11356863, study PRJNA531348) | freshwater metagenome | isolation source: freshwater sample F1-140 | place: China: Fuxian Lake, Yuxi | collected 2017-12-25 | reverse complement strand
CACCTCGCCAAACGCGCCGAAAAGCTCGGCATGAAACTGACACCTGCCGAACAAACCGCCTGAAAACACCTTTATGAATCAGTGCGTTAGATGTTGTTTCTTGAGAGTACTAACAGGCTGTTGAAAAACGTAGCGAGCGGGTCGCTTTTCGTCCGAGGAGCGGACACGTACAGGGCGTACGTCGAGCACCGCAGGGCGAAAAGTGGCCCGCGCAGTAGTTTTTCAACAGCCTGCTAAGGCGATTCAATCCTCTTCTGTCCCCATATGGGACTGCAGGTAATTCTGCAGGCCGACGTCCTTGATCAGGCTCTGCTGGGTTTCCAGCCAGTCGATGGACTCCTCGCAGTGCTCGAGCAAGTCTTCCAGCAAATCGCGGCTTACGTAATCCTGGCTGGTTTCGCACAGAGCGATCGTCTGGACCAGCAGCGTGCGATGGTTTCTTTCGTACTGTAGGTCGCAGTCCAGACACTCAGCGGGGTCTTCGCCGATCAGCAGCTTGCCCAGATCCTGCAGGTTCGGCAAGCCTTCCAGGAAAAGGACACGCTCAATAATCTTGTCCGCCTCCTTCATGACCCGGATGGATTGCTTGTACTCGTAGCGATCGAGTTTTTCCAGACCCCAGTTCTTGAACATGCGGGCATGGAGAAAATACTGATTGATCGATGTGAGTTCGTTTCTTAGCACCTTGTTGAGTGCGTTCAGTACAGTTGCATCGCCTTTCATCGCCTTCTCTCCTTAAGTGGGGGAACCCGGTTTCATCTGGCTTTGCTGGTAATTCTGCAGGCCCACGAAACCAATCAGGCGAAGCTGTTGCTCGAGCCAGTAGGCATGGTCCATTTCGGTATCTTCCAACTGGCTGGTGAGCATGTCGCGGGACACGTAATCCTTTGCGATTTCACATGCGGCAATGGCTTTCTTCAATTCGCCGACCACGTGGTATTCGACGTCCAGGTCGGCTTGCAACATTTCCGGAACCGTGGTGCCAATCTTCAACGCACTTCGCTTACTGAGGTCCGGCGTGCCTTCCAGGAAAAGAATGCGCTGGATGAGGGCGCGCGCATGCTGACGCTCATGGTCGGATTCGTGCAGGCTCTTTTCGGCAAGATGCGGAAAGCCGAAGTTGGCGTACATTTCGCCGTGAATCAAATACTGGTCGACCGCGGTCAGTTCCCCGGCCAGGAGTCCATTCAAAATATCGATAATTCCCTTATCACCTTGCATGATTGCTCCTTGAGCGAGGTTTCAATATTTATACCTCGCATGTGGTTAGAGCCCGGTCAAGTTGATATGTTCATTTCGTTAATGATTCTCATTCTTGACAGGGGGGGTTTTCTATTCAGAGTAATGCGCCGCCGTTAGAGTAGATTACTCCATTATTATGAATGCGGCTGCCGGTGTGCTGAATGGACAGTCAGCTTGCTTCAGGATGAGGCGCCAACTGCCGGGAATCGCTAAAAAATAATCCGTGTTTCTTATGCAGTTATTGAGGCAGCTCTTGGCAGGAGGCCGAATCCATCTGGCCAGTCAGACTAAACTCGCCCCGGGAAAGGCGCGCCATGGCGACCGCAAAGCTGGACACCCCTGCTCCCTTGAAAAACAGGCAGGGTTTGCCTGTGCGCTTGCAATGATTTTTCAAGTTGTAATAAGCGGAATGGCTGACGCAATCGGTCGGGCAAATCACCGCATCAGCGCTGCGAATCAGTTCCGGCAGACGGGACAAGGCTTCTTCCTGTCCGCCGTCGTGATGCACCAGGCGAACACCCAGGCGCTCCGCCAGTTCCCGGTATTGGGCGACCAGCGAAGCGCGTCCGCCCACGTACAGCACGCAGCGATGGGACTGGACGTACTCGCAACATTCGCATTGAGCGGCACAGTCGGCTTCCCTGCCCGTTCCTGTCAGCAAACGTTCGAGGGCGTCCCGCTGCGCCGCTACGGCATCGCGTTGTCGTGCCGATTCGGCGGCTTCTTGCTGTATCGCGTGCAAGCTTTTTTCCAGCTCCGACACGCGCTGTGCCGTCGCTGTTAATTGCTCGTTCGTTCGTTGCAGGCGAGTCATGCGCTGCTCCATTTCAGCCATCGCCGCACCCGATTCGAAGTGGCCGACGCGCTCGCGCAGCTGGGTGAATTTTTCGGACAAGGCCGCGCGCTCATTCAAGGCATCTTCAAGCGCTGACAGTCGGGCTTGCAGTTTGCTCGTCTGCGCCTGATGCTGCAGGCATTCGGCTTCCAGCGCCCGTTTTAACTCGGCATTTTCCTTCTCCAGGTAGCCCAGGCGGCGCGCATCCGCCGCCTGCCCCGCGCCGACCTGATGCGACAGCATGTGGATGTCGGCATACACCTCCTGCCGGGTTTCGGCACTGGCGGCCTTGTGCGCGCAGGTCGCCCACAGCGGTCCGCCAACTTCGCCTTTTGCCAGGCATTTCTTCCAGGCGGCACGGACATCAGCATCCGTCTTCAGCTTCGCAAAACACGCGATCCAGGTTTCATACTTGCGGTCGAGATGCTTTTGCAGCGCTTCGGATACCTCGTTGCGGGACTGGCACCAGCCGACGGCTTCAACATGGAGCGCAAATTCGTCGCGGCAATCCGCCGCGAACTTGTAGCGCCGGGCGAAACGCACCAGGTCGTCCATGCGCAGGCAGGTGCCGATTACCGGGCAGTGGTGTTTGTGCTCCAGTTCCCACAGCTTGATACGCTTGCTTCCTTGAGGCGGCATCGACTTGCCGAACATCAGGGGCGGCAACGGTTCAACTAGCGCGTCCGGCTGCCGGTTGACCAGCAGTTCGCGCATGAGACTACTCAATACTGGCACGGACGGCATGGTATCGGTTCTCCATGTAAATCGGTCAGGCGCAAGCTGGCTTGTTCGCACAGCGCGCGGATATCGCCATCGACGTCCGCATGGTCGGCAATCCTTTCAAGCAAATCGGCGGCCTGCAGCGCTGATTGCGCGCAGCCGGTCACGCCGTGACGCAGCAGCAGACTGAGCGCGCCGGCCCAGAGTTCGATAGGTGGCATGGTTTCTCCAAAGTTAAATGTAAGAAAGCGATTTTCAAGATACACTTCCCTCGGTTAAATGTAAACGATAATCATTCCCATCTAGGAAAAATCCTGTTAGACTTTCGCCATTGCTGATGAGAAACGATCATGCGAACCGAAACGCCGCTCACGCCTCCATCGCTATTTTTTAACCTGCCAACCTTTCGCCAGCCACTGACGGGAACCACTCCTAGGCCGCTCGCCACATGCCTTTTCTCAAGGAGATTGTTCCATGTCTTTTCTGCCACCCGGCGTGCCGCCGGTTTTCCAGCGACGCCAACTTGCCTTGGCGCTGGCTTCGGCGCTTGCTGCTGCTTTTGGTTCCTTTGATGCCGTAGCCCAGACCGCCCCATCCGCCACGCTGGGCGAACTGGTGGTATCCGCCACCCGCGTTGAAACGGCGGCCGACAGCCTGCCCGCCACCATCACGAGCATTGATCAAAAAACGCTGGATCGGCGCCAGCCGCGCGATGAAGCCGATCTCTTTCGCGACGAACCCGATGTGGCGATGGCGCGCGACCTGCGCCGCTTCGGCGCTACCCGCGTCAACATTCGCGGCATCGAGGATAACCGTGTCACGCAAATGGTGGATGGCGTGCGGTTGCCCGATTTCTACAACGGAGGCGGCCCGACCAATTTCACGATGAACGCGCCAATGGCCGCATCGCTGGACTTCCTCAAACGCGTGGAGATCTTGCGCGGCCCGGCATCCAGTCTCTATGGGTCGGATGCGATTGGCGGCGTGGTGGGTTTTCTGACGCTCGATCCGGCCGACCTGCTGGAAAAAGGGCAAAGTTCCGGCGGCCGTTACCGGATCGGCTACAACAGCGCCAACAATGGCCTGACCAACACGCTGCTGGGCGCTTGGCGCGGCGAGGCGGTCGAGGCGCTGTTCGGCTACTCGCGCACCGACGCCCATGAATCCGAGAACAAGGGCAGCCTCGACGTCAGCGCGCCCAACCGCACGCTGCCCAATCCGCAGGACATCCGCGATCAAGGCGTACTGGTCAAGCTTGGCTTCAAGCCTGCCGCCGGCCACCGGATTTCGCTGGGCCTGGAGGGGCGCGACCAGGACAGCGATGTCGTGATCCGTCGCCTGGTCTCGTCCTTGTCGAAAGTCACCGCCATGTGGGGCGACGACCATACACGACGGCTGCGCGGCAACGTCGAATGGGAACACAAGCCGCAAGCCGGCTTCTATGACCGCATGACCGCGCGCCTGTACCGCCAGGATGCCGATACCAAGAACTTCAACCGCCAGAACCGCACCAATACCAGCGCGAGCTGTTCGGCATCCGCCGGCGCAGGCAGCAACTGCTTCATCGAGCAGGATTTCTTCTTTTCGCAGACGGCCACCGGCGGCGGCGCGCAATTCGAGTCAGGTATCAAAGCCTGGGGCAAGGATCACCTGCTGACCTACGGCGTGGATTTTTCGCGCGTCAAGACGGAAGAAAAGCGCGACGCCAACGTGTTCAACCTGACTGCCGGCACATTGAGCAAGAACCTGGCGGGCGACAGTTTCCCCTTGCGCGACTTCGCCATGGGCCGCACCGATACGGTGGCCTTGTTCGCGCAGGACGAGATCGGCGGCCTGGCGGGCGGACCACTCAGCCTCACGCCCAGCCTGCGCTATGACTGGCGCCGGCTGACGCCGCAGGTCGACGCGCTGGCGCAATCGGTGCTCACTGCCATCAACCGACAGGTCGTCAAGCAGAGCGATGGCGCGCTGTCGCCCAAGCTGGCCGCGATGTGGGCATTCAGCCCGGCCGTGTCGGCCTACGGCCAGGTCGCGCGCGGTTACCGCGCCCCCAATTACGAGGAAGTCAACGGCGCTTTCCGCAACACCGCGCAAATGTACGGTTCCATTCCCAACCCGAACCTGAAGCCGGAAACCAGCGTCGGCGTGGAACTGGGCATGAAGCTGCATGCGCAAAATCTGCGCGGCCAGGTGGCGGTCTACGACAACCGCTACCGCGATTTCATCGCCGCCGTCGAACTCGCCTGCCCGGCCGACCCGCGTTGCGTGGCGGCCCCGATCCGCCGGACCACCATGTTCCAGAACATGTCGCGGGTGCGCATCTATGGCGCCGAAGCGCGCGCCGCGTGGGACTTCGCGCCGGGCTGGCGCGTGGACGGCGCGATCGCGCTGGCGCATGGCGATGTCGAGTCGGCCAATCAGCCGCTCAACACGGTCGAACCGGCCCGACTCACCGTGGGGCTGGCTCGGGACGCCGGGGTCTGGGGCGCGGAAGCGCGCGTGCGCGCGGCGAAAGCAATTACCCGCACGGACGATACCGGCGGAGCCTGGTTCCGTCCGACCGGCTACGGCCTCGCCGACCTTGCCGCGTGGTGGCGTCCCGTCAAGAATGTGCAGATCAATCTGGCCGTGAACAACCTGTTCGACAGGAAGTACTGGCTGTGGAGCGACATCCGCCAGGCCGACGCGCGCAATCCGGTCGGCGTCGACTTCTATTCGCAGCCGGGCCGCACGCTGTCGGCCAGCCTCAGCTACCAGTTCTAGGGAGCGATGGGCATGCGTCATGTATTTAACCGGTACCGCTTGCTCGGGCTGCTGGCCTGCGCGCTGCTGCTCGGCGCCAGCGGCGCGGCGCAAGCCGCCAAGCTCCTGTTTCTCGCCACCAGTCCGGTGCCGGCCGGCAAATTTCAGCTAATCGAAGAACTCGGCCGGCCGCTCGGGCTCAAGATCGAAACGCGCTTCGTCGAGCAATTGCCGATGGAGCAGGATGCGCGGCTCTTCGCCGGTTACGATGCTGTCTTTTTCGATACGCCGCGCGACCACTTGCGTGACTTCGCGCGCGCGCGGCTGGAACGCGCGCTACCCGGATTGAAGGCGCCCAGCCTGTGGCTGCACGAGCAAGCCCCGCAATGGCGCGGCCTGCCCGATGCACTGGCGCGCCGGCTGCATGCGTACTATGTGAACGGCAGTCGGGTCAACTATGACGGCTTTCTCAAAACCGTCGCCGCGCACCTGGCCGGCAAGGAACCGGCCGGCATCGCGCCGCCCCTGATCTTTCCTAAATCGGCGGTATACCATCCGCAGGCGCCCGGCAAGGTGTTTGCCGATCCCGCCGATTACCTGCGCTGGAAGGGCGTCAACCTGGAACGCAAGCCGCCGATGGTCGGCATCGCGCTGCACCAGGCTTACCTCGCCGCCGAACAGACCGCATTCATCGACGACCTGATCGCCCGCATCGAAGCTGGCGGCGCGCTGGCGTTGCCCTTCTACGGCCCGGTGATGGAGCCCTTGGCGCCGATCGTGAAGTCGCACGGCAAACTACTGCCGGACCTCATCATCAATACCCAGATCGTGCTTAATCCGGAAGGACGCAAACGCGAATTCGAAGCGCTCGGCATCCCCGTCATCCAGGCCACGCCCTACCGCAAGGGCGACGCCGCCGACTGGGCCGCCGATCCGCAGGGCGTGCAACTGATGGATGTGCCGTTCTACCTGGCGCAAGGCGAATATGCCGGCATCGCCGATGCCATGGTTGCGGCGGCCACGCGCAAGGGCGACGAGCAGGTGATCGCAATTCCCGAGCAGGCGCAGGCGGTGGTGAACAAGGCGTTGGCGCTGGTGCGGCTGCAGCGCGCGCCGAACGCGGAGAAACGCCTTGCCGTCTTTTTCTGGAACTATCCGCCGGGCGAAAAGAATCTTTCCGCGTCTTACCTGAACTTGCCGAAGAGCCTGGCGGCGACGCTGGCCGCGCTGCGTGAAGCCGGCTACGCCACCCAGCCGCAGGACGATGAAGTGCTGATCGCGACGCTGCAGCGGTTGCTTGCGCCGTTCTATCGCGATAACGCGCTGGAGGGACTGCTGCGCGACGGGCTGGCGGAACTGCTGCCGGTGGCCGACTACCGCGCATGGCTCGCGCGCCAGCCGCAGGCGGTGCAGCGCGCGATGGATGAGCGCTGGGGCGCGCCGGAACGCTCATCGATGGTGCTTAAGCGCGACGGCCAGGCGTACTTCGTCGTGCCGCGCGCGAAGTTCGGCAACATCGTGATCCTGCCGCAGCCGCCGCGCGGCGAAAAATGGGAAGACAAGGAAAAGGCGCTGTACCACAGCACCAAGGCCGGCCCGTCGCATTTCTACCTGGCCGCCTATTTGTGGGCGCGCCAGGGCCACCGCGCCGACGCGCTGGTGCACTACGGCACCCACGGTTCGCAGGAATGGCTGCCGGGCAAGGAACGCGGCCTGGCCGTGTCCGACTACCCGCTGCTGGCGGTGGGCGACGTGCCGGTGGTCTATCCCTACATCGTCGACAACATCGGCGAGGCGCTGCAAGCCAAGCGGCGCGGCCGCGCGGTCACGATCACGCACCAGACGCCGCCGTTCGCGCCGGCCGGCCTGCATGATGCGCTGGTGCGCATGCACGATTTGCTGCACTCCTGGCTCGGCCAGGATGCCGGCGCGGTCAAGGACAAGCTGGCCGCCGACCTGCTGCGCGCGGCGCGCGAGCAGCGCGTCGAGCGCGACATGGGCTGGGACGACAAGCGCATCGCGAAGGAATTCCCGGCCTTCGTCGATGCGCTGCACGATCATTTGCATGAACTGGCGCAGACCGCGCAGCCGCTCGGCCTGCACACCTTCGGCAGCGCGCCGGCGGAGCGGCATCGTCTCGGCACGGTGCTGCTGATGCTTGGGAAAGGATTTTGGGAACTGGCCGCGGCGCCGGGCGACGAGATCGACGAGATTTTTGTCGGCGATTACCAGAAGCTGGCCGATGCGGCGCCGTACAAGTTTCTGAAACGCTACACGGTGGACGGGGCGCCGCTGGCCGAGGTCAAGGATGCCAAACTCGCCGCGCTGCTGGAACGCGGCCGCGCGTACTATGCGGCGCTGTCGGCCGACAACGAGATGGCGGCGTTCCTGGCCGCCCTCGCCGGCCGCCACATTCCGACCTCCTATGGCGGCGACCCGATCAAGAATCCGGAAGCCTTGCCAACCGGGCGCAACCTGTACGGCTTCGACCCCTCGCGCGTGCCGACGCAACAGGCATGGGCCGCCGGCAAGGAAGCGATCGATGCGCTGCTGGCCGCGCACCGCAAGGCCAAGGGCCAATTGCCGAAGAAGCTCGCGTTTTCGCTATGGTCGGTGGAAACCATGCGCCACCAAGGCATTCTTGAAGCGCAGGCGCTGTGGGCACTCGGCGTCGAGCCGGTATGGGATGCGGGCGGACGCGTGGTGGATGTGAAGCTGGTGCCGCGCGCACAACTCGGCCGGCCACGGGTGGATGTGGTGCTGTCGGCCACCGGCTTGTATCGCGACCACTTTCCCAACGCCATGCGCCAGCTGGCGAAAGCGGCGCAGCTCGCGGCGGAGGCGCAGGAAGCCGACAATCCGGTGGCCACCCACACGCGCGAAATCGCAGCCAGGCTGGCACGCGCCGGCGTGCCGGAAGCGGAACGCCTGACAGCGGCGCAGACGCGCATTTTTTCCTCCGAATCGGGCCGCTACGGCACCGGGCTGGACGACGCCGCGCTTGCCACCGACACCTGGAAAGGCAAGGATGAGGGCGATAAAAAACTGGCCGACTTGTACCTGGCCCGCATGCAGTTCGCTTATGGGCCTGACGAGAAAACCTGGGGCCAGGCGAGCAAGAAACTCAACCTTTACGCCGAAGCGCTGCGCGGCACCGAGGGCGCGGTGCTGTCGCGCAGCTCCAACCTGTACGGCATGCTGACCACCGATGACCCGTTCCAGTATCTGGGTGGCCTTTCGCTGGCGGTACGACGGCTGGACGGCAAGGCGCCCGAACTGTACATCTCCAACCTGCGCGAAGCCGGCGGCGGCGGCAAGGTGGAAAGCGCCGCCACCTTCCTTGCCAAGGAGCTGGCGACGCGCAATTTCCATCCCGGCTACGTCAAGGGCCTGATGGCGGAAGGCTATGCCGGCACGCTGCAGGTGCTCGACTCGGTCAACAACTTCTGGGGCTGGCAGGCGGTGGCGCGCGAAGTGGTGCGCGACGACCAGTGGCAGGAATTCGTCGACGTCTACGTGCGCGACAAGCACCGACTCGGACTGAAGGACTGGTTCGAGAAAGAGAATCCGCATGCGCTGGCGCAAAGCATCGAGCGCATGCTGGAAGCCGCCCGCAAGGGCTACTGGCAAGCCGACCCGGCCACGCTCAAGGAACTCAAGCAGCGCTGGCGCGACATCTCGGCCCGGCACGATGTGAAGAGCGACAACAAGCAATTCAAGGATTTCGTCGCCGCCGGGTTTGGACTGAATGCGGGCCTCAAAGTTACGCCCCCTGCTTCCGGGCCAGCGCGCCAGCAAGCCGCGAACGAGCGCCAGTCTGAGGCTCCACCGCCGGTGCGCGGCATGCAACTGGCAAAGGTCGAACCGCCCGCGCCACCGCCATCACCAACCTGGCTGGCCGGCTTGGCGCTGATGTTTGCCGCCACCGTTGCCGGTGGCATGCGGCAAACGCGTGCACGCGCTGTCTTCCCCTCCTCCCTTTGAACTTTTATTGAAACGAAAACCATGCAAGCACTAATCGAAACCACGATGTACCAGATGGGCCAGATCTTCCTGTTTCCGACCCTGGCCCTGATCGCCCTGCTTTTCCTGTATAGCTGCTACAGCCTCGGCGCCTTTGCCGTGCAAGCGTGGCAGCGCCGCAGCGGCCAAGGTCGGCCGCTGGTGGCCTGGTGGCAAAGCAATTCAAGAGCGGGCGCCGACGAACTTGACGTGCGCGCGCATAAGCTGCTGGAAGCGGCGCGCATCGCCACCCGCATCGCGCCGATGATGGGGCTGGTGGCGACAATGATCCCGATGGGGCCGGCCATGAAGTCGCTCTCGGACGGCAACCTGGCGGCGGTATCGGAAAACCTGATGGTTGCCTTCTCGGCGGTGATCCTGGCCTTGATCTCCGCCTCGGCCACCTTCCTGGTAGTGAATATTCGCCGCCGCTGGCTAGCGGAGGAAATCCTCGAAATCGAAACCCTGCGCGGGAAAGGTGCGTGATGAAACTACTGCATGAGCCGGAAACCGAAGACCCGATCCTGTCGGTCGTCAACCTGATCGACGTCTTCCTCGTCATCATCGCGGCGCTCTTGATCGTCGTCGCCAAAAATCCCCTATTGAACGCCTTCAGCCGGCAAGACGTTACCGTCATTACCGATGCCGGCAAGCCGACCATGGAGGTCGTGGTCAAGAAGGGACAGAAGATCGAGCATTACAAGAGCACCGGCAATATCGGCCAGGGTGAAGGCGCAAAAGCCGGCACCGCCTATCGCATGAAGGATGGGTCGATTGTCTACGTGCCGGAAGTTGGGAGCGAGGTGCAACCTTGACCACGAAAAAATAGCTTGTCTATAAAGAAATATGCGGCGTGCCACATGAACGACACGAAATAAATCGATACGCCGGATCTTCTGGTGCCGAGACCGGAATCGAATCTTAGCCCGGAGGCCTTATAAAATAAGGGACTTTCCAATTAAAAACTAAAAAGCACCAACAAAAGTACCAACAAAGATAAACAGGTCGTCGGTTCGGTCCCCGCTTCTCACGGTTGCGCCGAATCGCACTCGCGTTTAAACGCACACCGAGTACACAAGCCTTTCGAGTTCGCGTACCGCGGCACCGCCTTCCCTGCCAACACCGCGTCGCGCCTCCAAACCAAAGTAACGACTTGCTTAGCCGACAACAAGACAACCCTACGCACCATCTTGTGATGGTTGTCGCCTGACGTGATTACCACGTAACCGTAATTGGCGACATGCTCTCCCGTTTGCGCCTGCACCGCAACGCGCTGCGCGGACAACTCAATGACATCGGAAAGATAGGGATGGTTCAGGCGCCGTGTCTTGAGTTCGACCAGGATAATGACGCCGTCCGCGTTCCGATAGCCGCGATCCAGTCTGGCGACGATCGCTACCGGCGAGCTTGCCCTGAATACCCGCTCCGTATACACCAGTCTGGCGTCTCGCAATTCCACCGGGAGCCAGCCCTTGTCCAATTCGACGAGACGACGGCGGTATCCCCAACGAATCAGGAACAGCAACGCGACGGCGGCGAGCCCCAATGGCACCAGTGCGCTAAACGACATGATTGCTTTCATCATCATCGAGCACGCGACCGGCCATCCACACCATCGGCCGCAATACCGTCCGGACCAATGGCTGCAGCCATGGCCAACGCGTCAATACCGCACAGACTGCGGGCGCGGTCTTGTAGTACACCAGGATCAACCACCGTCCCGTTGCATTCGAACGCAATATGCGGTCGCGGAACCGCCGAAGCACGACCGTCTCCGGCCCCGCCCCGAACGTCAGCGTCGCAAGGTAGCAGCGCCCTCCCTTGTCCGTGATCCTGACGCCGTCCCGAAAAAACCGGTCATGCGCTTCCAATCCGTACCGGATCGCCGCACGCCGAGCAGCGGTATGGCGCGTTCCATAGCGATGTTCAAATACGACGCGCCGTTCGCACACTCCCATCTGCGCCAGCTCGGACGCGCTCACGGCCTTCGCCTTGTTCCGGAATTTCCTCTTCATGGCCATTGTCGCTGATCGCTATTCCGCGATCGGCGCATCGAACACCTGGTTGGTAATCGCGGCGTCGCCCACATCGCGCGGCGCCGCGTCCTCCCTGGTCTGCATCATCGGGTTGCCAAAGCCAACCGACCACTGCTGTGCCAGCAAGCCTTCCTGCGCCAGCGTGCGCAACCGGTTCACCCGTTTCGCGCCCTTCTTGAAACGGATCAGGTCATCGTACAGGCGCGGATTGTCGGCGCGCTCCAACTGGAACACCAGCCGGATCGGCTCAAACGAAACGGAAGTCTGATCGTTCATGCCGTCTCTCCCGCACCGCGGCCGCCGTCATCGGCGCGCGGCGCCCTGTCGAACATGCTGGCGGCATAGTTCATCCCGGCGATCTGGAAGCCTTTGACATTGGCATACATCGGCTCCTTGACTTCATGGATCTTGTGCTTCGGAAAAGCCTCCTTGACCGCCTTCTTGAACAGGAAGGCGCCGCCGCCGACCAGGATGATGTTCTGGAAGCTGTAGGACGCATCGATCCACTGCATCATCGACGACACCGCCTGCTGCGCGATGGTCCTGGCCATCGGCATTAACGGCGCGATATCATACGGCTTCTGGTAAATCATCGGACTCTTGCCGGTACGCAGCGCAAGATCGATCGCGTCGAAATCCCGGTATGGCGTGCCGATGTCCGCGCTGATTTCGGTGGCGATCGCCTGCAGCACATCGAACATGCCGCGGTTGAGCGAATGGCTTTTCTTTTGCACCAGGCGCATGCCTTTGGCGACCAGCCAGTCGAAGGTCCTTGCGCCCGGATCGATGATCAGGCTTTGCTCCTGCTCGATCGCTTTCAATTTCTGGTGCAGCGACGCGTAGTACACCAGCGCACCCTGCGGCTGGGCGATGGCGAGCGCCTTGCGCACCGTGACCGTTCGGCCGCCGCCGTCCTCGTGCTTGCCGATCATCGCCTTTTCCAATGCCGCCTTTTTCGCGGCCAACGCGGCCACCGGCAACCCGACCACCAGCAAATCGATGGCGCCGACCTTCATCATGCCGAGCGCGCCGCGCAGCAAGGCCGCATACTCGGGTGTCTCGGTGTAGCGGTCATGCAGTTGCGTGGCGCGAAACGACTCCGCCGCCAGGCTGACCTCGGGGCCGACTTCGTAGAACAAGCCATCGATCGGCACAGCGATCGTCTTGCGCCGTTCGGCTGCGGGAACCGTGGAGAGATCCCGCGCGCTCGGATACGCCACCGATGGAAAGCAGGCGCAACGGATGTCATCGCCCGCCCCACCCGTCACGTACTTGGTGTTGCCAAATCCCACATCGACCGCTCTGACGATCCATTCCATATTTCCCTCCTTCATGAAGTTCAAGTCGATAGCTGACCACCAGCATCGGCGATGTACCGCCGCCGCACCACGCGCAATGCCCACGATGGCGGTCGCATTTCGGCATCAGGCACCGTCCCATGGCGACTCCGGTGTCGCGCCGGTGTCACTGGAATCACACCGGCGCGTGCGCAGGCGGTTCGACGCGGTGCTGCGTATCACGACAGTCACACCAGAAATGCGCGCGTCAAGGGCCTGCCGCAGCCGGTCGATTCAGAACGGGAACCAGAGGCCACTTTTGCCACCGTCAAGCCCGCATGCGACCGTGCTTTGCGTCCGGACCGGAAGATAAACGCGCATCAAGCGCGCTTTCCGACGCCACTCGTAAACGCCGGAAAGCGCTTGACGCCCAGCGCGGGCTGGTGTCAACTGATCCTGCTCGAAGGCTCCTTGCCCTGTTCCGTCGCAGGAACGAAAAGGCGTCGCAGTCGTTACCTGCCCCTGCAGTCGCCGATCCTGAATCGGCTTTGGCGCCCCCCCGAGGTCGCGCCCGTGGTATCACCCCCGTAGTGAAATTCGCCTTGTGAGGCGTCAGCAATGACGCCGGCTTTCCTCGAGAAAGCCGCAAGGCACCGCAGTTGATCTGGCCGGCACCCGATGCCAGGCCGCAGCAATTCGTCGCCCGTTCTGAGCACGCGGCTCCCGCAACGCATGGCTGTGTTGGCCAATTTCGGTTCCCCATGCGCGTTCGCTCGAACACCTGACACCGCCCCGGACTTTCGGTGAGGGGCGGGCCCATGCTGGTGGGGCGACGACATCCAGAAACGGATCCCCAAGAGCGCGAGACCCGATCTCGACGCCGATGCCTTGCCATGACCCTGGAGGTCGGCGGCATCCCCCACCCCGCGCCGCGCAGAAATGCACAGCGGGGCGGATCCACTAAAACATTTTTAAGGCTGACCGAGCCGGCGCTCAGAAAGAGTGCCGACAAATCTTTGGGCGCAGTTTTGAATGAACACAGCGACGCTCGTGGTCGCGCGCTGCGTGTCGCATTGACCACAGGACGGGTGCGGTATCGGAATCCGCCGCCCCGATCCATCCTCAAGCGATTCCACGTTTGACACCCCGCCCGCTTATCGAGCAGCGGTCGGTCGATCACGGAGGACATGATGTCCAAAGCAAAGAAACGCTCCCGCGCCCGGCGTGCGGCGCGCTCGCTCGTCCATCAACCGCGCCGCCGTCAGGATTGGAGCGGCCTGTCCGCACGGGAAATCCTGGCCCTGTATCCGGCCTGCAAAACGACACCGCACGACGTGCTCGACGTCTTGCTCGCCCTGTTCAACAAGCAGCACACGGCCAAGCACAAGGAAGTGTCGTTCAAGACGCGCGAGGAGCGCGCGGAGTTCCTGCACCGCTTCTTCAATGTCCTGGAAAACGACCTGCCGTTCATCCCCCCGCCCGATCCGCGCAACGTGGGGGAGCGCCACATCAAGGCAAGTGTGAAGTTTTGGCAAGCCCAGGGGCTGGCGCCGGCGACGATCCAGACGTACCTCAGCTTCCTGCGCGGGTTCGCCAACTGGATCGGCAAGCCCGGGCTGGTGCGACAGCCCCAGTATTACGGATTGCAACCCGAGGAGTATCAACGCCATGAAGCGGCGCAGCGCGACAAGAGCTGGTCCGCGCAAGACATCGACATCGATGGCCTGATCGGGGAGATCTGCCGCTTCGATCCGTATGTCGGCGCGGCCATGCGCCTGGTGCGCGCGCTGGGTCTGCGCCGCAAGGAGGCGGTCATGTTCCGGCCGCACCGGTGCGTCGTTGCGTTCGAGGCGACCGGGCTGCCGCTGCACAAACGGCGCGCCGACCGCTTTGCACGCATCAAGGCCGGCAGCAAGGGCGGGCGCGAACGCTTCGTCGCACTGGACACTGCGGAACGTCTTGCCGCGATTGAGCATGCGCAGGCCGTGGTGAGCGCCGCCGACGGCCACATGGGGCATCCCGCGCACAGCCTGCAACAGGCGCTGCGGCGGTTCAACTATGTGCTGGAGAAATTCGGCGTCACCCAGAATGCATTGGGCGTAACCGCGCACGGGCTGCGGCACGAAGTGCTGATCGAACAGTTCGAGGCGATGACCGGGCAGGCCGCGCCGGTGCGCGGCGGCGGCAAGCTGCCGCAGGAGATCGACGCGCCGGCACGGCGGGAAGTGGCGGCGCTTGCCGGGCATTCCAGAAAACGTGCCTCCAACGCGTACCTCGGCGGCGTCATCGCCCATCGGCGAAAACAGGGCGATGCGCCCCCGACCGAAAAATGAGCGCGACATAATTCCGGTTATCAACCACGGAACGGCAGGATGGGGCGGGAGCTGATGACAAAAAGCGGCGTGATCGCACCGCATTCTTCATGGTGGAACTGCGTGCCGACCGATAGGCTGGAATCCTGTTCTCCCAGGAGCATCGCGATGCGCACACCCGATATCATCCGCCAGCAGATCGCCCTCTACGAGCGCCGCATCCGGGAACTCGAGTGCGACCTGCTGCATGCCACCTCGCTGCTGCATGAAGATAGCCTGACCGGCCTGCTCAACCGGCGCGGTTTTCAGCAGGCGTGCACGCTCCTGTCGGCAGGCGCCACCGGGCATGGCGTCGCCATTGCGTGCGCGATGATCGACCTCGACAATTTCAACACCATCAACGACCGGCATGGTCACGCGGCCGGCGACCGTGCGCTCTGCCATTTCGCCGACGTACTGCGCATGAACCTGCGCCCGATCGATCAGGCGGCCAGGGTCGGCGGCGACGAGTTCGCCCTCCTCCTGCCCGATGCCACGGCGGCCGACGCGATGGATATCCTCACCCGGCTCCTCGCCGCGCTGGCGGCGCGTCCCCTGGTCACGGACACCGACCTGCACGTCCTGCATTTCTCGGCCGGCGTCGCCCAGTTGCGTCCCGCGGAATCCGTGCACGAGCAGCTTGGGCGCGCGGACGCCATCCTGCTGCATGCCAAGCGCAACGGGAAAAGCAAGGTCTTGCTCTCGCCCTGAAGCGACAGAGTCCGGTCACGGGTCAAGTCGCGGCGAGCGGACGCGCCCCACGTGGCGTTTCAACGTTCTTTCGAGACGCTGCCGATGCTCGGGAAAACGCGACAGATTCGGATCACACTGCGCCGCTCCCCACCACAAGCTGGCATAGTCGGAAACCACATTGTTGTAGCCGCAGTCCGGACCATCGGCCTCAAAGCCCGCGCACAGCATGCGCAACGCATCGCCGTGGGTGAGCGCCCTGACTTGGACTGCGCGCGAAGTCGTCCACAGCACCCAGACATTTCCGCCATAGCAGCGAACCGCATCGAACCGGGAAGCTTTGAAGAAATCGTCGTAGGCGTCCCTGCCCGCACGCCGCTCCAGACTCGGGACCTCTGTGCTATCGCACCATGTTGTCGATGCCGATAGCCGTACTTCAAGAATGCATCCGCCGGTTTCGTAAACGCCGTATTCATAGGCGATAGAAACCTCGTCCGTCAGGCAAACGCCGGTGCCGGTGTAACTGCGCGACCGCGAGCACCGAAATCCGTCGCGCAGAATCGCTTTGGCGCTCGCCGCGCGCGTGCCGTGGTAGAGGGGGCCGATCAATGCGTCATTGGCAGGTGTGTTCATGCGATGAGTTTCTCGCTCATCGTCAGGACATCAACCACCGATTGACTGCCCCAATACGGCCATCCGAAAACATCCCTGGAAGCGCTGGTTTGTGGATGGCGTAACGCCGCGATCGGCGCCGCTCCCTTGAACGTGGCCGCACCGGATGCCATACTCAAATCGCTACTTGTGGGTATCGTACCTACACAGCCTTCACGCGGTCCTGTCGTCAGGTCTGCCGTGAAGTCCGGCAATCCATGTCGGCGTCGCAGTCGTTACCTGCCCTGGAGACATCGGACCCCGTTCCGATCCAGCCACGCAAGTGGCTTGCACTAGCCGTTCAGCTTCATCAACTGAACAGCAGGCTGGCGGATGACCCTCCGGTCTTCCGGTGTCGTGTGCCGAGCCTTCGTCTTCGCCTTGTGCGCGGCCAATGTTCGGCATGAAGCATGGTGGTGGAAGTCGGCCCCGGTTCGCAAGAACTGCGGACCTGTTGTTTTTCGCACGCCTCACGGCGTGCGGTCACCGAGCGCCTTTGGTCAGCAATGACCGGAGGCATCCCTAGCGGGGAACATCGTTCCCTGCCGGGGAGGGGTGTTCCCCTTCTTTATGGAAGGAGAACACCATGTTCGCAGCAAGCCCGAGTCATCAAGCACGTCCTGTCAGCGTGCTGCTGGGCGGTTCCGGCATGCGCCGCATCGTCGAGCAGAAAAGGCCGGACATCGCCGCACTGCTGAAACCGCGCACCGACCTTGCCGTATCACGGTCGATGCCGGCGGATGCGGTTTTCTCGCCGTGGGAGGTCGATTTCCATGACTTTGACCACGAACGGGCATCGGCCATCGTGATCGCGATGGCCATGGACGACCACGAGATCGTCCTGGAGAAGATGTGAATGCTGAAGTGCCTGTCAGTGTTTACATCGCCACAACCCTGGGGAAACTTCGCCGTTTCCCCAGCGGGGATGGCGTTCCCCTTTTTTATTCGGAGAACACCATGTCCCAAGAGAAAACCCATCGTCCCCGCGTTCGGCGTTCCGGCGTCCCTCTCGAAGAAGAGAAAGCCTGGATCAGCTTCTACCGCCGTGTCGGCAATCCCGACATAGCCGCGGAAGTGATGCACCAGCTCGAATCCGATCCCGAGATGAAGCGGCTGCACCTCGCCCTCTATTTGCGCTGCAAGGAATCGTTGCGCGCGCAGAAAACGCGGCAGGCGCGCAACAAGCGCATCGGCCAGTTCGTGCGCATGTTGTTCCATGCGTTGTTGGTGGCGCCGATGATCGCGATCCAGAAGCTGCTGCGGCAAAGCGGCGCTATTGCCGTCGAGTGTTTGCCCGAAGTCCGCAAGGAACCGGCCGCACGGCAAGTCAAGCACCTGGCGCGAGACACCGAGTTTGCGCAAGCGCAATCGGAGTTCGACAGCCAGACTGCGGCGCCTGCATCACAGCAGGCAAGCAGCGAGTCCGGAGCCAATGCATCCCCGCCCGCCTCGAAAGCGAGCACCGCAGGATAGCGGCAGGCCTGCGCCCCCAACGGGAAAGTGACCAACGGGAGATTTCCCCGCATTCCATAGCGACACCTGCAGCTCCGCTGCAGGTGTCCGGAGGCGGTCTTCCGCGCCCCTAGACACTAACGCCTTACAAGACTCATCCACGCTTCAAAATCGCATCGCCTTGCAGCACCTCCTCTTCTCCCTGCCATTTTTGCCACTGCCGCCCTCGTCATATCTAGTCGGAAATAAGAGCATTCTGATAATATATTGCTAATTATCAATTTGCTATTATTTTGGAGGCGCTTTGTCGATCGTCGGATTTATCGTAATTGGGGACCGCACGTCGCACGGCGGTGTGGTTATCTCGGGAGACCCTACATGGACCATCGACGGCCAGCCCGTTGCCCGTGTTGGCGATATGGCGACGTGCCCGCGCTGCAAACGCGCAACAACCATTGTCAGTAGTCGCTTTCCTACGGTCATTGGTCATGGCCAGCCTGCCGCCTATGACCAAGACATGACTGATTGCGGAGCCATCATCTATTCACGGCACAATAACCATGCCGGCTGGGGAGAGAACAACAAGGGCGATGTAATCCAGAATGTAGAGGAATACATACCTCGGCAAGCCCCTCGCTTCCAAGAACATTTCGTATTGCGCAACAACGAGACGGGCGAACCGCTTGCAGGTGTCCCCTACACCGTCAAGACGGGCGACGGCAAAATCCACGAAGGTGAAACCGACGCACAGGGCCGAACCGATGTGGTGTGGACGGACTCACCTAAACCCATTGAAGTCGTAGCGATCCCCAAAACGGACGACAATCGCGATCCATACCACTACGGCGACGACATCGAATATGGCGGACTGTGATGGTACAGGCGTCTAATACTACACGCCCCACTGGGCGGTCCGTTACGAAATCAGCTTCCAAGGGACGCGAGGTTGGCCTTTCCGATCCAATTGACCGCGGCTATATCTGCCAAAAAATTTGCGACTGCAGTGAGCGAACAGAAATTGTTAACAAGCTCGGCCACCCGCTTAAGCAACGCTGCGTAACTGCACGCATACAGAAAGACGAAGAGTTCATCGGACAACTTGCGTGGCGATACAAGGCTGAGGTCGGTTACTACATGAGCAACCCACCAATGCCACTTATGAGCAAGGATCAGCCCAATCGACCGTCACGTTTTCCCATTGGGCGTGCGATGGGCGAAGGGTTATTGCTGCGCGACCTCGAAGGCCGCTTCCAAAAGGGAATGCTTCGCATCCCTGATGTGACGATCCTCAAGATCACTGGTATTGAGATTGAGGCCATGCGTGCGAGTAGGAATATTGATTGGAGCCGATTTATTCCAACTCAACGCAATATCGAGACCATTTTGGAAATAAAATTTCCTGGGGACAGATTAAGCAGTGGACAAAAAAGAGATTACCCGAAGATAGCGGGGGACGGCGATTTCGTTGTTATGACAATTAATGATTGCGATTGTAATCGCAAGCGCCGCGAGCCAGTAAAAGAACCGGTGCGAGTCCCAGTCACTACCCCGATGAAACGTGAAAATACGGAAGCGAAGAAGTGGTATCAACTTGCTCCGCCACAACCAGCCCCTGCACCTGCACCCATGCCGCGATCACCGCAATATGGTCCAATTGCGCAGAAGAGCACAGACGGAACGACTCTGAGCGACTGGCTCTGGTCTGCCGGAAAAACGGTAGCAAAAGGGGCTGACGTAGTGGCTGTGGGTGCGCTTGCGATCGGGACCGGCTTCGTAATTGCTGCCCTTCTTCCAGTAGAGGCAACAGCCGCTGCCGTTGTGCTTGTTGTCGTAGGAGCAGGGGCGGCCCTCAATAACGGACACAAGAAGGATGACAATAGCGTATGACTACCCCGTTTGAAGACCTGGAATCGCTGGTACCCGATTTCCAATACGTCGACACTGATCACAATCGCGTCGTCCTGACAGTAGGATTGCGAGCCACTTTTTACTTCTGGATGGGCCACAAGTCCAACATTCGTGCAAGCATCATTGAATGTGCAGAAGCATTTGAAGCGGCCTATGGAGAGAATCTGATCTGGGGTTTTCATCCTGACTTACAAAAAAGGGTTGATCTCAAAGATGGAAAGCTACCACCTCTTCGTCAATACGTGGCGTCATTGGATGAAAATGATTCTATAGAGTGGTACGTGTCGTCTGGTGAGGACGACGAAGCTGCTGGTGAGTACAAATTGGAGATCCAGACGGAACGCGGCTGGCAGGAGGGAGAGATTTCCACCTTCAATTTTACGCTGCCTCGCGAACACGCATTCCACAAAGAAAAGAAGTCGAAGTTTCTGAGCCTATTCCAGCTCTGCACCGAAAAACTAAAACCCTTCCATGGGCATGCTGGCTTGGCCGCCATATCCTCATATGACCAAGAGGATTGGCAGAGCGAAGAGCTGGACGTATCCACCAGATACTACGGACTGTACATCGAACCGACATTCATAGATGCCAACCATGCGCCAAATGGCCTGAAGAGCGTTGACTGGTTGAACTTCGTTGGCAAGACACTTGCTGAAAGAGTTGGCGGTCTCAATGCCCTCTCCGAACGTCTCTTGACGCTCGGCATGGACTTGAATGTGGGCTCGCACGGCCTTGTCATTGCGACCGGACCAACTCCTGACATCGCGCCTGTTGAGCAAGGCCTGCCCCCCACACTGGCAAACCTAAATGCGGTCTTGCGACCGCTACGCAACGGCGCCTTCGGCTCGATGGGCTTTGGATCCGTGAATGGCGAACTACGCTTTACCCGATGCACCTCCGACCTTTGGATTCGCCGGCTCGACAAACCAGGCATTTGGCCTCCGGCCAGCTTCGTTGGGCTGGGAAAAGTACCGTTAGGTAAAGCACCATTGAAGAAAGTGAACATCAAGACCGGCGACCGCAGTCCTGTCTATGGGCGCTTCCAGCGCACCGCTGCAGAGAAGCCTGAGCTGGTTTTGATGCCAGGAGATGTGGCTCCTTATTGGATTAAACTTGGTCCGCACGGTGAATACCTGGGCCGCGATGCTGTGGCGTGGGAACTGGTGGCGGAGCTATGAGCGACCAAACTGAAACACAGCTTGCCGAAGTGCTCGGCCAAGTCGGAGGCACGCTCGACCAGATTCTGGAAACTCAGCGCGAACGCACCCGCTCCATGATTGAATGGCATGCGGCCGACATCAAATTCCGTCAAGAGCTAATCCAGAGCCAACAGGCCATTCTTGCCAGCGCAAAGGGCGAACAACGTGTTCGACGTTTGGCGCAGGCGATTATCGTCGTGGCCGGAGTGATCGCATTGCTCGTCATTACGGTGTCGTGGGTAGCAGGCTGGCGCCCATGACGACGCTCGCCGGCATCCGCGCCAAGCTCGACGAGGCTCCGCACCACATATTTCACGCCTCGCTGCCGCTCTACATCCTGCTAGAAAAGCGACCACGCCCGGATAACCACGACTGGGTGGAAGTGGGTTGCTGGAAGCAGGGCAACGCAGAAGGCATGATGGTGTACCTGTCGCTGATTGACGCAATGATCGATCTGTACGGCCGCAACCGCAATGGTGGCCGGTATCGGATATTCCCCTTCGAGGCGATTGACCCGCGCGCATTCATCGACGGGCATGGCGGCTGGTTCACCGTGTATCTGGTTTACGGCTTTGCTGCGCGCGGCAACCGTCTGCTGCTCAATGAACGCGGTGAGCCGATGTCAATGACGCACGCCACGCACTTTCAGATCACGCCGGACATGGCCGACCACTTCCACCTGCAATTCGGCGACAAGATGGTGGCGTGGTTGGAGCGCCTGCATGACAAGGCCGGGATGCCCGACTACGGCCGTATCGTCGACGAACTGGCCGTTGCCTCATCCGATGAACTTAACCGTCATGCAGGTGAAGCCCTGCAACGCATCGAGCGCCCCGACGCTGGCCGAGACAACATCACGCACTGCGGTTTGTACGATCCCATTGAACAATGCTGGCGATATGTTGCCTTCGCCGATCTTGCCCACTGCTCGGAATGCGCATGAATACGATGCCCAGCGAGCCAATTCGATCTCTGTCTGATCTCAAGGCTTTCGTGGTTTCATTAGTCGGACACCCGTTGGAATTTTCCGATACAAATAAGTGCAAGACCATGACAACGGTGGAAGGCAAAGTCAAAACCCTACTGCCTCTGCTCAAGAGCAAAACCGGCGCGGAAGGATGGACTCGGGAATCTCGCCACTACACCTATGTGAATGACAGCATCGACGTATCGATTTCGATCTCATCCGCCCCGGGTTGCGTTTTGCTGCTTGCGCATATTAGCTCCCTCCACCGTCAGAACCTTGCGAAGCTCGGTTTGTAATCATAGGTACAGCGAAGAACGAACAACCGAGATTCGCCAACGGCGATCCGGATCACGCCGACTTGCTGCCGCAGCAGCGCGCACGTTCGCGATCCATGAGCCAATGCAGAAACCGGGTTTCCTTTGACACGCCCCAATAATGCCGCTTGCATTGCCGGATATATGCATCCAGGTCGTCGAGCGTTTTCACGTCAACGGGCGCAAACCCGGTGATCTTGGTGAAACGCGCGATTTCGGTTCTGGTCAGTCGGATGTGGTTGCCGAGGCGGATCATCGTCGTCCATTTCAACATGCTGTGGCACCGACGATTTTCACGCTGTTTTATCCGTTTGTCTTCACCTCTTCGCACTGTTTTTCAAGAATATTTTCGTTCGCTTCTCCACTCACACCACAGCGTCACTGCGCTGACATTTTCAGCCGCCAATCACGCGGCGTGCGGCAATTCCGCAACAGTCCCCTCCTCCGTACCCTCTCCCGCATAACCGAATCGACGCCACGTCACCGGGTCGATATCGATCGGGCCGCTGCGCTTGGATGCGAGGTTGACCAGCACGCCATGCTGAGTGAGCCGCCCCTTGGAAAACAGTTCATACAGCAGTTGGGCCGCATAGCGCACCGCCACGTCGTTGATGAACAAGCCCTGCGCGGCCAACGACATGCGCACCGAGCAGGAAGGGGCATTATCGTCCAGCACCGACTCGTCCAACAGTTCAGGAAACAGCTCGGTCACGCACGGCAGGCGCGGGGATGGGCGCTGCCGCCTGCATGTCGGCACTTCGCCCAACACCACTTGCGCCGTGGCTTCGGTATTGCCGAGGTCGAGCCAATAGCGGTAGTTGTTATAACTCTCGAACAACCATGCATGGATCGCCCGCCGTGCCGCCCTGCTATCGACGCAACTGACAACCAGATCGGCGTGGGAACCGAGCAGGGTATCGCGCTGGCAATCCTGGTACCGGTAAGGCTGCGCAATCCAGTCCAACCCGTAAAACTGGTTCAGGCGATGGATCGTCACGACCGCCTTGAAGCGCCCGACATCGGCCGGACTGTATAGCTGGCGGCCGACGTTCGCCTCGCTCACGCGGTCGCCATCGAACGCCGTCACATGCAGTCCGTAGGGATGCCCCAATGCCTTCATCGCAATATCGAGCCGCGCCAGGCATGCCGCCATCTGCGCGCCGTTGCCGCCGACACCGATCAAATGAACCTGTAGCCGCTTGTTCAGCAGGCTTGCATCGATCACATGTTCCATATCCGCCCTCCTTCCCAACCCAGCCAGTCCAGTATCGACCTCCTTGGCCCCGCTGCAAGACCGTCGCTCGCCGGCTCTGACTCTTCCCAGGGGTGGCGCAACGCTTGGTAGAAGCCGTTGACCGCCAGCCGGAACGCGGCGCTCGGCCGCTCGTGCCCCTGGCGATGCAGATGCCCGAACACGCCGGCAACCTTGATCCCCCGGTCGTCGCCGTCGTCGATCGGCGACCAGAAGGCGCGGGATCGGCCATGCGTATGCAGATCGATGGCGATGGATTCGTCCTCCTCCAGTTGCGGCATCCGGTATGCGATACCGTCCGGCGACGCCTGCAATGCGTCGTACACTTGCAAGCGCAGTTTGCCGGTGCGACTTGAGTAAATCAGCCCGCCCGCAATCTCGTCCGGCAATTTCATTCGCCCTGCCTCGACGAATGCTTCCAGCAGGCGCACCGGAATGACGCCGAACGCGAAGGCGATGCGTGCCTCAACGGTCCCATATGGCAGTGGCGGAGCCGAAGGCAGTTCCGCGATGCGCAGCATGCAGTCCAGCCAGTCGAGCTTTACCTGCACGAACACACCGTTGGCCGCGATCACGATCCGCTGTCCGTTTTGCATGTCGGGCAACGCGCCGAAGCGGGGCGCGGCCAGTACCGGACAAGCGCTCTGCAAGGCGCTGTCTCGCGGATCATTGCTCATGCTGCTCCCCCATTCCGAGCAATTGTCCGAGCGTCGTGTTGGCGTCCACTAGCACGCGCTCGGGAAAGGTCTTGAATTTGCCGTCCAACATATCGCGCCAGAATGCATGCGCGCCGCCGCCATCCTGGTTTCGGTAGCGCACCAGCCTGCCCTTGGTATTCGGGTGCGTAAAGAACGATCCGAAGAAGGCGGTATTCCAGGCGTCGATCTTTTCTGCGGTCGTTCCATCCGGCACCTGCACGTTGCCCCGGCAAATGTCGCCGCCGTCCCATACGTTGAAATAAGGAGACCGGAACAGCGCCGTCTGCAACGTTGGGCGACGCTTGCCCTTGACCGCCCATACCTTCCAGACGCTGCTCGATGCGGCAAACACCAATCCCGGATGCGGCACGAATTCTCCGCGTTCCGGTGCGCCCAACTCCGGCGCACGAAAGACGATATGGCGCTTCGCGGGCGGCACCCACCACAGCAGCAGATCGCCATCCATGTACAACACCGTTTCCGGCAAAAAGCCGCCGTGCGCGACACCCTTGGCCAAAGCGCGCGCCAGTTGCATGGCCGCTCGCGGCGTCATCGCCTGTCCGGCAAGAATGACCGGCTCGCCATCCACCTGTTCGACCTGATGTACCGTCGCCAATGCACTGTCCGACGCGCCGCGGTAAATCAATACCGCAGAATCGAGCCGCAAGATGCCATCGGTCTGCGTTCGAATCTGAAATTCCGCCTGATTCATCAGAAGCTCCGAGAAAACTCGGCATAACGCCGAGGAGGAAAAGCGCAGGCCGCACAGCGATCGATGCCTTTGCTGGCGGCAAAGCCTTTCGGTGAAAAAGACAACCAATCCTGTTTGGCGTGGTCATATGTCCATGATCCATCGCACCGTCTCTTTGAAACTGATGGCAAGCGCCGCACAATCGGCGGCGCTTGCTGCTTTGGCCGCCGATTTCGCCGGCGCGTGCAATGCCATCGTTCCGTTCGTTGTGGCGCATCGTTGCTGGAACCGTGTCGCGTTGCACCACCTCGTCTATTACAGGATGCGCGAGCAGTTTGTATCGCTTGGCAGTCAGATGGTGTGCCAAGCGATCCATCGTGTGGCCGATGCCTACCGGGCGTTGAAAGCCAACAAGGGAATCGATCAAGACCATCCGGTTCCCGTCATAACGTTCCACCCTACCTCCGTCAATTTCGACAAGCGCACTTACTCGATCAAAAATGACGTGCTTTCCCTGTTCACTTTGGGCGGACGCGAGATGATTCCCTTCGTCGGCGGCAAGCATCAACGGAACCTGTTGGCCAACGGCCTGCCGAAAGAAGCCAGGCTGGTGTTCCGAAAAGGCATCTGGTATTTCAACCTCGCGGTCGATCTGCCCGATGTGACGCCCGTGACCGGCGGCACGGTTGGAGTAGACGTGGGCGAGAACAACCTCGCTGCCACCAGCACCGGCAAGGTGTTCGGCGGCGGCCACCTGCGGCACACCCGCGACAAATACCTTGCCCACCGCCGGCGTCTTCAAGCCAACGGTAGCCGCGCAGCCAAACGCAAGCTGCGCACTATCTCCGGGCGTGAGCGCCGGCATGTCACACATATCAACCACGAAACCAGCAAGGCCATCGTCGCGGAAGCCATCCGTGTGGGGGCCGGCCAAATCCGCATGGAGGACCTGGCCCATCTCCGCGCCCATATCAAGGCCGGCAAACGCGTGAAAACACGACTGCATCGCTGGGCCTTCGCCCAATTGCAGGACTTTGTCGCCTACAAGGCGCAAGGCGCCGGGCTGGCCGTGGTGTATATCGATCCCGCCTATACCAGCCAGACGTGCGCGGTATGCGGGTCTATCGGAAAACGGGTCAAGCATCGCTTCTCCTGTTCGTGCGGAAACCAGCGGCACTCGGACGTTAACGCGGCCGTCAACATAGCTGGTTTTGCCAAGCCCATCGGCTCGGCAAGGGGCGTTGTAAATCGTCCTAAATTCGCGCATCGGGTTTCTCCTGGTGCAGTGGAAAGCGCCGGCCGGTAGGCCGGGGTGATTTACGGTTCACCTCCAGATTCAGTATCCCGTCGATAGCCGATCGATCAAGCGGTCGAGCAGCCGGATCGCCGCAAACCGCACGCGCATCGCACTCTGCCATCCCCGCATGGCCTGCGGCGCATCGAGAACGATTTCCAACTCCACCATGCGGTCGCAAAACTCGGACTGGTGCGCCAGTTGCAGCAAGTCGTCGTAGACGCGCACCGTCAGGTCATCCTCGCGCCACGACAGCACCGCGCCAAAGCCGATATATTCGCCATCGACATCGGGGTGGAATTCGTCCTCGATGCGCAATGCAGCCAGCGCCAGCACATCGGCCGCAATGTCTCGCGCCAACGGATCGGCTGCGTCCTGCGCCAGCCGCGCCAGGGCAGCACGCGGCAGGCGGCGCTTGCGCGGCGTGGCGTTGGCCCATGCCGGGAATGCCTCGTCCAGCTTTTTGCGCGTCACCATGTCCTCGCGCATCGCTTCCCGCTCTTCTTCGTTGTCGCCGCATTCCATGTCGAGCGCGACTTCTTCATTCTCTTCACCGCACCAGTAGACGTAGGACGCGACATCGCAGGCAAGATCGGGCGTGAACAGCGGATAGACGAAACGGTTCTTCTCGCGCAACACATCGAGCACCATCGCGCCGAATCCGGCCTGCTGCCGCTCCAACGTTTCCAAGGCATCGCCGACCACCCATTGCTGCTCGCGGCACTCGCCCCAGCAGATATCGACCTTGTAATAGCGCACCGGCTCCTTGCGCGAGACGGACGGATAACCGCCCGCATCGGTCACTGCTGTCAGGCTAAAATACGGCCGCAAGCAATGCAATGCGCCGAGTTCGCGCTTGACCCAGGTATCGAGCGCCCGTTCGCATACCTGCAACGCGTCGTCCCAGGCTACCGGAATGTCGCCCTCGCGCACCGCTCCCGCCTGGATCAGGAAACGCGCCACGGCTGCGTTCGCCGCCGCAAGCCGGCACGGCACCACTGAGAGCGGAATGGCCCCTGCCAGGCGCGGCAATGGCAGCGCATGATTCACGGCAGAGGCGGCAGTGCCTGCGACGGCGGCAAAATCCGTGCCGATGGCTGTTGACGATCGGTCGCCCCGCTCACCTGTTGACAGAAGATTTTCCATAGCGTCGAACATCGCATCACGTTCCGTTTGTTCAAAGCGCGCACCAGTGCCATGTCGGAAGCCGGTGTTTCGCCGTTCGCGAGCGTCTCGACATACGCTGAAAACGCCGCGAGCCGGGGCTTAGCCTTTGGTGCCGACCGCCCGCTTGAAGGTGATTTCCTGGACGCCATTTCGAATTTCTCCTATCTCGATTTCCGCGCTCACCAATTCCGGGTACTGCGCACTGTACAAGTCGCGGATTTCTCGCGCATCCAGCCCCGGCACGTCGGGTAGTTGGATGCCGTTGTAACGGTATGACCGTTGTACTTCGCTCACTTCGATCGCCATTGATCGCTCCTTTTCAAAAATCGCCGGTATCCGGTCCGGCATCGATAGAAACCATTCTCCCCGTGGCGAAAGCCGGTTCAAGCAGCGCAGCGGACGGTCTGGACTCGGCTTCGTCCGCCACAAAGGCTGGCATAATTGCGTGTCGTGTCCTACTGCGGGCAACGATTTGTATATAAATGCGGCGCGCTCACGCGCCTTCTCACATCGAACGCTCAGGAGCAAAGACTGCATGGGGAATGGAATCAAGATGCGCACCGCCGTGAATGTGCACGGCACGCCTTACGATATCGATGCATTGCAAGCCGCACACGATGCCAACAGCACCATTCCCGATCTGTATTGCGCCGACCCCGTCGGTCGAAAAGCCGTTCGTTTCGTTCCGCGTCATCAACAGAACCGCAAAGGCCGGATCGAGCCGGTGGACGTTCCCGCGTACATCGGTCTGACCAGCGGTTCAGAACATGTCAACGACTGCCGGTATAACACCGCCAAACGCATTGCGGTCATCGTTGATAAATCGGATCGTGATTTCGTCAGCGAACTGGAGGCTGGCAAGCGTGAATTGCGCCTGCCGGTTCTGCATAATGGATTGAGCGGCAAACCGCTGTCCGGCAACCCGCCAATTTCGACCGGCGCAACGCCCGGCATCGGGCCGGGCAAAGAAACGAGACAATACGTATCCAGCGGACAGAAGCTGGATTCCTATTTGCGAACCACAGCCGATTTGCTGGAGCTTCGCTCGCTTTGTGACTCGGACGCCGTGCTCGCCTTCGTCCAGCGCCTGAGAAACTGTCAGGCGGCCGTGACCGCCACACTCGAACGGTACACACCCGACATGGCGCGCGAGCGGCGCGCCGCACGGATCCTGACCAACGACGACATCGCGTTCCTGGTGCAACGGACACGCGCGCGCAGCACCTGTCCGGGCCGGGATGTGGCGCTGCTGTACGTCTTGTTGAGCACGGGCGCGCGGCCGCTGGAAATCGCCCGCCTGGAGGTGCGCGATTATCTGAACGAAGACGGCAGCGTGCGGGAGCAATCGGAAATGCGCGCGGAAGTCGCCGTCGGGGGCAAGGCCAGGCCGCTGTTTTTCGCCAGCACCAAGGCGCAAGAGGCGATCGATCGCTATCTCGACGAGCGGGTGTGCGGCAACGCAGTCATGGAAAAAGTCATCGGTTTTCGGGGGCTCGATCCGTGCGACCGGCTGTTCCTGACGGAGGCGGGCGAGCCGTTCGAGATCGTGCGTCACGGCGCGACCGGACAGACGCGCTTTCTGTGCCGTGGCATTCTGCATGCGTACCGCAAGATATTCCGGCGCACGGGGCTGGAGGGCGTGTCGGCGCTCAACGTGCGGCGCACGGTGGCCGCACGGCTGTTCGAACGCGGCGCCGAAGAGGACCAGATCGGCGAGGTGCTGGGAATTGGCGAGATGAAGTCGGTGCGGGAATTGCTACCCAAGGTCCGCCAGCCGCTGCCGGCGGTGGTGCGTGAACTGGTGTGAGGATGGTCTTGGCGTGTGACGGCGCGAAAGGCGAAAGATGGAAGAACAGCGCTTTTTCATCAAGGGATGCACTTACTCGGCGACCGATGCGCGCCTGCAGGACGCGCTCGCGCGGATCTACGAGACGCCGGAACGGCCGCGCTGCCTGTGCATTCGCGGCGGCGTCGAGATGTATGTCGCGAAACATCGGCTGTATGTGGTCAAGCGTATGCCGGGGACAGGCAGCCGACACCATCCGGCCTGCGCGTCCTTTGATCCCGAGTTCGGGCAATCCGGGCTGGGCGAACTGATGGGCGATGCCGTGATCGAGCGTTCGCCGGAATCGGTCGAGCTGCGGGTGGATTTCCCGCTGGCCAGAGTGCCGGGGAGGGCCATTCCGCGCGGAGAACCCGTGCCGCCAGCGGAAATCAATGCACCGCGGCATCGAATGAGCCTGCGGGCCGTGATGCACTACCTGTTTGAGCGCGCCGGGTTCCATCGCTGGAGCCCGGCGATGGAAGGCAAGCGTTCGCAGGCGATGATCCACAAATACCTGATGGAAGCGGCGGCGGAAATCGAGATGAAGGGCGCGCGGCTGTACGTGCCGGAGCAGTTCAGCGAGGAGCGCAAGGCCGAGATCGCCGAGCGGTGCCGCGCCAAGCTGTCGATCCTGCTGTCGCCGGCGGACGAGGGGCAATTCAAGATGGCGCTGGTGCTGGGCGAACTCAAGGGGACCGAAGCGGCACCCTTCGGCAGGAAGGGGTGGATCAAGCATATGCCCGATGCGCCGCTGTTCATCGACAACAAGGCGTAGGAGCGCATCGAGAGAGCGTTCGGCGCCCTGCTGGAAGTGCGCCACGCGGATACGAAATCCAGGCTGCGGGTCGTGATCTGCGCACTGGTGTATGCGAAGCGGGAGCGCACGTACCAGATCGATACCGCCAGCCTCATGCTGGCAACCGAGCACTGGATTCCGATTGAGGGCGTGCACGAAGTGGGCTTGCTGGAAGCACTGACCGGGCAGAAGCGCCGGTTCTTGAAACCGCTGCGCTATGATGCGCGTAGCGCGGCGCCATTTGCCAATGCGTTGTTGCTCGACACGGGCGACACGCCCAGCCCGCTGCATGTCGTCAGCAGCTTCATGGATGCCAAGGAGCGGGCGGCAAAGGAACGGGTGGTTAAAGGCAACAACGCCGGCGTTTGGGTAACTACACCGTATCTCAATGTTCACGTAAATGCGGGATCACCTAAACAGGCTTCACGGCCTGCATGGTGACGGAGGTGTCGTATTACTCAAGGTCGGCCTGTAATGGGTTCGGCAGCCAGCAAGCATCAACGCTGGACCGGCAAGGATATAAGTGACCAGCAATGGTCGCGAAAGTCGACTGCTTGGGAGGAAGGACACCAGTTGCTAATCGACTAATCTCGAAAAAGGAGGACAAGTCAATGCTGTCTGACGATTTGAGTAAGAGATTGGAAGGCATTGAAGATGCATCAAGGAAAGGCTACCCAGTGAAAGCTGGATCACGTGGCCTACCCTATCATTTCGCCCACAGCGGCAGTGCTCACCTTGAGCGGCCTGCAAGGCATGCTGGCGACAGCATTCCCGAAGACCACTGAAGCCGGTCGGCGCGCCCAAGTTCATCTGGTGGTGTATGCGGATGATTTCATTGT
>SXGU01328937.1_pt1 | contig 30972 bp, 17 predicted proteins | sample 3174531 | NCBI WGS metagenome assembly SXGU01 (sample SAMN11356863, study PRJNA531348) | freshwater metagenome | isolation source: freshwater sample F1-140 | place: China: Fuxian Lake, Yuxi | collected 2017-12-25 | reverse complement strand
GGGCCAACCATCAGGGCACCGCGGGGAATCTTGCCACCCAGGGCTTCGAATTTGCGCGGATCCCTCAAGAAATCGACCATTTCCTGTACATCTTCCTTGGCTTCCTCGGCCCCGGCGACATCAGCAAAGCAGACCTTGACCTGATCTTCCTCGATCAGACGGGCCTTGCTTTTACCAAACGACATGGCACCACCGCCCATGCCACCACCCTGCATACGACGGGCGAAGAAAATCCACACCCCGATCAACAGCAACATCGGGAACCAGGAGATCAGTATCTGCATGAAGAAGGAAGGCCGTTCCGGCGGCAGTACCTTGATATCCACATGATTTTTCAGCAGGTCATCGACCAGGTGCGGATCGCCCGGATCGTAGGTGGTGAAACGGTCACCGTCACCAAACAGACCGGTAATGGTATTGCCATCAATACTGACCTGTTTGACATTACCCTGATTCAGGGCAGCAATGAAATTGGAATAGGAAATGGACGGATTGACCTGGGTGCGTCCACTGAAATGATTGAAGGCGAAGGTCAATGCCAGAAACAGCGCGACCCATGGCAATAGACTTTTGAGTGTATTTTTCATCTATCTTCTCCGCAAAAAGTACCGATAGGGGGGTACCGGATAATGATGGCGACGACCGCAGTGCGGTCACTGTATTTTTGCCGGTCTGTCCCGACTGTCCTGGTTTGGTTTTATCCGGGAATGGATGAGCGGTTGCCGGACCCTCGCCCACTTGGGAAGTAACATACCACACAACCCGGATGTGTTGTCAACATTTTGTTATGGACAACAGGTGGCATATCCCTTATAAATAGGTGGACATCTGCTTGAAATGAGTAAAAACCATGACCGTCGTTGAAGAGGAAGAACCTACTTTTGGCATCAACACCGCATCCCGCATGACGGGTATCCCGGTGGACACCCTCAGAGTGTGGGAAAGACGTTACGATGCCGTCATGCCCAGGCGAACTGCCGACAACAAACGGCGATACACCGCTACAGACATCGCCAGGCTGCGTCTGTTCAAAAATCTCGTCGAACTGGGTCATTCAATCGGTACCGTCGCCCGATTACCCCTGGATGCCCTGAATGAACGTCTGCAGGTCCATGCCGACATGCAAAATCCATCGTCAAGCGGCGGGGGGGAAGCCGAACACAGGACCCGGGTGCTGGTTTACGGCGATGAGCTACCCTACCTGGTCGACACCTGGACAGCAGTCATGTCCAGACTGGACATCCTCGGGACACACACGATATATGCCGATTTCGAGAGGGAAGCATCGATACAGCGACCTGATGTGCTGGTCGTTCAGTTTCCGTCGCTGTTGGGAGAAATCGAGTCAAAATGCCGGGCGTTGATGCAAAAATCGGGAGCCGGCCTGACCGTCGTGGTTTATACCTATGCACCGGGGCGGGTACTGGAACGACTCAACCAGCAGGGCATGATCGCCCTGCGAAGTCCGGTGACGGCAGACTGCCTGGAGCAAGTCTGTCGTCTACCCGTCAGCCTGGACAGGTCGATCATCGCCCAGGTTACGACGATACCGGACGAAGTACCGGTACCGCCCCGTCGCTTCAACCCCGAAAATCTGGCCACGGTGGTCTCGTTTGCTGACCGGGTGCGTTGTGAGTGCCCTCAACACCTGGTGGATTTGATCCAGCGACTGGGATCATTCGAAACCTACAGTGCCGATTGCGAAAATCGCAATCTGGAAGATGCCCTGCTACACGCCCATCTCAACCAAATGGCGGGACGGGCGAGAAGCCTGGTCGAGGAGGCACTGGAACGCTGGTTACAGTGTGAAAATATCGACTTATCCCCGGAATCAGGCATGGATACCGTATCCCAACCGTTAGCGGGATTCAAAACGGTGGATGCGCCGGAATGAGTACCGCACTGCCAGACCGGTGACCAGACTCAAGGTGGCGGCAGGCAGGGAGTAGTAACCCCGCCTCACCCGTTGCCATACCCCGTCCCGGGTCGACTGCCCCAATGACCGGGTCTGGTTCGTCATGAACCACTCGATGGCTTGACCGGCCAGTGCCGTGTGACCGCTGGCCGGATTGTCGATGGACAAGTGCAGCCGGAACAGGGTGCTGTCCATGCCGTAATGCGCCAGTATGTCGATCGCCCGCAGATAAACAGCCCCCAGGCCACTCAGTTCTATGGCCAGGTTCAGCCCCAGCAGTTCGGGCAGATACCGTTCGGCCAGCCAGCCCATGCTCAACAGATAGACCGGCAAATCGAAGGCCGCCGTCATGAAACGGCGATCCTCGGCAAAGGCCTGACTGTCGAAAGGAGGCAAAGCCAACCCCAGACCATCCAGCAACCGGCGGTATACGTTGGGGTGATTCCATTCGACCTGTCCATTACCGATCTCATCGCCGTAGATCATTGCCAGGTGGTGATGGCAGCGATCCAGTTGGCCGTCCTGGCCGGCCACACCGATCAGCCAGGCCCCATCGACCAGAATGGCCGGAGCCAGTTGCAAAAGGGCGTAACGGCAAAAGTCCGGATCAACCCCGGGTTTACCCGTCAGGGGGCGATAACGCTCCAGTTCCAGCCGATGGATGTGGTCTATGAAGTGGCTTAATTGCCCGGCCATGTACCGTCGGGGAAAAGCCTGACCCTGCGGCAGCCGGGCCAACCATTGACTGCGACGCAAGGTGTTCTGCACGACCCGTTCGGCCGCAGGTGGAACGGCCAGCGGGGTTTCGACCTGCAATAACGCCCGGTAGAGTTGGCGGGATCCGCCTGACGGGAGGGCAGTATCCACGGCAGTGGCCGGGTCATTACCCGTTGACGGCCCTGCCGTCATGGGCATGACGGAAAGTGGTGGCCGGGTTGCCGTGCTTGCAGCCGTGTCTTTCATCCAGTCTATCCAGACTTGTTGTTCACTGCCGGAAAAAACCCCGAACATGGGACCACCGAACTGCATGGCCCGGAGCAGGCGACTCCCGGCAGGGCAGGCGATGTCGGCGTAAGGCGAGTCTTTCAGGGCATCCAGCCATTCCAGCGGATCGCTGGCCTCACGCATCCAGTCATCCAGGCTTTTGCCGTTCAACCAGACCCTTGCGTGATAGCCGATGGCATGCGGTTGTTTCGCCAGAATCAGCTTGCGCACAGCCTGCCCGGGTACAGCAGCGAGCCGGAGCCCGTCAGTCACCCCCTCGACCAACCGGTTGAAACCGGCCTGGTAAAGCCCTTGCCCCTGCTTCAGGCGGAGTGGCCAGTCTTCCGCTGCGTCCGTCTGGCCAGCCATCACCGCCTCCCGGGCCAGAGTCAGGCCGCTCTCCTGCCCCTCGACCTGTTGCTGTATCCAGGCGGCAAAGCAGGAGGGCATGACCGTGTACCACCAGTTTTTGTCCAGCCCCTGCTGTGCCAGGGTGAAACCCAGTAGCTCGGGAAAAAACCGGCCGGGACGATGCAGCAATGCCAGTTGCACGGCCGGTAGCCACCAGATGAAATCATCCCGGGGTATCCGGGGAGTCATCAGCCATTCGTCCAGTGTGTCGGGTAATCCCAGTGTCAACAGCCCGGCCCGTAACCGGCCAGTCGGCGTGATTCCGGGGGATTCGGATGACAGCAAGCGACGGTAGAGTGCAAACAGGTGACTCTCGCTGCGGCGATGTGCCGTTGCCGGTCGTGCCACCCGGGCCAGCCAGACGCCATCCAGCAGTAGTGTGGGAGCCAGATACTCGATGAATCGCGCTGATGCCTCCGGGCACAGCGATAAGGGGGCGGGTGTCCAGACCTCCTGTTCCGGTTTGGCACTATCCAGAGCCTCGTTGAAGCAAGTCGAGAGAAACCGGTCCAGTGTTTCTGTCGTGACCTGCCCCTGCCGGATGGACTGACAGCGTTCATGGCAAGTCAGGGTCATGCTGACCCCGATCCGGGTTTGGTGAACAGGAAATCCCCCAGTACCAGCGCGTCGAGTCCCGAACTCATGAAGACGGCCACCGCATCTTCTACACCATGAACGATGGGTTTGCCCATGACGTTGAAACTGGTGTTCAGCAATACCGGGACGCCACTGTGCTGATGAAAGGCACTGAGCAGGCGATGGAACAGGGGATTCCACGCCGCCTTGACCGTTTGCAAGCGTCCGGTTCCATCGACGTGGACGACAGCCGGTACTTGCTCCAGTACCTCGGGCCGGAATCGCAGGGTACGCTCCATGTAGGGCGAGGCTTGATAATCCAGGAAATAATCCGGTCCCCATTCATCGAGGATGGCCGGGGCGTAGGGGCGAAACCGTTCACGGAATTTGACATCCCGGTTGATGCGCTCGCCGATGTCGGCAGTACGGGGATCGGCCAGTATGGAACGGTTACCCAGGGCTCGGGGGCCGAGTTCGGCCCGCCCTTGCACCCAGCCCATGATGTCACCTTGGGCCAGTCGACGGGCGGCGACTTCTGCCATCCGGCCTTCAGGATGAAAAGACACCGGCAAACCACTGTAGCGGGCCACCCGTTCTATCGACTGCCGGGGAATCGCATGACCCAGGTAAGGACTGAGATGATCGAAGGACAGGCTTTGTCCGGGATGATCCTGCTGCCAGGCCAGAAACGCTGCGCCCAGTGCCGTGCCATCATCTGCCGGAGCCGGGGGAATGAACAGGGATTCGAACGGGGTTTCGCCGAGTATCTGGCCGTTGGCGGATGAATTGAGGGCGCAACCGCCCGCCAGCACCAGGTTTTGTTCCGGATGACACTGATGTAACCGGGTCAACAGGTGGTTCAGGACTTCAACAAAAAAATGTTGTCCACTGGCTGCCAGACTGGCGGCGGCTTCCGGTGGTGTTCCCGGACTACGCCGGTAGCGTTCCAGCTCCCGCAGCAGGCTGGTATGGGTGTTGGGGGCGGGTCTGGCCAGGTCCAGCCCGTTGACCGAGAGCAACGCCCTGAGATTCATGAGTATCTTTTCGTCCGGCTTGCCGTAGGCAGCCAGTCCCATGACTTTCCACTCCTCTCCGCTCATCCAGTCAAAACCGCATAGTTCAGTGAGCTTCATGTAGTAGAATCCCAGACTCTGCGCCCCCTGTGACCGGAACAGGGGAGTGATGCGTCCGTCCTGATAGGCGTAATAGGCCAGGGCTCCCGCTTCACCGTAGGAATCGATGACGGCACAGACCGCCCGTGAATGAGGACTCCCGTGACAGGCCAGGGCGGCATGGGTCAGGTGGTGGTCAAAATCACGGAACGTCACGGTGGCGGCGGGGAAATCGGTTCTGAGGATGCGGGCCAGGTTCAGGTTGCGCCGCCGGATGGCCTGACGTTGCGAGGCCATCATGTGATGCAACTGGAAAGTAGGAACCGGCGCGACCAGCGGGCGAAATTCCCGCGCCATCAGTCCCCGGGGCGACAACCAGCCCAGACCGGCCGCCAGCCGTTCGTAAAGGGGACGGGTATCCCGCCAGTTGCCGGCCACTACGAAGTCCGTGGCATCCGGACAATAGCGTTGCAACAGTGCGGGCAGCAGGTAAAGATTGTCCGGTTCGGCATTCAACGCCCGCTTGTATTGCAGAAACCGCTCGGTGGCCTCGGCAAACAGGATATTGCCCGCTTCATCCAGTATGGCCAGGGCAGGATCGTGGTAGGTGGCACAGAAGCCAAGGTAATAGGTTTGTTTGTTTTTTTGCTGCATCGTCGTATTTTCGGATTTCCATGCACATTTCAACCCCGACCAGAATCACTGATTACTGGTGGCTGGGCTACGGCCTGAGCCTGATTTTCCCGCTGACCCTGCTGTTTTTTCTGGCAACGGGCCCCCACGATTTTCCCGGTGTCCTGTTTTATGGTGGCCCCATGATCCTGGTCATCCTGCTGGATCGTTACGGTCCCGCCGAACACCGTACCGTACCGGGCCATGCCCCGGTCTGGTTTTTCGATGGCATTCTCTACGGGTTGTCATTGTTGCAGATATTCAACGTGCTGGCACTGGGCTGGCTGGTATCGCAATTGAGTTGGTCGACACCCGCTGCCATTGCACTCAGCCTGCTGCATTTGCTGATGATTCGCCTGATGGCGGGGCCCAACGCCTGTTGTGCAGCCATTTGCCCGGCCCATGAACTGATACACCGGCGCAATGTCTGGCAAAGACGCCTGGGACGTTTGCTGTTGAGTACGGTCTGTTATGATCATTTTCATGTATCCCACAAGCGGGCGCATCATGTCCACCTGGGAGGGGATGGCGATCCTTCCACGGCCAGACCGGGAGAATGCTTCGACAATTTTTTCAGGCGGAGTATCCGCAATCAGTGGAGACTGGCCTGGCAAACCCGGCCACTCCGGGTATGGCAGGGTCTGGCAATGGCGGCAGGCTGGGTCGGCCTGCAAGGCTTGTGCTTCGGTCCACTGGCCGCCCTGGTGTTTCTCAATCAGGCCTATCATGGTATTCGCGTACTTGAGGCCGTGAATTATTTTCAGCATTATGGACTGCTGCGGGGCGAGCAGGGCTTACCGGCCAGTGCCTGGCGCAATGATTCGGCCATCAGCCTGTTCCTGTTCATCGGGCTAACCCGGCATGCCGATCACCACCAGCGACCGGGGGTGCCCTATTCCGGGTTGCAGGCACTCAAAAACGGTCCCTGCATGCCGCGTGGTTACCTCTGGACGGCCATGCGGGTACTCCGGCAGGATACGCTGTTCCGCAATGAAGCCGAACAGGTGTTGCTTCAGGAAACCTCCGGATAACCCACCGGTCTCCCATTCATCGAATCAATAACACGAAGGGCATTCCTTATGACCAGTCCACCCCTGTTTCCCCGTGGTTTCCTGTGGGGCGCGGCGACCTCCGCCTACCAGATCGAAGGCTCCCCCCTGGCAGACGGGGCCGGCCCCAGTAACTGGCATCGTTTCACCCATACGGCAGGCCGCATTGCCGGCGGCGATACCGGTGATCTGGCCTGCGATCATTACCGACGCTGGCGAGACGATATCCTGCTGATGAAGCAACTGGGACTCAAGGCCTATCGCTTCAGTCTGGCCTGGAACCGGATCATGCCCGACGGTATTGGCGCAGTGAACAACAAGGGACTGGATTTTTATCTGAAACTGGTCGACACCCTCAATGAAGAAGGCATAGAGCCGTTCGTGACCCTGCATCACTGGGATTTACCGGCCTGCCTGGATGAGCGGGGAGGATGGACCCACCGCGACTCGGCCCAATGGTTTGCCGACTACGCCGAACGGGTGTTCAGGGCCTTCAAGGGCCGGGTCAACTTCTGGAGTACATTCAATGAGCCCTGGGTCATCGTGGATGCCGGTTATCTGCATACGGCACATCCACCGGCCCTGGGTTCGGTGGAAAAAGCCGCACTGGCCACCCACAACCTGTTACGCGCACACGGTATGGCAGTCCAGTCCTTTAGGGCTGCAGGCTCGGGTCAGATTGGTCTGGTGGTCAACCTGGAACCCAAATACGCCGCCACCCACGAACCGGACGATGTGGCCGCCATGGGTCGCATGCACGCCTGGATGAACTGCCAGTTCCTTGATCCGGTACTGCTGGGCAGTTACCCGGTTAAACTGAATGAAATCTACGGTGCCGACTGGCAACGGTTTCCGGCGGCTGACATGAGCCTCATCCAGCAACCCATCGATTTTCTGGGCATCAATTACTACAGTCGGGGCATCGTGCGGAATGATCCGACCGCCACGCCGTTCCTGGCCTCGCCAGTCAAGCCGGACAAGGTCGAATACACTGAAATGGGATGGGAAGTTTTTCCGGAGGGGCTTAAAATTTGCCTGCTCTGGGTACAGAAACGCTACGGTGACATCCCGCTTTATGTCACCGAAAACGGGGCGGCTTTTGCCGATCCGCCGGTCGATGACGGCAGCATTCATGATCCCCGTCGCATGGTGTATTACCGCTTACACCTGCAATCGGCCCTGGATGCCTTGCGCAAGGGGGTTCCACTGCGGGGTTACTTCGCCTGGTCGCTGCTCGACAATTTCGAGTGGACGGCAGGCTACAGCAAGCGGTTTGGTTTGATCGGGGTGGATTACATCACCCAAACCCGAACCCTGAAGGACAGTGCCCTGTTCTATCGCCGCGTCATAGAGAGCGATGGCCAGGCCATCTGGGAATGAACCGGCTCACATCCGGCAGCATCTGCACACCGTTCATCCATTACATTGAAGCACATGCGTAAGTTCAGTCTTGTTCTCGTTTTGCTGGCCTTCCTGCTTGGTGGCTGTACTGCCACACCGGAAGGCTATGCCGCCGTTCATCAGGTGGTATCGGATCCCCTCATTCTCTATCTCGGCAACGCCTGGTATCTGGCCAAGGAGCGGGACGGCGCGTTCATGCTCATCAGCGTCGATTCAAACAATGAAGTGGCAGAGATGATCAAACTGTTCTGACGGTCGGGCCAATAACCGATCACGCCATGGGAGGTCGGTTAACTTAGTTTACTCCCGTTGCAGCTTAAAACTGGACAGGCAGACAACGACTTGAACCCTGCTCTCACAAACCCGGCCAACGAGACTCATTCAGACCAAACGCTGAAGCTTGAGTAAAATGCTATCCGCAGATAGCGCAGATACACGCAGATAAAACAGAAAACCATCGGCGAAAATCTGCGGACAGGATGTTTTCATCACTCCATCGTCAGCGCAGAAACTGAGCCATCGCTCCCTGCCCATGGTCCGTGCGGGTAGCCGTGTTTGCTATTGGGCAACGATGGGAGTAAGCGACTGGCTCGCAAAACAATCTGTTTTTCAAACATCAGAACAGATGCATGCATACCATCATCGGACTTTTTATCAACAGGTATTGTTTCAACTCAGCCATTCTCATTATGACTGTTTGAGCCAGTCTGATAAGGTTTGAACCAAACGATGAGTCCGGGAGGAACGACCCCGTAAGGCGCGACTTCCGGATGTCTTTTCTTTGGGATACTTTTCTGCAGGACTTGCCAAAGAAAAGTATCCCGCCTTCGGGGGCGGGAACCCGATTCAAACCCCCGTCGCGACAGCGACACAAAACCAATCGACTTACCCCCATCCCGTCTGCCCTCCCAAGCCTCCCCGCGTCCCTATCAGCCAGCGATCCCCTTCATAGGTTTTTTGGTGGCGACGGGGGCGTGTGGTAGGTAGTTACGTATCCCTTCGGTTGTATTGTTTCATTGTGACCGTATTTCTTGTTTCAAATGAAACGCCATTATGATACGCACGGTCCTTTAATCCGGTTTTTATGCGGAGTTGACGAGGGTTGTGCAGGCTGGCATGTATTCTGATAATGCTGACGGGTGAGCGGCGACACGCCAGTCTGGTCTGATTCTGACCGCTGTCTGTCTGCTCAAAAGCAACAATAAAATCACCTGAACCTGAAAAGAGGAAAACCTGATGGCTCGTATTATCGTACTGGGTGCTGGTATCGGCGGCGTCCCCATGGCTCTCGAAATGAAGCAGGAAGCCCGCAAGGAAGACGAGGTTGTCGTCATTTCCGACAGCAAAACCTTTCACTTCGTCCCCTCCAACCCCTGGGTCGCCGTGAACTGGCGTACCCCTGACCAGATCAAGGTCGATCTGGCTCCCATGCTGGCCAAACGCAAGATCGGCTTCATCAATCAGAAGGCGGTCAAGGTACACCCGGACCGGAATCAGGTTGAACTGGCGGATGGTAGCTTCACCGATTATGACTACCTCATTATCGCCACCGGGCCACGCCTGGCCTTCGATGAAGTCCCCGGCTTTGGGCCGGAAGGCTATACCCAGTCGGTCTGTCATGTCGATCATGCCAGTGAATCGGCCAAGTTCTGGGAAGGCTTTGTCAAGGAACCCGGCCCGATTATCGTCGGCTCCATGGCCGGTGCGTCCTGCTTTGGCCCGGCTTACGAATATGCCTTCATCGCCGAAGCCGACCTCAGAAAACGCCATATCCGCGACAAGGTTCCCATGACCTTTGTGACCTCTGAACCCTACATCGGCCATCTGGGCCTGGGCGGCGTGGGGGACTCCAAAGGTATGCTGGAAAGCGAATTGCGTCACCGTCACATCAAATGGATCACCAACGCCAAAGTTGACCGGATCGAAGACGGCAGAATGTATGTGACCGAGGTAGACGAAAAAGGCCAGGAAAAACAAAAGCATGAACTGCCCTTCAAACACACCATGATGATCCCGGCCTTTACCGGGGTCGATGCGGTACGTGGTATCGAGGGGCTGGTCAATCCCCGTGGGTTCATCCTGGTGGATGAACATCAGCGTAATCCCCATTTCAAAAACATTTACTCGGTCGGCGTGTGCATTGCCATCCCGCCGCTGGAGCAAACCCCGGTTCCCACCGGCGTACCCAAAACCGGTTACATGATTGAATCCATGGTCACCGCGACGGCCCACAATATCCGTGAAGAACTGGACGGCAAGGAACCCAGCCACAAGGGTACCTGGAATGCCTTGTGTCTGGCTGATCTGGGTGATACCGGGGTTGCCTTCCTGGCCCAACCGCAAAACCCGCCCCGTAACGTCACCTGGGCCGATAAGGGCAAATGGGTGCACTGGGCCAAAATCGTGTTTGAGTGGTACTTCATCCGCAAGATCAGAAAAGGTATCAGCGAACCCTTCTACGAACGCTTCCTGCTGAAAATGCTGGGTGTGGTTCGACTCAAGTCACATTAAGGCACTGGGGGATTTATCGCTGACAGGTTCCATCAGCCCATCCCTCTCCACCCATCCTCCTCTCCCAATCACGCTCTCCAATGAAACGACAACATCTACTGTGTAGCCTGATCCTGATCGGGGTGGTCGCCAGTCCTGCTGTCCGGGGCGATGCGGTGAGCTTGCGTTCGTTGATCGAGCAGGCACTGGCCAACAATCCCGACCTCAGTGCTCAGCAAGCCCGATTGACCGAAGCCGAAGCCCGGCTTCAGGAAGCCACGGCTGCTTTTATGCCGCGGCTTTCGGCCCGGGTGGGTTATGAATACACCAATGATCCCTCGAGGGCTTTTGCCCACATCGTGGCACAACGCCGCTTCGATTTTGGTATGGACATCAATCACCCGGGCTGGGTGGAAAACTTTCGTCCCGAACTGATCGCAACCTGGTCGCTGTATCGTGGCGGTCAGGACGTCGAGCGGCGACGGGCGGCTGAACTGGGCGTCGAAGTGGCCGCCCTGGAACAGCAGGCCTTGCGTAACCGTTTGACGGCAGCGGTCACCGTGGCCTACTACACCTGGCAGATGGCTCCGGAGCAGATTGCAGTGGCCCGGCAATCGCTGCACGGCATCGAAGCCGAGCAAACCCATACCCGTCACCGGGTCGAACAGGGCATGGCCCTGAAGGCCGATCTGTTATCACTCGAGGTGCGCGAAGCGGTTTCCCGCGAGGCCGAACTCAGGGCTGCGAATGCCCTCAGCCTGGCCCACTCCAGCCTGCAATGGCTGATGGGTAACGCTATCCCGGATGACCCGGCACCGAAGGCAGGGCAACGGCAACCGCCCCTGCCGCCGGAACCGCTACCCATCCTGCTGGAACGAGCGGTAACCCAACGTCCCGAAGGGTTGGCCGCTCAGCGTCAACAAGCCATCCGCCAGGCCGAACTCAAGGCCGAGCGGGCTCATCGCCTGCCCCGCATCGATGCTTATGCCGGTTACGGTCTCAACAGTCAGGGACCGGACATGAATTTCAACCAGGACAACATGACCCTGGGTCTGAACGCTCAGGTTGACCTGTTTACCGGCGGGGCAACCCAGGCCCGCATCGCAGCGGCCGAACAACGGGAGGTAGCGGCTGAGGCATGGGTCCGGCGTACCCGGCTGACCATCGAGGATGAAGTCCGGCGGGCAGCGGCCACCCTTCAGGAAACCCTGCAACGCATCGAAACCGCAGAACGGGGACGAGTGGCGGCCGAAGCAGCCCTGCGTCTGGTACACCTTCAGTATCAGGGGGGAACCGCTCCCGTGACCCGCTATCTCGATGCCGAAACCGACCGGGCCGAAGCCAGCCTCCGGGCCATCATGGCCTACTATGAAGCGTACATGGCCGAAGCCCAACTGCAACAAGCCGTGGGCAGCATCGCCACCCCCGACATTCAAAAACACCGCCATGACTGATTCCCTGAAATCCTCTTCATCACACCCATCGCTGTACGCCCTGGTTTCCATGGGTGGACTGATCCTGTTACTGTTATTCATGCAGGGAAGCTTTGCCGACAAGGTAGAACCGGGTACGACCCTCCATGCTGAAAGTCCATTGGCGACCGATCAGAGGATTGCCGTGGTGCGACGGGTAGAGCAGGCCAGCCTGTTGAGTTGGCCGGGTACGGTGACAGCCCCCTCCGAAACCCGCCTGTCTCCCCGTCTCTCCGGTCGTATTCAGGACATAACGGTACGGACAGGTGACAAGGTACGGCGCGGGCAAACCCTGGTACGGCTCGATGTCAGCGAATTACAGGCCCAACTCGCCGGGGCCGGGGCGGCACTGACGGCTGCCGAGGCTCAGGCCCGACAGGCACAGGCAGATGATCAGCGCATCAAAAACCTTTACGCCGGTGAAGCCGCGACCCGACAGGAACTTGATGCCAGCACCGCCCGGGCCGCCAGCACCGGGGCCAAAGTGCAGGAAGCCCGTGAAGCCATTCGGGCGGCGGAATCCCGCCTGGCCGAAACCCGTATCACAGCCCCCTACGACGGCGTAGTGATACGCCGCGATCAGGAACCGGGTGATATGGCCTTGCCCGGGCAACCCGTGTTAAGCCTGCAACAGGCCGGGGGGGTGGAACTGGAAGCCAGCGTTCCCGTGCAGTGCGCCGGATTTTTACACACCGGTGATAGCGTTACCGTCAAACCAGCCCACACCGAAGTGGTGCTCATGGCCACCGTCAGTGAAATTCAACCGGCTGCCGATCCCCTCACCCATACGGTCAGGATCAAGGCCCGCTTACCGGAGGACAGCCAACTGAGACCCGGTACCCCGGCCAGCCTGCAACAGCACTGTGGTACCGAGGTCCACCTGAGTATCCCGGAAGCCGCCATTACCCGCAGCGGTCAGCTCACCACTGTGCAATGGGTTGCCGCTGATGGCAAACCCCGTCTGCGTCATGTCCGTACCGGTCAGCGTACCGGCAGTGAGATTGATATCCTGGCCGGTTTGGAACCGGGTGACCGGGTCGTGGTAAAGACGGGAGTGCGTCCATGAGCCTGAACCGTACCGAACGCAGGCTTACCGCCCGTATCGTCGAGGTTTTCATTACCTCCCGCTTGTCCTTGTTATTGTTGATCGTCTCGCTGCTGGCCGGTTTTGCCGCGCTGACCCTGACTCCCCGCGAAGAAGAGCCGCAGATCGTGGTACCCCTGGCTGACATTTTTGTCGATGTACCGGGAGCGGCTGCCGAGGAAGTGGAAAAACTGGCGGCTACCCCGCTGGAAATGCTGCTGCGGGAAGTGGATGGGGTGGAATATGTCTATTCGGCTTCCAGGCCCGGTTCCAGCCTGGTAACGGTACGCTTCAAGGTTGGCGAAGATCGGGAAGACAGCCTGGTCAAAATCTGGAACAAGCTGTTGTCCAATCGTGATCGCATTCCCGCTGTAGTGGCCGGCTGGACGGTGAAACCGGTGGAAATCGACGATGTACCCATCGTGACCCTCAGCCTCTCCTCGGCTTCGCCCGGGTATGAAGGCCATGCCTTGCGCCGTCTGGCCGATGAGCTGAAGGATAAACTGGCCGGGGTGGAAGATACCGGACGGATCAGCGTGACCGGCGGTTTGACCCGTGCCGTTCAGGTCTACCCGGATTCGGCTCGCCTGGCCAGCCATGATCTCAGCCTGACTGAACTGATGCAGGCTCTCCAGACTGCCAATGTCAACGTGGCGGCCGGCCAGTTTGTGACCGCCAACCGCACGGTGCGACTGGAAGCCGGGCCGTTCATCACCGATCCGGCTGAACTGGCCGGGATTCCCGTCGGTTCACGGCATGGGCAAACCATCAGGCTGGAGGCCGTGGCCGACATCACGGACGGCCCGGCCGAAGTCGAACACTACACCCGCATCGGCTTTGGCCCGGCGGCGGCAGAATCCCGCCTGTTGCCGGGCACTGAAACCGCCCCGCAACCCGGCGAGGAACGTCAGGCCGTTACCCTGGCCATCGCCAAACGCAAGGGAGCCAACGCCGTGACCGTCGCCGAAACCGTCATCGAAAAGGCTCACACGCTGTACGGCTCTCTCATTCCACCCGAAGTGGCCCTGACCGTTACCCGTGATTATGGCGAAACCGCCAACCACAAGGTGAATGAACTGGTCAAGCACCTGGGCATTGCCGTCATCACCATTCTGGTGCTGCTGGCTTTTGCCCTGGGTCCGCGGGAATCCTTCATTGTGGCCCTGGCCGTCCCCATGACCCTGGGCCTGACCCTGCTGTGCGATCTGTTGTTCGGCTACACCATCAACCGGGTCACCCTGTTCGCCCTGATCCTGTCGTTGGGGTTGCTGGTCGATGACCCGATCGTGGATGTGGAAAACATCTTCCGCCATTTACGGTTGGGACGGGAAGAGCCGCTGGCCGCCACCCTGACCGCCGTCGATGAAGTGCGTCCCCCCACCATTTTTGCCACCCTGACGGTGATTGTGACCTTTTTGCCGATGTTTTTCATTACCGGCATGATGGGCCCTTACATGGCCCCCATGGCGTTCAACGTGCCGGTAGCCATGCTGGTATCCCTGCTGGTGGCTTTTACCGTGACCCCCTGGGCCAGTTACTACCTGCTCAAGGACAATATACCGGCCGGGCACGAAGATAGCGCTGCGGACGACCGCCTGCGCCGGTTTTACCAGCAGACCCTGGGAGGCTTGATCCAGACTACCGGACGGGCCCGCGGGTTTCTGGGGTTGGTGTTCGTGGCTTTCGTTGCCTCGGCCCTGTTGGCCGTTTTCCGGGTGGTGCCGCTGAAATTATTGCCGTTCGACAACAAGAACGAGCTGCAAATCGTGATTGACCTGCCCCGGGGCAGCAGCCTGGAACAAACCGATGCCGCTACCCGTGAGCTGGCGGCTTATCTTGCTACCGTCAATGAAGTCACCGATTATGAAACCTATGTCGGTATTGCCTCGCCCATGGATTTTAACGGCCTGGTCAGGCACTACTACCTTCGGCAGGCACCGCATCAGGCCGAAATCCGGGTCAACCTGTTACCCAAGGATCAACGGGTACAGCAATCCCATGAAATCGCCCTGCGCATCCGGCCCAGCCTGGAAGCCATCGCCAGTCGCTATGGAACGCGGCTTAAAATTGTCGAAACCCCGCCGGGGCCCCCGGTGTTGTCCACCTTCGTGGCCGAAGTGTACGGTCCGCTGGAAGCCAATATCGCGGACCTGAACCGGGTAACGGAATCCGTGCTGGCGCGGATGCAGGGAATTGCCGGACTGGTTGAGCTGGATGACCGGGTTGATGAACCACAAACCCTGATTCGTTACCGGCTGGATCGGGCGTTGGCGGCTCGCAAGGACATCACGGTCAGTGCCGTTGCCGAGACCCTCAAAACCGCCCTGCAGGGCAGCGTGGCAGGAACGGTACATGAACCGGGCGAGCGACAGCCACTGGACATTCTTGTGCGGCTGCCGGAGGCCCATCGTTCCTCGATGATCGAACTGCAATCCCTGCGGGTTCGTAACCCCGGGGGACAGTTGATACCGCTGGGCGAAATAGGTCATGTAGTGGAGGAGCAGGATGAAACCACCATCTACCACAAAAACCTGCAACGCCTGAACTACGTCACGGCAGAACTGGCTGGCCGGGAGCCGGTGGAGGCTGTGCTGGATTGGGGACGGCTACTCGAACGGCAACCCCTGCCGGAGGGCTATCGGGTTGATCTGGCGGGCGAAGGAGAATGGAAAATTACGGTGGATGTCTTTCGGGATCTGGGATTGGCCTTTGCCGCCGCCCTGGTGATGATCTATGTGTTGCTGGTGGCCCAGACCGGCTCGATGGGCTTGCCGCTGGTGATCATGGTAGCCATTCCCCTGACCGTCATTGGCATCATGCCCGGCTTCAGTGTGCTGAATCTGCTGGCTGCCCCGGTCGGTGCTTATGCCAACCCGGTACTGTTCACCGCCACGGCCATGATTGGCATGATTGCCCTGGCTGGCATCGTGGTGCGCAACGCCATCATTCTGATTGACTTCATCGAGCGACTCAGAGCGGCCGGCAGCGATCTGGTCGAGGCCCTGGTCGAAGCCGGTGCCACCCGCCTGCGGCCCATCATGCTGACGGCCGGTGCAGCCTTGTTCGGTTCGGTGGTCATTACGCTCGATCCCATTTTCTCCGGACTGGCCTGGAGTTTCATTTTCGGGATCTTCGCCTCGACAGCGTTTTCACTGTACGTGGTACCGGTGGTCTACTACCTGCTGAACCGTAATGAAACCCGATAAGGCGACCGGCCTGTTAAATTTTACCGGGTTTATGCGGGTCGCCATACTCAAGAATATGGGCCGCTACATCGGCGGCCTGGCGGTTGGGTTTGACATCATGTACCCGAAAGATACGCACCCCTTGCATGACTCCCAGTACCGTTGTGGCCACGGTTGCTCCCAGCAGTTGTTTCGGGTCGGTTTGTCGGCAGAGGGCTCCCATGAACCGTTTGCGACTGGCACCGAGTAAAACCGGATAACCCAGCTCGACAATACACGCCAGCCGGGCAATCAGTTCCAGGTTGTCCTCCCGCCGTTTGCCAAACCCGATGCCGGGATCGAGGATGATGTGTTCAGGCCGGATTCCCTGATGTTCGGCCTGTTGGGCCCGATTCAGCAGGTAATCCCTGATTTCAAGCGTAACCTGCTCATAGTGCGGCGCGTCCTGCATGGTTTTGGAGTCCTTGCCCAGGCGGTGCATGAGTATGACCGGACAACCCCATTCGCTGGTGCGTCGCAGCATCCGGGGATCATCCGTACCGGCCGATACGTCGTTGACCATGTTGACCCCCTCGGCTACGGCGGCGGCGGCGACTTCACTGCAGGTGGTATCGATACTGAGCAGGCATTCGGCAGGCAGTTGCCGTCTGAGTGCCTTGATTACGGGGAGAACCCGCCGGATTTGAATATCGGCCGGTACCGGGTCGGCACCGGGGCGGGTGGATTCCCCGCCAATATCCAGGATGTCGGCCCCTTCCTCGACCAGGGTCAGGGCTTGGTGCAAGGCGACTTCGGGATCCAGATAATCGCCGCCATCGGAAAAACTGTCCGGCGTGATGTTAAGGATGCCCATGATAAGGGGGTGAGGATCGTGCAAGCGTTCAAACGGCATCAGTGAACCTTACCCTCCAGGATCGAGCGGTATAACGTGACGCATTCCTCAGCCTGGGTTTCGGCCAGGCGGGGAACGACCGAAGCCCGTTGTCGGGTGAACGGTTCCGGGTTCATGTCTATTTCACGCAAGGCCGACAGCAAGCCGTCGGGCGTATTGACGTCAACGACTCTCCCGTCGACCCCCTCCCTGATGGCATCCCCTACAGCCCCCCGATCCGAGGCGATCACCCACACGCCGGCGTACAAGGCTTCACGGGTCACCAGCCCATAACTTTCCGGCCACAGGGACGGTGCGACCAGTACGTCCATTTGAGCGTAGAGTCGATTGACATCCGATTGACGCGTCTTGGCCATGAAGGTTACCGGTGTCGTCCCCCAGCGGTCCTGATAGCTTTCACCAGGTTCCAGGGCATGATCGATTACGATCATGTCGAGCTGGGAGAAATTGCCTTGAATGACGGCCTCCCGCAATAAATCAAACCCCTTATGATGGCTCATGCCTCCGATATGAGCGATCCGTACGGCTGTTCGGGTATGTGGTTTGCGATCCAGGATATCGAAGAGTTCCAACCCGTTTTCATTGGTTGCGAAACGGGCACTGATTGCTGATTCTTCGTGCAACTGCCGGAATTTACCAGATACCGCCAACACCCGATGGGCATCGTGCAAGCAAGCATACATACGGGTTTTGCGCTCAAGCAGCCAAAGCATGTCGTCCTGCTCGACGTTACTACCGGAGAAAGGATCTGAAGGATCAATCGGATTACCTTTGTCGTCCATCAGAAAAAGATAGCGGGATAACCACCAACCATCATGCAGGGTAATCAGGTAGGGTATCTTTAAATCACGGGCAGCATCGACTACCGAGGCGGTTAACACCTGTATCGAATGAAAATGAATCATGTCAAAGGCATTGCGCCGGTAATACTCGAGGCAGAAGGCATGAACCTTCTCATCCTGATACTCGGCCCATTCACGAGCCGGAATCCTCAGTTTCGTGACTCGTGCATTGCCATAGTAATATTGATCTACCGAATATGCTGGCCAATGCCCTGGATCGGCTTCAGTCGTTAAGACATGAATCTCGAACTCATCCGGGTATTTATCCATCAGGTAACGAATATGAGATTCCACGATACGGGTCGCCCCACCCAGGGATTGCGGGCAAAAGAATACATTGACGAACAGGATTTTCGTTCTGGTTTTGGCTGCATTCGCAGGCTTCAGAATATCGCTAACCAGTTGCTTTAGAAGACGGGAACCGACATCCGGATGATATTTTGTCAAACAGTCTTTGCGGGCTTGTTCCCCCAAAGTCTGTCGAAAGGATGCCGAATGAATCAGACGGGTCAGTTGCTGGATCCATTCTTCCGTCGTTGAGGCAAACAGAACATTCTTTTCCGGTTCGAGTACCTGGCGATAGGTGGCAGTTGGCGTCACTACCGAAGGAATACCGAATACACCTGCTTCGAACCATTTGAGTTCACTTTTGCAATCGGTAAAGCCATCCTGCTCCAGAATGGCGATATTGATATCCGCTTTGCGCAGATGGCCAATATACCCCATATAATTGGGACTGGGTTCGAGTACATTGATTCGATTCAGACCACTGTACAGATAGTGCGGCAGCGAAAAATAGCCGATCAGGGTGATTTTCAGGGCAGGGTTGCGGTCCAGCAGGATCGCCAGTGCAGGACATAATAGTTCGTAAAATATCTGTTTGTGTGCTTTGGTAGCACTCCCGTAGAATATCTCTACCGCTGTTTCATTCGCTGCCTTTTTATAGTGCGCAGCATTGATCCTGAGTTCTTCACTGATCAGATTCGGGTAGAGAATGACGGGTTTATCAAATCCCTCTATACCACGAATGTATTCAGCCAGGGGAGCTGTCGAGCAGGTGACGATATCTGCCTGCGCGAGGGCAACCCTGAACAGGGGATTATCCATACGCAGGTGGACGTGCAAGTCCTGGTGGATGGTTCCGGCATAGGATTCGAGAGGGGAAGGGAAGTGCCGATCATCAAAAATGAGATCATCAATGTCATAGATGACCGGTATATTGAGGCTCTTCGCATAATCCATGACATACAGCACTTCGAAGGTGGCAGGTAACCGGCCAACATATAACACATCAACCGACATGAGTTCCTTCTTCCATTGGGCTTCCTTGTCCAGAATTTCGATATCCAGGTAACGGGTAGTCCATCCCAGTGCGTGGGCGTGATCCAGTTTTTGTTTGGTCCGGTAATAGAAACATTGCCAGAGCAGTCTGGAGGCTATGAACAAAAGGGTTCGTTCCGGATTATCCTGTTTGATCCGCTTCGGTATGGCCGGTTGCGAGGCATCGGCAAATGAACGCAAAAGCGTAACCGACCGGGCCAACGTCTCGCAGTCTTCTTGCCGTTGGCGCAGTGCCATGCCGACTTCTCCAAGACGGGCCAGTTGTTTGGTGTAGTCGAGAGCATGCCTGGAATACTTTCTCAGGAAACGGTAACCCAACTTGAGTCCGGCAGATTGTTGCGGGTTTAATTGCAGACCTCTGGCAAAAAGTTCGACCGCCTTGAATCGATTGTGGCGATATAAATCTATTTTGTTCTCACAAATCTGGTCCAGTATCACCCCGGCTTCGTGATAAACCCTCCAGGAAGGAGAGTCCAGATGGGCCGCCAATAGAAAGAATTGCAGTGCTTCGTAGTTATAGTTAATGTGTCGGTGGAGTCTGCCGGAAAGAGCATAGTATTCACTGCTTTTTTCATGTGATCCATCACGGCTCATGATATTGAGATAGTTGATTGCCAGATGATGGTCATTGAATAGATAAGCCAGGCAGCGGGCAACTGTCTGCAAGTAAAGCCCTAGTCGTCGATATTCGTGGGGCGACATGTTCCGCATCGTGGAAAAAGTCACCATTGCCTGGTTGAAATTATCAATGCAGGTAGCCCGCAGACATTTGTCATATCTTATCCACAAAGTGCTCTGATACTTCGGCTGGTTGCCATCCCTGTTTTTTTGGTTTTTGCTCTTGTCTCGCTTTTTTCCACCCAGTTCGACTTGCTGCGTATCAGCTTCCTCTTCCTCCCTGTCGTCCTCACTGTCATCAAGTTCTTCGACATCATTCCCTTCACGTCCTTCATCCTGTTCCGGTGTTTGCAGGGTGAATCGATCGGATTCAGACTTGTTTCGTTTTTTTGTTTCATTCTCGATTTCCCTGTACATGAGTCCTTCGAACTGGTGCAGGGAAAGCTCGTCCAGTTGACCCAGTGCCAGCGTACTTAAAAACCGGAAAAATGACAATTCAAAAAAAGCTAACCCGCAGTCGATCCGATGCTGGATGATCCTGTAATCCAGTATGTCGAGAATGAGATGATACTGCCGGGTCGCATAGAGACCGGCTAAATGATTCAGTATGCCGGTATAGATGTATTCATCATCCAGCAAACGATTTCCCCTTGTCCGGGTTTTATGCAGGAGCATTTCACGGAGAAAGGTGATCCTGGCTTCATTGGTTATGTCCGTGTGCCTGGTATCCATCAGGTTGTTACAAATATCCCTGAATCCCGATCGGGTGAGAGCTACCGGACTTTCGCTGAGTTCATGCTGCCGGTGTGGATCGAAATACGCACAGAGCTGTAGTTTATTTTCAAGCAATAATAACCCATTAAAACTGTAAATACCCCAGGTGAAGGCACATTTTCCGTCAGCAAATCCTGCATCCAGTAAATCTCCCCTATACTCAGAGGCTTCAGTCGAACCCAGCGGCAATCCATCCACGAAAAAATATATTATTGGTTTGTAACGGGAGTCCAGTGGATCCCGCCCCCAGCCCCTGATTTTGCCTTCTTTGTTTACCCCTTCAAGAGTTCCGGTCAGTCGGGTCATATACCCACGATCGACAGCCGTTTTCAGGCTTTCAAAGCGTTCCGGAGAGAGTTCGTAAGGACTCTGGGTGAGTTCGTGTGTTTTGTCGTCATTGAGATAGGCGTGTATTTTCTGACCAGGTCGGAAATGTACCAAATCTCGTGGACTCAATCCCAATGAAAATCCCGCTGCCCCATCGGTAATCCCTGCGACTTTTAGATCGTTTCTAAACTGATCTGCCTGACAGAAACCAAATGGAAAATCATCGAGGTACAGATAAACCGTTGGTTTGAATCCGGCATCCTGTGGATCACAGGCCCAACCATAAATCTCTCCCTTGCCATTGATGCCTTCGAAATAGCAACTAATGGTTCGTCCGGGCAGTGGGACAGCAGTGTAGTTCCGTAAGCCAGGATCGATATCTCGATCCTGCAGGACAGGTTCGGCATTGATTCGAAACGGGCTATTGTTCAGTTCCAGCGTCCTTTCCACATCCAGGTATGCGCGGACTTCCAGCGTTTCATGAGCGTGGAGTAACTGTGTACCTGAGATATCCACCGTAAAACCTGCAAACCCATTGCGTATTCCTTCATGCCGGAGATCATCCCGTCGCTGATCTGCATTGACTACGGTGTAAAAAGCCTGGTTGACATATACATAAATCCTGGCAGGCTCATCGGGATTCAACGGATTGACAGCCCAACCCTGGAGGATACCTTGCTGAGTCAAGTGTTCCAGATACCCTTTTATTTCTCGCTTTTCATTCATGATACGAATAGATGGTTCAATCAGGTTTTCAGCATGGTGATGAAATCCTGTTCTGTTAGAAGAGGGATGTTGAAGGCTTGTGCTTCATCCCGTTTGGAGCCGGGCGATTCACCGACGATGAGATAGGTTGTCGAGCGGGAAACCTGGGAAGCGACTTTGCCGCCGAGCGTTTTGATACGCTGTTTGGCTTCGTCACGACGCATGCCGGACAGGGTTCCGGTGATGACGAAAGTTTGCCCCGACAAGGGCAGGCGACCCGGTTTGGATTCGATATCGGGCCAGTAAATGCCCGCCTCGAGCAGTTGCTTGATGATGTCCCGATTGTGTTCCTGCCGGAAAAAAGTACTGACATGCCGCGCCACCTCTGGCCCTACATCAGGGACTGCCTGCAATTGATCATTATCGGCCTGCATCAGTGCCGTGAGTGTAAGAAAGTGGTTTGCCAGGTTTTCAGCCGTCACCTCACCGACTTCCCGGATACCCAGGGCGTAAAGAAAGCGGGGCAGGGTCGTTTGTTTGCTTTTTTCCAATGCATCAAGCAGATTCTCGGACGACTTCAGGCCCATGCGTTCCAGTGGCATGAGCTTTGGCACGTCCAGTTGGTAAAGGTCTGCTACCGTGGCAATGAGGCCACTGTCCAGCAACTGATCCACCCGTTTTTCGCCCAAACCCTCGATATCCATGGCCCGGCGGGATGCAAAATGGCGGATGGACTCCTTGTGCTGGGCCGGACAGTATAACCCTCCGCTGCAGCGGGCAATGGCTTCACCCGGTTCCATTTCGACCGTCGAACCACAAGCCGGACATTGTTCGGGAAGCTGGAAGATCATCGTGTTTTCCGGGCGGTACTCAGGGATGACGGATTCAACACGGGGAATGACATCGCCGGCCCGTTTAACCCGAACGGTATCGCCAATACGAATATCCTTGCGGTGGATTTCGTCCAGGTTGTGCAGTGTGGCGTGGGTGATCACTACCCCGCCGACACCTACCGGTTCCAGTACGGCTACCGGGGTCAACGCACCGGTGCGTCCTACCTGAACCTGAATATCAATGATACGGGTAGGCACTTCTTCTGCGGGAAATTTATGGGCGATGGCCCAATAAGGATCATGCGAGCGGAAACCGAGTGCCTCCTGCCAGTCAAGCCGGTCGATTTTGTAGACGATGCCGTCGACTTCATAGGGTAATTCATGCCTGCGGTGTGCCAGTGCCTGGTAATACGCCAGGCAACCCGATACGTCCTGCACTGTCCGTGTTTCCGGTGAAACCGGGAGGCCCCAGCGACCCAACTGACGGATCAGTTCGGTCAGTGTCGACGGCAATTTTTCCCGGGGGTATACCCCGAAACCATAGCAGTAAAATTGCAGTGGACGTTCGGCGGTCACTTTTGAACTCAGTTGTCGCAGACTACCCGCTGCCGCATTTCTGGGATTGGCAAAAACCTTCTCACCGGCCAGTTGCTGGCGGGTATTGAGTGCCAGAAAACCGTCACGCGGCATGAAAACCTCTCCTCTGACCTCAAAATGATCAGGGTAATCTTTTCCCGTCAATCGCAGCGGAATATTCCGGATGGTTTTGACATTGTGCGTTACGTCTTCGCCGGTTCTGCCGTCTCCCCGGGTGGCCGCCTGAATCAGAAATCCTTTTTCATAGGTGAGGCTGACCGCCAGTCCATCCAGTTTGGGCTCTACCACGTATTCGATGCTTACCGTTTCGGTCAAACCCAGCAGTTTGACGATGTCTCGCTGAAAAGACTCGACAGCCCGCTTATCAAAGGCATTGCGAAGGGATAACATGGGGATTTGATGTACCACTTCCCTGAATGTTTTCAAGGGAGCTGCCCCTACCCGTTGCGTGGGTGAGTCCGGCGTTTGTAACGCAGGACAAGCTTGTTCCAGTGCCAGTAATTCCTGCATCAGGGCATCATAATCGGCATCGCCAATCGATGGATCATCGAATTGATAATAACGCTGGTTGTGGTACTCGATGAGTTGCCTGAGTTCGGTCGCCCGGGCAAGGCTTGTGTCAGGGAGGCTCACGCGGTTTCGTAGATCTGGCTAAGCCGGTGCCTCATATCGGCTATCTTGCGTAATGTCAGGGGTTGACGGGTCTCATCCCACGCGGCACCGTCCAGTTGAGCACTTAATTCATGACAGGTATCCAGCAGATTATCGAATACCTCCAGGGGGTCGGGTACCTTGGCAGGCTGGTAAAAAAGCACTATGCCGGGACTCTCAAACTGTTCCATGTTGCTGGACGGGAAGGTTCCGGGTTCTACCAGACTGGCAATACTGAACAAGGGTTCTTTCAATGCCTGATCCATACGGTGATAAATGCCCATTTCTCCATGCACCAATCCCAATTCATAAAAGGCAGACTTCAAGGCAGTACCGCTGAAGGCTTTGTCACTTTTGCTGACGATACTGACCTGGATCAAAAACGGAGCACCCAACGGAGAGGTTCTGGCCGGATTTTCCGAAGGCGTTTTATGGACCTGCACGCCGGGAGTAACGGTGGGGTTGGGAGTATGGATACCGCGCTCCTGTTCATCGTCATTCAGTGACACGCTGCCAGTGAAATGCGGTTCGCGCCTGCGGGGTGGCGAGTCTTCGTAATTATTTTCATCATAAATATCCAGATCTTCCTCCTGATCCGAATCGAACTCGACATCGTCGTAGTCTCCCCTGCGATGTAAAAAATCCAGTATTTGCTCTTTATAGACCCCCCAGACATAGACGCCGACTATGGTCAACAGTCCGACTATCAGCAGGACTGCACGCACTGTATCTCTATCCACTTTGTTTACCTTCAGTTTTCAAGCTGCTGCAAGTTCAACCGCCTCGGCAATGTCCACTGCGACGATACGGGACACGCCGGGTTCTTTCATGGTCACGCCAGCAAGATGCTGGGCGATTTCCATGGTCACTTTATTATGTGAAATGAAGAGGAATTGTACCTTCTCGGACATTTCCTTGACCAACTGGCTAAAGCGTCCGACATTGGCATCATCCAGTGGTGCATCGACTTCATCCAGCAAGCAGAATGGTGCCGGATTCAGTTCAAAAATGGCAAAAACCAGAGCAACGGCAGTCAGTGCCTTTTCTCCGCCGGAAAGAAGATGAATCGAACTGTTCCGTTTGCCCGGAGGACGTGCTATCACGGTGACCCCCGTGTTTAGCAAGTCTCGTTCCGTCAGTTCAAGATAGGCCTGCCCACCGCCAAACAATTTGGGAAACGTGCGTTGCAGGCCACTGTTGACCTTGTCGAAGGTATCCCGAAAACGGGAACGGCACTCCTGATCGATTTTGCCGATGGCCTGGGTCAGGGTTTCCAGCGACTCATTGAGATCGCGGTGCTGTTGTTCCAGCACGATCATACGTGCTGATTGTTCCTGGTATTCTTCCATCGCGGTCAGGTTGACCGTGCCGAGTTGAACCAGTTCTTCCGTCAGATGAGCAACCCGTTGCTGCCATTTTTTTTCTTCCGCTTCTTCCGGCAAGCGGGCGATGACTTCATCCGGCGATCGTTGCAATTCGTCAAATTGTTCCTGCACCGTCTGCCGCCTGATTTCATTGGCTTGCAAGTCAACCCGGATTTGTTCCTGTTGATGCCGAACTTCGCTCAATTCTCGCTCTTTACCCAATCGCTGCTCACCCAGCACCCGAATCCCGGTTTCGGCCTCCCTCACTTTACTGCGCTGTTTCTCCAGCATCAGTTCGATATGCTGACGTTCTTCCCGGGCTTGCAGCAGCTCGGCTTCTTCGTTTTCGAGAGGCTGATCTGCCTCATGGAGTTTGTTAGTGAGCGTTCCCAGTCTCGCGATGGTTTGGTTTAACTGATTTTCGGCCCGATCGAGATGTTTGAGGGTCATATCCTCCCTGACCCGTAAACTTTCCATGCGGCTGCGAACATCGAGCAACAGTGCCATGACCTTTTGCAGTTCGTGATCCAGAGCCGTCACGGTTTGTTCCAGCACCTGCTTTTGTGCAATGACTTCCTGTAGTTCGGGGTCGTGTTTTTGCTGGCGTAGCACGGCATCCTGCATCATTTCCCGGGCCTCGGCGATTTGCTCTGCCAGGTTGAAACGGTGTTCTTCGAGATCGTCCCATTCATAGTCCAGTTGTTCCAGGCGTTTGCGGATCTGCTCATGACGTGCTTTGGCGGCACCGAGTTCTGCACCAACCCGGCTTGCTTCGCTACCTGATCGACGTTCTTCGCTTTCTTTCTGTTTCCTGGCGTTTTCTGTTTGCTGGATGCGCAGTTCGATGGTATCCAACTGGTTTTCCAGTGTTTTTATGCTGGATTCGAGTTTTTCCACCTCGGCTCTCGCTGCCCGTAATTCACTCTCGCGGCGGATTATCCCCGATTTGCCGTCATCGCGGGATGGCAGGATGACCCAGTTAGAACCGATTCGCCGACCATCGGGCATGACCAGGCATTCCTGCTCGGCAAGCCGGTGTCGTCTGGCTTGTGCGCTGGCCCAATCATCCACGCAATAAACCCCCTTCAACAAGGTATTTAACGTCCATGGGGCACGGACTCTGGCCTGCAGGTCCGCAGGATGGAGGGCTGATATGGCTGACGGGTCTGCCTGGCCGGTTTCATAAAAAGACAATGCGTCACCGGACGGGCCCTCATCAGCAAGGTAAGGGGTTGCATCGTCTACGCAAAGTGCTTCCAGGTGCTGCCCCAGGGCACTCTCGACAGCATATTCCCAGCCTGATTCCACCTGCAACTGTTCCGCCAACCGGGGGGCGTGTGATAGCCCGTGCCTGTTCAGCCATTCAACCAAACCCTCCCGGTTTTTACCCATGGCCTGGTGTTGCAGTGTTTCCAGTGAACGGATGCTACCTTTGAGTTCATGCAGTCCAGCTCTGGCGATATGTAGTTCGGTCTGGTAATGACGAGCTTCTTTTCGTGCGTCCTGTAATGTCAATGCAAATGCGGCAAGGTCTTCCTGATGTTCCTGCCTTTCCATTTTGATCTCGTGCAGCATTTCTTCCAGGCCATCTATTTCCTGCTGATCCGGATTATTGCTCAGTTCAGCCTTCTCGTTTTCCAGTCGTTGCCTGCGGTTTTCCAGTTGCCTGTGCTGTTGTTCCATCTGCTGAATGCGGGTTTCCTGTAGACGGACATCATTTCGGGTTTGACTGGAAGACAATTCCAGGGTTTGCTGTTTTTGCCGGAGGGTTTCCAGCACTTGCATGGCCTGTTGTCGTTTGGCCAGTAGACCCGATTCCTGTTCGAGATGGTGATCCAGTTCGATTTTGGCCTGTTCCCGCTCCTCCCTGACTTCGATCACTGTCAATCGATCCTGCCCGAGAGCCTGCTCGGCTTCATTACGTTCAATTTCCATTCGATCCCGTTCCTGTTGCAGTTGCTCGTGGTTTTTACGGGCCTGATCGATGAGATGTTCCAGGCGTCCAATGACCAGCCCGGCTTCATAATAACGGGCCTGGGTTTGATTGAGGGTTTCGCGCAAATTGTCCAGTTGTACTTGCAGGCTTGCCGTTTTTGCGATCAGTTCGTTGTCTTCGTGGACGGATTGACGGTAAACGACTTCCAGTTGGGCCAGGCTATCACGGTGTAACCGAAACTGCTCATCGTATTTGCGCCAGCGTATGGCGAGCAGTTGTGATTTGAAGCGTAATTCTTCTTCCTTCAGTGCCTGGTATTTTTCTGCTTTTTTGGCCTGTCTTTGCAGGCTGTTGAGTTGCCTGGCCAACTCCTCACGCAGGTCATCCAGGCGGGTCAGGTTTTCGCGGGTATGTGCCATGCGCAATTCCGTTTCGTGACGTCTGTCCTTGTATCGTGAAATCCCGGCGGCTTCTTCGATTACAGCTCTCAGGTCATCGGGTTTCGCTTCCACCAGACGAGAGATGGTTCCCTGTTCAATGATGGCGTAACTTCTGGCTCCCAGACCCGTTCCGAGAAACAGGTCGGTAATGTCTTTGCGTCGACAGCGGGTGCCATTCAGCAGGTAAACCGACTGGCCATCCCGTCCCACTTGCCGCTTGATGGAGATTTCGCGATAGCGGGCAAATTCACCCGATGCCTTCCCTTCGGAGTTGTCGAAAATCAACTCTACATGGGCCATGCCTACCGGTTTTCGACTACTGGATCCATTGAAGATGACGTCTGCCATCGTACCGCCCCTGAGATGTTTGGCCGAACTTTCGCCCATCACCCATCTTACGGCATCGATGATGTTGGATTTCCCACACCCGTTTGGCCCCACGATACCGACCAGATTCCCGGCAAGAGGAAGGACAGTGGGATCAACGAAGGATTTGAATCCCGCTAGCTTGATTTTTTCGAGTCGCATCAAAAATGATAGTTTTGGGATCTTTGGTCAGGTTAACCTGTCGGTGGCCAGCATCAGTAACCGGAACGACAGGTTTCCATCCCTGAAGCAGCAAACAGGGGGTAACAATGCTAATATGCCTGACCGAAACATATCCCCGCAGAGGGTCTACTTCCGGCTTTCCGGGGAAACAGGTCTGGGGATCTGACACAGAACCCCTCCAGACCACGGATACTCATTAACAACAGCTCCTTTTCATTTGAATCATGTCCAGCACCATTACCAAAAATCTTGAAACCTTCCCCAATCCTAACCCGGAACGCGGTTACACGGTTCGTATCGAGGTTCCGGAGTTTACCTGCCTTTGTCCCAAAACGGGGCAACCCGATTTTGCGACCTTGCTGCTCGAATATGTCCCGGATCAGCATTGTGTGGAATTGAAATCACTGAAGCTGTACGTCTGGTCATATCGCGACGAGGGGGCGTTTCATGAAGCCGTCACGAACCGCATTCTTGATGATCTGGTGGCTGCCTGCAACCCGCTGTTCTTCAGGGTAACCGGGCGGTTCAATGTTCGGGGGGGGATCTATACAACGGTGATTGCTGAGTACAGGAAATCGGGATGGGTATCACCCGAAAAAATTGATTTGCCCTGAAATCAATCCCGGACACGGAATGTCCGGGAAGTCTGATAATTGCAACCGGGCACGGTTTGTCAGACAGGGGCAATGAGCCGTTGTTTGGGATATGGCTTAAAATAGCTGACCGCCAAGGTAGATCGATACTTGATCAGGGCCATATCCTCAATCTTCAGGCCGGGTCTTGGGTAGATCCTTGATGTGAACATCAAAGGTTTCCCTGAGTCGGGCGACCCAGGCGGCCATTTCCCTTTGGCCTTGTGATTTGGTCAAAAGATTGTGGGCCGCCTCTTCCTGTTTGGCGGATTCCCCGGTCGGCATGGCCACCTTCTGTGACAGGATCTGGAAGATGACCTGACCGCCGTCTTCCAGCTCTACATTGCGCAGGGATGCCCTGCCATTGGCATCGACCGGTGTGTTGAATATGGCATCGACCAGAACGGGTGGATATTCCGTCGCATCCCGCTTTACGCCAGCTACTTTCTTATAGTTAATGTCTTTCCGGGCTTTGCTCAGATCAGCCAGTAATTTTCCCGCCGAAACTTCGGCGATGATAGCCTTGGCCTTGTCCAGTGTGAGTTTACGCGTATCTTCTTCGCGCATTCTTTTGATTAGATCTGCCCTGGCCTCTGCCACCGAACGATCCCTGGCCGGTTCATGCGTTTTTACCCTTAACACTACGGCCATCTCATTGTCGAGTTCAACCGGTTCGCTATTGCGCCCACCCAATACTTCCCCGCCGAAAGCAGCTTTTCTGATTTCTTCCCTTTCCGCCAGACCGGTACCTGCTTCACGAGTAAACAGGGGAATCTCCTGTATCTTCAGGCTCAGGGTTTTGGCGGCTTGATCCAGGCTATCCGGATGTTCAAAGGCCAGTTGTGTCAGCTTTTGACCTTGCTCGTAAAACTGGTTTTCGGCGGCATTTCGCTGAAAGTGGTTTACAAGTTCGTTCCTGACCGACTCAAATGCCTGAACTTGTGTGGGTTCAATTTTAACCACCTTGATCAGGTGGTAGCCAAATGACGTTTTGACGGGATCAGACACTTCTCCTTCTTTGAGGGCAAAGGCAGCTTCAGAAAATTTTTCATCCATGGCTCCTTTGGTGATGATGCCAAGATCACCTCCTTTTGGAGCGGATATCGAATCGCCGGAATGTTCGCGAGCCAGTTTTGCAAAATCATCACCCTGGGCCAGTTTTGCCTTGAGGTCTTGTGCTCTTGTCTGTGCCGCCGCTTCCTGTTCGGGCGCGTCTCCTTCTGCCGTAATCAACAAGTGGCTGACTCGCCGACGCTCATCGGTGGTGTATAAAGCCTTTTGTTCTTCATACAGTTTGTGTAACTCTTCATCCGATACCGAAACGGACTTTGCTATCTCGGGAAGACTGACCGCGATATATTCTATGGAGACCTGTTCCGGTCGCTGGAAATCAGTGGCGTGTTGTTTGAGATAGGTTTCCAGTTCGGAATCTGAATAAGTTCCAGTGGGGGTCACCGGAGACACGGTGGCATATTCGACTTCCCTTTCCAGATTGCGAAGACGAATCAGTGTGGCTGTTTCTCCGCGTGTCACAAATGCACTGTCCATGACCCCGCGTTGAAATTGTTCAAGTATCAGAGCCTTCTGCACCTGAGGAATGAAGGTTTCGGCAGTCATGCCCTGGCTGGACAACATGATACGGTATTTTTCCTTATCGAATTTTCCTTCGGTCTGGAAGTAGGGCAGGGTCTGTATGAATGCCCTGACATCATCATCACTGACAACCATTTTTTTCTGGTCGGCAACCTGAACCAGTATTTCCTCTCGTACCAGTTTCTCCAGTGCTTCACGCTTCAGTTGTTGTTCGTCTATTTGATCATCCAGGCCAATCAAATTAGCGAGATTCTGTTCATGAACTCGATTGACGTCACGCTCAAAGATATCCCGTTTCCCCACAGTGGCTACCGGCTGTTCCTGACCGGAGTCAAAGTAGTTTTGTATTCCCCATAGGGCAAAGGGTACGCCAATCATGATCAACATAACCCAGGCTACAATTCCCTGAGCTCGCTCTCGTATTGCTTGGAGCATAAATCAACCTTAAGTATGAGAATTTAGGGTAGAACGCTGACGCCAGGCATTCGAAAAGTGCCTGGCAAAAAAAAAACCCGCTTATCGCTAAG
>SXGU01002410.1_pt1 | contig 31019 bp, 24 predicted proteins | sample 3174531 | NCBI WGS metagenome assembly SXGU01 (sample SAMN11356863, study PRJNA531348) | freshwater metagenome | isolation source: freshwater sample F1-140 | place: China: Fuxian Lake, Yuxi | collected 2017-12-25 | reverse complement strand
TGGTGCTGCGGCACGCGGCTCGCAGGCGAGAGCAGGCAGAACATCTCGGACTGGGGATTCACTTGGCCACGCATGGAGTCTCAGACTGACACAGCTTCGCGCCGTTCAATCCGCCAGACACTTTTTCAATGAACTGTTAGTGCAACCCAGCCACCGACCGGCGCGCTGGGACAGGCGTGCCCTACTTTCGCACGCCCCGGCGTTCCGCGCCGACGGGTCGAGGAAGAAGCGGGAGCGAAAACAAAAACGGGCACCTCTTGCGAGGTGCCCGTGCGGGTCTGTGATTGAACTGAAGGCTCAGGCCAGGCCGATCTGATAGCGGACGAAGCGGCGGACGGTGATTTCGTCGCCGAGGGCCTTGCCGACGGTGGCGATGTGTTCCTTCACGGTGATCTCGCCGTTCTTCTTTACGAAGCCCTGCTCCACGAGGCAGATGGTCTGGAAGTATTTTTCGCGTTTGCCCTTGAGGATGTTCGCCATCGCGGCGGCGGGCTTGCCCTTGAGGGCGTCGGAGTTGCGTGCGATCTCGTCCTCCTTGTCGAGCAGTTCGGTGGGGACTTCCTCACGACGGACAGCCGTGGGGTTGCCGGCGGCGATTTGCAATGTGATGTCGCGCACGAGCTGCTTGAAGTCATCGCTGCCAACGGTGGCTTCCTTGCCCGCACCGACCTCGACAAGGACGCCGACTTTCGCGCCGGTGTGGATGTAGGCGGCGATGAGGCCGTTGCCGGTGACTTCCCAGCGGAGGTGGCGGTTGAGGCGGATATTCTCGCCGATCTTGGAGATGGCGGCGACGCGGTCGGGTTCGAGGTCAACCGTGGGGTTCGTGGCGATCTTCCTGGCGAGGTCGTCGCAGAAGGCGCGGAACTGGTCGTTCTTCGCAACGAAGTCGGTCTCGCAGTTGATTTCGAGCAGGACACCGATCTTGGAGCCGGGGACGATGTGCTGGGCGATGACGCCTTCGTTGGCGGCGCGGTCGGCCTTCTTGGCGGCGCTGGCGACGCCTTTCTTGCGGAGCCAGTCCACGGCGAGGTCGAGATTGCCTTGGTTCTCAGTGAGCGCTTTCTTGCAGTCCATCAAGCCCGCGCCGGTCATTTCGCGAAGCTTGCCTACGGTTGCGGCGGTGATTTCAGCCATATGTGTTTCGGAGTTGAAAGTTGAAAGGGGCGGGCGGCACTGGGCCGCCCGCCACGATTCGTGAAAATGCCGACTAGGCTGCGGCGGGGGTGACGAGGGAGGCGAGGGCCTCGGGGGTCAGCGCCGGCTCGGCAGCGGGGGCGGGTTCGGCGGCCTGCTTGTTGCGGACATACTTGGCCTCGTATTCCGCGCGGGCCTTGGTGCAGGTCTCGGTGATGGCGGCGAGGATCAGGCGGACGGAGCGCAGGGCGTCGTCGTTGCCGGCGATGGGGTAGTCCACGAGGTCGGGGTCGGCGTTGGTGTCAACGATGGCGACGATGGGGACCTTGAGCTTGCGGGCCTCGGCGACGGCGTTGTGCTCGCGCTTGATGTCCACGACGAACATGCAGTCGGGCTGCTTGTCGAGCGGGCGGAGGCCGTCGAGGTTCTTGACGAGGCGCTCCAGCTCGCGGCCGAGGGCGGATTGTTCCTTCTTGCCGTATTTCTTGATCGAGCCGTCGGCGATCATGCCTTCGAGCTTCTTGAGGCGGGCGAGGGAGCGCTGGAGGGTCTAGAAGTTGGTGAGCGTGCCGCCGAGCCAGCGCTCGGTGACGTGCATCTGGCCGCAGGTCTTGGCGGATTCCTTCACGGCCTCCTGCGCCTGCTTCTTGGTGCCGACGAAGAGGACGTTGCCACCGCCGCCCACGAGGCCGGCGAGGAAATCGCGCGCGGCCTGGAGCTGCTGCGCGGTCTGGCTGAGGTCAACGATGTGGATGCCGTTGCGGGCCTCGAAGATGAACTTCTTCATCTTGGGATTCCAGCGCTTGGTCTGATGTCCGAAGTGGACGCCTGCTTCCAACAGTTCTTTGATGCCGATTGTCATGTGCTTGATCGTTCCGGTTGGTTGTCAGCCGTCGCCGCCGTGATTGGCGCGCCGGCCATCCCGCAGAACTCGGGATTTCAGTTGATGTTACGATGGCCGCCCCTGCCCACCCGGGCACGGGCTGTTTGGTTTAAGGCCGTTGCTCCCCGCCGTTCCCGGCGGAAAGAGGGCGCACCGTAGCAGCCAGCACTGTTGTGGCAATGCTATTTTCCGGCGAAAGAGGTTGCGCGGAACCCGGCGGCGGCGGCAAATCGGGCGCATTGAAGGCGAAGCGAAAGAGCGGTCAGCGGTCAGCGGTCAGCCGTCCGCCGTCCGCCGTGGAAGTCGTCATCCTCGCGGGCGGACTCAGCATGCGCATGGGCCGGGACAAGGCGCGACTGCGGCTGGGCGGGCGCACCTTGCTGGCGTGGGTGCGCGACGCGACGCGCGCGACGGGCTGGCGCGTGCGCGTGATCCAGCGCGATCTGCTGCCGCGCTGCGGTCCGTTGGGCGGGGTGTGGACGGCGTTCCGGCGCAGTCGCGCGGAGCGGCTGGTGTTCCTCTCGTGCGACATGCCGTTCGTGACGGCGGCGCTGATCCGCGCGGTCGCGGAACGGAAGGGCAGGGGAGTGTTCGCGCACTCGGAGGAGGGCGCGGGCTTTCCCTTCGCGTTGGACCGGGCGTGTCTCCCGCTAGTGGAGCAAGCGTTGGCGGAAAAGCGATTCTCCCTGCAAGCGCTCGCGCGTCGCGTGGCCGCGACTGAGCTGCGGCTGCCCCGGCGGCGGCAGGAGGAATTGCGGAACCTGAACACCGTGGAGGACTTCGCCCGCGCGCAAACCGCGCTTCGCGCAAAGGCGCTTGCCCGTCCGCGCGATGGTGGTTAGCGTGCGGGGAATGGAACCGAGCGATAATTCTCTGCCGCCTTCGCCTGCGCCGAGCGCGCCCACGCCACCCCCCTTGACCACGCCACCGCCGTTGGTCTCGGCACCGCCGCCGCAGTTTTACCCGACGACGAAGACGCCGCCCCGCCGAAGCCGCGCGTGGGTCTGGGTTCTGTTGCTCGTGGTGCTGGGCGGGATGGGTTTGTGGCTCATGGGCGCGATCAGCTTCCACGGCTCGCACTCGACGAAGGCGCGGCTGGACGGGAAGTTCTACGAGGAGCATTCGCTGACGGACAAGGACACCGACAACAAGATCGTGGCGATAGACATCAACGGCATCATCACGAGCCACGACCTCGACGGCTCGGGTGACTTGGTGCAGCGCGTGAAGGACGAACTGGAGCTGTCCGAGAAGGACGCTCATGTGAAGGCCGTCATCCTCCGGGTGGATTCACCGGGCGGCGAAGTGCTCGCGTCCGACGAGATTTACCGGGCCATCCATGAGTTTCAGGACAAGACCGGCAAGCCCGTGATCGCGCAGATGGGCAGCCTCGCGGCATCGGGCGGCTACTACGTCAGCGCGCCGTGCCGGTGGATCGTGGCCAACGAACTGACGCTCACCGGCAGCATCGGCGTGATCATGTCGGGGATGAACTTTCGCGGCCTCATGGACAAGGTCGGCATCCAGCCGCAGGTCTATAAGAGCGGGAAGTTCAAGGACATGATGAGCAGCACGCGTCGGCCCGAGGACGTGCCTGCGGGCGAGCGCGAGATGGTGCAGGCGCTCATTGACGAGACCTACGCGACGTTCAAGGGCGTCGTGCGCAAGGGCCGCGAGGCCTCGCGCGCGGCGAACAAGAAGGCGGGCATGGACAAGGAAAGCGCCGAGCTGGCGGGCGATTGGGAATCGTATGCAGACGGGCGGATCTTCTCCGGCAAGGAGGCGAAGCGCCTGGGCTTCGTGGACGAGCTGGGCAACTTCGACGTTGCCGTGAAGCGCGCGAAGAAGCTCGCGGGCGTCACCGAGGCGAACATCGTGAAGTATCAGCCGCCCTTCGCGTTCGGGAACATCTTCCGCCTGCTCGGCAAGACCGACGCCCACGCGGTGAAGGTGGACCTGGGCTTCGACTTCCCGCGCTTGCAGGCGGGCCGGATGTATTTCCTGTCGTTCAACGTCGTGCAGTGAGTTTTGCCGCGAAAGGGCGCAGAGAGCGCAAAGTTGGGAAGGAAGCGCATCCCACGCCCACGCTTGCGAATGCGGCATTGAACGTGGAGCGCTGGAAGTCGAAAGTTCTTTGCTCTGCGTTCTCTGTGTTCTTTCGCGGCTAATCCAGTTCCCATGAAAAACCTGACCGTCATCACCCACCCGCTCATCCAGCAAAACCTCACGCGCCTCCGCGACAAGGCCACGCAGCCGGAGGCGTTCCGCCGCGCGCTGGGCGAGGTCGCCGCGCTCATGGTGTATGAAGCCACGCGCACGTTCGCCACGGAGCGGGTGACCGTGCAGACGCCGCTGGAGAAGACGCGCGGCGTGAAGCTGCGACGCGAGGTGCTGCTCGTGCCCGTGCTGCGCGCGGGGCTGGGGATGCTCGACCCGATCCTGCGCCTCCTCCCGCACGCACGCGTGGGCTTCATCGGCCTCAAGCGCAACGAGCACACGCTGGAGGCCGCGACGTATCACAAGAGTTTGCCCGAGGACTTGAGCAGCTTCGAAATCATCCTCATGGACCCGATGCTCGCGACCGGCGGCAGCGCCGTGTCCGCGCTGGACTTGATGGCGGAGCGCAAGGCGAAGCGCGTGCGGCTGGTGAACCTGCTCGCCGCGCCGGAGGGCATCAAGTTCGTCCACCAGCACCATCCCGAAGTCCCGATCTTCACCGCCGCGCTGGACCGCAAGCTGAACCACAAAGGCTACATCGTCCCCGGCCTGGGCGACGCCGGCGACCGTCTCTTCGGCGTGTAGGCGCGCGACGAGACCCGGAGCGCGGCCTTCAGGCCGCAGAAACTCGCGTGGGCCACCGCCATCCGAACGCACTTTTCCGGCCCAGCCTTCTGCCGCGTGAACGCCACGCTCCTCGCGCTCTCGCTCCCTTCCTCGGAGCGCCTATAAATCCGCCGCCGGGATTCCACTTGTCGGCTGACACTTCTCCGGCTGAACTGAACGCGCCGTGGGCGAGCGATGTCAAAGCCGCCGACGGTCGCGGGCAACTAAACAACTGAACAAGCCATGAAAAACTTCGCGCAAATGGGCAAGCGGTTCTTCCTCTTCATCGCAGTGAACCTGCTGGTGATGATCACGCTCGGGATTGTCCTGAGCGTGGTGCTGCATTTCTTCCCGCAAATCGGCGGCCGCCGGGGCACCAGTGGCTGGCTGGGCTACATGGCGGTGTTCAGCCTCGTCTTCGGCATGGGCGGCGCGTTCATCTCGCTCGCCATCTCGCGGATGATGGCCAAGTGGATGATGGGCGTGCAGGTGATTGACCCGAACACCAGCGACCCCGAGGCGCGCGAGTTGGTGCGGATGGTTCACGGCTTCGCGAAACGCGCCGGGCTGCCCGCAATGCCCGAGGTCGGCGTCTATGAGTCGCCCGACGTGAATGCCTTCGCCACCGGCCCCAGTAAATCCCGCTCGCTCGTGGCCGTCTCCAGCGGGTTGCTCCAACAGATGAACCGGACCGAGACGGAGGGCGTCATCGCGCACGAGGTCGCGCACATCGCCAACGGCGACATGGTCACGATGACTCTCGTGCAAGGCATCATCAACGCCTTCGTGATTTTCCTCTCGCGCGTGCTGGCCTTCCTCGCGTCGCAGGCCCTGCGCGGCAACCGCAGCAGCGACGACCGCCCCAGCATCGGGAGTTCGATCATGGAGATGGTCTTCGTCATCCTCTTTGAAATCCTCTTCACCCTGCTCGGCAGCATCGTGGTAGCGTGGTTCTCTAGGAAGCGCGAGTTCCGCGCCGACGCCGGCGGGATGCTGCTCGCGGGCAAGCTGCAGATGGTCGGCGCATTGCGCGCGTTGCAGCGCATCTACGATCCGCAATTGGCCGCCCATGCCGCTGGCTCCGGCTACCAAGCTCTGCAGATCTCCAGCAAGTCCGGCGGCTTCATGGCACTCTTCTCCACGCACCCGCCGCTGGAGGAACGCATCGCGCACCTGGAGAGCCTCGGACGGTGATCAACGCGCGATGGACGGCGGGGAATTTTCCTTGCCGCGATTGTCGCCGCTAACGAACTCTCTCCCCTCAACATGGCCGCGCGTAAGCCAAAAGCGAAAGCGACGAAGCAGAGCGCGGTTGCTTCCCGGAGACCCGCCCGCAAGCCCGCGCCCAAGCCCGCTCCGGCCAAGCCGCGCCGCGCCTTCAACGTCTTCCGACCGCGTCCGCGTCCAGCCGCGCCTAGGCGACAGCCCGTCGTCACCGACCTGCCAGTGGCCAGCGTCACGGGTGTCAGCGTGCCGCGCGTGGAAGGCCCCACGCCCGCTGAGTCCGCCGAGCGCATCCGCACGCCCTACGACGGCGAGAGCGCCATCCGCCTCTACCTCCGCGAAATTGGCCAAGTGCCGCTGCTGACCATCCAGCAGGAGATCGACTTGGCCGCCAAGATTCAGAAGGGCGACAAGGCCGCGCGCGAACTGATGATCAAGGCCAACCTCCGCCTTGTCGTGAAGATCGCCCACGACTACGACTGGCTCGGGATGCCCCTGCTCGATCTCATCAACGAGGGCAACATCGGCCTGATGAAGGCCGTCGAGCGCTTCGACCCGAAGAAGGGCGGCAAGCTCTCCACCTACGGCGCGTGGTGGATCAAGCAATCCATCAAGCGCGCCCTCGCCAACCAGGGCAAAACCATCCGCCTCCCCGTCCACCTCGTGGACAAGATTTCCAAGATGCGGAAGGTCGCGATGATGCTGCTCGAGGCATTTGGCCGCGAGGCGACTGACGAGGAGATCGCCGAGGAGATGGGCATGACCGCTGCCCGCGTCACCCAGCTTCGCACAGCCGCCATCCGCCCCGCCTCACTCGACGCGCCCGTCGGCGACGAGGGCGATTCCCACCTCTTCGGCGAGATCATCGAGGACGAGCAGGCTGAGACGCCCTACGAGCAGTTGGAGGAGAAGACCGTCAACACCATGCTGCGCGAGATGGTCAAGACCCTGCCGCCGCGCGAGGCGACCATTCTCACCTTCCGCTTCGGCCTCGACAGCGGCAACGAGCGCACCCTGGAGGAAGTCGGCCAGAAGTTCGGCGTCACCCGCGAGCGCGTCCGGCAGATTCAGAACATCGCCCTCCACAAGATGCGCCGCATGATCGAGCGGCGCGAGAAGCAGACCACTTGAACCGGGCGGGCTTCCAACCACTAACTTGCACTGATGGACACTAATGAAGCAGGGCAGGCAAAGCGCGCACCCTTGATCCCAGTTCATTTCTTTTGCCTTGTTAGCGCAGTTAGTGCCGGTCAGTGGTTCAAACACTTTTCTCCATGAGCAACAAAGTCACTCCCGCCGACCTCGCCGCCGCCATCCGCAACGTGCCGGACTTCCCCAAGCCCGGCATCCAGTTCAAGGACATCACCCCCGTGCTCGCCGACGGCCGCCTCTTCGCCGGCACCATTGAACTCCTCTGCGCAGGCTACAAACCCGGCGACGTGGACGCGGTGGTGGGCATTGACGCGCGCGGCTTCATCTTCGCGGCGGCGGCGGCGCTGCGCCTCGGCGCGGGCTTCGTGCCTGTGCGCAAGAAAGGCAAGCTCCCATACGACACCCACGAGCAAAGCTACGACCTCGAATACGGCTCCAACACCGTCGCCATCCATGTGGACGCGGTGAAGCCCGGCGAGCGCGTGCTCCTAGTTGACGACCTCCTCGCCACCGGCGGCACAGCCTCCGCGGCGATCCACCTGCTGGAGAAAATCGGCGCGAAGATTCTGGAAGTCCACTTCCTCATCGAGCTTCAATTCCTTGACGGCCGCAGCAAGCTCAAGAGCTACCCCGTCAAGTCGCTGGTGACTTACTGAGAGCTGGTCCTACCTTCGGTCGCGCTTCTGTTCCTGCACCCACTCGCTCACGAAGCGCTCCAAAATCTCCAGCGGCACCGCGCCGTTGCGAAGGACGATGTCGTGGAACTCGCGCACGTCGAACTTCGACCCCAGCTCTTTCGCCGCGCGGGCGCGGAGTTCCTTGAGCTTGAGTTCGCCCACCTTGTAGGCGAGCGCCTGGCCGGGCCAGCTGATGTAGCGATCAATCTCGTTGATGATGTCGTTCTCCTGTTTCGGCGCGTTGGCCTTGAAGAAATCAATCGCGCGCTGGCGGTCCCACTTGAGCGAGTGCATGCCGGTGTCCACCACGAGGCGGACGGCGCGCCACATCTCGTAGGTGAGCTGGCCGAACTTGTCGTAGGGGTCCGCGTAGAGGCCGAGTTCCTCGCCGAGGTATTCGGAGTAGAGGCCCCAGCCCTCGATGAACGCGGTGTAGCCGCCGTAGCGGCGGAAGTTCGGCAGCTCGCCCTGCTCCTGCGCGAGCGCGATCTGCAGGTGATGACCAGGCACGGCCTCGTGCAGCGAGAGGGCCATCATCTCCCACTTCGGGCGCGTTTCGGGCCGGTAGAGGTTCACGAAGTAAGTGCCGGCGCGCGAGCCGTCGGCGGCGGGCTGGCGGTAGTAGGCGGTCGTGGTGTCGGGTGCCATCTTGTCCGGGATGGCCTCGATGCCGTAGGGCATGCGCGGGAGCGTCTTGAAGACTTTCACCATGAGCGGGTCAATGCGCCGCGACATGGCGTGGTAGCCGACGAGGAGTTCCTGCGGTGTCTTGTAGTAGAACTGCGGGTCGGTGCGGAGGAACTGGAAGAACGCGGGGAGGTCGCCCTTGAAGCCGACCTTGTCCTTGATGGCGAGCATCTCGGCGCGGATGCGCGCGACTTCCTTCAAGCCCAGCTCATGAATCTCGCGTGGCGTGAGCGCGGTGGTGGTGAACTTGCGCGCCTCGAACGCATAGCGCCGCTCACCGTCGGGCATCTGCCAGCAGCCGACTTGGTCGAAGCACGCGGGGAGATATTCCTTCGCGAAGAAGGTGTGGAACGCGCGATAGGCAGGGACGACGTGTTGCGCGATGACGGTGCGGGCTTCGGCTTGCAAGCGGTCGCGGTCGGCGGCGAGAGCTTTCGGGATGTTGGCGAAAGGTTTGTAGAACGGGCTTTTCTCCGGGTCGCTGACGATTTGCTTCTCAATCTGTCCCGGCACGCGCGCCATGACGACCTTCGTGTGGATGACGCGCGCGCGCATGCCCTCGCGCATGAGCGCGGTGGTCTGCGCGGCGAAGCGGGGCAGGGCGCGCAGGCGGGCGAGCCAGTCCTCGAAGTCCTTCACCGTCTCGAAGCGGAGGCTGTCGGCGAGTTCGTCCTCGGTCTGAAGGCCACCGCGCTGGTTGAGGGGAACGAGATGCCAGCGGAAGGCGTGGCCCTCGATGCTTTGCGTGAGGCGATGCTCGAAGAGGTCGTAGTTGAGTTGGTCGCGCGGCGGGAGTTGCTTGCGGTCAATCTTCCGCAGGCGAACGAGCGCGTCTTGGTGGTGGCGATGCTCGGCCTCAATGGCTTCGGGCGAGAGGTCTTCCCAACCGTCATTCCAGCGACGGTCGCCGAGCTGCGAAGCCCACGTCGGACTGCGCTGCATCGTGTCCTCCCACTCCGCGGTGAAGAAATCGTGGAGGGTCTTGTTGGCCTCGGCGGCAGGGACGGTTGCGGTGGTCAGCGCGAGGCAGAGGAGGAGAAGTTGGCGTGTCATGGTTGCGGCGAAGGATAGCGACGAGGCGTCGGCGGGGAATGAAAAAGCAAAGGCGGGAGCGCCGCCGTGCGTCTCGCCGAACAGAGGGATGGCCAGCGAATGGGGCAAACGAATTGCTCCTCCAGATTCCATTCGCCTGCCACCATTCGCTTGCCAACGCTTGATGCCATCGCCTCCGCTGTTACCCTCGCCTCATGTTGAAACTCGAAGACCTCACGCTGCGCCTGCATCCCGCCGACAACGTGGTGGTGGTGAAGCGTCCGCTCAAACCCGGCGTGGAACTGGAAAGCGGCCGGCTGCGTCTCGTCATGGCCAAGGGCATTCCGCCCGGCCACAAGCTCGCCGTCGCTGAAATCGCGGACGGCGCGCCCGTCACGAAATACGGCCAGACCATCGGCTTCGCGAAGGGTCGCATCCTGCCCGGAGAACACGTTCACACGCACAACGTCGAACTGCGCGACTTCGGACGTGACTACGCCTTCGGCGTGGATGCGCGGCCCGTGGTGTATCGCTCTGCGGCCGAGATGCGTTCCTTCCAAGGCTTCGCGCGGGCCAGCGGCAAGGCCGGCACGCGCAACTACATCGGCGTCATCTCCAGCGTGAACTGTTCCGCCGGCGTCTCGCGCTTTGTCGCCGACCGTTTTCGAGGGCCGGACTTCGCGCGCGACTTCCCAGGCATCGATGGCGTCGTCCCCTTCACGCACAAGATCGGCTGCGGCATCCAGCCCGGCGCGCCGCATGAACTTCTCCAGCGCGTCACCGCCGGCATCGCGCGGCATCCGAACATCGCGGGCTACGTGATGATCGGCCTTGGCTGCGAGGTGAACCAGGTCCACCTAGTCGCCGAGGCGCACAAGCTCGACCTGTCTCGCCCCGGCGAGCAGCCGCCCACGTTCCTCACGATTCAAAACTCCGGCGGCGTGCGCAAAACCGTCGAAGCCGCCGCCGCGGCTGTGGCGAAGTTGCTCCCCGCCGCGAGCGCGCTGCGCCGCACTGCGCAGCCGATTTCCAAACTCATCCTCGCCGAGAACTGCGGCGGCTCCGACGGCAACAGCGGCATCACCGCCAACCCCGCGCTCGGCGTCGCCTCCGATGAACTGGTGCGCTACGGCGGCACCAGCGTGCTTGCGGAGACGCCTGAGATTTACGGAGCCGAGCACTTGCTCACGCGCCGCGCCGGGTCCGCGGCCGTCGGGCAGAAGATCGTGGACCTCATCCACTGGTGGGAGGCCTACGCGCGCGCCAACGGCGGCTCGATCGACAACAACCCGAGCTACGGCAACAAGGAAGGCGGCCTGACGACCATTTACGAGAAGAGCCTCGGCGCAGTCGCGAAGGGCGGGCAGTCCCCCCTCGCCGCGGTCTATGCCTACGCGCAGGAGATCGACACTCCCGGCTTCGGCTTCATGGACACGCCGGGCTACGACCCCGTGAGCATGACCGGTCTCGTCAGTGGTGGATGCAACATCGGCGTCTTCACCACCGGCCGCGGTAGCGTCTATGGCTGCAAGCCCTCGCCGTGCATCAAGGTCGCGACCAACACCCCCATCTACAACCACATGATCGAGGACATGGACATCAATGCCGGCACCATCCTCGACGGCACGGAAACGGTGGAGCAAGTCGGCCAGCGCATCTTCGAGGAGATCATCGCCGTCGCCAGCGGCAAAAGGACCAAGAGCGAGCTGGCGGGCCTCGGCGACGACGAGTTCGCCCCGTGGCTGCTGGGCGCGCAGTTTTAACCCACCGTAGGAGACGACGTGAGGGGTCTCACATCCTCGTGTGTGTGGGAGGTCGGTGAATGCCAAGCCGGGGTGATCGATTGGGGCCTTCTACCTTCACGGAGCGAGGGGAGAAGGTGGCCGCAGGCCGGATGAGGGGAGGGGCCACCAACGCCGACGCACGAAACCCCTCACCCCAGCCCTCTCCCCTTGCTCCGCAAAGGAAGAGGGAGAAGAGCGCGAAGGACAGTCGTGATGCGCTGTCCTCTTCGCGCGGATGAACGCGAGGAGGTCGGCCATGTCTTGGGGCTTCAGGGTGGACTCCATTCCCTCGGGCATCAGCGAGAGGCCGGAGCCGAGGAGTTGTTTCAGGTCGGTGCGGAGGATGGTTTCCTCGGTGCCGTCCGCGCCGCGCATGACGAGGTTGTTCGGCGTCTCGGCGGTGATGATGCCGGTGAACTCGCGGCCGGACTTCGTTTCGGCGGTGTAGCCGAGGTAGCGGGACTCGACGGCGGCGTTGGGGTCGAGGATGGCGGTGAGCAGCCAGTCGGTGTCGCGCGCGGTGGTCATGGCGAGGTCGGGGCCAATCTCGCGGCCCTCGCCCTTGAGCTTGTGGCAGACGCCGCACTGCTTCGTGAACAGCTCGCGTCGCCGACCCACTGCGGCGTGGTGAGCTTCGGGAAGTCGCGGTGCGGGTAGAAGGGGTTGTCCTCGTCGAGGTAGGCGAGGCGGTTGGCGTTGGTGGAGTAGGGGGCGGCCGAGAGCACCGCAGAGCCGGGACGGACGCAGAGAAGTGCCGTCAGGCAGACAAGCCAAACGCAGAAACACGGGTGGATGGTGGACGGACGGTAGGCCAAGCAGGGCGAATCAAACGAGGCGAAAAGGGCTGCGAAGAGGTTTGCCACAAAGAGGCACAAGAGGCGCAAAAAGAGCGCCCTCTGCCTTTCTCCTTTTTTGCGCCTTCTGTGCCTCTTTGTGGCTAATCCTCTCCCTCGCGGCTCACTTGGGAATCTGGTTCAGCGTATACCAGAAGATGTCGTTCACGAGGGCCTCACCTGTCGCGTTCTTCACGTCGAGGCTGCGGACCATTGTCACGTAGCCGGCCTTCCAGCCTTCGAGCTTGAGGCGGACTTTGAGTTTGTCCGGCGAGACGGTCGCGGCGGCGACCTTGATGGCGGTGGCGGCGTTCTCCTTGCCGTCGTGGTCGAACTCGGGCGAGCCATATTTGGCGTGATACTTGTAGCCGTATTGCGTCACGTCGTAGCTCTCGGGGTCGGCGGCGGCCTTCGCTTCGACGGGCTGCGTGAAGGTCAGCTCGAAGCCGTCGCGCAGCGCGTGAACTTCCTTCACCTCGAACGGCAGCTTTCCCGTGTAGCTGATGCGCTCCAGCGCGAAGTCCAGCGGCGCGACGGCCTTCCACGAGACCGGTGCCTGACAGCCGCCGACGTAGAGCTTGCCGTCCGGCCCGTAGGCGAGGCGGTTCACGCCGGACTGGAACTGCTTCAGGAACGGCCACACCGCGCCCTGATACTCGCCGTTGACCTTCTCCAACTGCACGCGCGTCACGATGGCGTTCTGGAAATCGCCGACCATGAGCTGGCCCTTGAACGGCCCGAAGCGGTCGTCGGTAATCTCCGCGAAGCCGGTGACGGAGCGCGCGAGCTTGTAGGGGAACCAGACGGCCGGCGGGTCGAAGCGCGTGTGCTTGCCGTATTCCTCCTGCGGCGCGGGCCACGCGCTCGGGTGGCCGTAGAACTTGCCGGGCGCGACGTGGTTCAGCTTGCACGCTGCCATCCACTGGCCTTGGTTTTCCGAGACGAACACGTCGCGGTCGGGGCCGAAAGTGCCGATGCCGTTTGGCTCGCGGAAGCCGGAGCAAATCGCGTCCAGCTTCGTGCCGTCGGGCGAGATGCGGATGCCCCAGCCCATGTAAGGCGCGTCCCAACGCCCGCTGTGCCCGGCGCTGGCGAGGATGAAGTTGCCCGCCTTGTCGAAGACCGGGCCATAGACGAAGGCGTTGTAGCTGCCGGTGTAGCCCCAGCTTTGGTTCAGGCACTCGAACAAGTCCGCCTCGCCGTTGCCGTCCGTGTCGGTGAGTCGGTAGAGCGCCTGCTTGGTGCCGACGTAAATCTTCCCGTCGCGCACGGCCAAGCCCATCGGCTCGGCCAGCCCGCGCGCGAAGCGGCGATACCTGGCGGCGGGCGGACCTTGTGCGCCCTCGACAATCCACACCTCGCCCGCCCATGTGCAGGTGGCGAGGTCGCCGTTGGGTAGGAAGTCCATGCCGCCGACGAGGAGGTTGGCTTCTTTGGGGAGGGAGAATGACTCGGCGCGGAAGTAGGGCGTAGATGCAAGGCTTGGCTTGGGATGCGAATCGCCCGGCAGAGCGAATGACGGTTTCTTCGGAGGCATCCCATGCTCCGCATATTTGGATGGTTGAGTTTTTCTTCTCTCGCCCTCGGCGAGCCATTTCAAGGCCGTGTCTTTGGTCGGGAAGAGTTCGGTCTGTATCAAAAAGAAGGGCCGTCGGGTCGCTGGGTCGGTGATTAGCACATACACTCTAGCCTGTTTGCCCGTAACTCGGCGTTTGGGGTTTCCCTTCTCCGCTCCCTGATCGGTAACGCTCTCCACTTCGTAATCCACTTCCTTTTCCACCGGTTGAAATTGGATTCCCTTCTGGTCCGACCAGAGAGTAGTCAGCAACCAATCGTTTGCCCTTTGGATCAATGCGACTGTGGTTGAATCGGGGAGCATCTCGATCTTCCCCATTTCTGCATGAGCCAAGAACCAAAGGTCGCCTTCACGCCCAGAGACGTTGATGTGCCGATAGACTCCAGTGAATGAATCCCGAAGACGCCCAAAACCTTCGCTGATCAACAAGCTAGGTTTGCCACCGCCTAGAATTCCATAATTGAGACGCGTGGTTTCGTAGCCGCTGTGGATTCCTCGAAAGGTCCAGCCATCCGGCAGCTTAAACTCATCCTTCTCCGGCAACTTCCCCACCGCCCACGGAAACACCGGCGGCATGGTCCACAGCACCGTGCCGTCGTTGGTGCTGATGAAGGGCGACTTGGGCAGGCCGTATTGCGGGCCGAGGAGCGCGAGGCCCCGGCCCGACCAGACGGTGTGCGTGCGCAGCAGCGCGGTGTCGAAGGCCAGGTGCAGGTTCGTCGCCAGCGGCACAACGATGCTGCGCGTGCTCTGCGGCATCGGGGCCATGCGGAACGGCTGGTCCGGCGGGTCATAGTGCGGGATGACCGGCGCGGACTTCTCCTTGGCCTTCGCGGTCTGCGCGCGGGCGGCCTCGGGCGCGGCGCGAAACAGGACGGCGAGGGTCAGCAGGAGGCGGAAAAGCGGGCGGCGCATGGGCGAAGCTTGCGACGGGGCAGGGGAGAGGGCGATTCAAATTGCGCGCGCCTGCGTTCAAATGCGCGCGTCTTTTTCCGTGCAATCCGGCGTGCTGCCGACTACTTCTTTCCGCCAGCAAGCAGGACGGCACAGCAGGCGCGCCGTTCATTCCAAAACCACCTATGGCTGCGCGCAATTACCCGCCGGACAATTCAGACGAACCCCAATCCGCCCCCGGCAGCGCGCGCGCGCGCGAGTTCGGCGTGCCGCACCCCAACGACGTGGGCATCGTGCAAAAGGCGGTCACGTGGGCGCGCTGGATTCTGACGGCGCTGACCGTGGTCTACTGTCTATCGCTGCTGGCGATACTCTACGGGATCGAGTTCCACGCGGAGGAGCACCAGTTCCTGAGCACGATGATGTATGTGCCGCCGTGGGCGTGGCTGCTGCCGATCATTCCGCTGGGCGGGCTGGCGATCTTCCTCTATGCGCGGCTGCTGATCCCGCTGGCCTTGTGCCTGCCGGTGATCGTTATTGGTTTCATGGATCTGCGCTGGCACAGCTGGCCGCCCCCTTTCAATCCCTCGTTCAAGATCGTCACGAACAACATCGGCCAGAGCCACAAGACCAGCTACAAGGACTTCGCAGACCTCCAGAAGGCCGACATCATCGCGCTCCAGGACGCCAACGCCTCCGCACGCGGGCCGGAGATCGCGAAGGACCATCCTGACAAGTTCGTGGTGGGCAAGGACCAGTTCGTCCTGGTGAGCAAGTTCCCCATCCGTGCGGCCGACGCGCTGCCGATGCCCGATCCTGCTGATCCTCGCCAGCGCGTGGCGGCGTGGTTCGAGGTGGATGTGAACGGGAAAACAATCCTCGTCTTTGTGGTCCACATGCCCACGCCGCGGGATCAGCTCGAAGCGATGAAAAGCCCCAGCGCGCTCACCGCCGCCCTCGGAAAGACCAGCGGGCACAGCGGAAAAATCCGCGAGCAGAACGCGAGCTTCTTCAAGACCCAGCAGGAACTCGCCCGGCAGATGGTGCAGATCACCCGGCAGGCCAAGGTGCCTTTCATCGTCTGCGGCGACTTCAACGTGCCGACGCACGGGCTGATCTACCGGCTCTACCGGGAGAGCTGGACCGAGGCGTTCAACGAGCGCGGCCAGGGCGCTGGGGCCACCTTCCCCGGCGACGCCTCGCTCCCGGCCTGGCTGCGGCTGGACAACATTTATTGCAGCAAGACCGGTCTGCGTCCCATCCATGCCGAGGTGGAGGAAGGCCGGCAGTCACAGCACCGCTGCATGGCGGCGACCTTCGAGTTCACCGACGGCATCCGGCGCTAAACCCGACCTCCGAAGTCGAGGCTGAAAGCCTCAGGCATGACAGCCCGGGGCAACGCCCAGGGTAGAGGAATAGAAGGATCGCAGCCCTGACGGGGCGGAACATTTTGTTTGGCCCTTTCAGGGCTTGGAATCTTCTTGCCGGGTAACCCGGGGCGTTGCCCCGCGCTGGTTTGTGATTCTCCTTTGGAGCGCCAACTTCGGAGGGCTTGCCAAAAGAAAACCGGCGCGGGCTTTCGCGCGCGCCGGGTGAAAGAGACGGACGCTCGCTCAGTTGAGATAGATCAGCTCGTTGCTCATGAGGAGCGCCTGTGTGAGGCGTTCCCACGGGGTGAACGGCTGGGCTTCCAGCTTCTGCTTCACCGGGCCGCTGAATTCCTGCTGGGAGTTCCAGACGTATTCCTCGCCGAGCTTCGCGCCTGGCATGTGGATGATGGGCACCCAGCGGAAGGCGTCGTCCTCGGACGTGCCACGGCTTGACACGACGAAATCAATCGCCTCGCCGCGCTTGACGGAGATGGCCTTCAAGTTGGTCGCCACGTCCTTGCCAGCCGCCTGCCAGGAGCCGAGATGTCCACCGCTCCCACGCGACACAAAGGCCTCGATGCCGTCGCCGGTCTTTGCATCGTGCTCCAGCTTGCCCTCGATGCTGATGACGCCATCGCGCGGCGCGATCCAGCGCCGGACGACGGAATGCTTGCGGTCGCCCGGCACACCACCGACCGCGTTGAGCGAGACGTTGAAAGCCGCACCGACAGCCATCGCGGCCTTGCCCTTCGGATCCTTCTTCGGCTCCGGCCCCTTGCGGAGCGCGCCCTTCTCAGCCAGCACCCACGAGTCACGCAGGAAGGTGGGGAACGGCTCGAAGCCAATCAGCTTCTTCGCGTCGGGGTCAAACTCACCGTAGCCGTAATGCCACACGCGCAAGTCCGCGCCGCCGGTGGCCGGCTTGGCCTGCTGATCGGCGATGTATGCCAGCGCCAGCTTCTGCTCGGACGCCGAGGGCGCGCGCTGGAAGAAGAGCTGGTAGATGAAGGCGATTTTCTCCTCGTCCTTCGCGCCCGAAAGCAGCTCGGGGCGGGCCGCGACGTTCCGCGTCTGCTCGACGACGAAGCCGTTGTTCATCAGGTAGAGCGCCTGGAGCGGAACGGTCGTCTGCACGCGTGACGGCGCGGTCATGTCCGGGTTCGCGAAGTCGAAGATTCGGAACGAGTCGGACATCTTCTGCCGGTCAATGTAGCCATACACCGTGCGCCGCCCAGAGCTGTTGATGTCTGTGTCGGACGGCCCGCCACGGTCGGTGAACTCGTTCTTGCCACTCAACATCAGCAGCGTGTCACGCATGGACTCGAAGTTCAGGCGCTGCAGATTCTGCCGCCAGAACAGGGCATTGCCAGGGTCGAGCTTCGAGCTGGCCGGATTATCCTGCGAGGACTGCTGCCATGTGGCGGAGAGCATGATGAGCTTGTGCAACTGCTTCACGCTCCAGCCATCGGCCATGAAGCGCGAGGCCAGGTAGTCGAGCAACGCTTGGTTCGACGGCGGGTCCGAGCGCATGCCGAAGTCGCCGAGCGTGCGCACGATGGCGTCGCCGAAGTGCCAGTTCCACACGCGGTTCACAAACACGCGCGCTGTGAGCGGGTTGTCCTTGCTGGCGACCTCGTTGGCGAGATCGAGCCGGCCGGAGCCTGTGGCGAAGGGCTTGGTGTCCGAGCCACCGAAGATTTCCAGCCAGCGACGCTTGGCGATGGGGCCGCGATTGGCCGGCTCGCCGCGAATCATGACGAAGGAATCGCGCGCCTTGTCGAGGTCGTTGAGCGCCATCGCGCTTGGCGGGCTGCCGGGATGCTCGCGCTTCAACTCGTCCAGCTTGAGCCGCTCGGTGGCCTCGAGGTTCTGGATGCGGTTGCCGATGACACGCTGAAAGCCACGACGGTCGAGGGCAATCGGCGTGCCCTTCTCGTGCAACACGGCGTGCAGCGCGGCGCGCGCGCCTTCCGGCTTCTCGCCCTTGTCGGCGAGGCGCTCGGTTTCGCGGAACAACTTGCCGTAACCCTCGGCAAGGGCGGCCAAACTTTCAGGCGCCGGAGTGAGGAGCTGCGCGACCAGTTCGTTGACCGACTTGTCGGCGGCGAACTTGGCGGACAGCTTTCCGGACTGCGCGGCGAACTCGTCGTCCTTGAGCGCGGCGAAGGCGAGCCAAGGAGAGAAGATGGAGTCAGTCTTCTTTGTCGCGGCCTCCAGATAGGTCTGCCACTGCCCAAAAACGTCCGGGTCAAGGCCGCGGCTGTTGCGAACAAGGGCGTCCTTCTTGCCGGCCACCTGCACGTCTCGTGCGCCCAGAAGATACTTGTCCACCGTGTTGCGGAAGGTATCGAGCGTGCGGCCCTCCTCGGTCTCCCGCACGTTGGCGATGCGGGCCAGAATCTCCTTGGACTTCTTCTGGAAATCTTGGTAGTCCGCATCGGACTTCGGCTTCGCGAGCATCGGCTCATCGGCGGGCTCGACCGACGAGCTGAACACGCCGTGCAGCGAGTAATAGTCCTTCTGCGAGACGGGGTCGAACTTGTGATCGTGACAGCGCGCGCAGGAGGCGGTCACACCCATCAGCCCCTGCGTGATGACGTCAATGCGGTCGTCAATGACCTCGTTCACGTTGCCCATGAAACGCTTGCCCACTGTGAGGAAACCCATCGCGGCCAGAGGCGCCTTGTTCTCCGCCGTCGCGATGCGGTCGCCAGCGATCTGCTCACGGATGAACTGGTCGTAGGGTTTGTCCTCGTTGAATGCCTTGATCACGTAGTCGCGATACGTCCACGCGAATGGGTAGGAGGTCTTGTTCTTCGCATTGTTGTTTCGGTCGCCGCTCGTGTCCGCGTAACGAGCCACGTCCAGCCAGTGCCGTCCCCAGCGCTCGCCGTAGGCGGGCGAGGCGAGCAGGCGGTCAATCACCTTGGCGAAGGCGTTCGCAGACTTGTCCGCAAGGAAGTCATTGACCTCCTGCACTGTCGGTGGAAGGCCGGTGAGGTCGAAGGTCGCGCGGCGGATGAGCGTGCGCTTGTCGGCTGAAGGCGAAGGCACCAGCCCTTTCGACTCGAGCTTCGCGAGCACGAACCGGTCGAGATCGCTCTTCGCCCACTTGCCCGCGTCCTTCACCTTGGGAACGACCGGAGCCTTCACCGGCTGATAAGCCCAATGCTCACGGGCCTTGTCCCAGTCCACCTTGAGCGCCGCAGCCGCGCCGCTCGTCTCCGTGCGCGGATCCGGCGCGCCCATGCGAATCCATGTCTCGAAGTCGGCGATGATCTGCGGGGAAAGGCGCTCGCCCTTCGGCGGCATCATCTCGTCCGGGTTGGTGGACTTGAGGTCCTTTATGAGCAGGCTTTTCTCCGGCCTGCCGGGCACGATGGCAGGACCGCTGGTGCCGCCCTTGAGCAGGCCGTCCTTGCTGTCCACGAAGAGGCCGCCCTTGAGTTTCTCGGCCTGCGCGGAGTGGCACTTGTAGCAGTGCTCGGCGAACACGGGCCGGATCTTCTTCTCGAAAAACGCGAGTTGCTCCGGGTCGAGCTTTCCGGGAGCTGCTGCCGCGCTGGTGACGAAGCCGGCGACGACGGCTCCGAGAGCTAGGAATGAAGATTTCATAAGTTCAGGGACTTGGACGGACACACTGGACAAAAGGCTACCGGCAAAACTGAATCTGTCGGGCCGCGACACGGACAAAAATCAAGGGCAGGCTTGTGGCCTGCCCTTGGTCTGCGAAATGACCCATGCGGCCGGTGATCGCTGCGGCGCGAGCTCAGGCCTTGAGAATGTCCCTCACGACGCTGCCGTAAACGTCGGTCAGGCGGAAGTCGCGGCCGTTGTAGCGGAAGGTCAGCTTCTCGTGGTCGAAGCCGAGCGCGTGCAACAGCGTCGCGTGCAAGTCGTGGTTGTGCACCTTGTTCTCGACGGCATTGTAGCCGAACTCGTCGGTCGCGCCGTAGGTCTGGCCTCCCTTGACGCCGCCACCGGCGACCCAGGAGCAAAAGCCCTTGTTGTGGTGGTCGCGACCCGGCTCGCCGCGCTGTCCACGGTCGTGACGCGGTGTGCGACCGAACTCGCCGCCCCAGACGACGAGCGTGTCATCGAGCATTCCGCGCTGCTTGAGATCCTTGAGCAGCGCGCCGATTGCCTGGTCGCACTCGCCGGCTTTCTTGCGGAGATTCGTGCCGACCGCCGTGTGGTGATCCCAGCCGCCGTGCCAGGTCTGGACGAAGCGCACGCCCTTCTCGGCGAGGCGGCGCGCGACGAGCAATTGCCGCCCCTGCGGCGTGTCGCCATAAAGATCGCGCACGCTCTGCGGCTCGCGGGAAATGTCGAAGGCATCCGTGGCCTCGGTCTGCATCTGGTAAGCCAGCTCGAAGGACTGGATGCGCGACTCAAGCAACGCTTCCTGGCCGAGCTTCTCCTGATGCAGCTCGTTGAAGGACTTGACGAGATCAAGCTGCTCGCGCTGCCTGGCGAGGCTGAGGTGCTGGCTCTTGATGTTCTCAATGATCTTCTCGACCGAGGCGGAAGGATTGTTGACCAGCGTGCCTTGATACGCACCCGGCAGGAATGCCGAGCGCCAGTTGGAGGCACCGCCGAGTCCGCCGCCCAGCGCGATGAAGCCGGGCAGGTTTTGATTCTCCGTGCCGAGTCCGTAGGTGACCCACGAGCCCATCGAGGGCTTCACGAGCCGGCCCGAGCCGGTGTTCATCATCAGCGTGGCGAATTCGTGCGACGGAATGTCCGTGGTCATCGAGCGGATGACGCAGATATCGTCAATCATCGCGCCGAGGTGCGGCCAGATTTCGCTGATCTCGACACCGGACTTGCCGCGCTTCTCGAACTTGAACTGCGTCGGCAGCGGCACGCCGCCGATGGCCTCCACCTTCGACTCGCCGTGCTTGGCGAGCGCGGGCTTCGGATCCCAGGTGTCAATGTGCGACGGTCCGCCCTGCGCGAAGATGTGGATGACGCGCTTGGCCTGGCCGGTGAAGTGCGGCTGCTTCGGCGCGAGCGGGTTCAGCGCGGTGCTGGCGCGGGCCTGTCCGCCATCAGGACCAAGGAGCCATGCAAGGCTCAACGATCCCATGCCCATTCCGAACCGGTTCAGGAACTGGCGGCGTGTTGCGAAGAGGTCTGCGAGTTGCGGCTGATGTTGCTTTGGGTCCATAAGTTCAGTCGTTTTTTTTCAGCGCGGTTGGTTTCAGCGGACAGCCACATTTTTAACGCTCCGCCCCGCGCTGCTATTCACTATGTCCACCTCGCGCTGGTTTTCAGGCAACACGTCCAGCAGGCGCAACGCGCGCCCGGGGGTCTCGCCCGCCTCGGCCTGCGCGTCCGGCGCGAGGCCGGCGGCGGGGCGCGTATCCAGTTCCACTTCGGTCAACGCAGTCATGCGATGTTCCTTGCGCTACACGTCCAGCGCGCGATGGCGGCAGACGGTGAAGAGCCACTCGACGAGACAGCCGTTGAGCCGGGCGGGGGCTTCCCGCCAGAGGCGCAGGAAGACATCCTGCCCACTTCCCGGGCGCGGTCCGCATCGCCGACAATACTGGCGGCGTAGCGGGACAAGGCGGGGGCGTGCTGCTCGTGAGCAGTGCGCAACCAATCCGCGTTGTCAGCACCCGGTTCGTTCATGAGTCCGACTGGGTCGGGCCTTCGAGGGGATAACGTGTGAGTGGGAGAATCCTTAGCGGAAATCTTTTCGCTACGCGAGTCGAACGGGCGGACTGGGGAACAACCGAACTTCAAAACACCCGCAGCGTATCCAGCACGGCCTTGATGCGCGGGACTTCGTGCGTGCGGAAGAGGTCGGTCTTGCCCAGCGCGGCGAGGACGGCGAAGAACGGTTCGGCGCTGCGCACTTCCTCGCCGAAATACTCGAAGGCGTGGGGCAGCGCGTGGCACGTCGGGAAGCCCAGCGTGCGGAGGCGGAAGGTGTTCAGGAAGGTAGTCATCTGGTGACGCACGCGCACGGCACTGTCCTGAAGGTTGCGGTAGTAGAAGCCAAGGCCGGGGTCCACGAAGATTTTCTCCACGCCGCACCGGGTCGCGGTCTCGATCTCGCGCGCAAAGAACTCATACATCGCCGGCACCGGATCGGAAGTGAGGTCGAAGTCGCCGACGGCGCGGACGTTCGCGCCTTGCACATAGCAGAGGATGACGGCGGCTTGGTGCTCGGCCACGGCGCGATACATCGCCTCGCTGCGGTCGGTGCCGGTGAGGTTCAGGATATTCGCGCCGGCGGCCAGACAGGCGCGAGTGACTTCGGGGTGATACGTCTCGACAGAGACGAGCACGCCGGCGGCGCGCAGCGCGCGGACGACGGGGAGGAGTTGATAGTTCTGGGCGTCGGCGCCGACGAGTTCGGTGTTCGCAAGGGTGGACTCTGCGCCGACGTCCACGATGGCCGCGCCCTGCGCTGCGAGAACCTTCCCACGCGCGATGGCGGCGTCTGCGGAGAGGCAGACGCTTTCGCGATACCAGGAGCCGGCGGAGAGGTTCACCACGCCCATGATGGATGGGGAGGAGTTAAAGCGGAATTCACGACCACCAAGCGCAAACTCCGGCACGCGCGCCTGCGAGGCAGGACGGTTCTTCTCCACGAGTTCGGCGAGAAATTCTAGCGTGAGCATCGCGGGGAGTTTGGCGGGAGTCGGACCGCTCGGCAATCGACAATCGGGCTCTGGGAGAGGCGTGTCACGCCGACTGCGCTGGAGAAGTGGTGCGCCCGGCGGGAGTCGAACCCACGACAGTCCGCTTAGAAGGCGGATGCTCTATCCAACTGAGCTACGAGCGCAACCAATTTACAAAGAGTCACTTACAACGATTGAAAAAACGCGATTGACGGCCTTTCTATACTGATTTTCTATACTCGGCAGTGCCGAAACGACCGTCAACGCCACCGAAACGCACGTCGTCTCCATGGGAGAAAACGCGCGCCCCAAATGTTGTCCGCAACTCGGCATCGGGCACATACTACGCGCGGTTCCGGGTCAGCGGCAAGCTCGTATGGCGCAGCTTGGACACTCAGGCGTTCACCACCGCGAAAACCAGGCTGCCGGACGTGATCAAGGCTGAGAAGCAGTTGATTGCCGCCGGGGATGGCCAGATCACCCTCGCTCAGGCAACCCGGGCTTATCTGGAACGTGATGCACGCAATCCCGGTTTGAAGGAGAAGACCCGCCAGTATCGCGCGGCCTCGGCAGACATGATCGGCCGGATCTTTCCGCGCGGCACCGTGACCAAGCTCAGGCACCTCTGGGCCACCAGCCCGAAGGAGAAATACAAGGAGATCGCCGGCCGGGATTTGAAAATCCGGGACATCTCCAAGGACGACTGCCTGAGTTGGGCGGCAGGATGCGCCAAGCGTTACAGTCCCACGACGTTTAATCATGCCTTGGGCACCCTGCGTGAGATCATTGCCATCGGGATCGAGCAGGGGGCGCGGTTTGACAATCCCGCCACCCACGTCGATCGCCTGCCCGAAAAGCCAAAGTCGCTGAAGCTCCCCGAGCCGAGGCAGTTTCTCCGCTTCATCGAGGCGATCGAGGACAGTGGCAGCGGTTGGTCCAAGCCGTGCGCCAACATGGTCCGGTTCCTCGCCTACGGCGGGTTTCGGTTGACGGAGGCCAAGAACGTCACCTGGGGAGATGTTGACCTGGCCAAGGGCGAGATCATCGTGCGGGGCGACCTCAAGACCGGCTTGAAGGGGCGGGTGGTGGGCGAGACCCGGCGCGTTCCCATCATCACGGAGATGCGGCAGCTCTTGGAGCGCCTGCGTGCTGAGAATTCGCTTACCGTGGATTCTGCCAGAGTGCTCAAGGTGGGTGAGTGTCAGCGTGCCATGGACCGGGCCGCAAAGGAGATCGAGATGGCTCGCATCACGCACCACGATCTTCGGCACCTTTTCGCCACCCGTTGCATCGAGTCCGGGGTGGACATCCCCACGGTCGCACGCTGGCTCGGTCACAAGGACGCCCCACAACCCCTCCCGTCGCCTCCTGAAGTGCATGAGGCAATCGTGGCGAAATTGAACCAAGCCCTGAGAACTTTGGCAGACGAGCAGTGACTGTTTATGAAAGCGAATGGGAGAACAATTAGGATGGGCATTTCTGCGCTCGTGGCGGTTTCGGCGTTGCTGTTCCGGTTCATTCAGAAAAGCGAAAACTTGCCATCCCCAGTTACCATCAAGGCTCCGTCGAACGAGCCGCCGATGGACCGGATGGTCGTCAGCGTGCGCGAGTTTGAGGAGGTTGAGCAGGTTCCCCAGCCACCCCCAGTTGCAATGGCGGAGCCACTACCAGTTCCAGCGCCTCCGCCGACTACGCCGCCGATTCCGGTGGAAGCGCCGCCCATCCAGACGCCGAAGCTCGCTTCCAGCCAGGCTGGGGGAGAAAACCCGAGTGCTGATGAAGGGGTCGTGCTCCCCATTTACGCTGACTACCGGTCTGGTATGGGCTTTCCAGCGTATGCTGAGGCCATGCGCCGAGTGGGCGGGATTTTCCTGATTTTCGATGGCGAAAAGATTCGGGGAGAAGCCGATGTTCTCAACCGCAAGGTGCTGCCGATCGCACCAGCCCGGCTCGCTGGCCTCAGTCCGCGCTCTCGAGAGGTTACCGAGCCAGCATTGCTTCCGTGCTTGGAGGAGGCGAAGCGGCTTCTTGGCCCCGGTTTCTACTCCATCATCCTGCTGCTGCCCAACCGTGTGGACCAGCACATGCAGGCCGAGGTCGTGAAGGAATTGCGGTTGCGGGGCCTTGACCCGTCGAGCGTGGTGCAGGTGCGTGGGCGATACGTGTCGAATGCGGGCCGGCTCGTGCTTACATTGACCGAAGCGGTTAGCCGAACAAACGGAACCGCCACGCTCCAAGGCTCAGTCGCATTTTAGCGCACGGCACGGATAGGGCGGATTGCAAATTGTTCGCCGAGAAACCAGGATGAGGCACTACACAATGAACTTTGACGATGTTGCCAAAGGCGTGCCGAAACCTTCGGTGTCGAGGGGCACTTGCAGGGAAGGCTCCTGCCGGAGTGGCCAGAAATCGAGCTTTTGAGCACGGCGAAGGAAATCATCGCCGAAGGCGAAGCGATGGGGCATTGCGTGGCGTCATACGTCCTCAAAATGGTGTCGGGCGCGCTGCCAATCCTGCTCTACCGCGTGTTGTGGCCTGAGCGCGCAACCCTCCGCCTCTCGAAGGACGGTGAAAGGTGGCATATTGCTGAACTGCGTTGCCGCAGAAATCGAGCGCCCTCGTCAGAAACTTTCGAGTTTGTTAGGATATGGCTGCGTGAGCCCCAAGAAGAAACGGTGGAAACACAAGAGCTAACAGGAGTTGAAAGCAACTCCGAGTTGTGGCCACTCTGAGGGCAAGCCCATGAGCGCACTACCAACACTTGTGACCGACCGATTGCTGCTGCGTCCCTTCACGCTGGCCGACGCACCCGAAGTCCAACGACTTGCAGGTAACCGGGAGGTGGCTTCAACCACGTTGCGAATTCCTCACCCTTACAAGGACGGGATGGCCGAAGAGTGGATTGGAACGCACGCCGCAAAGTTCGCTCAAGGCGAGGGCATTTCGCTCGCGATTTCTCTACGCGCGACGGGATTGCTCGTTGGGGCGATAGGGCTGGAGATTTTTCAAGAACACTCCAAGTCCGAACTTGGCTACTGGATTGGCAGGGACTTCTGGGGGCAAGGACTCGCGACTGAAGCAGCCCGTGTGCTCGTGAACTACGGCTTTCAAGTTGTTGGCTTGAACCGCATCCAAGCCCAGCACCTTACCCGAAACCCGGCCTCTGGTAAAGTGATGGCGAAAGTCGGTATGCGGCACGAAGGCACGCTCCGCGACCATAGGAAGAAATGGGGCATCTTCGAAGACGTGGAAATCTACGGTGTGCTTGCAGCAGATGCTCTGGGCGCAATAGAAAGGCGAATAAACCAAACGGCATAGACCGCCGATTCGCACTGTCGAAGCTCGGCTGCCGCCTTGATCCATGAGGTATGCTCCGCATTCTTTCCATCGAAGCGACCCCGTTCCATGTCCTGCCGTTCCTGAACGTTAGCAGCGGGCGGAAGGCGGTCAGGGAGTTGTTACCGTTCCTGCGGGGCCAGATTGAAGGACTTCCCGACGGACTTGATGCGCTACTTGTGACAGCCGACCTGCAAGGGCGCGTTCGGGACGCATGTGGCAATGCGGTCACACGCCTGCTCGGCGAGAGCGTGGCAGAATGCGTTGAGGAGTTGGCCTCCCAAGGATTGCTGCCAGCGACGAACCGAATCGGTGTTGTGTTGGCAGGGGATTTCTACTGCTGCGAAGGACTCGACAAGCGGGGCGGCTCTGGGATGTGCGATCAGTTTGGGCGGCATTTGCACTGCGCCTTCGGTGGGTTGCTGGGGTCGCTGGAAATCACGACCTATTCGGTAATCGTTGGTTGAAAGAGGACTTGATTGAATTCAAACAGCAGCCGGGAATCCACTTCCTGGACGGGGACTTGAGTGAAGCCGACGGGTTGATGATAGCCGGATTGTCTGGAATCATCGGAAATCCAGAGCGGCCTTTTCGCCGAACCGAGCTGGAATTTAACGCCATCACGCAGACGCTTACCGACTTCCGGCTGGGCCGGTGCTTCCTCAAGGGCAGCGTGGGCGACAGCCTGAATCTGATGCTGGCCGGAGCGGCGTGGAACCTCCGCAAATGGCTGCGGGCGGTTTTATTGTCCCTGTTCCGGCTGCTCCAGATAATGCTCCCAGTGCCCGTCCATTAACCGCCCGCAACCCAACGCACTCCCGGTTGGAACGGTTGGAGTTTTTCAGGGACGACTACTTACGGCTGATTTTAATCTTGTATTTGACCGTAGGCATCCAGCTTGGTCCGGGGTGTTGGTGAAGGTAGAGACGCAAGATTATCAAATTCCTGGACACGCCGAAGCAACTTGGCGGCCCGATCGTTGAATGGATCAAGAGCAATCGCTTTGCGCAGCAACTTGCCGCTTTCGTCGAAGCGGCCTGTTGAAAACAATTCCTGAGCTTTTTCAAAGGACTTTTGAGCTTTGGCGAGGCTTTCGACCTCACTTGCCGCATCCGTGGATGCTTGGTGCTTGCGTCGCACTTCCGGCATGTCGGTCAAAAGCCTTTGGAGACCGCCATCTGGCAATACAGCCATAATTGCACGCAGCTCGCTCTCGGCTTTGTCAAACTCAGCTTCCCTCATAAACGACATGACGTTCTTACGCATCCGTCCCGCCTCTTCCTTCTTCTGACATTCAACTTCTATCTGCTTTGCCTCAGTCTGTCGCGCTCGAAGAAGGGCGAAGCTCTTGAGGGCATCCTCAATACGCGTTGAGCCGTCCTCGTAGGGGAGCAGAGAACGTAATGTTCGTTCCCCTTCGTCCAGTTCTCCCGCCTCAAGCAATGTTGACACCCGGTCAGCGATCTTCTTGGCAGTCGTGCGGCGGGCAGCATCTTCGATCAGCGCCAAAATAGCCGAAACAGCCGCTCCGTCAGTCGAGTTCGCGGCAAACTTGTTGGCGGCTTTTCTCGCTTCTTCAAGCTTGCCTGCCGTGAGAAGTGCGTTAGCCTTTCGCTTCCAGCCCTCAGCCAAGTGCTGCCGACGCGCTTCGAAACGCCGGCCTTTGGCATCGCTATGCATCTGACGCAACGTGGAAAGTTGGTCGCTGAGAGACTTGGCCCTTGATGCCGCTGGATCCGCCAAGAGCAGCTCGCGTAGCTTTTCATCAGCCAAGTCAAATCTACCGCCCTTGATGGCTTCCTCAGCCTGGCTATGAAGCAGGTTCGCAAGTTCCATTCGTCGGGCTTCCGTGACCTTAGACAGGAGTGCTTTATGTCCTTTCTCCAAAGGCTCAAGTGAGAGCAATTCATGAACAGCCTTTTCGGCTTCCTCAAAATTCTTGCAGTTCCACTTCTTGTCAACAAGACCACGAAGTGTGCGAATGCGCTTGCTCCTTTCGTTGAGGGCTTCTTGCTCCTCAAAACAGTGCTTTTGAACTTGAAGGCCAGGCAAATTCTCAAGGTTCTGGATTGCCCAGCAATCGATTGGATCGAGTGCTCGCAGCGCAAGGAGAGCCTCGCTGGCTGCTTCGTATTCTTGGTCTTTGAGGCGGCGCTCTGCTTCCTGTCGACGTTCCGCAGCCTCAGTTTGACGACGGGCGATGTGGCGCGCCACCTCGGCCTCGTTTAACTCCCGGCGAAGCTGCGGCAAGTCGCGAAGCAGATTCCTCGCTAGCTCGTCTTGTGGAAACTGGCCGAGTGCCTTCTTCGCCATCTCCTCGGCGGCGTCGCAGTCGTTATTCGCAATGGCTTCAGCCGCCTGCCTTGCCAGCCTTGCGGCGATTCTTCGAATTTCCTCATCCTTTGAGCGACGCTCCAGCTCCCACGCTTCTTGTTGCATCCGGCCGAGCACGGCAATTTCCGAAGCAGCCAACTCCCCATTCCAACCCAAGGCTTCCAGTTCCCGCACAATTTCATTGGCGTGCTCATATCGGCCTGTGGATTTGACTTCTTGAAGCTCAGGAAGTTTTGCCCTGATCAAACCATCCGTAATTGATGCCTTAACATTTGGATCCGGATCCACGACGCGGCGCTCGGCGAAAAGCTTTTCAGCAACGGGCGATGGGTCTCGGAAAATCCGATCTACAATTCTCTGCCGGACCATTGCCGAAGAATCTTCAAAAGAGAGTCTGGCCACTTCTGCAACCTTTAGCTCTGTCTTATCGGAAGCGTTCGCTGCAAGCACATATAATCCTTCAATCATTCGGGCGCGGTTCTGCTCATTTGGCTCTAGCGCGAAGTTCTTTTTCAGTTCTTGAGCCAACGATTTCCGGAACCAAGGCTTGTCGATTCCGAGCGAATCCGTCCGTTGCTCTCCAGACACTAATCGGGCCAAGGACGCTGCTACTTGTTGGCGTTTCCAACGCTGCCGCGCCCAGAAAGCAATCAAGGCGATTGCCAGTCCGCCGAATAGCACGCCCTCGATACCCAACAATATCTCGCTCGAATTCCAGGCAGATGTCTGTGGCGGCTGTCCGGAGATTGATTGGCCAGATGTGCTCGCGGATTTCTGAGTCTGCTCAAGCGATGTTTGGGCGAAGGGCAAATTTGTGTATTCCCCTGTGCCGCTCTCGGCAACGATCAAGTTCTTTTCAGCCACTCCATCCAGCAAGTTGGTCGTTGTCGTCTCAGTCGCCATGTATATCCCTCACTTTTGGTCTTGGTGGTCTTTCAAAATGCCAGGATCGTATTCGGCAGAAGCGATAATCTTGCGAGCTTCCTCACTTGCCTTTGCAAGCTCTTCACCGCGCAGGCGCGTAGCCTCGCATGTCGGGCAGTCTTTTCGGAACGAGGTCTTGGCGAATTTGCAGTAAAGCGGCTCCGGGAAAATCCATTCCTTTCGATTGCCCCAAAGCAGGAAATCGGCAGGGAAATCCTCCAGCTTGCTGTCCGTCCCACGGAGCAGCGTCAGCAAGGCCATCTTGGATTGGATGAGCGCGATCATGTGGACATCAACGCACAGACCCGGCTCCGCCTTGAATTCTGAGGCATCCTCCAACTCTGAATAGGCAATAGGACCGGGCTTGTGGGGCGCCGCACCCAGGGATTGCTGGAGAGCGCCATACACGCAGTCGTAACAGGGAGTTTTCCCCGGAACGACCCGCATCACGAATCCTCCGAACGCCCGTTCATACGCTCCGGCATAAACCGCCGGCACATTGAGACGGAGACAGGTTTCATTGATGGCGTAGCGAGAGCGATTGTTGTCAGTGCAGGCCAATACCAGGCTGCTGCCGCTGATGACTTTTTCGAGCAAGTCCGGTTTCTTGACCACATCCTCCTTGAAAGTCTCGACTTTGGCCTGCTGGTTCACATTGCGAATGCGGTCGGCGACAGCCTCGGTCTTGAACCGGCCAATGTCACTACAACCGCAGGTATGCCGGGCAATGTTGTGAATTTCCAAACGGTCAAAATCTACCAAACGGAACCGATCCACCGCACATCTGGCCAACTGGTCTGCGCAGATCGCACCGCCGGTGCCGAGACCGATGATTGTCACCAGTTTTCCCGCCAAAGCGCGTGTTTCAAAGATTCCTTCAACGCGCGAGAATACGCCAGTTTTCTGCCCGGCTGTAGAATTGTTCAAATTACGCATGGCGTTCTCCTTACTTACGTGACGTCGCATTTGCGCGCGACCAATCGTCAAAGTCTTTTTGCAAATCTGCCTTCGACTTCTTGAGTTTTTGAATTTCACGTTGATTATCGGCGCGCTGGGTGTTGATGTTATTCCGCTGTTCTTGGCGCACCCTCAACTCGTCGACACTGCGACCAGTATTGAGTCCGGATAAGCTGCGCAATTCAAAGGCCAAATCGATTTCCCGCCGCTCTCGGTCGCGGACTTCTTCATCGATCGAGCGCATCATTTCTGCCAATTCACCAAGACTTCCGTAGCGTTGCGAGTAAACAACTGCCCGCAATTCTTGAGGGGAAGCTGGTTTGGTCGTTTGAGGAGTTGGCTTGTTAGGTAGGTTCCTTGTCTCGGCTGCCGGATTTTCCGATTGGAAAGGTCTACGTGTTGTGCTGCTTGATCCCCGGGGCGTAACATCGCGCGTTTGAGTGTTACCTTGACGACCGAATCCGCCCATCCCGACAAGAAAGGTGACAAGGGCGACTACGGTGCAACTCGCAACCGCTACAGACATCATCCGAGAGTCAGCAGCCTTCCTAGGTTCTGTCCTTGCGACTCTAGTTGTCTTGAAGATCTCTCCACATTCCGGGCAAGCTTTCCAATGTGACTTATTGACTCCTGCATAATAGAGTGAACGAATTGGCTGATTCTCCGTCCGATGCGGCATGGGATTTCCTAAAGGGCAAAGGCGTGATTTCACTGGCCTGCAACGCCGTCGGCTAAGTGCGGCTGCATTGTTCGACAAAGGC
>SXGU01250148.1_pt1 | contig 31021 bp, 27 predicted proteins | sample 3174531 | NCBI WGS metagenome assembly SXGU01 (sample SAMN11356863, study PRJNA531348) | freshwater metagenome | isolation source: freshwater sample F1-140 | place: China: Fuxian Lake, Yuxi | collected 2017-12-25 | reverse complement strand
GAACCCCATCGAGCAGGAGGGCACCTACCCCTTGCCGGAAGCTCAGGTCGACCGCTTCACGATGAAGCTCCTCGTCCGCTACCCGAGCGCGGAGGAAGAGCGCGTGATCCTGGAACGTTCCGCGTTGCCCCCCGGCAAGCCGAGCCCCGTCCTGAGCCCCGAGCGGCTGGTGGAGCTGCAGGCCCTCTGTCGCCGGGTCACGGTGAAGCCGGTGCTGCAGAGCTACATCGTGAGCCTCGTCCAGGCCACGCGTACCCCCGGCTCGATCTCGGCCAAGCTGGCCCGTTTCGTGCAATTCGGCGCCTCTCCGCGCGCCACGATCGCGCTCTCGGCGGTCGCCAAGGCGGTGGCGCTCGCCGACGGTCGCGACTTCGCCACGCCCGACGACGTGAAGGAGATCGCGCCCGACGTGCTCCGTCACCGGCTCATGCTCACGTACGAGGCCGAAGCCGAGGGCGTGGACGCCGACGGCGTCATCCGCGAGATCCTCGCCTCCGTTCGCACCCCGTAGCGTCGCCCGTGCTCACCCCGGAAGACCTCAAGCAGATCGGCCGGCTGCACGTGCAGATCGGCCGGAGTGTGGATGCGCTGCTCGCGGGCGAGTATCGGTCTGCCTTCCGTGGCTCCGGCATGGAGTTCGAGGAGGTACGCCCCTACGCAGCAGGCGACGATATCCGGCGTATCGACTGGAACGTTACCGCCCGCAGTGGGGAGCCCTTTCTGAAGGTTTTCCGCGAGGAGCGTGAGCTCACGATGCTGCTGGTCATCGACCGCAGCGGCTCCGTGCGCTTCGGCACGGGGGGGCGCGACGGGCGCACCGACAAGCGCCTGCAGATCGCTCGACTCGCGGGCGCGCTCGCCTACGTCGCGCTTCGTAGCAATGATCGCGTGGGCCTCCTGAGTTTTTCCGACGGCGTGGAACGCTTCCTGCCGCCCCGGAAGTCGCGGGGGCACGGGTGGCAGGTGATCCGCGAGGCCTTCGCCACCGTGGAGGAGGACCGCGCCACCAACCTTGCCGTAGCGCTCTCGAAGGCACACACGGTATTACGACGCAGGGCGGCGGTGATCGTCCTGAGCGACTTCGTCACCCCACGCGGGTGGGAAGACCCGATGCGCGTGCTGCTCCGGCGTCACCGAGTTCACGCCTTCATGGTCCACGACCCTGCCGAACTGTCGCTCGGCAAGCTCGGCCTGGTCAGCGTCCGCGATGGGGAGACGGGCGCCTTGTCCACCCTCGACGCGGGCGCCACGTTGGCCCGGCAGTCGGTGCTGTCGCGCCTGTCGGAAATCCGGCGTCTCGGCGTGACCGCGAGCGCGGTCAGCACGGCCGACGATGCCTTCCAGCGTTTGCACGCTCACTTCCGGGGGGCGGCGTGATCCTGCTCCTTGCCTGTGCCGACGCTCCCGTGCCTGCGGCGCCTGCGGCGGCGGTGTACATCGACGCCCAGCGCGTGCACGAGGGCACCCCGGCCACCGTGCACGCCCCGGCGGGGTCGACCGTGGAGGCGAGTGACGGGCTGGTCGCGACAGCGAGCAGCGAGGAGACGTGGGAGCTACGTGGTGATCCCGGGAGCTACATCGTCACCGTCCTGCCGCCCGGGGCCGCTTCGGTGCGACTCTTCGTGGACATCGGCGTGGAGGGGCCCAAGGCCGGCGAGATCGACGACATCGTCTCGATACCTCCCGAGCCCAATCCCACCTGGCCGATCTGGGTGGGCAGCGCCGCCGCGCTCGCGACGGCGGTCGCGCTCGCCTACGTCGCCTGGCAGCGCTTCAAGCCGGCACCCCCGCCGCCCATCCCCGAGCCGCCGCACCTCGTGGCCCTGCGTGAGTGGTCGCGCCTTCGCGCGCGCACCGATCTCGCTCCTGGGGAGATCGCGAGGCAGATGTCGGAGATCTTCCGCACCTGGGTCGGCACCGCGTACGGCTTCCCTGCCACGCGGCGCACCACTCGCGAGATTGTCGACAACCTCGCGGGGCTGCTCACCGCCGCCGAGCTCGACGCCACTCGACGGCTACTCATGGCCACTGACCTCGTGAAGTTTGCAGAGCGAGCGGAACACGCAGATCTCTTCGCCCGTCTGGACGACGACTTCCGCGCGCTGGTTCGGCCGGTACGGAGGTCGGACCGTGCTTGAGTGGGCGAGTCCGCTGTGGTTCCTGGCGCTCCCGGCCGTCCTCTTGCCTCTCGCGGGCGAGTGGCGCCCCTGGGCGATTCGTTTCTCCGCGCTCACGCTAGTGGAGGCGCGCTGGACGGCGAGGCGCTCGCTCGCCGCGTTGCCTGCGCTCTTGCGCGCCGCCAGCATCGGCCTGGTTGTCGTCGCGCTGGCCCGGCCTCAACTCGTGGAGCGCGAGACCGTGCGCGAGTCCGAGGGCGTGGACATCATGCTGGCGATCGACACGTCGGGATCGATGCGCACGCAAGACATGGAGTCCGGGGGGCGCGCCTACTCCCGCCTTGAGGCGGCCAAGGCCGTGATGCGGCAGTTCGTCGAGGGGCGGCCCGAGGACCGGGTGGGCGTCGTGGCCTTCGGCGCCGAGGCCTTCGTCCAGGCGCCGCTCACGCTCGATCACGCGGTGCTCGACGAGTTCATCTCGGCGATGGACATTGGGATGGCCGGGCAATCGACGGCGGTCGGCGACGCCATCGCGGTGTCGGCCAAGCACATGAAAGAGCTCCCTGCGCCCTCGAAGATTGTGGTGCTCGTCACCGACGGGCAGTCCACGGCCGGCCAGGTCGACCCGATCCCCGCCGCCCAGGCAGCGGCGGCGCTAGGGGTGAAGGTGTACACCATCGGCGTGGGCGCGGCGGGCGGCCGCGGCCTGCTTGGCGGGCTGCTCGGTGGCACGGGCGCGCAGATCGACGAGGCGACACTTCGCCGGGTGGCGGCGCTGACCGGTGCCCAGTACTGGCGCGCCGCCGACGCCAACGCGCTGGCGCAGGTGTATGCGACCATCGACGAGCTCGAACGCAGCCCCGCGAAGGTGAAGGAGTACGTTCACAGGGACGAGCTGTACCTGCGCTACGTGCTGTGGGCCGTCGGCCTCATGGTGGTCGAGCTTTTGCTCTCGGTGGGACCGTTGCGGAGGCTCCCTTGAACTGGGCCACGCCGTCCTACGCCTGGCTGTTTGGTCTCGTAGGCGCGGCGGCGTTCCTGGTCGTTCGCGCCTTTCGGCAGCGGTCGCGCCTCGTGACTCAACTCGGCGCGCTGGTTCCCCCCGCAGCGACCCGGGCTCGAGCTTGGCAAGCGGTGCTCGCCCCGCAAGCCCTCGCCCTCCTGGTGCTGGCCGCGCTGGGACCGAGGATCGGCTTCGAGTGGGTGCAGCGAAAGGTGGAGGGGGTGGCCATCGCCGTGGTGCTCGACGTGAGCAAGAGTATGGACGCTCAGGACGTCTCGCCGTCGCGACTGGAGCGCGCGCGCCGGGAACTCGCCGACCTGGTGGGGGTCATGAAGGGCGATGCCGTGGGCCTGGTGCTCGTGGCAAATGGGGCCTTCGTGCGCATGCCGCTCACCATCGACTATGGCACCTTCCTGTGGGGTCTCGAAGACACCACGACCGCCACGATCACGGCGCAGGGCACGTCGATGGCGGGCGGGCTCGAGGCTGCCGTGAAGCTGCTCGGCGGCGCGGCCGGCAACGGTCGCGCGATACTCGTCGTGAGTGACGGGGAGTTCCACGACCCATCGAGCGCGCTCGACGCGGCGGTCGCCACCGCGCGCGAGGCCGAGATCCCCATCTACGCGCTTGGCATCGGGGAGTCCGCGGGGGCGCCGATCCCGCTGGCGGAGGGCGGCTTCAAGAAGGACAGCGCGGGCAACATGGTGCTGAGCAAGCTCGACGAGGACAAGCTCCGCGCCCTTGCCTCCGGCACCGGCGGGGCCTACGTCCGCGCGGTGGTGAGCGACGACGACGTGCGCGGGCTGTACGAGGGACAAATCCGCGCCCGGCTCGAGGCCGCCGAACGTGGAGTTCGTCGTGAGAAGGTATGGTTTGAACGATTCCAGTGGCCGCTCGCTGCCGCGCTCGTCACCATGATTGCCCACGCTCTCTTCGGCATCGGGACCCGTCCCCGGGTGGCGCGAGGCGTCGCGAAAGCGGCGGTGCTCGCGCTGGTCCTCTTGCCCTTAGCCAGCGCTCAGGCCAGCCCTCGGGAGGAGGGGCTCGCCGCGCATGCGCAGAAGGACTGGGCTGCGGCTATCGACAAGCTCGGACAGGCGCGCGTGGACAACCCGGCCGACGCCGCCGTGGGACGGGCCCTCGCTGAGTCGCTTTACCGCGCAGGCCGCTATCGGGAGTCCGAGCAGGTGTACGACTCGCTGGCGATGGCGGATGTGGAACAAAAGGCGACGTACCTATACAATGCGGGCAGTGCAGCCTATCGCGGTGGGCGGCTCGACGACGCGGCGCAGCGTTTCGAGGCGGCGGCCGAAGCCGACCCCAGGCTCGAGGCGGCGAGTAAGAACGCGGCGGTGGTGCGGCGCGAGATCGCCCTGCGCGAGCAACCGCCGCAGCAAGAGCCTGAACCGCAGCCCGAGGGCGGGGAAGGCGAGGAGAACGAGGAGTCGCAAGAGGGCACGCCCAGCCAGCCGTCGGGGGAGGGCGAGGGCGAGCCGAACCAGGGCAAGGGTGGCGAGGGGCAGGAGCAGCCGCCCGAGGAGCAGGGCGAGCCCGGCGCGGAGGGTGAGCCACAGGGCGAGGGCTTCACCCCAGGCGAGGAGCAGGGGGGGGCGGAGCAGGGTAGCGAGGCAGAGGAGGGCGCCGTCGTTTCCGATCCCAGGGCGGAGGGCGAGATGAGCGAGGCCGAGGCGGCCAGGCTCGTGGACAGCGTCAAGGACGGCCGTCCCCACGTTCAGCTGACGGGTCGCGACACGGAGAAGGACTGGTGATCGCCATCGTCGCCTCGGTCGCGCTTGCCGCGCAGGTGGCGCTGCAACTCGACGAGCGCGAGGTGCGCGCGGGGGAGACCATCGGTCTGACGCTGCAAGTCGTCGACGCGCGGCTCAAGGTGCCCCCCACTATCGACGCCCCGCCCGGCCTGCGGGTGAGCTTCGTCACCCAGACCTCGACGCGCGCGATGATGAACTTCGACAGTGTCACCATCCAGACCTTCCGCTACGAGGTGGCCGCCCTGGAAGCCGGCGACTACACCCTGGGCCCTGTCCAACTCACCGCGGCTGAAGGGCAGATCTCCGCGCCGGCCGTGAAACTGCACGTGGCACCGCGCCCGGCGGGGAGCCTCGACAAACTGGTGGCCGACCTCGGGAGCCAGGGTGGGGTGGCCTACGTCGGCCAGGTCCTGGTGTACCACCTCGCCTACAAGACCTCATCGCGACTGGTAAACGCGCGGTGGGCGCCGCCCGAAGTGGAGGGGCTCACCCCTGAGCCCAACGTCGAGCCGGTCACCACCGAGTACGATCTTGTCGATCCTGGCGGGAAGGGCGCCGAGCTCTGGTACGCCTACCGTGCCTCCAAGCCGGGGAAGATCGAGATTCCCGCCGGGGTGCTGCTCGCGCAATTCGCCACCGAGCGGCGGCGCCGTCCCTCGCCGTTTGGTAGCGACCCTTTCTTCGGCGACCTTCCGGGACTCTCCGACGTGCGCACCGAGAACGTGGCGAGCGAGCGCATTGCGCTGGAGATTCGCCCGCTGCCTGCGGGCGCGCCCAGCGACTACAGCGGTCTCGTCGGCGAGTTCAGCGTCGACGTGCAGGCCTCGAGCGGCCGCGCGGCGGTGGGCGACACGGTGACGCTCGACGTGAACGTGGCCGGTTCCGGTCCGCTGGGTGGGGTCAAACTACCCTCGTTGAACCTGGATGGGGTCCGGGTGTACGACGATACCCCGGCCGTGACCGCCGCGCTCTCCGAGGGGCGGCTGAAGGCGACGGCGCAGTTCAAGCGCGCCATCGTCCCGGAGAGGCCGGGGACGATCGAGTTGCCCGCGGTCAACCTGTCCTGGTTCGACCCCGCGAAGGGCGAGTACGTGGTCCACCAGGGGGCGGCCGTCCGGCTCGAGGTCGGTGGCAGCGTCGACCCCGCGGCAGTCGAGGGCTTCGGTGGCACGGCGGTGAACAAGAGCGCCGTGGCCTCTCTGGGCGACGACATCCTCCCGGTGCGCACCGCACCCGCCACGTCCGCGCCGTGGCCTGGGCACTACGCGTGGGCGCTGCTGCTGCCTGGATCGGTCATGTTGATCTCCGAGTTCGTGTCGCGACTGAGGCCGCGTCGGCTGGTGCCCGTCGCGGCGCGGCAGGGTTTCGGCGATCTCCCCGCCGACCCCGAGGCCCGGCTTGGCGCGCTGGAGCGGATCTTCCAGGAGGCAGCGGCGATGCGTCTCGACTGCGCCGAGGGCGAAGTCACGCGCGAGCGCGTAGCGACGCTGGGCGACGAGGCCGTGGCGTGTTTCCGCGAGCTCGAGCTCGCTCGTTACCGGGGCGGCGGCGAGGTGGACGAGTCGCGGTTGCGGCGGTGGGTGGAGGGCAAGTGATCTGGTCGATGGCCATGGCCGCTAGCCTCGAGAGCGCCGCGGAGGCGGTGGCGAGCGGCGACTACGCGGCGGCCGAGGCGGCCTATGCGGAGGCCGTCGCCGGGGGAGCCGTCAGCGCCGATCTCTACTACAACCTTGGCAACGTGCTCTACCGCCAGGATCGCGTTGCGGACGCTATCCTCGCGTGGCGGCGCGCCGCCGTGCTCGCGCCGCGCGATCCCGACGTGTCGGCCAATCTAGAGTTCGCACGCCGGAAGGTCACCGACGACCTCGTCGCCTCGGATCCATGTCCGGCCTGGGCGCCATGGCAGGCGGCGCTGACCGCGGGGGAGGGGCAGTGGCTCGGGGGCGCGCTGGCTGGCCTGGGGCTTTGCGCCGTGGCGTTCCGACGTCGCTGGTCGCACCTGCCGCTGGCGGGCGTGGGCGGGGTGGCGACCGTCCTCGGGCTCTTGGTCGCGACCGGTGGTGCCGTGGAGGCCACCATGCCGCCGGCGGCCGTGGTGCTCGCGGCCGAGGTCACGGCGCGCTCGGATCTCGCTGGGGGCGTGGACCTCTTCGTGCTGCATGCCGGCGCCGAGGTGGGGGTGGCCGAGGCCGCAGCCGGCCAGGTCCTGGTGAGCCTCCCGGATGGACGACGAGGTTGGGTAGCGGAGTCTGCGGTCGGGCGTGTCGATCCTCACGCGCTTCGACGTTAGTTCCCGCCCCTCGCGAGGTTTGCCATGCGCTGGTTCGCCGTCTTGTTGGTCTTCTTGTCCGCGTGCTCCTGGCAAACTCGGGTGAAGTACCTGAGTGACGAGGAATTCAACTGCTACTACGCCCTGAAGCCCTTCATGGACGAGGACACGCAGAAGTCGTATCTCACCTACAAGACCGAGGCGGAGCGCGCGGCCTACCTCAAGTCGATCAACATGGAGCGGGTGCCGCCGATCACCCTCTACGACTTGTTCTACCAGTACGACCCGCAGATCCGGCAGGCGATCGTCGATGGCGCGGTGCAGGTGGGTTGGAACAAGGATCAGGTCCTGATGTCCTGGGGGCCGCCCTACGACAAGAAGAAGCTGGTCGGGCGCCCGGCGCCACGCTCGGAGATGCTCCTCTACAAGTTCGAGAAGCACGAGGATGGAACTATCCTTGTGTACACGCCTGACAGCAAGACGGAGTACAAGGCGGTGGAACGGTTCCGTCGCGAGATCATCCTCGACAGCGACGTGGTGGCCGAGATCGTAGAGAAGAAAGGGTGGGGTAACTGACAGGTTTTTCGGTAGACGGAATGGGGCTTGCCGTCTATACGTCCCACCCGCCGAGGTGTGCCTGTGAAGGTCTCGCTAGTCAGCCCCTACCCCGACATCACCAACTACGGCGTCCGTAGCATCAGCGCGCACCTGCGCGCGAACGGGCACCAGACGCAGATGATCTGCATGCCCGACTTCGCGGGCGACGGCGAGAGCGTGCACGTGCGCATGAGCGAAGACCGCTACTCGCCCGAGGTCATCGACCAGTACCTCGAGCTCGTGAGCAAGAGCGACCTCATCGGCATCACGCTGATGACCCACTACTTCGACAGCGCGAAGCAGCTCACCAGCGTGGTGCGCAAGGCCTTCCCGGAGAAGCCCATCATCTGGGGCGGCTTCCACCCCTCGGTGCGCCCGGACGAGTGCGCGAAGTGGGCCGACTACGTGGCTATCGGCGACGCCGAAGACCTGATGCTCGACTTGGCCAACCGCCTCGCCAATGGCGACTCGCAGCGCCTCCACGACATCAAGTCGCTGGTGTGGCGCAAGGGCAGCGACGTCGTTCGCAACCAGCCTGGCTCGCTCGAGCAGGAGCTCGACCGCTACCCCGCGCCCGACTTCGCGCGCGACGACCACCACATCCTGTTCGAAGGGCAGCTCATGCCGGTCACCAAGGACCTGCTGCGCCGCTACCTCCACAACGGCACCGTCAGCCGCATGTTCGGGAAGACCGGCTATCAAACGATGACCGGCCGCGGTTGCCCGCACGCGTGTACCTACTGTGGCAACAGTTTCTATCGCGACCTCTACAAGCGCCAGCGCTACGTGCGCTACCGTTCGGTACCGCACGTGATCGGCGAGCTCGAGGCGGTCAAACGCGAGTACCCGTTCATCAACTTCGTCTGGTTCAGCGACGACAGTTTCTTCGGGCGTCCGCTCCCCGACCTGCTCGACTTCGCGCAGCAGTACAAGGATAAGGTCGGCGACCCCTTCTACTTGCTTGGTAGCCCCGGCACGATCACCGACGAGAAGTACGAGGCGATGGTCGACGCCGGGCTGCACTGCATCCAGATGGGCGTGGAGCACGGCAGCAAGCGCATCCAGAAGATGTTCAAGCGCTCCACCATGGGGAACGACAAGATCCTCAAGAGCGCCGAGATCATCACCAAGTACACCGACCGCACCGCGCCGCCGCAGTACGACATCATCTACGACCTCGCCTACGAGACCATCGAGGACAAGCTCGACACCCTGCGCCTCGTGGCCGACCTGCCCAAGCCCTACCGGCTCCAGGTCTTCAGCGTCATCTACTACCCGGGCACCTCGCTCCACACGCTGGCGAGTCGCGACGGCCTCGTGAACGACGAGAAGGCGGAGATCTACGACCGCATGTTCTTCGAGCGGCACGACAGCTACACCAACACGCTGTTGTTCCTCGCGCGAAGCGGCAAGTTCCCGCACTCGTTGCTCAAGGTGCTCATCGATCGTCGTGTCGTCGACGTGATGACCAGCGACTACATGGCCCCGGCGGGCACCGTGGCCAAGAAGGCGATTCACTCCCTGCGGCAGGCGCTGCGGTCACCCGCAGTCGAGCGCGCCAAGGCCCTTGGCACCTACCGTGCCCGTCTCACCGGCATGACCGGCGCCGACGCCGGTGCTGCGGCGCCCTCGGCGGCGGAGACCTTCTAGTCCTCCAGCTTCTAGTCCTCGACCTTTTCTCCGCGCCACTCCGACTCACGACGATAGATGCTGCGGGTGCTGATGCCCAGCAGGTTCGCTGCGAGGGCTCGATCGCCATTCACGTGGCGCAGAGTGGCCTCGATCATGCGGCGTTCGACCTGCTCCAGTGGGGTGCCCACGGTGAACGTGAGCCAGCCGGCCTCGGCGGCGCCGGTGCCTCCCCGGAGGGCGGCGGGGAGGTCGGCGAGGGCGATGGTGTCGCCGCGCGCGAGCACGACGGCGCGCTCCACGGTGTTCTCGAGCTCGCGCACGTTGCCCGGCCATGCGTGACGCTCGATGGCGGCGAGAGCCTCCGCGTCGATGCCGAGCAGTCGCCGACCATGCCGGGCGGCGAGAACGGCAAGGAAATGCCGGGCCAGGAGCGCGATATCCTCACGACGGTCCCGGGGCGCCGGCACGTGCAGCGGGATGACGTGGAGGCGGTAGTAGAGGTGCTCGCGGAGCTTGCCCTCGACGACGGCGCGGGACGGATCGCGGTTGGTGGCCGCGATGATCCGCACGTCGGCCCGGAGCGTGCGCGTGCCGCCGAGGCGCTCGTACTCGCCGTCCTGCAAGACCCGGAGGAGCTTCACCTGCACGGCCACCGGCATCTCGGTCACCTCGTCGAGGAACAGCGTGCCCCCTTGCGCCAGGTCAAACCGTCCCTCTTTGCGACCCTGCGCGCCGGTGAAGGCCCCGGGCTCGTAGCCAAATAGCTCACTTTCAAGAAGTGTTTCAGGGATAGCGCCGCAGTTGACGGTGACCAGTCGCCGCTCCCGGCGCGGGCTCATCTCGTGCATCCAGCGCGCGAGCAGTCCCTTCCCCGTGCCGCTCTCCCCGGTGACGAGGACGCTCGCGAGCGACGGTGCGACCTGGCGCGCCTCCTCCACCAGCGCGCGCATCGCAGCCGACTGCCCGATCATCTCCGAGCGCGACACCTGCGCGATCTGGGCGCGCAATCTCGAGTTCTCGCGAAGTAGCTCGTGTTTCTCCAGCGCCTTGCGTACCGCGAGCACCACCTGCTCGCGCCGGAGCGGCTTGGTGACAAAGTCGTGCGCGCCCTCCTTCATCGCCTCGACCGCCGTTTCCACGCTGCCGTAGGCGGTCACCAGGATGAATTGCACCTCGGGGGCCACTTGTTTCGCAGCTCGAAGCAACTCCAAACCGGTCATCCCGGGCATCTTGAGGTCGGAGAGCGCGACCCCCACCTCGCCCTCCCTCAGGATCTCCAGCGCACCTCGGCCCTCGCTGGCCACGCGAACGTCGAAGCCCTCGCGGCTGAAGATGCGCTCGAGTGCGAGGCGGTTTGCCTCCTCGTCGTCTACGATCAAGATGGCAGGCATGGTGCCATTATGGCTCACGTCTGCCAGTTTGGCTACACGGGCACCTGCACGACGAACACCGTGCCCCTCCCGGGCTCACTCTCGACGGTGATCGTGCCGCCGAGATCCTCGATCCCCTGCCGGGTGAGCGCGAGACCGAGGCCCGTCCCGCGTCCCTTGGTGGAGAAGAAGGGCTCGAAGATCCGGGAGGCGACCTCCGGCGTCATTCCGGGACCGTCGTCAGCTACGGTCACACGTAGTGCCTCGTCCACTTGCACGCGCACCGTCACTCGCTTGGCGCCGGCCTCAGCGGCGTTGCGGACCAGGTTGAGCAGCGCCCGTCGCAAGAGGTTGCCGTCCACGTCCACCACTCGCGCGGGGCCACTCTCCACCGTCGTCTCCACGCCGAGCCGACGAAGGCGCTCGTCCTCGAGCGCCACCACCGAGCGCACGATCTCCACGGCGTCCTCGGGAGCGAGCACCGGCGAGCGGCGCCGAGCGAGGTCGAGGTAGCGCTCGGTGACAGCCTCTAACCGGCGGATCTCATCGACCAGCGTGCCCAGCATCGGCCTCCCCTCGCGGCTCACCTCGTCGGCGAGCAGCTCCGCGTGCAGGCTCATCGCGTTGAGCGGGTTGCGCACCTCGTGGGTCACCTGGGCGAGCAGCTGTCCCACCAGCGCCAGTCGCTCGGACTGCGCGAGCCGGTCGCGAATGCGATTGCGCTCGTCGACGGCCTCCGCCATCTCGTTGAAGGCCGAGGCGAGGACACCGATCTCGTCGTCATGGCCCGCGTCGACGGCGGCGGGGCGTTCTCCTGCCTTGAGGCGACGCGCCTGCTCGGTGAGCGCCACCACTGGGCGCAACGCCGTGCCGGCCAGCCAGAAGAGGGCCAGACCGAGCGGTAGCGACGCGGCCACGAGGCCGAGCGACACGGCCAGCGCGTCTTCCTGGGCGCGCGCGGTCTGGGCGGAGAGCGCGGCCACGCGGGCCTCGGCGAGGGAGGAAACCTGGCGCACCTCGTCGCGGAGCCGGGCGGGGTCGACAGTGGACTGGAGGATCTCCTCGAGCTGCGCGCGCGCCGAGCGGAGGTGGGCGGTTTCCTCGTCGTCCACCGCGCGACCCTCGCCCGTCGCGACGGCGCCCTGGGCCTGTTCAACGAGGCCGGCGATGCGAGCGGTTTCGCCGCGGTCGATCGCGCCTTCCATCCGCGCCCCCAGCCGTGCGAGCGGCAGCCAGGTGTCGTTGACGGTGGCCACGCTGCGCCCGATGCGGTCGAGCTGGTGCACGTCGTAAGCGAGCGCCGCGAGCTGAAACGCGACGCCGATGAGCACGGCGCCGAGTACTCGACCCCGCAGGGTGCGCGACCATCGTAGCAACCGCATGTCACGAAGGTAGCCCGCGCGTTGCCGCTGCGAAGGCCCGGGTTAGGCGGCGGGCTCGCTTGATTGGAGCTTTGATGTCCTCGTTGCGTCCCCTCCTCGTTGTTGCCGCTCTCGTGGGCTTTGTTGGCACGGTTCCCGCTTTCATCGCTTGCGATGGCGGCAAGGCCGGCGACGCCGCCACCACCGCTGCCCCTGCTGAAGACATTGGCGAGGTGCTCGCCACGGTCAACGGCATCCAGATTGGCAGCAAGGAGTTCATGACCGCCGCCGAGCGCAAGGCGCCGGCCAACGGCGACACGCTCTCCGCCGAGGAGAAGAAGGAAGTTCTCGACGGGCTCGTCGAGGAGAAGCTGCTCTACGCCGCCGCGCTCAAGAAGGGCCTCGACAAGGACCCCAAGGTGCAGAAGGTGATGGTCAACACCCTCCTCCGCGAGGAGGTGTACGCCACGGTGAAGAACAGCGACTTCACCGACGAGATGCTCCAGGCCTACTACGACCAGCACAAGAGCGAGTTCATCGTCCCCGAGAAGGTGCAGATTCGTCGCATCTTGCTCAAGCCGAGCGAAGCCCGCAACGACGACGCCACCAAGGCCGAGGCGGAGAAGCTTCGCAAGGAAGTGGCGGCCAAGCCCGACTCCTTCAAGGACGTCGCGGCGAAGTTCTCGGAAGACATGTACAAGCGTCGCGGTGGCGACGTTGGTTTTGTGTCCAAGGAAGGCAAGCCGGGCCTCGACCAGGAGATCGTCGACAAGGCCTTTGGCCTCGAGACGGGCGCCGTCTCCGACGTCTTCAAGACCACCGACGGCTACAACATCATCATGGTCGCCACGCGCCGTGAGCAGGTGGAGCGCACCTTCCAGCAGATGAAGGGCTCCGTGCTGCGCAAGGTGAAGAACGACAAGATGAAGGAGCTCTACGACGCCTACATCGCCAAGATCAAGACCGGCGCCGAGATCAAGGTCGAGGAGGCCAAGGTGGCCGCCCTCGAGGTGAAGAGCACCCGTCGCACCGGCGCGTTGCCCGGCATGCCGCTCCTGGGCGGCGAGGAAGGCGAGGAGACCGAGGGCGGCGGCGAGGGCATGGAAGGCGGCGAGGGTGGCGAGGGCATCACCGCTCCCCCGGCGATGCCCACCCTCCCCGGCGCGGGCGAGGGCGTGCAGCTCGGCGAGGGCAAGGCCGGCAAGGCCGGGGCCATGCGACCGGGTGGCGGTGGCAAGGGCGGCGGCGAGGGCAAGGCTGGCAAGGCCGGCGCTGGCAAGGCCGGCGGCGAGTAGCTCACGATGGCCGCGCTCCCCCGCATCGTGAGGAGCGCGCTCGGCGTTTGCCTGGGCGTGGTGCTCACGCTCGGCGGCGTGGCCCAGGCGCAGACGGCGGGGAAGGTGGTTGATCGCGTCGCGGCGGTCGTGAACGACGAGGTGATCGTCTTGTCCGAGGTGTATGCCCTGGGCGGCGACTTCATCGAGGACTCGGTCACCACCGGCGGCGCGTCGGCGCGTCGCGAGGCGGAACACGCGGTCCTGGAGCGCCTGATCGAGCGCGCCCTCATCGACCAGCAGATCACCGAGCTCAAGCTCGACGTGACCGAGCAAGACATCGACCGGGCGATCGACGATCTCGCGCGGCGCAACGGCCTCGACCGCGACGGCCTGCGCCGCGAGCTCGAGCGGCAGGGCATGACCTGGGACGGCTACCGTGACGAACTTCGTGCGCAGCTCCGCGACATGAAGTTCCAGCAGTCGGTGCTCCGCCCGCGAATCACCATCACCGACGACGAGCTGCAAGACGCCTGGCTGCGCTCCGGCGGCGCGGGCGGGAGCGACGTGGCCACGGTGCAGGGTGTGGTGCTGGCCGTGCCGAAAGACGCCGATACCGCCGCCATCGACACCGTTCGTTCGCGGGCCCGCGAGGCCATCGCCAAGCTGGAAGGCGGCGCTCCCTTCGCGGAGATCGCCAACACCTACGACGAGGGCCCCTACAAGGCGCTCGGCGGTGAGATGGGTAGCTTCAAGCGGGGCGAACTCGTCCCCGCGCTCGACGCGCCTGTTTTCTCCAGCGAGATCGGCAAGGCGGTGCTCGTGGAAACGCCGACGGCGCTTTTCGTCCTGCGGGTGCAGAAGCGCGAGAAGGTCGACAGCGGCTTCGAGGAGGCGCGCGACGGCCTCGCCGAGCAGATCTTCATGGCGCGCATGGAAGACGAGAAGGAGCGCTGGTTCCAGCAATCGCGCCGGGCAGCGGTCGTGAAGATCGCGCTCCCCGGTGGCGACGGCACGGGGCCTCGCGCGGCGCGCTGATGCGCCCCCTCGTCCTCACGCCGGGATGCCCGCTCGGAATCGGGCCGGAAGTGGCCGCTCGGGCGCTCGCCGAGGTGGACGTGGGCCCGGTGCTGGTGCTCGGTGACATCGACGCGTTCAGGGCGTCTAGCGGTGTCGAGTCGAGTCGCGTGACGATGCGCGGACCGGCGCTATCGCGGCCAGCCGTCGAGTGGGCCGCGCTCGAGGAGGCGGTGGGACTCTGCCTGCGCGGGGAGGCGAGGGGACTGGTGACCGGGCCCATCCACAAGGCCCGGCTCGCCGCCCGGGGCTTCGCTTTCCACGGGCACACGGACTTCCTGGGCGCGCTGGCGGGCGTCGACGCGCCGGTGATGGCCTTCGTCGGCGGGGGCCTCCGCGTGGCCCTGGTGACCGTGCACGAGCCCTTGGCGCGTGTGCCGGGGCTGGTGACGACCGAGCGCGTGCTGGCCACCCTGCGCGTGGTCCAGCGCGACATGCGGGCCTTCCTCGGCATCGCTTCGCCCCGGCTCGCCGTGTGCGGGCTCAACCCGCACGCTGGGGAGGGTGGGCTTCTGGGGCGCGAGGAAATCGAGCAGATCGGCCCGGCGGTGGTGGCGGCGCGGGCCGAGGGCATCGACGCGCGCGGGCCGGTGAGCGCCGAGGAAGCCTTCATGCACCCGGAGACGAGCGATCTCGTGCTCGCGATGTACCACGACCAGGGGCTGGTCGCGCTGAAGCGGGTAGACTTTGGCCGCACCGTGAACTGGACGATGGGACTCCCTTTCGTGCGTACCAGCGTCGACCACGGGACCGCCGACGCGCTCGTGGGGACGGGCCTCGCACGCGCCGACAGCATGGTGGCCGCGCTGCGCCTCGCGCACCAGCTCAGCCCGCGCTGATATCCACGGTCGAGGCGCACTCTCCGACGCCCCAGTCCATCCAGCGGCCGGGTTCTTCACCGAAGGCACGGCAGTCGGCAACGGTGTCGCCATCGCGGGCGAACACGACGAGGAAACCCGCAAGTCCCGCCGTCCCGCAGTTGAACACCGTCGAGGAGCCGCCGCTGGCCTCGGTCCAGTCGGCCACGATGTCGAGGTCGAGCTCGAGTCGGTCGGCGCTGCCGTCGCCCTCGGCCTCCACGCTGTCGAGGCCGTGATCCTCGATGTAGTCGCCATCCGTGCTGAGCCAGAGCCGCCCGCCACCCGTCCAGTTTTCCGTCACGACGTCAACCTGCCACTCCGCGTCGTCCACATCGCAAGCCACCTTCGTGCTGGTCATCACCGGCGGCTCGGCGTCCTCCACCACCGTGGCGGTGTCGTCGTGGGCGAGGGAGCAGGCCCAGAGCATCGCGACCAGCCACATGCGCGCATCCTACCGCGCGTGCCTCGGCGCGGCGCTCCAAAACGAACTCGGCGCGGAGCCGCGAAGCCCCGCGCCGAGTTGGTGCCTGCCGACGAATCGGCCTGCTACGCCATGATTACATGGCGGCGCAGCCGAGGTTGGAGGTGTAGTAGCTCACGTCGTTGCCCCAGGTCCAGCAATCGGTGCCGTCGCTGATCACGTAGGTGATGTTGCCGGCGGTGGCGATGGTGTCGGTCATCAGGGTGTTGACGTTCGCCTCGAGCTCATCGATGTCGTGCGTGGTGGCGAGGGTCAGGCCGGCGGCGGCGGTGGCGCCGTCGTGGCAGATGTCCCAGTCGCCGCTGTTGGGGCCGGGGCCGGGGACGCAGTCTTCACCGTACCAGCCCTCGCCGCTGCCCGTCTCGGCCATGCCGATCGAGTAGCCGCCAGCGCCGTTGGTGATCGTGAAGGACACGCCGTCGGTGCTCCACGACTCGGTGACGGTCATGTCGGCATCGCCGTCCTTGCCGCTGTCGCAAGAGCCGCTGTCGCACTCGTCGCCGGGGCAGCCGACGAGCGAGAAGATGGCGCTAAGAAGAGTCAGGGTCATGAGAATCCTCCATCTGCCGCTTGAGCGCGGCGGGGTCACATTACTTCACGGCCGCAGAATGGCAAGTGCCTTTTAGGACTCACCAGCGGACGCGGGCCAGCTAACCGTGTCGGCGTCGGGGGCAAGGGGTACCGGCGTCGTTTCGCGCGCGTGGGCGGACGCCGCGCGCTCGCGAAAGATCGCCCGTTCGATGCGGTCGAGCAGCTCGGTCGTGCCCTCGCCGGTGACGGCGCTCACGCAGGAGGCGTCCCAGTCGTGGGCGAGCGCGGCGAGACGCTCAGGATCGGCTCGGTCCACCTGGTTGAGCACCACCACCGTTGGCACCTCGCCGGCGCCAAGTTCTTCCAGCGTTTTTTCCACTGTGGCCTTGTGGAAGGGGGCCTCGTCGTCGGATGCATTGATCACCAGGAGGAGCAGGTCGGCCTCCACGGACTCGTCCAGGGTGGAACGGAAGGCGTGGACGAGGTCCTTCGGGAGGTTTCGGATGAAGCCGACGGTGTCGGTCAGGACGATCTCCCGCTCGGCCGGGAAGCGCAGGCGGCGACTGGTGGGATCGAGGGTGGCGAAGAGTTTGTCTTCCGCGTCGACCGCCGCATTGGTCATGCGGTTGAGCAGGGTGCTCTTGCCAGCGTTGGTGTAGCCGACGATCGCCACCAGTGGCAGGCCCACGCGCTTACGACGATCGCGTCGCATGGCGCGCTGGTCGGCGATCTCGCGGAGCTGGCGCTCGATACGATGCTCTCGCTCGTCGGCCCGGCGGCGGTTGATCTCCAGCTTCGTCTCGCCCGGCCCGCGCCCGCCGATGCCGCCGGTGAGTCGCGACATGGCCGTGGGCATCAGCGCCAGACGTGGGCGTCGATAGCGTAACTGTGCGAGTTCAACCTGAAGCTTGCCCTCTCGCGTGGTGGCGCGCTGGGCGAAGATGTCGAGGATGAGCTGGGTGCGGTCGAGCACCTTGAGGTCGGTTTCCGTGGCGATGTTGCGCAGCTGCGAGGGCGAGAGCTCCTGGTCGAAGATCAGGTGCTCGGCGCCGTTGTGCATGCAGCGAACGACGAGGTCTTTCAGCTTGCCCTGTCCCACCAGCGTGCGACCGTCGAGCTCGCGCCGCACCTGCCGGACGCTGTCCACCACGCGCAGCCCGGCGGTGTCGGCGAGGCGGGCGAGCTCGTCGAGCGAGCGCTTGGCGGCCTGGGGTTGCCCCATCGTCACCGAGATGCACACGGCTGCGTCGCGTGTGTCGACAGCCCGCGTGGAAGGCCGGAACTGCGCCTCCAGCCCCTTGATGAACGCGCCGAAGTCGTCGTCCCAGGTGTGAATATTGTCGACCGGCTCGAGCTTCCAGACGTCGCCGCCGCCCGGCGGCAAGAGGTGGGCGTACTCGGCCGAACCCGGCAGGCCGTCGGGCTTCGCCTGCACCACCACCACGCCGTCGAGGCGCAAGAGGGCCAGGTCGGTCAAGTCGTCCTTGCTCAGGCCCTCGCCGCGTAGGTGGGTGTGCACGAGCCGCACGCCACGGAAACGTCCGCCGCCGGCGCGCTCGCGACCGAGGTCGGGGATGAACAGCTGATGCGCGTCGCCGACGATCACCTTGTCCACCACCCCGAGACGGTCGACCAGCACGCCCACCTGTCGACCGGTGTCGCGAATGATCTCCGTCATGCGACGAGCGAACTCGGGCGAGAGCCACCGGTCGGCGGGGAGCCGACGGTGGTACAGGCCCTGGAGTGCCTTGTTCTGCGAGGGCTTCAAGCCCTCCTTGTTCCCGAATAGTTCTTCCATCTAGCCCTTGGTGACGAGCCCCTCGACGAGGCGGGGCAGGTCGATGCCGGTGGCGCCCTTGAGCTCCTCGGACAGCGCCACCGCCTTGCGCGCCGACACGCCGCTGTCGGCCGGGAGCACGGTGATGCGGTCGATTCGGGCGGAGCGGATGGTGCCGACGAGGTCGCCGAGCAAGACCTGGAGTTTCTGGACCAGGAAGATGTCGCGGGCGTTCTCGCCGCCTTTGCGCCAGGTGTCGATCATCTGCTGGAGCACGGAGGCGGTGGCGCGGCCGTCCTCCAGGACCTTCGAGGCGGCGCCCTTCGCCTCGGATTGCGCCGCGCGACAGGCGGCGTCGGCGGGGGCGATCACGTCGGCCTCGAGTTGCCTTCGCACCTGTTCCACGCGGGCGGATTGCACCGCGAGGTCGGCCTGCGCGCGAGCGACCAGCGCCTTCACGCGACCGGTTTCCTCGGCCATGACCGCCTCGCGTCGCGACATCGCATCGGCAACTCGCTTGTTGTTCTCGGCGGTAGCCACCGCCATCTCCGATTCGATGCCGGTCATTCGCGCGTTGCGTCGGTTCTCGGCGTCACGTTGGATGGCCTCGGTACGCGCCTTGGCCTCGGCGATCTTGCTGCGGGTGACGAGCTCCGCCGACTGTTTGCGGCCGATCGACTTGAGGTAGCCCTTCTCGTCGGCCACGTTCTGGATCTTCAGGGTGTCGAGCACCAGCCCCAGCCGCGTGAGGTCGTGCTCGGCCTCCTCGAGGAGCTTCTCCGCGAAGGTGATCTTGTCCTCGTTCACCTGCTCGGGGGTGAGCTGGCTCAGCACGCCGCGGAGGTTGCCCTCGAGCGTGTCTTTCGCCACCTGCATGATTGCGTCGCGATTCCAGCCGAGGAAACGCTCGATGGCGTTGTTGAGCACCGGTTCGTGGCCGGCAATCTTCACGTTCGCCACGCCCGCCACCGTGAGCGGGATGCCGCCCTTGGAGTAGGCGTTGGTGACGTTGACCTCGATGATCATGTTGGTCAGATCGAGCTTGTCGACCGTCTCGATCAGCGGACGACGGATGGAACTGCCGCCCTTGATCACGCGGTAGCCCAGGTCTCGCCCTTCCACGACGCGGGCGCCGCCCGAGAAGATGAGGACCTCGTTGGGACCACAGATGTAGAGCAGGTTGCGGAAGACGAGGACCGCCATCATCGCGAAGAACGCGAGGACGAAGAGCAGGGCCCCGAGGGTGCCGAAGACTTCGAGCATGGACTAGGCCTCCTTCTTCTGGCTGAGGGCGCCGACCACGTCGACACCGGTAGAACGCTTGATCTCCTCGAGCACCTGCGCCACGGCGGCGGGGTAGCCCGAGAGGTAGTTGGCGAGGGCACGGCCGTCGCCACTGTCCACCAGCACGACCTCGCCCACCTCCACCGCTTGCACTTGCGCGACGACGGTGCGGATGACGCTCTCGATCTGCTGGATGAGGACCACGTCTTTCGCGTCGGAGCCGGCGGCAAGCCAGGTGTCGGTGAGCATGCGCAGCACCTCGGCGGCGGCCGCGCCGTTCTCGGCGATGACGGCGGCTTCGCCGCGGGCCTTCAGCTCCTCGGCGCGCTGGGCTGCGGCGGCGGGGAGCACCACGTCGGCCTGGAGACGCAGGTCTTCCAGCCGCTTGCGGATCTCCTGGAGCTCCTGCTCGGCCTCCGCGCGGGCCTGCGCGGCCGACGCGGCGGTCTTCTCCTCCTCCGACTTGGCCTTGGCCTCGAGATCGGCCTTCAAGGTGCGCATCTCGTTCTCCTTGCGCACGACCGTCGTCTCCGCCTCCTGGACGGCCACCTGGGCGTCGCGGCGCGCGTTCGCCTCGAAACGATCAGCCTCGGCCTTGGCGTTGCTCTCGGCGATGTCGGCCACCTTGAGCACGTTGGCGATGCGCTCGCGGCCGATGCTGTCGAGGTACTTCGAGTCGTCCCACACGTTCTGCACCTTCAAGGTGTCGAGTTGCAGTCCGAGCTTGTGGAGATCGTCGTCGGCCTCGTCGAGCAGGGCCTGCGCGAACTTCAGGCGATCTTCGTTGACTTCCTCCGGCGTGAGCCGCGCGAGCACGCCGCGGAGGTGGCCCTCCAGCGACTCCTTGGCCACGCGCTTGATCTCGTCGCGCTCGCGACCGAGGAAACGCTCGATGGCGTTCATCATCGCGGCGGGGTCGCTCGCGATCTTGACGTTGGCGATGGCGTGCACGTTGAGGGCGATGCCGCCCTTGGAGAAGGCGTTCTGCACGTGGAGATCGAGCGGGATGAGACCGAGGTCCATCTGGTCGACCTTCTCGATGAAGGGCACCCGCCAGCCGCGGCCGCCGACGATCACCCGGTAGCCGCGTGTGCCACCGTCGGTGGTGGCGTGGGTGCGACCCGAGAAGATCAGCACCTCGTTGGGGCGGCAGATGAACAAGAAGCTGCGAAGCAGCACGATCAGGAAGATCAACCCGAAGGCGGCTGCCCCGAAGAAACAAACGGATGACGCGAGGATCTCCATCGAGAACTCCCGGGGGTGGTGGCTAGGCGGAAACGGGGGCGGCAGGCGCGACGGGGGTGACGGTGGCCTCGCCGCGTTTCATCTCGGCGACGATCACTCGCTCCCCTCGTTCCAGCCGACGGTCGGTGGTGTGGGCGAGGAACTCGACGGTCTGGCCGTCGTGCTCGATCTTGATCTTGCCGGGTTTTCCCGGCTCGATGGCGATGACCACCACCCCTTCCTTGCCGAGCAGCGACTTGGTGTCGGCGATGGTGCCGACGCTGCGCTTGTTGGCCATGCGGAAGAGGTAGGCGACGGTGACGCCGATCCCCGCGCCCATCGCGAGCGAGAGGGGCAGGGAGAGGTACCAGCCGAGGCCCACGAAGTGGAGCAGCACGCCGGTGAGGCCGAAGCTCGCCAGGAAGAAGGTCCAGAAGCGCATCGACAAGAGCGTCGCCGCCAGTGCGCCCAGCTCCGCGTCGTCGCCCACGCCGTCGTGCTTGGCGCCGTCGAAGTGGGTTTCCGGCTCGGCCTTCATGTCGAGGTGGGCGTCGGCGTGCACCTCGGCCTCGTGCGACTTGTCGAAGCCGATGGCGCTGGCGCCGATGAGCACCAGGCCGAAAACGCCCGCGCCAGCATAGAGCGAAAGAAGGATCAACGCTTACTCCAACCGAGGCTTATCCAGCCCACGATGAACGCCACGCCGCCCAGTGGGGTGATCGCGCCGAGTCGAGGCTCGTCGAGAAGCACCAGGGCGTAGAGGCTGCCCGAGAAGATCGCGATGCCGACCGTGAAGCACCATCGTGTCGCGACCGGCAAGCCGGGGATCGCGAGCGCGATGACGTGCAACAGGTGGTAGAGCGCCGCAGTCTTCCAGGTGTCGAGGCGGGGGTGGCTCCCGAGTGCATGCGCACCGAAAGCCCCGGCGGCAACGGCGATCGCGCCGAGCAGCCCGGTGATCCGTCGCCAGACGAGGTCACTCGGCACGGAGGATCTCCACGGCATCCACGAGCTCCTGGCCCATGCGAAACTTGGTGAAGATGCCGTCGATCCGGGCCAGCAGGAAACGTTCGCAGAGGTCGCACTTGTCGAAGCACTCGACGGTCTCGGCGCGGGCTCCCACGTCGAGCAGGCGGTCGGCGATGTCGGGCGCGTGACGCTGCACCCCTGTCTTGCAGAGCTCCACGGTGACGGTGGCGGCGTCGTGCCAGAGTCCGCGCACCTCGTGCTGGAGTCGCGACGACAGCGGGTGGTCCCACCCGTCGGCCAGCGCGTTCGCCACCGCCCGGTAGTACCACAGCGTGCCGTCCCGACCGCCCGCGAACCGCGTCCACAGGGCCTCGCGGTGCACCGCGTAGTCACGACGGATGCTCGTGCAGTTGTGGATCTTGTCGGCCGCCGAGATGAGCTTCAGCTCGTGGGGTTTCTGCGAGAGCTTGGCGATGTACGCGAGCTTTCGGTCCTTCCACGGTGGTTTCGGGTGGGTGACGCTGTCGGAGAGTCCTTCCACGAGCGCCCGCACCCGTGCGCCGAAGCGTCCCTCGAGGTGAGCGGCGTCGGCCCCCTTGATGTCTTCCAGCCAGTCGTGGAGGATGGCGGCGATCATCTGGTCCTCGTCGCCGCCGTGCTCGCCCACCATGCCCGCCACGGCGAACAGGTGGGTGATGTAGGGGATCTGCGTGTCTTTCCTCACCTCGTGGCGGAAGTCACGCACCGCGAGGGCAACGGCCTCGTCGAAGCGCTCACTGTACATGGGGCACCAATAACGGGCGGCGCCCGCGTTATCCGGCGTCGCATGGCATCATCACAGCGATGGCGGGTGAGTACCGGCGCGGCCGAGGTGGAGATCGAGGCCGAGAATTGGCTCGGGGCGCTGGCCCAGGGTTTCCCGGCGCTGGGGATGGATCTCGGCGCCTTCGGTCGTCTGGTTTGTGCCACCGACGTCGATGGCAGCGCGATCGCGCGCGACCCGCGTACCGGCGGTGAGATTCGCGTGGCCCGGGTCTTGGAGGGCGAACCGCCTTCCCTGTCGATGCCCACCTCGAGCTTCGCGGCGCTCTACGCCCCACAGCTCCGGGCGCCGCCGCCGGTCACCGCCCCGGTCGAGCTCGAGTCCTCCGACGACGAGCTCACCCCGATCGACGCCGCCATCCCGGCCCACGTCGCGCCGCCGGCACCGGCCCCCGAGCTCGACGTGGCGGCGGAGCCCGAGCACACCGACGAGACCGAGCCACCGCCGCCTGCTGCGCCCGCGCCGCTCGACACGCGCCTGGAAGACCTATTCATGGAGCTGGGCGAGATCGCTTCGGCGCCCACGGCGAACGACGCCTGTCTCGTCGCGCTCAAGATCGCCTCTCGACACGTGCCAGCCGATGCGGGCGCGGTGCTCATTCGCACCCGCCATGGCGATGGCCTTCGTTTCCGCGCCGCGATGGGCCCGGCCGCCAGGGTCGTGATCGACACGGTCATCCCGCTCGACAAGGGCATCGCCGGCTTTGCCTACCAGCTCGGCCTGGCCATGGCGATCGACGACGCCAAGCGCGATTCGCGTCACTACGGTCGCGTGGATCGCGCGACGGGCTACACCACGCGCGGTGTGCTCGCCGCGCCGGTGCGTGGTGACCGCGGTGGCACCTTTGGCTGCGTCGAACTGCTCAACCCGAGGCGGCCCTTCACCGCCGACGACATCGAGATCGTCTCGCGCGTGGGCGCCGCCCTCGGGGAGTACATGCTCGCCGGGTATGCGAGCTAGAGCGAGGTGGCGGTGAAGTGCCCGGTGGCGTTCACAGCGGCGATGAGCGCGTCGATCTTGGTCTTGGCCGCGTCGTAGCCCACCTCTGCGGTGCCGGCGGTCACGTCGATGTTGGTGGCCGTCACGCCGCCCACTCCGTTGAGCGCCGCCTTCACCTTCTCGGCGCAGGCGCCGCACTTCATGCCGCTCACCTTGAGCTTCGCCACCGTCGAGCCAGCGGGAATGGCGGCCGACTCGGTGCTGGCCGGCATCTGGCAGGCGGCCTCGCTACAGGGCTTGTCGCCACACGCGAACGCGGGGCTGATCACGACGCTGAGAATGAACGCGAACATCGGGTTCTCCTATGTGGCCGCGACGCTAACCGCGGCTGCAGCCAGTCGCGATGGGCAACTCGGCACATGTCCTAAGAAGGAGCCGGAGGTTAAGGGTTAAGGCTTCCTGCGAAAGAGCACCTTGGCCGGTTGGTGCAAACCCCGTGCAACGCTGTCACCGCCTGTATCTGCGTGCGATTCGACACCTGCCCGTCGGCTAGCCTCGGCTCATGGTCGCCCTCGTCGCCAACGTTGTCCTGCTCGCCCTCGATGTCGTCGCCTGGCGCCGTCGCTGGCTCCCGGTCGCCATCCCCGCCGTCGCCGCCGCGCTGGGTCTGGGCGGCGATCTCGCGGGCCTCTGGTCGCCCTTCGGCGCCATGCAGGTGCTGGCCTGGGGCCTCTTCGTGCACCTTCCCATCGTCTGTTTGTCACGACGATACTGGCTCTGGGCGACGGTGATCCTGGCCGTGGCCATCGACGCCTTCGTCGTGGAGCCCCGGTCGGTCGAGGTGACCACCACCCACATCGACGGCCCCCCGCTCCGCATCGCGCTGATCGCCGACATCCAGACCGACGAAGTGGGCGCCTACGAGCGGCAGGTGCTCGATCTCGTCCGGGCGGCCGATCCCGACCTGATCCTCTTCGCCGGCGACTACGTCCAGGTGCGCGGCCCTGCCGAGTATCGGCGCCAGGCGCATCTACTGGCAACGGCGCTCGGCGACCTCGATGCCCCGCTCGGGGCCTTCGCCGTGCGCGGCGACGTGGAGCCGGGCGATTGGGCACCGGTGTTTGCTGGCACCCAGGTGGCCCGTGTCGACGAGACGCGCACCCTCGAGTTGCGGGACGGCCTCTTCCTCACCCTGCTCGGCGTCGAGGATTCCATGTCGCGACACGCGCCCATCCCCGACACCGGCGGCTTCCACCTCGTGGTGGGCCACCGCCCCGACTATGCCCTCGGCGCCCCGCCCGCCGACTTGCTCCTCGCGGGCCACGTTCACGGCGGGCAGGTGCGCGTGCCTGGCCTCGGGCCACTGCTCACCCTGTCTTCCGTCCCACGCGACTGGGCGGTGGGCCTCACCGACCTCCCGCTGGGCGGTCAGCTCTACGTCTCGCGCGGCATCGGCATGGAGCGACTCGACGCGCCGCGCCTCCGTTTCTGGTGTCGACCCGAGCTGTCGATCATTGACGTGGGCCCGAGTGTGCTCGCGAGCGCGGGCGGCTGATAGATCGTCTCGCTCCCGGGGCCGTCGATGCTTCTTCTCGCCACCCTTGCCCTGGCGGGCAACACCCTGGTCGGCGACGCCCTCCGCGTGGCCTACAACAGCGGGGGCACATGGAACGACAGCGGCGCTGGCTCGGGACTCGTGGCGCTCGTGGGCCAGGACTGGGTGGAGCTCACCTATGCCGGCGAGGCCTACACGATGTTCTCTCTCGCCTACAACGTCGGCGAGGAACAAAAGGCCTTCTGGGCCAACTCTGCGCTCGGCAATAGCGCGCTGGTGCTCGAAGCGACCGACGAGAGCACCGCCGACGTGCAACGCCTCCGTCACGACTACCTCACCACCGAGTTGCGCGTGGTGAAGACCGAGGCCTTCGCCACCAGTGGGCACGGGATGATCGTTCGCTTCTACATCGTGAACGAGAGCGACTCTGTTGTTTCTGACTTACGACTCGTCCTCGCCGCCGACCCCGACCCCGAGGTGGCGAGCTCGGGCGCCTACGAGACGCTGAACGACGCCGTGGACTTCGATGGCGACGGCACGACCGACTGGTCGGTGTCCACCGGGGCCACCACCGGGGCCACCCTCGCGCTTGGGGCGTGTGGCGAGGCGATTTTCGAGGCGGGCCACTACGCCGACTGGACCGCCGAGACCGGCGCCGACATGGATCTCCAGGACGGGGCCGGCGCGCTCGGCGACTGGGCGGCCGGGGTGCGCTACACCGCCGACGTCGACCTCGTCCCTGGCGAGGGCCTGGCGGTGGCCTTCCTCGTGGGCACGGGCGAGGGCGAGGCGGCGGCGATGGAGTCGACCTCTGGTCTCTGTTGCGACGTCGATGGCGACGGTCACGACAGTCCCGAGTGCGGGGGCGACGACTGCGACGACGCCGAGCCCAGCGCCTTCCCCGGCGGCACCGACACGCCCTACGACGGTGTCGACGGCGACTGCGTGGACGGCGACGACGACGATCTCGACGGCGACGGCTTCGTCGGCGCCGAGGCCGGTGGCGACGACTGCGACGATGCCGACGCGACGGTCAACCCGGGCGCCGACGAGGTGTGGCACGACGGCACCGACCAGGACTGCGACGGCCAGGAAGACGACGAGGACGGCGATGGCTACTCGCTCGCTCGCGACTGCGACGACACCGACCCCTCGCTCTTCGAAGACTGCCCCGAGGCCGACAAGTCGGGTGTCAGCGCCGAGGGCGATTGCGGCTGCGGCACCGCAACGAGCCCCGTCCTTGGCACGCTTTTCGCGGCCGTTCTCATTGCGCGTCGTCGACTGCTTGCCTGATCGGCAACCTGATAGTATGTTCAGGTCATGGGCGCCGCCCTCGACCGTCTCGCCGTCCTCGCTGATCTCCGCGCCCGGGTCGACGTGCGGCAGCGGGGCGGGAGCCTCGCCGGTCGCGTGTCTACCGAGATCCCTGCGCTCGACGCGTGGATCGGGGGCTGGCCGCGCCCCGGCATAGTGGAGATCGCGGGCGTGCCCGGCGCGGGGCGTCTCGGGCTCGTGCTCCCGCGGGTGGCACATCTCACTCGTCGCGGCCGGCCGGTGGTGGTGATCGACGCGATGGAACAACTTTTCGCCCCGGGCTGGGCCTGCCCTTCCGAGGCGAGCGAGGAGGGCGTCGATCTCGCGGCGCTCTGGGTCGTCCGCCCCGGGCTCGACCGCGCCGGCTGGGCGGCGGAGCAGGTGGCACGCTCGGGCGCCGTGGAGCTGGTGGTCTTGCTCGACGCGCCCCCGCTCGGTCGGCACGCGATGCGCCTCGGCCGGGCCTGTGAGCTCGGCAGCAGCACGCTCGTCGTGGTGGCCGAGAGGGCCGAGGCGGAGTTGCCGGCCGCCGTTCGTCTCGAGGTGCTGGGGGCGGCGCCCTCCGGGGTCGGTGGTGGTGGCACCCGCGTGTCGTGCACCCGCAGTCGCGACGGTCGCCACGTGGGCGAGCGGCTCTTGCGCGCGATGTAGTCGCGACGTCGCGGAACCCCGATCTTCTGGGCGGCCGCCGCTTCGCGGCGCCGGGCTCTCGCTGCGTGCCGGCGGCACTCCGCTCCATCCCTGCCGCGTGGTGGGCGGGGAATCCCATCTCGAGTGATGTCGCGACAACCGTGGCAGAGGTCATCATGCCAAGAATCGGACACTCGCCCGAGTCATGCACCAAAAAATAGGACAGATCGTCCCTCCACGCGCCCCCGGTCACGGTCCAAACGGCGATATTCCGCGGTGCGTCGCCCGCCGCCGGCCGCGAAGAGGCGATTTGTCCTAAATTCTGGTGGATGACTGTGCACAGTGTCCTATTTTCGAGGGCATGACCTCCGCCCGCCACCCGCTGCCGACCCGGCCCGTGTCACGCCCCCCGCACCCAGTCCGCGATCATCACCCCTTCACCCTCGGCTTCCCGCGAGTTGAGCGCGCGCGACACCTCCGCGGGCGTCAATGTCCCATCAGGCGCGGACTGGAGGAATGCCGACGGATCGCTCGCCGGGTCGAGCCACGCATCCTCCGCCTCCGGCGAGAGCACCACCGGCATGCGGTCGTGCACCGGCGCCACCTCGGCGTTCGGGCGCGTCGTGAGGATCGCCACGCAGGGCCAGGCCTTTCGTTCTCCCCAGTCGAAGGCCCCCCAGACGCCAGCCAGCGTGAGCGTTCGCCCGATACTGGGTCGAAAGTAAAGGGGAAAACGGTCTTTGCCGATGGTGAGCCATTCGTAGAAGCCGGTGGTGGGCACAAGGCAGCGCCGCTCGCGGAGCGCGCGCGACCACGTGGGTTTCTTCGCGGCCTCCTCGGCCATCGCGTTGACCAGCGGCGGCGCGTCGAAGGGCTCCTTCCCCTGCTTCGCCACCCACAAGGGCGGGAATCCCCATCGCATGGTGACCACCGCCCGGGGCCCGTCGGCCTCGCGGAGCACCACCGGCACCGACTGCCTCGGCGCCACGTTCCAGTTGGGCAACTTCGCGGGACGGCCCCAGGCCTCGCGCTGCACCCGGTAGAGCAGGGCCAGCTCGGCGGGGTCGAGGGCGTTCTGGTAACGACCGCACATGAACGCAGGCTAACGCCCTCCGTGTACCCCTTGCGCGCACAGTAACCTGAACATAAACTCAGGTCGTGCTCGCCCTCCATCTCCCGGCCTTTCGCCTCGAGCGCTGTGGTCACGACACGGCCGGGCCGGTGGTGCTGGTGGAGTTCGCGCGCAGCGCCGACCGCGTGCTTGCGTGTACGCCTCTGGTGGCCCGCGCGGGCGTGGTGCCCGGGATGGCGCTGGCCGAGGCACGGGCGCTGTGCCCGGAGCTCCGCGTGGAGCGTCGCGAGGGCGAGGGCGAGCGGGGCGACCTCGAATCGCTGCGCGACATGCTCCTGCGCTTCTCGCCGGCGGTGGCGGCGGTCTTTCCCGATGGGCTGCTCGTCGATGTCCCACCGGCCGAGATCGCGCCGGTGGTCGCCTGGCTGTCGCGACTTGGTCACGCCGTGCAGGCGGCATGGGCGCCTGAACCATGGGCGGCCATCGTCTTGTCCCGCTCCGCCCCGCACGTGGCCGCCACCCCCGCCGAGGCGGCGCGTGCGCTTGCCTCCTTGCCGGTGGGCATGCTCGGCCTGTCGCCCGAGGTGCTCGAGTCGATGGCCGACGCCGGCGTGCGCACCATCGGCCAGTTTGCTCGCCTGCCTCTCGCGGCGCTCGCGGGCCGGTACGGGCCCGAGGTGGTCCGGCTGCACGGGATCGCTCGTGGTGCGCCGGGCGTGCAGAGCGCCCTGGGCCAGCGTGTCTTGGCCTCTCTGGAGAGGGCCGAGGCCGCCTCCTCGCGGGCCGACGAGCCCGTTTACAGCTGCGATCTCGACGACGAGATCGACGACCTCAACGCCATCCTCTTCGTGGTACACGGCCTCTGTCGCGACTGCGAGGTCGACCTCGAGCGGGCAGGGCTCGCCGCCGCCCGGGTCTTGCTCCGCCTGCGGCTCACCGAGGGCGAGCACCTCGTGCCGGTGCGGCTCGGCCAGCCAGTGCGCGGGGCCGACCGCATGTTCCGCCAGCTCCGCGCGCGACTGGAGCGGGTCGTCGTGGGCGCGCCGGTCACGGCGGTGTCACTCACCCTGCTCGAGTCCTGTCCCTGGCGCCCGCCGCAGGCCGGACTCTTCGAGCGGGCCGACGCTGCCGAGCCTCTGCCCGAGCTGTTCGCCCGCTTGCAAGACGCGCTCGGCACCGAGTCGGTCTTCCGTCCCGCCGAGGTCGACACCTGGCGTCCCGAGGCGAGCTGGGTGCCGGTCTTGCCGGGCAAGGAGGCGCCACGCCCGGTGCCCCCGCGCAAGGCCGACCCGGCGCTGGTCCACGAGCCCGACGCCGCCCGGTGGACGGCCCAGTACGAGGGCGGGAAGGTGCCCCGCGCCGTGCCGCTCCCCGCGTCGCGCCCGCGCCCCGCCGTGATCCTCCCGAGCCCCCGCCCGGTGCGGGTGGCGGTGGGGCCGTCCGGTCGCCCGCGCGCGTTGATGCTCGACCGCGACACCGTGGCCATCGCCGAGATCCAGGGCCCTGAGCGCGTGCAGGGCGAGTGGTGGAAAGACCGCGCCGCCTACGCCCGCGACTACTGGATCGCCCAGCTCGCGGATGGCCGCCGGGCCTGGCTGTACAGCGAGCAGTTCTCGAGCGCACAGGTACCGCGGGCAGGTGCCGCGTCGAGTTCTACGACTGGTTCCTCGCCGGGCGCCTCGCCTCGTCCCGCGCTCGCGCGTCGCTGGTTCCTGCACGGCTGGATCGAGGTCGCCACGTGTGTCGCGCCGTCCGCGCCCGAGTCGCCCACGGAGCCCGAGCCGCGTGCCGCTGTGCTGCGGTTCCCCGGTACCCATGCTGCCAGCCCGCAGGTCCACTCCGTCCCGGCGTCCGAGCTGTCTCGCGCGCCCCGGGCCGTCCCGCGTCCATCGCCCCGCTACGCCGAGCTACTCTGCCGGTCTAACTACTCCTTCTCCGAGGGCGCGAGCGCCCCCGACGAGCTGGTCGAGCGCGCCGCTGAGCTCGGCCTGTCCGCCCTCGCCATCACCGACCGCGACGGCCTCTACGGCGCTGTGCGCGCCCATCGCGCCGCCAAGTCAAGCCCCGTCCCCTTGCTCCACGGGGCGCTCCTGAGCGTGGAGAACGGCGCCAGCCTCGTGGCCCTGGTACAGAGCCTCGAGGGCTGGTCGAGCCTCTGTCGCTTGCTGAGCGCCGAGCGCTTGCCCCCCGGCCAATCGAGCCTCGATGTTTTCTCCATCGGCATCCCCGGCGATCCTCGCCACGCCGACCCGCTCGTGCCCGACGCCGCCACTCTCGCCGCCGGTCAACACATGGGCAAGGGCTGGCCCCGTCTCCCCATCAACGCGCTGCTCGCCGACAACGCGGGCCTCATCTTGCTGGCTCGGGGCAACTGGTCGGCCTCGGCGCTCGATCCTTTGCGCGACGCCGTGGGCGACCGCCTCTACCGCGCGGTGTCGCGACGCCTCGACCCCGGCGAAGACGCGCGTATCCACGCGCTGGTGGCCCAGGACCTCCCCTGCGTGGCGGTGGGCGACGTGCTCTTCCACGATCGCGCGCGCCAGCCCTTGCAAGACATCCTCGCCTGTATTCGCCTCGGCCTCACGCTCGACCAGGCGGGCCGCCGCCTCCAACCCAACGCCGAGCGCGCTTTGCATGGTCCCGCCGAGATGGCGCGTCGTTTTGCGCGCTGGCCCGAGCTGGTCGACCGGACGATCGAGATCGCCGGTCGCTGCCAGTTCTCGCTGAAGGAGCTCACCTACCAGTACCCGCGCGAGGTGGTGCCGAGCGGCTACTCCGCGCAGGCCTGGCTGCGTGAGCTGGTGCGTCGGGGGCTGATGACCCGCTACGGCGCGGTGGTGCCCGAGAAGGTGGCGCGGCAGGTGGAGTACGAGCTCGGCGTGGTGGAACGTCTTGGCTTCGCCGCCTACTTCCTCACCGTCAACGACATCGTCCGCTTCGCGCGCGGCCGCGGCATCCTCTGCCAGGGGCGAGGGAGCGCCGCCAACTCGGCAGTGTGTTTCGCGCTCGGCATCACCTCGGTGGATCCGGCCCATTCCTCGCTGCTCTTCGAGCGATTCATCTCCGAGGAGCGGGGCGAGCCGCCCGACATCG
>SXGU01214151.1_pt1 | contig 31029 bp, 24 predicted proteins | sample 3174531 | NCBI WGS metagenome assembly SXGU01 (sample SAMN11356863, study PRJNA531348) | freshwater metagenome | isolation source: freshwater sample F1-140 | place: China: Fuxian Lake, Yuxi | collected 2017-12-25 | reverse complement strand
TTGAGCCGGGGTGATCATGGGGTCTGCGTAAAGGCCCCAAGCACTACCGCTCACGCAGGCCGGCGCCCACGTAAAACCAGATACTTACGTGTCGGGTTCTAGTTGGCGCCGCTGTCGAAGATGAACTGGCGTTCTACAGATGCTATCGGATTGCTAGAGAGGTCGACGGCTCAAGCCGTGTTTCACCCGGCCGGTAGACCGGAAGTCATCGAAATCCGTGTTCCTAAAACGGGGGGCTCAGTTGGGATAAACACCCTACCGCGGTCGGGCTCGCGCCGACACGCTGTCTACAATACGGTGGGTTTTGGCACGCTCCGAAATGGCCCAATCGTCGGCCATCAGCCCGCTCAATACAGCGGCGCGCTGTTTTTCGGTTCGTTGCGCAGCGGCACGTAGCGTGGAGAGTTCGTCGGCACTACAGCGACGGCCCGGGTCGATGCCCGTCACTTCACCGGCACCAGCCGCTTCAGCTCCTCCACCCAGTTGAGCACCACGTGAATTTCCGGGTTGCCGTTCTCGTCGCCACTCCCCGGCGCGATCCGGCCGATGAAATCGCCGTCCGGCGTGAGGTCGAATCCTCTCGGCGCGCTCGGCGCGCTTGAATTGAACCGGCGCGGTAGCTGCGTCGGATTCCCGAAAGCGACCGTCGGCTTTGTCGTCAGGGAAACCACGCCGAATTGCCCGGGGTTCGGGGCGAAGTAAAGCGCGGTGCCGTCGGGCGCCCAGAAGGGGTGGCTCATGAGGAGCGCGCCCGCGGGCGTGGGCACCTCAAAGTAGGCGCCGGTCGCCGGAAACGGCCGAACGTAGATCCTGCGCTCTCCGTCCATCGTGAAAGTTCCGCCACCACTCGCATACGCGACCCAGCGGCCATCGGGCGAAAACTCCGGGCCCATCGTCGCGGCTTCCACCCCGCCGAAGGCTGCCACCGTGCCGCTCGCGCGGGTGTACGTCCGGATCGCCCCGATGGCGGCGCTGTCGGCGGCGACCGGAACGACGCTGAACAGCAGTGTCTCATCCTTGGGCGACCACGACGCAGGCACGTGTGCGGTGTCCTTCTCCGGCTTCGTCAATCGCTCGGCCGGCTCGCTGCCGTCCACGCGCTGCCAAAAGATGGCCCGGTCGCCCTCCCGGTCCGACTGAAAGGCGATGCGCTGGCTGTCGCGCGACCAGACCGGAAACCGGTTTTTCCCGCCAAACGTCAGCCGTCGCAGCGCCGCCCGGCCATCTAGATCGTAGATGGCAAGGTAGTCTTCCTTCGGATCCTGGACCACCACGACGACACGTGTGCCGTCCGGCGACACCCGGGGTGTATTGTAGGGGCCGGGCGGGAGCGCTAGGGCAGTAACCGTGCCGACGCGATCACTCCGGCCCAGAACCCAAGTGCCTGAAGGCGCAAAGAGTGTGCTGTAGCTATAGACCAGTGTGCCATCGTCGGCGACGCCGTAGTGGGCCGCGCCTGGCGGACCGCGCCGGTTCACCCCCTGCACCAGCTGAACCGGCCGTCCGCTGACGACCAGCCGACGAGCATCAAAGACGACGCCCATCAGTGCATTCTCGACGAGGTAAATGAGATGCCCACTCGAGACATAGCGGGCGTCGCTCGCACCCTCCACCAACACGGTTCGCTGGCCCGTCGATATTCGCTGCGCCACCACGCGAGCCTCATCCCGCGCCGTGAAGTCTGCGCCAGACCTCGAAGTGAACAGCACAGTGTCGCGATCGGGCAGGAGTCGTGGGGCAATGAGACGTTCCATGCCCTGAGCGGCGATCACCAGCACGGGATTTCCACCCGACACGGGTAGGCGCAATATCCCCTTGCTGCTGGAGAACAGGATCGTGTCGTCAGTCTCCCAGCTGACTCTACTTGTAAGACCTGTGCGGCCGATGACGACCGGACTGCCGCCACTGATCGCAATCCGATTCAGCTCTTGGTTGTTTCTGCTCTGAAATACGATGGATTGCCCGTCGGGCGAGAAGTGGCTCCCAGACAGCACACCTTCGGTCCCCGGAATCACGCGGGCCTCCAATTCACCCAACTTGCGCAGGTAGATACCTTCGTTCGCCGAGTAAACAAAGGCTTGACCGTCGGACGAGACCGCGATGTTGCCCCTGAACGTCTGGCCATCCGGCACGACGAATTTGAACCGGACCACCGGCGGCGTCGCGGCGCGGTGCCATAAACGCCAGGCCGCCAGACCGGCGACCAGCAGCGTCACCGCCGCCGTCACCGCGACCGGCAGCGCACGCCGCCAACGCGAGCGTTGCGGCACGAAGGTCTCGAATCCGCCCACGAGCGGGAGCCGCACGTCAGTAGAAAGTTCTAGATTTCTGGCCGTCACGTCCGAGCTCAGGGTCGGCGCAGACGGTGGCGCGAGTAGGGGCGCGGCTGGTCCGCGCCCGCGGGCATCCTCAAGCGGACGCGCGGTGGTGGCGGGTTCCGCCGCTGGCCCTCCGAGTAGCTTCTGCACGCGAATCACGAACGCCGTCGACGTTTCCCCGCCGGGCAGGCGCGTCCATTGCACCGCGCGAAACTCGACCGGCACCCGCGCGGAGGCGTCCGGCGTCGCGTCGATCACCACGGGGAGCAAAAACGCCTTATCTTGCGCGATGAGGTGAGACCGGTCGACAGCCAGCTTCCATTCCAACCGGAAATACCCCTCGTCCCGCACCTGCGTATTCGCCGAGATGACCGGCATGAACAGCGCGCACGCGCCGATCTGCCCGCGAATTTTTTGGTCCCACGCATCGCCGCCGACCAACGCATCCTGATCGAGCCACACCTCGACCCCAGCCGCCCGCAGTGCCGCGCAAGTGCGGAGTGCCGCCGCCACGTCTTGCGACGCATAGCTCAGGAAGACGGCTTTGGCGGGATCGGACATTGCGGAGCTGAGTGGGTGGGACCGTACGCCGTCACACTGAAAAATCGCTCCCATCGGTGGCGAGTGCATACTTCCCGGTTGGCAGGCGGTCGTCAGACCCCATTCCCGCCCGTTCCGCAAAGGAACGTCCTGGAAACGCCCCCTCCTGCCGGCTGCTATCGAGCCCTCCTGCTGCCAGATACCCCACCGCTTGACCGCACGCCGGGCTGGGCATAGCCTGAGGGACTCGTGAGGCTCGCGAGCAAGACGCTCACGGCTAAGCAGACACCAACCGAAAGGAGCTAAGCCATGTACTTCACCAAATATGACCCGTTGAAGGAACGATTGCGCGATCGGAAGCTGGATGATCGCGAAGCGCTGCCGTATTTCGCCTTGTTGTCGGTGCTCACCGCAATGGTCGCCTCATTCGCCAACCCCTCTGGGAAGTCGCTCGACATGTGGAGTGCAGTGGAAGCCATCGTGACTGTGCTCATCACCATCGCCGGTGTGATCTACTGCTACAAACAGAACGGTGGCCAAAGCGGGTATGACTTCATCCAGAAGTCAGTCGTTCTCGGCTGGGTGGTCGGGATCCGATTGGTCCTTCTTTTCCTGCTGGTCAGTATGGCCCTTACAGTTCTGCAGAAGTACCTCGCGCTGCCCGAGGAGGGTAAAGTCTGGGTCGATACCGTCGTCGGCTTCCTAGCCAACGGGTTCTACTACGAGCGGCTCGGCCGGCATCTACGGGATACCAACAACCGATCCTTGGCCAAGCCCGCAGAACCCAGTCTCGGTGGCATCTGATTCTGTGTGTCCCAAATAGGAACGTCTGCGGAACGACCCCGTGCGCTGTGCTTCAGCCTGGGTCAGACCTTGCGATGCGGTCGCAGCCACCAGGCCACTTGAGATTTCCCATCTTCAGCTTTTTCAGCCATTCGCCAGCCTGATTCGCCGCCGCTGTTACTTTGCCGGCAGTCATTTCCCGATCGAAGTTATGTCGACGGCGCCACAGGTGCCCAACGCACCCATCCTTCCTCTGACTGCCCCATCGGCAAAACTCCAAAAACCACTCCGGCACGGCTAGTCTTGAATTGCGCGTAAAGATATCCGTCCGACCCTCTAAACAGCTGAACATCCGTAACCCCCGCCAACGCCATGAGGCCTTGTCCACGAGCGAGTGAGGCATTGCGACTCGGCAGGGTGAACCCACCGGTGGTGGAGCCCGTTTCTGTGACAACCAATTTCTGGTACAATGCCTTTGAGCCACCCCAGATCGTCACCTCAATCGTATGCAAATCGCGCTGTAGAATTTGCACTCCGCTGCCACGCTCAGGCAGGTCCTGTCGTGGAACAAAAAGTTCCTGCAATATGGGAGAGCCAACGTCGTTCTTCACCCCTCGATTCTGGCCGCCATTCGCGTAGGTGCCGGAGATGTTGGGGTTAGAGTTTGGCGACGGTTCAACCGCTTTCGCCCAATCGTCCGGTAAGGACTTGTAGCGCGAAGTATTCATGCAGCCGACAAAGCAAGCCGCGATCAAAGCCACCGCTGCCATCCAAATTGAGGTCTTCATGGGGAACTAGATTAGTTTGGCGGGGCGAAAACATGTGCCGTGCCAACCGGCGCCTTACGAGTCAAATGCTAGCGGACCCCACCGGCGACTATGCGAGCGAGAAGGTCAAAACGCCCGTTTCTAAAATCAACCTTTCCGGATCAACAGCTCCGCGCCCGCAGAGGGTGGTTTAGGGGTTGCTGATACTGCAGCGGTCCGATTCCTTCTGTTGGCCGGCGTCCTTGGCGTACCCCTCCCGGAGCCGATCCCCCTGAAAATCCAGTTTCCTTGCAGCAACTCCGCTTCTCATGAACTTCCTGCCCGAAACTACGCGTCACTCACAATCAACCCAGTCCATGTTTCGCCAACGTGCCGGCCTGATTGGCGTTCTCGTTTTTGGGGGACTCACGGTAGCGATGCAGACGTCCTGCCAGCCACTCGCATTTCACGATCCGGTCCACCGCCGAGACCCTGTGCCGCCGGAGTTCGCGGGATTCTCCGACTACAAGACGTTCCACGAACCGCCGGAGCGAGAGCCCGCCAAGCCCCTCTCGTCGGAAGAGGATGACGGGTTCGATCGCGTGCAGGTGATCGAGTTCGATGATGAGGGCGAACTCTGGCAGCAGCCGCGTTGGCTCGATCCCAATAACCCTTCGCTGCCAGTATCGCAATTCGAACGTGCGCTCGGTGTCGTGCGCGCCGCCCGGGCCCGCGATGTGGATCTGAACTTGATTGTCTTCATCCACGGCTGGAAACACGACGCCAACCGCGGTCGAAATGGGGTCAGCCTGTTGCATGTTGCACTTGCCCGCGTTGCTGGCAATCGAGTCCCCGCCGAACTTGCCAATGCAACATGCAACAGGCTGACCCCATTTCTGGCCTAGTGGCGCGACCAATAACTTTCGTGACGTGTAGCTGCGAGCGCCAGCGAGTGGACCACCGGCGCGCTCCACTCGCTGGCGCTCGCCGCTACTTGTCACGCTACTTTGCGGTCGGCACACTAGGATGACACGGAACGCTGCGCCGAGGGCGCAGACCAGCTCGAACTGACCACGGTGAGATCGATGCAAAACGCATCCTCTCATGAATCCAAAAAATCCGACCATCATCCACCTCAGGGTTTCGACCGCTGAGCAGGAAACTGATTCGCAGGAGCACCAGGTATTGGAGTACTGCCGCGTCCGGGGGTGGTTATCGCCCCAGATCTTCCGGGATGCCGCGTCGGGCGCGACATCGACACGCCCGGGGCTTGACGACATGCTGGCTCAGACCGGGCCGGCGGTGTCCATCAGGTCGTGATCTACAAGCTCGACCGCCTTGGTCGCAGTCTGACTCACCTGGCAATCATCGTCGGGGAACTGCAAATGCGGAACGTTGCCCTGATCTGCACGAGCCTGGGGATCGATACTTCGAAGCAGAATCCAGTCGGGCAGCTACAACTCGGGGTGCTCCTGGCCGTCGCCGAGTTTGAGCGGGCGTTGATCAAGGAAAGGACGCTGGCCGGTTTGGAAGTCGCGCGCGGGCGTGGAAAGAGGTTGGGACGGCCGCCGCTGGATGCGAAGATCGTGCGGCTAATCCAAGAAACTGCAGCTCGATTGGGACACCGTGTGCGCGCTGTTGCCCGGGAGATTCATGCGCCGCCCAGTACTGTCTGGAAAGTGCTGGCGAAATGTGGCTGTGGAGCGAGTGCTCCCGCAACCTGAACGGCACGCGTCGATCGGTGGCAGGAACCCTGTTCACAACACCGTACGTTTTAGGAACGGTCTGCCGTTTCTCGGGCCGATTCGTCCGCTTGCAGGGTAAGGCGCGTCACCCAAGACGTTGATCCACGGACCGCACAACAACCGGTGGGATTGTGAACGCGCCAGATTGGCCCAACCGGGGATATCGGTTTAGAGATTGCTGGAACTAAAGGCGTGCGAATCCGTTTTCACCCGGCACCCTTACCTAAAATCCCTCCCGGATCCGATCCTCATGAAGATCCAGTTTCCTGCCAGCAGCCGGTGTCGGCTGGTTGGAATGCGAACAAACCGGGTTCTGGAATTCGGCAATCGGCATTTGGCAATCGGCAATTCTCACAGCGGCTTCGCCGATTTCAGGATTTCCTCAAACCGCGGGTCGCCCTTGAGCCGCGACCAGAGCGGGCTGATGCGAGTCTCCTGGGGGCCGCGGCGGCTCGCGCCGGCAAAACATTCCCGCAGAATATTGAGCGCATCGGCATCGCGCCCCAGCACGAGATGCACCTCGGCATACTCTTCCCGCAGGGCGACCGCACCGGACTGATCCTGTGCCACGATCTGCTCCCACGCGGCACTCGCATCGCGCAGGGCGTCGTCCGCCCGGCCAGCCAGGGCATGGGCCCGCGCCATGGCCATCCGGACGTATGGCTCCTGCCGGAGCGACCATTTCCCGTTCCGCAAAGCCGTGATCGCTTCGTCCGCCCTGGCGCGCGCGGTGGCGCGGTCGTTGCGGAGGTGGGCCACGTTCGCTTGGGCTAGTGCGACCGGTTCATTGATAACGTCGAAGGTCGTCAAATACTCCAGTCGCGGATCGCCCAACACCTGTTCGGCTGCGGCGTAGTCCTGCGCCAGCATGGCCAGCGCGAAATGGGCACGTAGTTTCCCCACGGTCTCCTCGGGCAAGCGCGCCGCGCGCTCGCGCCCGAGAAAAGCCGCCGCATCGCCATCCAGTTCGAACTGCGCGCGCGAGGCTGCGTTTTGGAATCGAATCGAATCGGGAAAGAATCGCCGGAACCGCGCCGCGGAGTCCCGCACCGCGGCATAGCGACGCATCACGCGCAGGTTGTTGACCAGTGATTCACCCGCAGCGTGATCGCGGGGGTTGAGGGCGACGGATTGCTCGCCATGGGCGAGCGCCTCCGCAAACCGACCCAGCCGCCGCTCCGTGAGCGCGATCCAGCTGAGCACTTCGGCGTCGTTGGGCCGGCTGGCATCGACCGCACGAAACTCCGCCAGGGCACGCCCAAAATCGAGCAGGCCGCGATAATAGTAGATGCCCTGCGCCATCCGCGCATCGGGCAGTCCCGGCGCGAGCCGAATGGCGGCATCCACCGCCGCCTTGGTCTTCGCCAGCCGCTCCGGCGTGGGATCCCTCGAGCCGAACCAATACAAAATGCTATGCACCCGGGCGAGTTTGACATAGGCGTGGGCAAAGTTCGGATCGAGCGTGACCGCGCGCTCGAGCATGATGATCGCCTGCTCGCTGGTTTCCCGTGGCGGATTCGTTGGGGCCGATTCCAGCAACGAGCGCGCCCGCAAATACAAATCGTAGGCCTCCTGGTTCTGCGTCGGCTTTTGCGCGATTTGCTCGCGCTCGCCCGGGGTGAGGCTGGCTTTGAGCGCCCCGGCGATTTCCTGCGCGATGGCCGACTGGATCGCGAAGACATCCGTGAGCTCGCGCTCGAACGTGTCGCCCCACAACTGCCGCGCCGACCGCGCCTCGATCAGTTGCACGGCGATCCGGACGCGGCTCCCCGCCCGGCGCACCGTGGCTTCGACAACCGTGCCCACCTCCAACTCGGCGGCGATTTGGCGGTAGTTGCGTTTCTTCGCATCCGCGTAGGCGAGCACCGAGGCGCGGCCGATCACGCGCAACGCCGAAACCTTGCCCACCGCCGTGAGGACCTCCTGATGCATGCCATCGGCAAAGTAGGCGCTGTCGGGCTCGGCGCTGAGATTTTCAAACGGGAGGACGGCGATGGATTTCGCGTCGGTCGCGGACGCTGGCGCGGGAGCAGTCGTGGCTGAGGCGTCCCGCCTCAGCTCCGGGGCTTGCGCTGGTGCGGGACGCCGCAGCCACAAAAACGCCGCCACAGCGATGGCGCCGGCGATGGCGATTCCCCAGGCGGCCGCCGGGACGCGGCGGGCGGCCGGTTGAGGTAGCGCAGGCGTCCCGCCTGCCATCGGCACCGGAGCAGGCGAGGACGCTTGCGCTACTTTCACCGCCCCGCGCGGCGCTTCGAGCAGGCGCTTCACCTGCTCGACGAATTGCGGGGTGGGCACGCCGTTCGCGAGGCGTGTCCACTGCACCTTCATGAACTCCTCCGGCACCAGCGCCGCCGACTCCGACGTGCCGTCAATCACGACGGGGACGAGAAACGCCCGGCCCGCCGCCATGTCGTGCGTGCGCTCGGCGGCGAGTTTCCACTCCCGGCGGAAATAGCCCTCGGTGCGCGTCTGCGTCTGCGCGGAAATAACCGGCACGAACAGCGCGCAGGTGCGGATTTGTGTGCGGATTTTCTGGTCCCACGTGTCGCCCCCGCGCAGTTCGCCCTGATCGAACCACGCATCGAGGCCAAAGGCGCGCAGCGCCTCCGCGATGCGGCGGGCGGCGTCGCTGTCCTCGCGGGCATAGCTGAGAAAGACGGCGGTGGCGGCGGGTTCGGGCACAGGCAGGAAGTGGAGCTTGATCACTGCCAACGCTCCCGGGGACTGACGAGGAATTTTTCGGGCGGTGCGTCAGGAAGTGGAGCAGCGGGCCGGCGGCACGGGCTCGATCCAATTCTCGAACTGCGGCGCCTCGGCAGCGGTGATCTCATGCACGCCCATCAGGCCCTGCGCGACGGCGGCGGCGAGCAGCCGCTGCAACGAGTAGTCTGCCCGTGCGAGTGCGGATCCGATCCCCCTGAAAATCCAATTTTCTTCCAGCAACTTGGATGCTGGGACCGGGTGTCATTTCCCCCCTTCGTCCAGAATTACGATACTTGCGAAATCGCGCTGTTGACCAAATGAGGTTCATCTTTCGAGGGCACCTCGTGCGCCGTGCTCCCGGATGAGTCGGCAGTAAAGATTGATGCGGCGCATTGTATCGATGGAGTACGCCGGTGTCGTGGCGATACGGGGGTCTCCCACGACGATGGCCAGGGTCCGCGCCCGCGACAGCGCCACGTTCATCCGATTGCGGTCGAGGATAAACTCGATGCCGCGCGAACCGTACTCCCCAAACGAGGAGCACATCGATACGATCACCACCTCGGCTTCCTGCCCTTGGAACCTGTCCACCGACCCAACGCGGGCGCCAGCCGGCAACGCCTCCCGCAGTCGTCGCACCTGCATGTTGTAGGGCGCGACGAACAAAATGTCGTTGATCGCGAGCTTCCCGTTGGGCTTCCCGTCTGGCCCGATCTTGGGCCGACCGACGAGCTCGTTGGTGATCGCCAGCACCCGGTCGACTTCCTCTGCGCTGGCCTGGGTGTTGCCTTCGTGTTCCAACGCCGAGAAGACGATGCCCGCATCGGTCGTGATAAGCTCTCCGGACTTCGAGAGCACGATTCGCCGGTTCTCGTTCCCGGCAATGGCTTGAAGCCGCCCGTCGTACACGAGATCGGAAACGAAGCGACAAATGTCCGGATGCAGCCGCCGGGTTTCACCCAGAAAAAGCCCGAGCGTAGTCGGAACGGTGGCGTGGCCATCGAGGTAGTATTCCAGCACCGAGAGTCCACTTTCTCCCGGGTGCGTCCCCTGCACCGGTTGCTCCAACTGCATCTGGTCGCCGATGAGGACGAGATTCTCCGTCGCTGCGGCCATCGCCGCCACATTGGCGAGCGACACCTGGCCCGCCTCGTCGATGAAGAGGTGGTTCAATTCCGCCGTCCATTCCTCTCGGGAGAAGAGCCACGCCGTCCCTGCCACCAGGCCGCCCGCGTACCGACCATGCGCCTCGGCGCTCTTGCTCACCACAATCCCCGGGCACTGGCGGAGCAGTTCCTCAGAGGGGTTGTTCGTGACGTAGAGCGGGGCGAAATTTCCGTCCGACTGCGCGTAACATTCCCGGAGGAGGTTCTCGATGGCCTTGTGACTATTGGAGGTCACGCCGACGTTTCTCCCCTTGGCCAGCAAAGCGAGAATCGCGCGGGCGGCGGTGTAGGTTTTGCCGGTTCCGGGCGGTCCTTGAATGCACAGAGCGGACCTTTGCATCGATTGGACGCAGCGAATCGCGGCATCCACGACGTTTTCACCCTTCCGCCTCAAGCTCTGGTCCTTTCCTCCCAGTTGCGGTGGTTCGCGCATCAGCAACCGGCGAAATGCCACGGGCAGTTCGCCCTCCTGAGCCCAGGCCGTCGCCAGGCGCTCGACTGATGCTGCGAGGACTGCCGGCGAGACAAACTCATCCGGGATGAATGAAGTCACCGGCGGAAGTGCCCCTTGAAACTGTTCGTCGACTACCTTGCGGCTCAATTTCACCCCGATGGCTCCGACCTCCGGATCCATCGACACGACTTCCATGGTAGCCACCAGGTTGGGGAGGGCTCGGATGCGATCTCCAACGGTGATCTTCGTGTCCTGATCCGGGTTGAAATGATAGGAGAACACCAGTGAGCGCTTCTCTTCCACGGGACCACCGGCGGCCCGACGGGCGCCACCGATGCAGGCGATATCCTCCTCCAATACCGCAGGGTCCTGCTCGGCCCGGTCGAACATGCGCCACCAGACCGGTTTCGATTCGCGCCGGTGAAACTCGAGGAGGTGCAGCATCGTTTCGTGGAGGATTTGCCGCTTCGGGTCTTTTTCTCGGCGCAGGTTCTTTTCCATTGCACCGACCAACGCCGCGCGTTCCGCCGCCCGTGCCGCCTGCTCGGGATCGGGTTCGGCGGCGGGTTTCGCCTCGGCAGGTGGAAGGTAGGCAATCCCGGACTTTTTCTGCTCGGACTGGAGCCAGTCATACAGCTGACAGGTCGAGTCACAATCGTTCCGGTTGTAATCCCTGATCTTTTCCAGGATCGGAGCCTTGCGCCAGTCGCGGTCCTGGCCGCTTTCGACCCAGTTGGCGTAGTAGACGATCGATTCTCCGGCGGCCTTGACGTCCCCGCTGCGCTGACCGCGGTAGAGGTGTTCGACGTACTTGATCGAATAACTCGGTTCACCGATGCGCAGGCCCTGCTGCGTGATCTTGTAGAGGTCGACGAAGGCGCCGTTGCGCAGCAACTCATCCAACTCATCCTCCCGCGTGCCGTGGCGTCCCATGAGCCGTCGGAGCGCGCTCACTTCGTACTGGGCGTAATGATAAATGTGCAGCGAGGGATTTTTTCGCCAACGCGCGTGCGCCCAATCGATGAAGCCCTCAAAGGCCTTCTTTTCCTCCGTCGCATCATGTGCCCACCAGTCGATGAATAGGAGTTTCTTTTTCTCCCGATAGGTGACGCCGAAAAGATACTCGAGCCCGCCTTCCACCAATGGGAATCCCTCCATGTCGAAAAACAAATCGTTCGGATTGGGCGGCGGCAGGAGCGCGAGTCCCTGTCGCGGATGGTCTGGATCGGCCGGAATCACGCGGTACAGGGGTGGCACCAGAGTGCCGGCGGGGGCTTTCTTGCGCAGGGCGTTCGTCGCCACCTGCAACCGGGCCTGTTCCACCAGCCGGTCGGCGATTGCCTGGGTGAGCCCCGCGAGGCGGATGGGTTTCGCCTTGGCCAGTTGGGCGACGGTCATGATGCCGGCGGCGTTCAATTTTTTGACCTGTCCCTTACTGATTCGCGCGACCTGGGAGACGTGATCCATTTCCACGAGTTTGCGCTCCGCGTGCGACTGCCACCGGCCGTGGTTGGCGCGCGCCTCTGGCACGGGCGGGCTGTCGGCATCAAATCCGGCCATCTGCGTCAGAAAGGCGTCCTTCAACTGGAGGTAGTAATGGAAAAAATCTTCCGTCGCATACGAGGGAATTTCGTTGTTCCCCAAAACCACGCGCAGCGTCCGGGGTCGAACGCCCTGGGCGTGCTCCAGCATTTCGGCGTAGCAGCAGAGCTGCACCAGGTAGTACGGCTTGGTCTTCCGCGCGAGTTTGGTGTCCCAGACTTCGTAGACCGCCCGTCCTTCATGCTGGCTGTCCGTCCGCATAAGAAAATCGGCGTGTCCGCGAAATGGCGCGAGCGAGAGGCAGGCTTGGTAAATCACCTCGCGCCCGGCGGCCATGGCGACGCGGGTGTCCGCCTCCGGGTCCGGCGTGCGCCGGGCGATTTCGACGAAATCGCGCCCTTCGGCCTTTAACCGGGTGACGAACTTGTGCTCATGCTGGTTGCCCGTTTCCTGCACCAGTTTCTGCTCTTCCGTGTCCGCGTCCGGCGTCAATTTGCCGGGGTTTTCCAGATGGTAGCGGTCCATCCAGGTTGCAAACGGCGACTCCATGAAGCGGATCAAATCCGATGGGGAGTAAACGAGATTGCCGGTGACTTTGTCGCGATACATGGGGCCAAAGTTAGCACGCCTCCTCGGACATCCGTGGTCCGTGGGGGCAGTGCTGAGAGCGTTTTCGAGCAGCACCCGCGACACCGTGACTGCGACTGGCAAGTTCGCACGGCGACGACTGACGAGGTCGGTAGGAAACGCCAGAGTTCGGAGGCATCGTAACGACAGATTCGCTACCGGGCCTGCTCATGGCAACCAGCGAACCGTCCCTCAGACGCCCGCCCACGCTTCGCATGCCGTCAGTAGCTTTTTTTTCTCCGTTTTAAGGCAATAGCCTGACCCTCAGACCGCCGATGTCCGACCCCTCGTGATACGATGCCGCCGTTCAATCGCCGCAACCTGCAACAGGAGAAAAAACCATGGGACTCGAAACGATTGCCAGCAGCAAGGCGAGGTGGCTCCGGCGCCACTGCAACGAGGACGATGACGATGCCGACTTCGTCTATTTCGTCAGCCCCGGGGACCGTCGCCGCGACGGGATGAAACTCGGCGTTTACGGCGTGGGCAAAGGCGGTCGGGTTTTCGACGGCTGGGACGGGCCGTACTCGGTCTACAACGAATGGCGCCGCGAACTCAGTCTCCTCGCGCTGGGCGTGGAACCGGAGGAGGTCTGGAACCATCCAAGCCGCTTTCGGGGAAAGCCGTTTGTCGAGTTGATCGACTTTCCAGACAGCGGGAACTGCTGCATCGGCCCGAAAACGTCAGCCGAGCTATACCATGATTTCGTGGCGTTCGCGGCCCAAGCGAAAAAACACTTTGTCGCGCGGAGCCCTACGATCACACCGCTCGTGCGTGGCGTCGGCAATCGAAGAAACCTCAAAACACACTGGCGCCGGCAGGTTGGCCTCGTGTTCGCAACCCGCCTCGCCCGGGAAACTGGAGGGACTGTGCCAGCTGGGTCGCCTGAAGATCGCCGTTGGATGCTGGAGGCATACCGCAGATTTCGCGGAGCGTTTCGCACCGCCAGCGACGACGGGTTGATGTTTTATTGGTGAGCATGCCGAACCCGTCGACTCCCAACCGCAGACTTCGCCTTGCACTGGATACTCGATCGCATCGTTACCTTTGATGCTGCTCCCACCGGGACCCCGTCTGCTTTCCAGCGTTGGCTCAGGGAACCGCGAACTTGCATCCGGACTGACGACAAGATTCGCTCCATCGTTTGGCAACCGATCTTGAATGCCACTTCGGCTATTACGTGGTGCGCTTTGCCCTCAGTAATTGTGACCTTATAATCCCAAGTAACACGGAGTAACTGGAACATGAGAATAATCAAACTCAGCAAATTCGACGATTCTTTCAAGACTCCAGCGGATGTAGCAAAATTCTTTCAGGAGGATTTGTACAAACGTGATCCCTGCGGGGATTTCGGCGTTACGCCGGCCAAGCAGAACATGCGGGACATCCAAAAAGGCACGCTGCTGATTTTCAGTTACCAGACGACCTGCATGTATATCGGCCGCGCTGCAGAACCGATGGTCTATTGGGACCCGAAGGATAAGTCTTTTGACTCGAATTGGCCGGCATCTGTCGTGATTGACATGCCGACCCTCAGGGTCGTTGACGTGAAGCTCCACGATTTTGAGCGCGCGTTGAAGAAAGCGACTGGCTACAATAAGAGTATAGTCGCGTACCGCGGGTGGGCGCATATCCCTGACAAACACGAGGCGTTTGCTCTGAAGTTCTTTGGCGGGCCATTGAAGAAGCAGTCCGCGCTCGATGATCTGACTCCGCCTGAGGGCAACCAGGCGCCCAGCAGAGTTGAATCTACTCACTCAACCTACCAACGGGACCCCGAGGTCCGGGACTTCGTCATCAACCGCGCAAGAGGACGCTGTGAGTACTGCGGGAAGCAGGGATTCTTGCTCCCCAGCGGACAACGGTTTTTGGAAACCCACCACATCATCGCGTTAGCCAAAGATGGTACTGACACACCGCAGAACGTTATCGCACTCTGCCCGGATCACCATCGAGAGGCACACTATGGTGCCTCAGGTGCCGAAATGGAGTCCAAGATGATCAAAATTGTCTGCAGGAAGGCAAAACGGCATAGCTAACAAGTAACCGTTGCAGAAGCCGATCAGAGCGGGCGGGCGAGTCCCCTCGTGACGTTCAACCCAACGCCAACGCATTCCCCACGCCGCGGTAACGGTCCGGGTGGCAGGTGAGGATGACGACCTGCAGCCGGGTCGCGACGGCCGCGAGGGTCTCCAGGACTCGTTGCTGCCGCACGGGGTCCGTGTTCACGAGGACGTCATCGAGGATCAGGACTTGCGGCTCCGTGACCGCGAGTTCCTGGGCGACTGCAATCCGCAGGCAAAGGAGCAACTGCTCCCGGGCACCTTGGGAAAGCAGGGCGAAGGCATGGGCCTCCTCGCGACTCCGGCCCACGCCGGCGATGCGAAGCGATTCATCAAGGAACACCCGCCGGTTCGGCGTGGCGGTGAGTTCGGCGAATGCCGCGCTCAACCGCTGTTCCAAAGGGGCAAGGACGGCCTTCGTCGCGGCTTGCTTGCGGTATTCGATCAGGTCGTGAGCGATCCGGGCCGCCCATGCCAAGGTTTGAGCCGCCTGGTGCCGCTGTTGGACTTCAGCCTGCCGCTCGATAAGTTCGGTCTCACGAGAGTAGAGGCCTTGCCCGCCCAGTGTTTCGAGGGAGCCTTTCGCTTCCGACTGTTCGGTGCGTTTGGTCCTCAATTCGTTTGTGACCTGTTGCAGAGACGCCGCCGCCCGCTTGTTCCGGTCCGGCAATTTCTCAAAGTCCGGAGGCAGCTTCGCCCGCGTCCCATTTAGGCGGGATTCGGTTTCGTAAAACGCAGTTTGCGCCTGCGATTTTGCGCCGTCGATTCCCGCGGGGTGGCGATTCCGCAGGTCTGCGATCTGGGTCTCCAGCGTGCGTTGGCGGGTTTGGCGTTGGGCTGACTCCTGCAGCGTTTCTTGGTGAACTTCGCCGGCCTCTCGCTCCCGTTCGCGCAGATGGGAGAGTTCCTTGTCAAAGGACTTCAGCGCGGCCTCGGCCGCTTTCACATCGGCCGCCTCCCGTGCCTCGGCGGCCTCGAGTTCCGTGACGGAAAGAGCCTGTTCCTCCGCGCCGACCTGAAGGGTCTGCTCCAACACCGCCACACGACCGTTCGCCACCGTCAGGGCGTCGTTCAATTCCGCGGGTGTTTCGTGATCTCCCAACCGGTCCGTCAAGGTTTCGTCGGCGGCCTTGATCTGGGTGTCGAGGTCCTTGCGTGATGCGACGACGTCCCGGGCCGCGTCGACCGAAGCGACCTGAGCATCAAGCAACGCCTCACGCAGCGACTCCTCCTGGGCGGTGAGATCCTTCGTCAGTTCCTGGGCTTCCTTGGATCCGGAACGGACGACCACGCGTCCCCAGCCCTTCAGCTTGAGGTCGAGCGATTGGGGGCGATGGAGGATTTTCGTCTCACCCTTGGGCAGCGACTCCCGCTGGGGAGCGCCGGATTCGGAAAGCTCAATGGTGGCGCTCGCGTCGGGCGTGAGTTCGACGGTGAGGCCGAGGGCCTGTAATTGCGCTTTCGCATCCCGGACCGTTTCGGCGAGCTCCTCCAGCTTCCTGAGTTTGGCCGGGGTGATAGTGGGCAGCTTTGCCTTCTTCTCTTGCAAGGCAGCGAGGAGCCCCGCGGCTTTCTGCACTTTGCCGTAGAGTTTGCCCAGCGCTTCAGCCTCGGATCGGGTCTGCCGCAGTTTCAGGAGCGATTGCGTGCGCTGGCGCTTCTCGCGCTGTTTCGCGATCTGGGCTTCCAGTTCCGGTCGCTTGATTTGCCGTTCGTCAACTTGGCGACGAAGGCCCGAGACGGCCTCCTCGGTATCCTTGGCGGCCTTCTCCGCCTTGGCCGTGGCATCCTGGGCGCTCTTGAGTTCCACGTCTCGTTCCGCGAGGGCGGTCACATCGTTCATGACCCCCTGCAGTCGTTCCTTCGCGGTGGTGAATTCTCCTTCGCGCGCCTCCAGTTCGCCCCGCAGCCGCTCCACGGCCTGGGCGAGTTGGGAAAGCTCCCCGGCTTGGCGGGTGAGATCGATCTCCTCTTTTTCAAGTCTGCCCACCTCGGCGGTGGCGTCGTTGTACCGCTTGTGCTTCGCCTCCAGGTCGTCGCGGGTCTGCCGCAGAGCCGTCAGTTCGGTTTGGATGGCGGCCAGTTCGTCCTCCGCCTGCCGGAGGGGACCGCCGGCCTTCGCCTGCCCCGTGGAGGTGATCGCGGCATCGGCAGTTTCGCCGAGCTGATCCCGCAATTGCTCGATTACCGGGTCGATCTCCACCCGCGCCAGACGATGCCGGATTTGCTGGCCGACGTCGTTGTCGTCGAGTTTGGGCCACTCCACCGGCTCCCCTTGGCGGGCCCACAGGAATCCCAAAAAGCCCCAGTGGCTGGCATTGGTGGCGCCACGACCGGGGAACGTGGAATTGAGGAGCGACTGGACGCGCTGGTCGGCGGCGTCGGCCTCGGCCATCAGCTGCCAACTGCCATCCCGCCATTGTTTGAGCAGGCTGCGCGGCGACTGGAGAAAACTCTTTTCGATGCGGAAGCGACCCGCGGCGGTTTCAAATTCGACAGCTACCCGCGGCGCAAGTTCGGTGCCGACGGGCTGCAGGCCCTTCAACTCCTCGCCCTTGGTGGTGTGCTTGTCGAAGAGGGCGCGCGCCGCGGCAATCATGGCGGTCGACTTGCCGGTTTCGTTGGGCGCACCGAGAACATTCAGACCGGGGGTAAAGGGTCCGAGGTTCACGGTGTCCCGGAACGGGCCGACATGGGTGAGTTCGATGCGATGCAGGATCATGGTGCCACCTCCTGCATGGTCTGGAGCAGCACCTGTCGTGCGCGGGTGAGGTGCTCGGCGCTGAGCGCGGTCAATTCAATCTTCGACTGGGCCAAAAGCCGCTGGGCCTCGATCAGAGTGAGGGTGGCGTCGGTCGGTGGACGCGGTGGACCGCCCGCGCCGGTGGCAAACACTTCGATTTGATCGAGGTCAGCCAACACCTGCGCCAAAATCGGGTGGCGGGATTGCAGGTCCACCAGTTCCGCGGCGGAGAGAGCTATACTCGACCGGTCGAAGAGCTGCCCGACGAGAAACGGACTCAACTTCCCCTCCAACCAAGTTCGGACCTCGGCAAGTTGCGCGGGCGCGGTCGTGCCGGTGAGTTCCACGCGCAGTACTGTTCGCATGGCATTTGCGGCCAGCGACGACAACGCGTGGATAAGCGACGTACGCGACGCGTCGGCCGACAGGAAATCGAAGGTCAGCCGCTTCCAGTCGAGCGTCGCAACCTGGAGGGCCTCCACGCGCGGGGCGACGCCGGGAGCGTCAATTTCGACGAAAGCGACCCGACCTGAGCGGTCTTGGTCGAATTGGTCAGGCTCCGGCGTCCCCGGCATCACGAGACGCCCGCCATCGGTGTCAGGCAGCCAGTTGTGCCAGTGGCCCACGGCCAGATAGTCGAGGCCCGCCCTACTGGCGGCATTGAGCGCAATCGGGAAATCGTTGGGCTGGTGCTTCCCTTCAATCGCTAGCGCTCCGTGCGTGATGCCGACCTTGATGGCACCGGCCGGAACGGACGCCGCGAGGTCGACCAGCTTCAGACTCGGATCGACGGTAGAAAGCTTTTGCTGGAGGGGAGAGGCAAGGAGCCAGACGCCGCCAAGATCGATGGACTCGACTCGGGTCAGAACGTGGATGTGCGCCGGGGCCTTGGCAAAGGAACGTCGCTGCCAAACGGAGTCCGGGCCGGTGAAGGGATCGTGGTTTCCCGGAAGGAGGTAGATCGGGAGGGTGTGGTAATCAGAGAACATCCCTACCACCTGGCTGACGAGCGCCTCATCGACCTGGTTGTCCTCGAACAAGTCCCCTGCCACGAGGAACGCATCGACCGATTTCTGCCGGGCAAGGTCGAGGGTTCGCCGCAAGGTGGTGAGCCGGGCCTCGCGCAGCGCGGAACCTTTGGCGCCAAATTGAGAAAACCGTGCGCCCAACTGCCAGTCGGCGGAGTGGATGAAACGGAACATGATATCAGCGGAATCGTTTTACGTCTTCGGGATGCCTCTCATGCCAATGTCGGCAGGCCTTGTGCACCTTTCCCAAACTCAGCAGTGCGCACTCAATCTCCTTGGTAGAACCAATCACAGGAATCACCTTGGAATCCACGAATGCGGTCTTCGGCCCAGTGCGCGTCAGGATGTTGCGGGTGTCGATCACAGCGGAGTAGTCCTTTCTTCTCGCTTCCAGCATTTCGATCACCCGTACGAATGAACGATCGGCTGACATCGCCTCGACGGGAAGAACTCTTACGGTAGTGGAGGTCAAAAGGATCCAGGTGTCAGCACATGGTGACAGGACCGCGGCCTCGTATTCTGCGACATTGACCCGGGCATTGGCGCACGCGGCGTCGCAAATCTGCGTGCCGAGCCAACAGGCGGGATTGATGTCATTCTCGAAGAAGGTCTCGATGATTTGGTTTATGGTCCAGTTGGTGTCGGAGTGTTTCATAAGTGCATCGCTGACTTTCGGCCGTCAGTCAGCTGACAGATTTTGTATCGCAGGTTTCATTTCACGTGAGAGTAGCAACACCGGTAGGACATCCGCAGTCCGTGGGCTTCACCTCCGGTAGAGTTTTCTTACGCCCTCCGCGGCGTCGCGTACGCGTGCGATGAGTTCCTCCGGAGCGACGACCTCGACGTGGGCGCCCCAGCCCAGCACCCAGCGCTCCACCTCGTCGAGGTTGTCGACCCGTAGGGTCAGTTCGAGGCTGCCGTCCTTGCACTCTTTCTCGACCTGCGATCGATGCCAGACCCGCTCCCTCACGCGGTCGGCCACTTGCGGCGAGAAACGTACCACCACGCGGTGGTCGCCCTTGCCCACAAAAGCGCCAAACGACTTGGCGAAATGCGCCTCGGGATCGAAGTCGGCCGGTCGCTCGAACTTCCGTTCCATCACCTGGACATCCCGCATCCGGGCCACCGCAAAATGTCTCAGGTCGTTCCGTCCGGTGTCGTGTGCCACCAGGTACCAGAAATTGTCCCGGTTGGTGAGATGGTACGGCCGCACCCGACGGGTTTCGACCGCCTTCGCACCGGGTTTGACGTAGTCGAACTCGACCTCGCGTGAGTCCTGCAAGGCATGGGCCAGCCGGTCGAACACCTTCAGGTCGGTCTTGCCGAGCCCGGTGTGGTGAAACGACACGCTGTTCATGTGCTCCGGCGCAAAGGTCACCTTGGTGTGCAACGCTGCGGCCAGTTTCTCGAAAGCGTGGGCGAGTTGCCCGTGGTACGGGGTGCCCTCGTATTCCTTGAGCGCCTTCTCTGCCACCAACAGCGCGAGCAGTTCACCTTCGCTCACCTGCACCGTCGGAAACGATCTTACGGGATACGCATAGCGGTAAGCGTAGATCTTTTCGTCGTACTCCACCGGCAGCCCCAGCCGGTCGCGCATGAAGGCGATGTCGCGCATCACCGTCTTCGTCGAAACTTCAAGGAGTTCCGCCAGCTTCGTGCAGTTGGTCAGCCGACCGTCCTGCAGTTCTTCGTGGATGCGCAGCATCCGCGCCATCGGTGGACGGGAAAACTGAACCGGCGGTGACGATTGTCGCGCCATAGGACAGCGGTTGTCTGAGGTCTCGTGCGAAGAGACAACGACCAAACGCATCTTCACGTTCGCGAGCTTCGACTTGCCGCGCTATTCTCCCAGAAGAAACCGGCCCGCGGTAGCGACCGTTTGCCGGAGCCGTTCGCGCTTAGCCGAGCTGCCGGGGAAAAACTCCGCCGCCCGCGTGGGACCGTCTTTCTCCGGCGCGGTGAAATCGTTCTTCAAGGCGGTAATCGCCGACGCGTAGCCGGTGTTGCCGGTCTCCGCCTCGCGGCGAAAGCCCTGCACTGCGGCCTCTGCCCCGTCGAGATAGGCGGTGACGGCGAGCAGGACGTCGTAAGCATCCTTGGGCAGCCGTCGTCCCGTAGGTCCGCCAAACGCGTTGAGCTTCAAGACGAGCAACGGGCCGATGTCGGCGACCGGGATGTGGCACCGTTGCGCCGCACCGTAGAGGTCGCGCCCCTCGATCGCGACCTTGCGCCGGCAGGCCAGCGCGCGGTTGATCCCCGGAATGACGCTCGCCACCACATCGTCCACCCAGCGGGAGCCCGTCGTCGCCGACGGTGCTTCCGTGAGGAAATCGATGTAGAGATTCAGCGTCCCGCAGGGGCGGACGAGGCGGCGGTTTTCCGTCTTGAAACCGAGTCCGCTCAGATCGGATTGGATCGTGCCATACTGGCCGCCGGTGGCGCCGAGAGTGATGCCGAAATCCGCGTCCATCGTCACCGCGCCCGGCAAACCTGCCACGCTGCGTCGTGTGAGGTAGTGGACGGCGAGCCCGCCCACGAGAACCAGGTCGTCTTGGTAACGCTCCAGGGTGCGCCACACGGTCAGGAGCGCCGCCTCGGCTGCCGGCAGGCTTTCCGCCGGGTAGGCGTCGAATGTGTCGAATTTGCTCATGCCCAGCCTCCGGCGAAGTCCGGCGCCCGCCGCAGCTCCCCGGCCTGTTCGTCGGCGCGCAGACCCGCCCGCGCCAGATCGAGGATGATCTGCACGTCGGACACCAACTGAAAACCCTGCACGCTCTGCACGGGGTTCCACACGCCTTCGTCTTTGGGCAAAACCAGCCGCAGGCCACCGCCGTTCGGCACCCGCCGTGCGAGCAATTTTTCCCGCAGCAGAGCGTCGGCCGGAAAACGTCTCACATAGGCCGTCACCACCACCGGGGTCGTATAGGGATGACGCAGCCAGCCGGCCACCCACTGAGTGAAGACCGGCGGCTCCTCCCGCAGCAGGTCGCGCAATTTCCCCGCCAAGTCCACGGCGTCGGGGCTGAGCACCGAGTATTCCTGCGTGCGCGTCCGCTTGTGCCAGTCGTCCGCCTTCACCCAGGCATCGAGCACCGCCGCCGGCTTGGTCACGAGCAGGCCGCCAGTCGCCTCCGCCGCCCACTCGCGCGCGAGCAATTGCTGGCGTACGGCGCTCACCCAACCGAAGCTCACCCCGGCCACGGCGGCCAACTCCGCCACTTTCCACGCGCGCAACGGCCCTTGCAGCAGCACGCGCAGCACGCGCGCGGCGCGAGGGGCGAACAGCGAGCGCGCGGCCCGTTTTTCGTGCCGGGGATTGGCGGCTACCCGTGTCTCGACGAACACCTGGTCAAAGCTCAGGCGCGCGTTGCCCGCGAGGTCCGCGTAGCCGACGCCCGCCTCCGCGCACAGGTTGGCCGACTCTTCCGAAAGGTAGGGCGCGAGCAGCACACCGTAGCCGGGCGTGCCCGCCGGCAGGTTTCGCAACGACTGCGCCAGCTGCAGCAGGCCATGCCGCACCTCGCGCGGCTGGCCGAGGCGCTTTTCCTCCACAATCCACGTCCACGAGCGCCCGCCCGCCGTCACTTTCGCCAGCCGGTCGGCCCGGTCCCGGGCGCCGGGCGCCACGGGCACATCCTTGCGGAGCGAGGTCAGATTCAGGAAGGGCACCCGGGCCACCAACCCGCGCAAACACGCCTCAAACTGCGGTTCGAGGTCGCGCTCGTTCAGTGTTTCAGTAGTTTTCATCGCGCGGTGAACATGGCAAATTGAGTGAAATTGAGCAAACCTTTTGTTTCAGTGTTTCGCTCGTTTTCAGCGAAGGGTGAAATTGCCGATTGGAGTGAAACCAACGGTTCAGTCCGCCGCCGGCACCGGCACCCAGTCACCGCGCAAGTCGCCGAAGTAATGCACGCGGCGGATGGCAAGGCACAGACCCGCGCCGACCTTGAACTTCTACCGGGCAGGCCGAATCGGTTCGCCGCGCGCCCCTGAGTGTCCCGCCGACACCTTCGCCTCTGGGCTGAGGCCCACGCCGCCCCCTTTGACGAGGCCTCCTTTCACGCCCGATGGGAGGCGCAAGACCGGGGAACTGGCCGTGATCGATCCCTACATCTCGCTCGGACGGCGCGGTACATGGGCTGCCCTCAAACTGGCGGAGGTCGGCATCTCCTGTCCTGCCGACGATCCGCTCCCCTCTCGTTCCGCCTGACCGTTCTCCCCCGACCCGAGATACCCATTCTCCCCGAAGGTCTGGTCGTCCCGTGGTCCGTGGTCTCGTCGTCCGAGGCGAAGCCTCCTGGGACCACCGATGTCCGACCCCGCGTGATAGGATGCCGCAGTTGGATCACATCATCGTTCATCCGCCATCAACCCTCGTTTTGATCATGAGCCTCATCTACCTCACCGACCATGGCGCACTGCGCGCCCGCCAGCGCTGCGGCTGGCCGGAGGCCGCACTGCATCGAATGCTGGACCGCATCGTCGCCTTCGGCGCGTCACCGGCGAAGTGCCCACCGGCCGTGGCTCAGTGGCTGGAGGAGTTGAGCGGGATGCATCCGCACCGCGAGTTTCGCGTCTACGGCAATCATGTCTTCGTCTTTCAACCGGAGACCGAGACGGGCTGGCACCTGATCACCGTACTGCACCTGCCCCGCGAGTTGCTCCGTGCCTGGCACCGCCAACTTCACCGTTGGTTGGGAGGCGCGAAATAGGCCGCCGGCCCGAGCCCGAGCTGAACCGGATGCTGCCAGTCTGAAACACACCTGCCGAAAGCCCGCCTGTCGGGCACATCTCCCCTCATGCCTCTTTTCCTCTCCAAACCCGGTACTGCTCCAAATGTTCTGACGAAGGACAAGGAGCGAATCGTCAGCTACACGATCACCCCGGATGGCGCAAAGCAACTCCGGGCAGCCGGCATCCGTAGCGGTGCCAAGGTGCCATCGCGGATCTTGGCGGCGTTGATTCGTTCGGGTAACGCCCACTCTCCGCGGCTCGCCGAGTCGCCGGGGCAGGTGCGTTTCGATTTCAAGGGAGATGACTCGGCTGACTTTCTGCCCCGCTGCGAGATGACCGGTGCGGCAAGCGACGTGCACCTCGTGGTCTACGGCGAAGGCTCCGGCACCGTCGCCAAGCTGCTGGGACCTGAGCCGCGGTTCGTCCTCCAAAAGGTAACCCGGCTCAGCGTGCCGGTGACTGTCCTCAGCCTCGCCACCGTCAGCCAATTGGAGACCGCGCAAAAGCTGCCGCTCAAAACCGCCGCCGCCGCCACCCTTCGCGATTGGTTTCGCCAGGATTTTGAGAGCGCCTGGGAGAAACTGCAGAAACAGAATGTCCGCAAGCAGGAGGTGCTGCCGCTGGGACCGGACGGAGGCGAGTTGCCGCTTGGTGATGTGACGGACGAGTGACTCCGGTGGACCGGTTCGTCGTGTGCTTCCATTTGTGCGGCATTCCGTCCGGCTCAGCGCGCCGGAGCGCGATGGCACCCCAGCGACTCACGCGAACTACACCTCGGGCTTCCGCTTGCATTCGCTTCCTCTTCAGCGTGCCGATTGGATTACGGCATGTTTCTCCGTCATAGCCCCGGTATCCTGCTTGCGCTATCGCGAGAAGCGGCGATGCTTTCTTCTGTTCTTTAATTAGTACACGACATCAAGAGTGACTCGCCTGTCAAAAGGAGGGTCTGCCAACCGGGCTTGGAGAAGCCACGGTGGAAAGTGCGGGGCAAGCTGCCCTTCACGATGTGGGCTGGGCGAACGCCCCGGCCAACCAACCTCTCCCCTGGTGCTGTGTGCGATTATCGCTCCGCATCATGTCTACCAATACGCTAGCTCTCCGCATCAATCCGCGGAATCTGAATCATCACCTGTATATCAACAACGGAACGTGGTGGCTCCATTTCCACGTCCATCGCCCGGATTACACGAAGGCCCGCATTCGTGAGTCGCTCGGCACCAGCTGCCTCGCGACGGCCCGCGAACTGCGCGACCTCGCGCTCGCTCACCTCGCACTGCATGCCCGCCTCGGCGAACCCGTTCGCTCGATGCAGGAAGGGAGGGCAGCCTGATGAGCGCACGCTCCCACGTTTTCACCTCGGAGTCCGTCTCCGAGGGCAACCCCGACAAGGTCGCCGACGGCATCTCCGACGCCCTGCTCGACGCCTGGCTGGCGCAGGACTCGCACTCCCGCGTCGCGGTCGAGACCCTGGTCAAGGACGACAACGTAATTGTTGCCGGCGAAGTCACCAGCGCGGCCGCAGTTGATGTCGGGGCCGTCGTCCGCCGAGTCGTCCGCGACATCGGTTACAACGATCCTTCCCGCCGCTTTCACGCCGACGGCGTGAAGATCACGAACCTCATCGGCGAGCAGGCCCCGGACATCGCCCGCGGTGTCGGCCGCGGCCTTGACCAGGGCGCCGGCGACCAGGGGCTTGTGTTTGGTTTCGCCTGCCGCGAGACGCCGGAACTGCTGCCCCTTCCCATCGCGCTCGCGCACGCCCTCACCCGCCGGCTCGCCCACGAGCGCAAAGTGAACCAAGTGCCGTGGCTTCGGCCCGACGCGAAGTCCCAGGTGACCGTCCGCTTCGAGGGAACGCGGCCCGTCGAGGTCACCGATGTCGTTGTGTCGACGCAGCACGCGACGGGATTCGACCAGGAGGAACTGCGCGCGTGGGTGCGCGGCAGGCTCCTGCCGGCGGCGCTCGGCCCATGGCATCACGAACGCATCCGGACGTTCATCAATCCGACCGGCGCCTTCGATGTCGGCGGACCCGAAGGCGACTGCGGCCTCACCGGCCGGAAAATCATCGTGGACACCTACGGCGGCTACGCCCGCCACGGTGGCGGCGCCTTTTCGGGCAAGGACCCCTCCAAGGTCGACCGCAGTGCCGCCTATTTCGCGCGCTGGGTAGCGCGCCAAATCGTGCTCAGCGGCCTGGCCGCAACTGCCGAGGTCCAGGTCGCCTATGCCATCGGCATCGCTAAACCGGTGTCATTCCTGGTCGACACTCGCGGCACGGGAGACGACGCGCGCGCCGTCAAGTTCGCAGAGAATTTCGATGGTCGCCCTGGCGCCATCATTGAGCAGTTCGGGCTCCTGCGTCCGATTTACTCCACCACCACGAACTACGGGCATTTCGGTAAACCCGCACTCCCGTGGGAGCTGCCGTGAGGCGTGTCAACCCCAGCACGAATCCAACACTCCATGAAGAACAAGGCACCAGCCAAGGCGCCGCCGGTAGCAACTCCACTCATCCTAAAGGCTTCGGTGTCGTTGCTCACCAAGCCTCTGGGGCTCCTCGGTTGGGACCAACTCGAGCCCGTCCTGCTGGCGGCACTAGCGACGAGCGAGCCGTTGCTGCTGATCGGGAGGCACGGTACGGCGAAGAGTTTTCTCCTCGAGCGGCTGGCCCAGGCGCTCGGGCTCTCCTACCGTTTCTACAACGCATCGCTAGTAAACTACGACGACCTAGTCGGGATCCCGGTGCCTAATGCGCAGCAGACTTCGCTCCACTACATCAGCACGCCCACGGCAATCTGGGACGCCGAGGTGGTTTTTATCGACGAACTGAACCGCACGCGGCCGGATTTGCAGAACAAGCTGTTCTCGATCATCCACGAAAAGAGAGTCCAAGGCGTTCGTTTGGAAAAGCTCCGCTACCGCTGGGCGGCGATGAATCCGCCGCCGACGGACGACCAGGAGCCCGGGGATATCTATCTCGGAGCCGAGCCGCTGGACCCCGCGCTGGCGGACCGGTTTGGCTTTCTCATCGCGGTGCCGGACTGGTGCGACCTCAGCGACTCGGAGAAGAATGGGCTGCTGGTCGACCAGTTTCGCGGGCGGCATGAATTCCCGGTCAACGTCCGGGCGCTGGTGGCACGAACCACCGCAACGTTCGAGTTGCTCTGCGCCAAACCGCCGGACATCGCCGGATATTTCGTGGCGTTGGAATCCCAGCTGCGCGGGAGCGGCACGCGGCTCTCCAGTCGTCGGCTCGCCATGCTCTTCCGGACCACCCTCGGTATTCATGCGGCGCGGATGACGCTCGACCTTGAAGCGAAGGAGGCAACGCGCCCGCCCGACTGGGAGACGACGTTGTTCATGGCCATTGCGCACGGCCACCCCGGGCTCGCCGCTGGCCCCATCGACCGCGCCACGCTGCTGGCACTTCACCGGCAGGCGTGGGCCATCGCCGGCCTGATGGAGGGCGACCCGTGGAAGGAACTGCTCAATATCGCAGACCCGTTGGAGCGCGTCGCCGTTGCGAGCCGCGCCGGTTTCCCGCTTTCCGAAGCCGACCTCTCGAGCCTCGTGATGGAGGCCGTAGCTTCGCAACCGGGCGACGAGCTCCGTGCGGCCGTGTCACTGGTGCTGTACCTGGCGCTGCGATCCGGCAAAACCATCGCGGCCACGGCGGCGGAGACACTGGCGTCGCAACTTTGCCGTGTGCTGCGACCGGCGGTTTCCACCCACGAAGTCTACGGCCAAAAGCTCACCTGCTGCCGCGAGGTTGCCAATCTTTGCAGCGCCCTCACGGACTCACCCTGCGACCGCTACACCCGCAACCTGCTGCAGGCGTTTCTCCCTGACGGCTATGCCAACATCACGCCGGTCCTCCTGCGAAACACTTTCGTGCAGCTATGGGCGCGATTCGGCCTCGATGGCAGCGACCTCAAGGCGGCGGCCTGACGATGAACATGCTCCACAACATGAGCGCTCCGCCCCGCACCAAGGTGAAGTTGCAGGGGCGCATGATCTCGCCGCGGGTCGTGGCATATTCGCTAACCTTCGCACTGCTCTTTCGCGATCACCCCAAGGGGGACGGCTTCGTCATGAACATCCTCGACGGCGCTTTGTCGTGGAAAAATACCGTGCGGGAAAGATGGGGGCAACCCGAGCACCTGTTCGCGCAGATCGGCCAGCCCGTTTTTCCGGAACGTCTCTGCGACTTCCTCATCGGCTGGAAGCCCTCGATTGAACACTTTGGCATCACATTCGACCTGTTGGGCACCGACGATCCGGAGGTCCAACATCGCGGGCCCAAGCCCGATTTCTGCCGCGATCCGCGCCGCTGCGCCGGCGTGCTCTCCCGTTGCGTCAGCACTCTCTACCTCTCCCGGCGAGCCCCCGACTACTCTTGGGATACGCTTCTCGCCAATCCGGTGGCATTCGACGAACCGCTTTCTTTCCCGCAATGAACCTCCTCGCCCATCGTCCCCGCACCGCGGAAGCCGCCGCGATTCGCGACCGAATCTTCAACGTCCTGCCAGCCGCGTCCTACCAGATGGAAAAGCTCTTCGGCCTCCTGAACATCAAATTCAGCGACCGGACGGAGACGGCCTGCGTTGAATGCCGGGCGACCCCGCGGCTTCTGCTCAACCGGCAGTTTGTCGAGGAACACTGCCGCGAGGACGGCGACCTTTTCCTCCTGATCCTGCACGAACTGCACCACGTCATCCTCGGGCACACCCGGCTGTTTCCGCGGGTGACCCCGCTCGACAACATCGTCTTCGATGCGGTGATCAATTCGATGTTGGCGCGCACGGTGGGCCGCACGGTCGGAGTGGGACTCTTCACGCGATTCTATTCCTACGGCAAATTCCCCGAGCGGTTGCTGCGTCCGCCACCGGGCTGGCCGGGTTCGTTCGAGGCCGCGCTCAACGGCCTGCCGGAACGCGAAGCACGCGCGGTACAGCTCCTCTACGGTCCCGAGGGCGGCGCCATCACTTACTACGACATCTACGAACTCCTCCGGCAGTCCTTGGGCAAGGACGAGGACGGCATCCCAGACCTCGTGCTCCTCGGGAACCACGGCGAAGTCCCATGCGAGAACCCGCTCCTGACCCAAGTGGTGCGCCGAATCGTCGAGGGGTGGCCGCCTCCGCCATTTCGCATCTCAGGTCGCGACGAAGGAAAGGAAGGGGCCGATTACTTTCTGAGCGAGGCGGAGCAACCCGGGGCCGCCTTTAAGCGGGCCTTCGCTCAGGTGCTGCGGCGCTGCGGCGTGAACTGTGGGCGCAGCCCGGCGGTTCATCGACGCCAATTGGGCGCCCAAGAGCAAACGATTGAGACGGTGATTCCAGATGCGCGCGACCGCCGAGTGAGTGCGCTGCGAACGTTTTACGGCCATAGTCCGCTGGTCTATCGCTCATCATTGAACGAGATCCGGCCGAGTCTGCTCCGCGTGCCCGTCGTGCACCTGTATCTTGATGTCAGTGGGTCGATGTCGGCCTGCCTGCATCACTTGACCGCCGTCTGCCGTGAACCCTTTCGTCGGGGAGAACTGGCTATCTTCGCCTTCTCCACCGTGGTCAGCGACCTGAAGGGCACGGACCTAGCAAAGGCGGCGATCCAAAACACCGGCGGCACCGACATCAATGCCGTGCTGGGGCATTTTGCGCGCATTCCAAAAAACAAACGTCCGCGGGTCATCATGATCGCGACGGACGGCTATGTCGGCCCGGCGAGGGACGACCAGCGCAGCGCACTCGGCCGCACGCGGGTCGTGGCGGCTCTCACGCACCCCGGCCACGCCGACGACCTCAAAACCTGGGTAAACCAAATCATCCAACTGCCGCTGCCATGAACGACCACGCCGAATACGTTTCACCGGGACATCCCGACCGCCTGGCTGACGCCATCGCCGAGGGTATTGTCACCGACGCGCTCCAGCAAAAGCCCGACGCCCTCGTCGGAGTTGAGGTCGCGGTCCACCGGAGCTGTGTCTTTGTCGACGGACGGATCGCGGCGGGAACCGGTCGCGTTGACGTCGAGCGAATTGTCCGAGACGTCTACACCCATGCCGGCTATGGCGGTTTGTGGCCTCCAGAGCCCGGGCAACTGAAGATCACGACAGACCTCTGCGAGGAGGAGCTGCCGGCGCAGGAATCCGATATCCGTCCCTTTTCAGATGACCAAAACATCGTTATCGGCTACGCCTGCGGTGACCAGCGGACGAATTATCTGCCGCTCGCCCACTGGGTCGCCGGCGAATTGGGACGCCGGCTTTTCGCGCTTCTGCGCGGTGACCGCGCGCTCGCGGCCACGTTTGGCCCCGACTTCAAAATCCTCGCTTCGCTGGAAGTGGCCAAGCGGCCGAGCTCCGCGAAGTGGCGACACCTGATTCTCAGCGTCCAGCACCGGCCGGGATTATCGAGCGAGGAACAGCATCGACTCCTTCTACCGATCATCCGAGAGATTCTGGCGGACCTGGAAGCGAGTGGATTGCCCGGCATTTCATCCACTTTTGCACCCGGGAAACTGGTTCTCAATGGCGCGGGCGACTTTGCGACCGGCGGACCCGAAGGCGATAACGGGCTTTCGGGCAAGAAGCTGGTGATCGATCACTACGGGCCGTTGGTGCCCATCGGCGGCGGCGCGCTCTCCGGCAAGGACCCGCACAAGGTTGACAAATGCGGGGCACTACGGGCGCGCCAGCTGGCCAAACAACTTGTTCGCGCCGGAGTGGACGAGGCCCGCGTGACGCTCGGCTGGGCGCCGGGGGGCGACGTTCCGTTTCTGGTGGAGGCCGTCACCACGCAAGGCGGTGTAAACCTCATCGTGCCCCGTGCAGAACTACCGCCGAAGGAGTGGTTCTCCATTGGTCGCATCGTCCGCGACCTCGAACTTCAACACCGCGATTGGGCGAGCGACGTGCTGGCGGGATATTTCTGCGCGCCGTCCGCTACATGGGAGCGGTGAGTCAGTGGTCGCGCGATCATCTCACAAGCAGGCGATCCCTTGGCACCGACCACACTTGCTTCGACGTAAACGTACTTGGCTGCCCCCGGCGACGCGCTGCCACGCCGACCATAAGAATCGGGCGCGTTCCAGGATTAAGATATCACGATCCGAAACCTTGCTGACCCCGTTGGGCCGCCTCCGAACACGGTGTCTTACGTGCCCGGCAAAGCTGTGGCTGGCCGGAATCCGCACTACATCGCATGCTGGACCGCATCGTCGCCTTCGGCGCATCACCGGCGAAATGTCCGCCGGCCATGGAGCATGGTTGGAGGAACTGGCCGGAGTGCACCCGCAGCGTGAGTTTCGCGTCTACGGCAATCACGTCTTCGGATTTCAACCGGAGCCTGGCACAGGCTGGCAGTTCATCACGGTGCTGCGCGTACCGCGGGAGTTGCTGCGTTCCTGGCACCGCCTCTGCGGGGGCACCGCCACCTTCGTCGGTGGCTCGCAGGGGTGAAATAGGCTGCGCGGCCCCAGACCACGCCGCACAAGATTCTGTCGTGGACGTAGCCAAGCGATTCATTGATTGCACGAGACTCCACCACGAGCTGTGGTGGCGGTTGCGACCATGGCTCAATCTCGTTCTTCCCCCGGCTCCACCAACTCGTCCGCGAACCCCGGCTTCAAAGCAATGGTCAGGCTAACCGCCCACAAACTCCGCAACAACATGGCCGCGGCGGAATACTTCCTGACAATGCTCGCCAGCGCCGAGGGCAGAACGGCGGCCAGTTCTACACCCCGTCCTGCGTCGTGCGCTGCCTCGTCGAGATGCTCGCCCCTACAAAGGCCGCATCTACGACCCCGCCTGCGGCTCCGGCGGCAGGTTCGT
>SXGU01498960.1_pt1 | contig 31076 bp, 24 predicted proteins | sample 3174531 | NCBI WGS metagenome assembly SXGU01 (sample SAMN11356863, study PRJNA531348) | freshwater metagenome | isolation source: freshwater sample F1-140 | place: China: Fuxian Lake, Yuxi | collected 2017-12-25 | reverse complement strand
CTCCCGGTTCGGCTGGACCGATTGCCAGTAGTCGTCTTGGGTCTTCGCGGAAGGTATGTCGGCCTCGGTGGACCCGGGCTTGAACCCAAGGCCCTGGCCTTCCTTCGTGGACGCGATCTGATTGGCCAGGACCGCGTCCTGTCCCTTCACTCTCACCGGACCGGTCTGGCGAAGCGGAAGATTGGCCGCCGGGTTCGACTTCCCCGGAGTCCTCGGGACCTTCCTCCGGCTAACGATGTCACTCACGTCGATGGATCTTCTCTCTCCAACCTTTGAGGGCCCGAAGTTCCAGTGCTCGACCTTCGTCCCGCGGATGATGATGAGCTCTTTGATCTTCGTGCTGTCCGGGAGCTCGAAGCGCGAGCGGAGTTGGCTTACGTTCACATCCGTCACACTCTCGTCGAGGCGCAGGACGATCCGGTCCGCCTGGTCGGCAGAAACCTTATTCATGATGTTGTTATGGATGTTGTCCAGGGCCCTCCCGACTTCTGCGTCGCTGAGTCCGGCGTAGTTACTGTTCCGCGGGGAGTAGTGGTCAAAGACGGCGCCGTTGATCTTGTAGTCGGGGTTCGCCCGGAGCTCCGGGATCACGGGATTCTGTTCGACGTTGAACCCGGCATCCGTGAGGACGTCGGCCGAGCTGTTCTCGTACTCCATGTTCCGGTTCTTGGAGTCGATCTCGGCGCGGTTCTTCTCACTCACGCCGTTGACGTAGTTATCCATCTTCGAGCGAGTCCCGGTGAGGGTCCCCGGCCGGCCCAGGGGTTCGACGGAGCCCGTGATCGACGCCTCGTAGTCGCTGAGCTTGACCGTCGTCTTGCCCTTCCCGTTCTGCGAACTCGGATTCTGCGATGCCTTGATCTGCGCCTTGAGGGCATTGATCTTCCGGGTGATCCCTTCGCGCTCGAACCGGAGCCTCTGCCGTTCTGCTTTCGACCCCGGCTTACTGAGTTGGAGGCCCAGGGCCTTGAACTTCGTCTGGAGCTGACTGATCTGAGAGCTCAGCTCCGCCTCTGCGTTCTTCGCGCCTTCATTCCCGGAAGGACTCTTGGAACCTTCTTCGAGAACTTCCCTCGAAAGCTTCGGGTTTCGGAACCGCTCCGGGATCTCGTCGAGAGGATCCTTCGGCTGCGGAACAGGTTTCTGATTCTTAAGCGTTCCGGTCCTGTTCACGGCGAGCTCGATCTCCACCCGGTCCGGGTTTTCTTTGACCACGACCTTGAAGGAGCTCATGTCGATGTCGGTGAAGCCGAGCTTCTCCCGGATCCTGTACATCGGAGTCAGCTGGAGGGCTTCTTCCCTCGTGAGCTTCCGCTTCGGCGTTCCGGCGGAGTTCGGCCCTTCGCCTTTCAGGGCGTTGATGTAAGCGGTCACGTTGTCGAAGGCCAGGGCCCCCTCGAGGCGGGTCACCTGTGGATTTTCCGCGAGGGCCTTCGCCAGGAGGAGTTCGCTCAGCTTCCGGCCCTGGTGGTTGACGTCGATGAACATCGAGTCCACGGTCAAGACGGTTCCGTCGGCGCTAAGGGTATACGCGAGGTTCCCTGCGGAAGCATTCGGTCCGTCGATCTGGATGATCCCACGGTTTTCTCCACCCTTAGTGAACTTCAGCTCCGACAGCCTTAGATCGCCGAGGGTCGCTTCGAGCTCCAGGGCCCTCTTCTGCGCGAGCGTAAGAGTGGTGGTGGGAGTCTCTGCGACCCGATCCGTTTCCTGAGGTTTCCTATCTTCTGTCTTGTCGACCTTGCTCCGATCTTCGGAGTTCTTGCTCACCCGGCCGATGAACCCCTTCGGCGTCCCGTCGGACTGGAGGTCGGCCTTCGAGGAGATCACGACCTCGGGCCTTGGCTTCTTCGCCTTCGGGTACTTCTGGGGATTGGCCTCGATCTCGAGCTTCACGGCCGCGGCGTTCTCTTCGTACCAACCGAACTTCCCCGAGCCCGTCTCGATCTCCATCAGGCGCTGGGCGACGAGGGTCCCGTCGACGTTCACGTAGCGGGTGGCCCCGACCGCGGAGGAGAGGTCCGGCGAGTAGTTCTGCTGGAACTCCCGGAGCCGGGCATTCTGCTGGGTCGCCTGCTGGAGGATCTGCGCCATCCGGGTCTGGTCCACGGTGAGGACGAGGTCGGAGTCCGCGCCGCCGGTCTTCGTCGCGGCCTTCCCCACCCGAGCGATGGCGGGCCCGATCATGACCGCGTTGGTGAACATCCCGGTGACGAGCGCGGACTTGAGCGTCGCCTCGTCACACTGGTTGAGCTGCTTGCACTTGAGCACGAGGTCCGTCATCGTCTGGGCGGCGTTCACGGGTAACCCGATCACCGTTTCCCCGAGGAGGGTTCGCACCACGAGCTGCCGCCGGGTGAGCTCCTCCGCGGTTTCCTTGGTCGTGTTCAGGATGCTCATGTTCGCGGTCCGGAGGTTTCCTCCGACGATCTTCGCCGACCCGGCGGCCTGGATCTTCATCCCCGCGAGGGTGGCCGCGGCGGAGACGATGAAGGTCTGGGTTCCGTTCCGGAGACTCTCGTCGACGATGAGTTTCTTCTTCGCCTCGGAGAGCTGGTTCCAGTTGCTCACCCCTTCTTCCCGCATCCGGGCCCGGAGTGTTTGGTAGTAGGAATCAGACGCCTGCCGGGATGCCAGGAGCAGACCGCTGGCGTAGATCCCGCCCGGGATCGGGGCGGAGAGGAGCATGATCGCCGTGTCTCCGAGGAGGGCCGGGGCCATGCGCGCCCAGTTCTCGAGACAGATGGTGTTCTTCGGAGGACAGTACAGACTCTCCGGTCTCTGGATCCCCGCCTCGATCTTGGTGTTGAACGTGTCGAGGAGGCCCGCGTACCGCGTGTACTCCGCCCGGTTATCCCGCAGCCCGAGGCAGGCGTCCATCCGGGTCGGACTGGTGCACTCGAAGACCTTCCGGAGGGTGTCGTTGCCGTCGAGCGCGCTGTAGAAGTTCTGCATCGGGATCGTCGTCCAGGACTGGATGTACTGGACGGACCCGCGGACGAACTCCGCGTTGGACCGCTCGATGGTCTGGCCCGCCCAGGTGTCCTGGAGGTTTAGTAAGTGCATCCCGCGGATGAGCGGGTTCGTCGTGCGGAGGGCTTCGAGGAACTTCTTATCCGCGGCGAGCTCCGCGGAGTACCGCAGGTACTTCGCCGTATCCGACATCATCCGGAAGGGATTCTCCAGGGCCTGGATCCCCTCTTCGGGAACTCCCTTCTGCGACGGCGGAGTCATCACCGCAAGCCCCCCGGTGCGGTAGTTGGCGACGAGGTACTTCGAGAACTGGGCCGGGTCGCTGACGATCCGGAGGAGGTTGTTGTACCACGGGAGGTAGCGCTCCCGGTTGGACTCCCCGCTCGCGAAGGCCTTGAACTCGTCGATGGTGCTGAAGCCGTGCGCCTGCATGAGCATCCGATCGAGCTCGGCCTGGCTCATCGAGATGTCGCAGGCCTTCTTGTCGTAGATGCAGGCCAGGGCCTTCTTCTTCAGGTCTTCGTACTGTGTTCCGAAGGGGATGACCTCGATCTCCCCTTTCTGGTCCCCCATGAGCACGGAGTCCTGGAGGTACCGGCGGTAGGCGTCCGAGCTATCCTTGTACTGCTTCCCGCGGTAGTAGCCCATGGGAACGCTCATGAACTCCCCACCGGCCTTGGCCTTCCGGCAGGTGTACTCCCAGTTACACTGGCGGTACGCCTGCTCTCCTCGGGTCTCGAGGCACTTGATGGTCTCCTCGTCCTTGTAGTTCCAGGAGGGGATGTACGTGTCTCCCCAGAACTGCGCGTTCACCGGGGCGAGGAGGGCTTCGTTCTGGTTCCGGAACTCGCGCTTGAAGGTCTGCTCGTCGAGGGTCCCGCACGGGAAATCGTCGCGCAGGAAGAAGGGAACCATGTAGCGGCCATCGCCGAAGGTCAGCCGGATGTCGACGTCTTCTTTTATGTCCGCGTTCGAGTCGTACTGTTGCTTGGTGTAGCACCGGCCGGAGAAGCCCTTGATGAGACACGGATCCGGAACGGTCCGGTCGGGCCTGTTCGCCGTCCTGGTCTTGCTCTTTGAAGTCTGGGACGATGTCCTGTTGCCCGTCGGCGGCTTCTTCCCCTGCGGCGGAACTTCTACTTCGACGGTCTCCCGGGGAATGTCGGTCCGCAGGTTCAGGATCGGGATCACTTCCTGGCCCTTCCCGATCGCCGTGACCCCCGGGTTCTTCATCCGGTCACCCTGCAGGTTCTGCCAGTCGGTGAGCTCGCGGTCGATGGCCTCCTTCTTCTGCTTCCATTCGTCGGAGAGGACGTACTTCTTGAAGTAGTCACTGGCGAGGAGTTCTTCCCGGCTGATCTTGAGCCGGTCCATGGCGATCTGGATCTGGATCTCGAGGGCGTCGGGCCTGAAGCCCGCCGGGACCTTGATGAAGTGGAGCTCGTACTGCTCGTCGATGAAGGAACTCTCCCCGTCCGGGAGGGTCATGAACGGCTGGACCGATCCGGAGACGAGGGCCCGCCACCGGTCGACCCGGAAGTCGATGACCATGGTGCGGAAGTAGCGGTTCGGGAAGACGAGCTCCCGGGACGCGAGGGTCTTCTCGCAGAGCCGCTGCATGCAGAGCGCTTCCTCCTTCGAGAGCTTGAGGCTCAGCGCTGGGGTCATGGCCTTCTCGCCGTTGGCCCAGAGGAGGGCGTCGCGCTCCTTGCAGTCCATGTCCCTCCGGAGCGGGATCCGATCGGCGTCGGCCCTCGGGATCTGCAGGCCGCTGACCATGATCGCCTGGAGCTTCTTGTACTGAGCGGTGATGAAGGTGTCGAGCTGCTCCCGCTGGGCCCCCGGTGCGGGAGCTTCGCAGGTGAGCTTGAAGTTCTCCGGCAGCGGAATGATCGGCGAGAGCCGCGCGATCCACTTGTCCGTCTCGTCAACCACCTTCGGGTCCCGGTCGTAGAACCGGCCCCGCTGCTCCATGAGGGCGATCTCCTCGGCGGAGAAGTTCCCGGAGGAGATCGTCGACGTGACGTTCAGCTGGCGATTCCGGTTATCCGTCGGGCGCTTGCCGATCTCGACCCCGGAGTCTCCGGTCTGGCAGTTGAGGTCGGTGAGGAGCTTGTCGATGTTCTCTGCCTGGGCAATCCGGAGGACCTCGGAGATCGGGATGCGCCGGCACGAGTAGCTAAGGGAAGCGATCTCCGGGAACTCCGACTTCACCACCAGCTCCCGCGAGGTTTCCGTGGTCTTGAGGCTCACCTGCGTGAGCTCCCGGTACCCGTCGGGCTCGTTGGCGTTCGCCTTCCTCGCCGTGGTCGCCACACTCATGCCGCCCTGGTGGATCTCCACGGAGAAGGTCGTGGCCTTGTCACAGGTCCTCGGTTTCCCGCAGCCGTTGGCGATGAGCTTCGTCTTGATCGTCGAGCTGGCGTTGATCTCCCAGGGCCAGCCCACTAGGAAGTCTCGGCTCGCAGGTGTGAGCGTGTTCGATCCCGTCGGCGTCGCGGTGAGGGTGCACCTCCCCGCATACTGGATCTCCGAAGCAAAGCTCCGGGCAGTGATGATGTTCTGAAATAGTAGCGCCACTCCCACAGAAAGGAGTGCATGACGGAAGATCATACTGAGTTATCGGAATTTTAAAGAGTTACTTAAAGGATGAAAGATACCTGATAAATGGAGGCAGCGATCCTCGTCGAAGGGGAACCTTCGAACTTAGAATCGCTGCCTTAACCGACGTAGATGAATTTCCTAATCGAGCTCGAGTCGCCTCAGGAACTCGTCACGGGAGATCTTCCCGTCCTTGATGGCGACCTGGGAGACCACCAGGGCCTTCTCGAACTTGGCCCGGTCCTTCGAGGGTACCAGGGTCAGGTCGATGTGCTTCTGATCGATGGTGCCGGTGTACTTCACGGCGTTCTTTAAAAGGGCGATGGCCGAATCCAGTTCCATGACGCTTTTCCTCCTGCGACTTCTATGCCGCCTTAGTAAAAGGTATGGCCTCGTCGATCAATTGGCCAATTTCTTTTTCCTGAAGACCGTCGTACTGAGCGGCTTTCAGGATGACCTTCAACTTCGAGTTAAGCTTCCCGATGTTCAGGCTCGTCTTGTGCTCGGTTTCACTCTCCAGGACCGCGTCGTGGATCAGATCCCGGTACTGAGCAATGAGGGTTTCCTGAAAATGCTCTTGGCTCTTGGTATTCAAATAGACCTCCAGGTTATTCGGAACTTCGAACCAGTCTATACCCAAAACTGGTTTCCCGTGCTAATAGCTCGGTTTTAAGTCTTTCCGATGGCTTGCCGATCCAGAGGGTGTTAACGGGATCTTAACAAGGACTTGGAATCTAATAAAAATGACAAAATCTAGAGGCATGCTACGATGATGTCATGCCAACAAACATCGATGAATTTCTTAAGATCGGAGAAGTCTTTCTCCCGGGAAACAGTCTCCAGTTACGCCTGGGACTCCTCGCCCTTCTCCTCAACCGCAACGTCTTGATCGAAGACGTCCCGGGGATGGGGAAGACCACCCTGGTGAAGTTCTTCGCCAAGGCGACGGGGCTCGTCTTCCGCAGAGTGCAGTTCACCAACGACCTCCTCCCCTCCGACATCCTGGGCGTCTCCATCTTCCTGAAGGAGTCGGAGAAGTTCGTCTTCAAGCCGGGGCCCATCTTCGGTGAGCTAATCCTCGCCGACGAGCTCAACCGCGGGACGCCGAAGACCCAGAGTGCCCTGCTCCAGGCGATGGAAGAGAAGCACGTCACCGTCGACGGACAGACCTACCCGCTGCCGGAGAGGTTCTGTCTCTTCGCCACCCAGAATCCGCGCGGGCAGCACGGAACGTACCCGCTCCCGGAGTCGCAGCTCGACCGCTTCCTCTTCAAGTTTCCCATGGGCCACCTGAGCAAAAATGAGGAGATCGACCTCCTCGCCAGCGGCTCGCGCCTGGAGAAGCTCGATACCCTCTCTCCCTTGCTCTCGGCGACCGAGCTCACAAACTGGGAAGGAGAGGTCCAGAAGGTGACCACGAGCCCGATGCTCCTCGAGTACCTGGCCGAGGTCCTGCAATCCTCGAGGGCCCGGGAAGACCACTGGGGCCTTAGCCCCCGGGCCGGGTTGGACCTCTTGATGGCCGCGCGGGGCTGGGCCTTCCTCGAGAAGAGGAACTTCGTCCTTCCGGATGACGTGGTCGCGGTCTTCCCCTTCGTAGCGGGCCACCGGATGTTCTCCCACCACTCCCTGTCCGCCGCGAGCGAAGAGCAGAAGGCGCGGGAGTTCGTAAAATCCGTTCCCTTCGTTAGAGAGAAATGAACCTAAAGAGCTTCATCCTCCGGCAGTTCCGGAAACGGGTCCGGGTCTACATCCTTCCGACGAAGATGGGGGGCTACCTCAACGGCCTCATCTTCCTCATGTTCCTCCTCTCCGTGGGGTACAGCAATAACCTCCTCCTGATCTTCACGCTCCTCCTCTTCGGGCTCAACCTCATCTGGGTGATCCAGACCCACTACTTCCTCCGAGGGCTTCGCCCCGGAGCGGTCGCGACCCAGAACGGGCACGTCGGGACTTCCATCCCCGTGCAGGTCCGGTGGGCGAGCTCGCCGCGGGGGAACCTCAAGTGGAACCTCACCCTGGTGCGGGAGGACCACGCGGAGGCCGTCGCCACCCACTTCCACTCCGAGCACGAGTCCCAGGGGACCCTCCGGTTCAAGCGCCGGGGCCACTACCGCTGGGAGCACCTCAAGGTCCACACGGACATGCCCTTCGGCCTCTACCAGGTCTGGATCTACTTCCCGGTGACCTCCTCCACCTACGCGTTCCCGGAGCTGAGTTCGACCAGGGCCCCGGTAGAGGTGCGGCCCTCGGAGCAGGAGGGAGAGCTCCCGGTGGAGAGGGCCGGCAGCGGAGAGGTCTCCCACCTCAACTCCTACCACGGGGAGCACTCCAACCGCATTAGCTGGAAGCACTACGCCCGCTCGGGACAGCTCATCATCAAGGAAGGAGAGGCCCTCCGGTCCTCGAAGGTCGACTTCGTCCTCGAGCCACCGGCCGGGGCCCTGAAGGAAGAGTACCTCTCGAAGCTCGCGACCCAGCTGGTGGACTGCCGGGCCCAGGGGATCGCCTTCACTCTTAAGACGTCGGCGAGCTTCCGGGGCCCGGCCTGCAGCGACCAGCACCTCGTCGAGTGCCTGAAGGAGATCAGCGTATGCTAGCCAACCGGGGCCAGAACCTGGTCCTCCTGGTCTTCGCCCTCTTGCTGCACGAGACGCTCACCGGCACCACCATCGGCCTCGTGCTCCTCGGCGTCGGACTCTCCTTCTCCGGGATCCGGACCACGAAGCTCGTCCGGAACCTCCTCGCCCTGGGGATTTTCGCCTCCTACTGGATCACCTACGGGAAGATCATCGACCCGGAGGTCGGGATCAACTTCCTCACCTCCATCATCGTCCTGAAGATCCTCGAGAAGGAGACGGTGCGAGACAGCTACATGGTCTTCATGGGCCTCGTGCTCCTCATCTCCGCGGGGTCCCTCTTCGAGAAGACCCTCACCTACGTGCTCTTCTTCGGCGGGAGCTTCGTGGTCCTCATGCGAGACTTCTACGCCTTCGTGGGCCAGCGCCTGAAGCCCCGGGACCTCGGGTACCTCGTGTTCTGGATCTTCCCGCTGACCCTCGTCCTCTTCTTCTTCGTCCCCCGGATGATGAACCCCATCCCCTTCAAGCAGCTCGCCCGCGGGGAAGGAGAGGTGGGCTACACCACGGAGGTGAAGGTCTCCGAGGTCGAGAGCCTGAGCTCGAACGCCGAGCCGGTCTTCCAGGCCCTCCTCTCCGAAGAGTTTCCCCAGGGGGAGCTCTACTGGCGGGGGAACACCCTCTCCAGCAACGACGGCTGGAACTGGCACCCGAACCACTTCGACAAGAGCGACGGCGAGCTCATCCTCGGAGTGAACGAGACCGAGGACCAGTTCACGCAGGACATCCGCACCTTCGAGAAGGCGGACTTCATCTTCTCCCTGGACTACCCCCGGGCCCTCCACGTCGGCGGGAACTACCTCGCGTTCAACAAGAACGGAACCCTCCCGCAGAAGCGCTGGCAGTGGCACCAGCGCTACAAGGTCATCGGCCAGAAGCTCCACTCCCTCGACACCACCGAGCACCTTAAGAACTACCTGCAGGTGAACCTCACCCCGGAGACGAAGGAGTGGATCGACGCGACCTTCCCCGCGCGGGACCTGAAGCTCCTCTCCCGGGACGTCACGACCTACCTCCGGCGGGAAGGGTTCACCTACTCCCTCTCCCCCGGGAAGAGCAGCGACTTCAACGAATTCATGCGCTCCAAGAAGACCGGCTTCTGCTCGCACTACGCCTCGGCCCTCGCGATCATCCTCCGGGCCCGCGGCGTCCCCGCCCGGCTCGTCTCCGGGTTCATGGGAGGGACCTTCAACAAGTTCGGAGAGTACTACCTCGTGACACAAAACGACGCCCACGTCTGGGTGGAGGCCCTGAGCGACGACCACTGGGTGCGCCTCGATCCCACCGCCTGGATCGCCCCGGACCGGGTTCGCCTCGGTGCCGAGGCCTTCTACCAGGACCTCAACGCCCGCTCCTTCCTGGGGGCGCGGCTCTTCCGGCTCCCGCCCGCCTTCCTCGAGCTCAAGCAGTGGTTCAGCCAGTGGGACTTCAGCTTCTACAACTGGCTGGAGCAGATGGACTACTACAGCCAGGACGCCTGGTTCTCGCGGATCCGCTTCAAGCGGGAATGGCTCCTGAGTCTCCTGCCGCTCCTGATGGTGGCCTTCATGGGACTCTACTCTTTGTACCTCAAGCTCAAGTCCTCGGAGGTCTCCGAGAGCGAGCTCCAGAAGCTCTGGGGGGCCTTCTACCGGAAGATTAGAAAGCGCGGAGTCCAGCTCTCCACGGTCTCCGTCAGCGAGGCCAAGCACCAGCTCGCGGAGCTCGACCACCCGGAGAAGGAGAAGTACCTTCAGATCTGGGACGGCCTCGTGGAAGCGAGCTTCGGCACGCGCTCGGATCTGGTGGCGTCGCTGAAGAAGCAGATCCGGAAGATCTAAGCCCGCCTAGGCGTCCCCAGCAAGGCGCCCCCGCCTAGTCGACGACCTTGTAGTCGGCCTCGATGGCATCGGCGTTGGCGGATTTCTTACTCACCTGGCGCTTGTTCAACTCCGCCTGCCTCGCGGTGGCTTCGGCTTCGGCCTGGAGCCGTTTCATCACCCCGTAGAGCTGGATGAAGCGCCGGATGAAATAGATCAGGAAAATGATGACGAAGATCTTAAGTAGGGCCATAGAGGAAACAACCTTCTCATAGAATTAACGAGAAGATAACCCCCGGACTCTACATTTTAGAATTATTGAAGCCTGCCGGAGTCGCCTACTGCTCGGATTCCGGCTCCCCGCCCTCCGCGGCGACCTCCTCGACCTTCGGTGCTTCCTTCTCGATCCGCTTGGCCTCGTTGAGCTTCTTGTACTCCTCGGCTTCCTGCAAGAGCTTGGCGTCGTGCTCCCGGAAGAAGATGGAGTTGACGTACCGGCGCAGGTCCTTCTTCGGCGTCTCCCCGAGGCAGTGGATGAGGCCCAGGTACTCGGGGACCTTCCCCGACGGCTTCGAGGCCTGGACGTTCACGTACATCTCCACCGGGGTGGTGAGGTGGAGGTTCGATCCCTCCGCGAGCTCAGTCTCGCACTGGAAGATCATGTTGGACTCGGTGAGCTTCAGCGCCCGCACCGGGACGAGGATCTCGCAGACGGACATGCTGTTCGTCTTGTTGATGTAGACCCGGTCTTCGTCAGACGCGCCTTCCCCGTTAATCTTCTTGGAGAATGCTTCTGCGAGCTTGAGCACGGTCTGCGGGTCCACCTCTCCGGGAGAGGTCAGGACCTGCGAGTACCCGAGCCCCAGCTGCATGTCCTTGGAGCCGAGCTCGTTGTTGAAGACGATGAGGAAGGGCCTTGCCTCCGGGTCGCCGTCCTTGATCCGGTTCACCAGGCTCAGGAGCTCGTCGTTGCTGTCCTTCGAGGGGGCTTCCCCGGCGGCGACCTTCTCCATGGCGTAGACGATCACCTGGGGCCTGAGCCGCTCGTACTCCTCCAGCACCTTGACCCCCGAGGGGACGCAGCGGATGGTGTAGGCGTACTTGTCGCTCCGGCCCTGGTGGTCGTAGAAGCGGAAGGTCTTGTCCACGATCATGATCTTGGCCTTCTTCTCGTGCGACGGTTCCCGCCGGTCCTCGAGCCAGGCCCTGAGCTTCTTCTTACTCTGCTTGATGGCGTGCTCCCGGTCGGCGAGCTTCTCCTGGATCCGGTCCTCCTCCATCCCCTCCGGCGGCAGGAACTCGTCCTCGAAGACGAACTCCACGTCCACGGCGTACTTGAAGTTGTAGAAGAGGTTACTCGTCGAGACACTCGTCACGAACACTTCCTGCGACGGGACGACGTGGGCCTTCGACCAGTGGTGGCTCAGGCGGATCCGGTCGCCGACGGCGAGCCTCTGATTCGTCTCCAGGTGGAGCCCGAGAGAATGGACGTAGCCGATCTTGCAAGTGAGGCCCGCCTCCCACTCTTCGGAGAGGGTCGCGGTGGCGAACGGCGGAGCTTCGATGTCCGCCGGGGAGAGGAGCCGGGTGACGTCGTAGATCACGTCGTAGGTTTCCACACTCTTGATGTGGGTGAGGTTCACCCCCGTGGCGATGCTCTCGACCAGGACCTCCGGTGGCGAGAGGTAGTCGACGAGCCCCACGGTCACCAGCGGGTGCTCCAGGGGTGTGCGGGCGAGGATCCGCGCGAGGTGGAGGTAGTCCTGGCTCTGCCGCGAGAAATCGATGAAGACGCAGGCGGCTTTCTGTTCGTAGATCTTGAGGAAGAAGGACTGGATCTTCCTCTCGTCGACTTCGTAGAAGCGCTGGAAGGAGATGGCCATCCGGGTGCTCTTCCGGAACTCACCCTGGAGGGCGCGGAAGTAGGCTTCGTCGTCTCCGAAGTAGAAGAATGTGAAGTTCTCTGCCATGGTATTAGTATAACATATGTTTAGTCACACGCTATCTCCGGCACTTAAGGCCCCGGAGGTGCTCCACGTACCGAACGGAATCCTCGTCTTTGTGGAGGGAGAAGAACTTCACCTGGTGCTCCCGGTACGCGGGACCGTCTTTAGACTGCCAGAGCAAATCACCATAAAGAGAGACCTTCGGAAGGTCATCTCTAAGTGAGAGGCCGAGGATCTGGTAGTACTGGCCACCTTCGTAGACGAGGTCCTCGTGGAAGCATCCGAGGCTCGTGGAGGAAAGAAATTCCCTCAGCTCGAGGATCTTCCGATGAGGTGAGATGATCAGTTGGTCCAGCGGGGTGAGCTCCGGGAGAAGGCTTCGGATGATCTCTCCGATCTCCTTCCCTCCCATACCAGCGATGAAGATCGTTTTCGATCCTCGGCCCAGGCTTAACTCCTGTCCTTTCTTATTGATGACTTTGATTTTGGTATTCGAAATATACGAATCTTTTAGCTTCGCCACGACTTCCAAAGAGGGATCCACCAGGTTGATCTCTTTGATGTGTGGCTCATTCTCAAAGGAAGTTCCGAGCAGGCCATGGTCGCAGCCGATGTCCCAGATGACCTCTGTCTCTCTCTGAAGGTCTCTTAGTTTCTGGAGCCGGAGCGAGAGGGTTTCCCTGCGCCTAGAAGAACTCGTCATAGTTCTGATTAAACTGGGCATCCAGCTCTTCTGTAAAATACTTTCTCACAAAATACTGGCCGGCGCGGACGGCCTCGATGAAGCCGTAGTTCTGGAGTCCCCGCAGGTGCTGCCCGAGTTCCTCGGGGGTCATCCCCAGGACCTGGCAGATGTCGGCGTAGGAGTTCAGGGGCCCGATGCCGTGGGCGCGGTAGAGGTTGGGCCTGCACCAGACCTGCCGGTAGAGGTACATGAGGAGGATGATCTCCGAGCGGTTTAGTTTAACTTTCTGGAGGATCACGTCGAAGAACACGTCCGGGATCTCGGAGGAAGACGGCACGCTGTGGGGGCCCTTCCCGGATTTCTGCAGGTCATTCTCCCGCTTCTTCTTAGAATGAAATTGTGAAAGCACTGAACGGATATCTTCCATATTTCCCCCTACCCCCATTATGGTGGAGTTCTCCGTTTTGTTCAATAGATCTCATTGAGAGGAAAATTCTTCTCCCTCCGCTCCCCTAAGGACCGGCCCCGCCTTAACCGATGAGCCCGGGGTGAGGACCTCGCATGTTTAAGAACGGTATCCTAGTCCTGGCCATCTCCATGGGCCTCTATAGTCTGTACTGGCGCAAGAACCAGGAAGCCACCCAGCGGAAGCGGGAGATCGCGTCCGTCGGCGCCATCGAGATCCTGGCGGTGGACGAGCTCTCCTTCGCCGAGAGCCTCGAGGAGAAGCTCTCCTCCCTCCACAGCTACTACGTCCTGGGCCAGAAGAACCTCCGGGACTTCGACCGGCTCCTCGAGGAGACTCCCATGAAGGACGTCTACCGCTCGAAGGCCTACCTGAACCTCCTCGCCGTCCGCACCCAGGTGGACCTCATCGAACACGAGCTGCTGCAGACCTGGTTCAAGCTCAAGGCCCGGGCCGGGAGGAGCGACCAGACGAAGCTCAAGACCCTCGAGGAGAAGATCGCGGCCTTCGAGCGCCGGTCCGCGCTCGCCGCCATGTCCATGGAGAACCTCCGGGGCCACATGGGAGACCAGGTGGACCTCAAGGAGAAAAAGCTCCGGTTCAAGGACGTGAGCGCGGAAGAGGTCGAGGCCGAGCTCAAGGAGCTCCAGGGCCACAGGAGCTTCCAGGTCTTCGAGACCAACGTCGAGCACCTCTCCTACATGCTGGAGAACGGCGAGCTCGGCATGGACAAGCACTTCTACCCCAGCGACGAGGCGAGCGGGAACATCACCGGAAACGAGTTCCCCGCCAAGGTCTGGTCCCTCACCTTCGACGACGGCCCGGGCCGCTCCACCAGTCGGGTGATCCTCCGCACGCTCCAGGAGAAGAAGCTCCGGGCGACCTTCTTCCAGCTCGCCTCCCAGGTGAAGAACTATCCAGCGCAGGCGAAGGAGATCCGCCGCGCGGGCATGGAGATCGGCGCCCACTCCTATTCCCACCTGCAGCTCACCAAGGTGGGGAGCACCATCCTGGACCGGGAGATCACCGAGGCCACGAGGGTCATCGAAAAGCTCCACGGCGTGGACGTGGAGTTCTACCGGCTCCCCTACGGCGCGGGAGTGAGCGTGCCCCACATCCGGCAGAAGATCGCCGCCAACAAGCTCGTCCATGTGTACTGGAACGTCGATTCCCTGGACTGGATGGCCCAGTCTCCGGAAAGAATTATTAAGAGAACTAAAGGTTTAATGCAAAAGACAAGTCGTGATGCGGGTGTTATCCTTTTCCATGACATCCACGTAAGGACGACCCTCGCCGCCGCCGCCGTCATGGATTACCTGAAGCAGGACGGAAGAAGGAGTTGCACCTTAAAGGAGATCGTCTCTCAAATGAACCAAGGTGCGTCCAAAGTATGTCCCTGAAAATTCTCCTCCTTCTGACCCTCGTTTCCTGCGCTCACAATAAAGAGTCGACCGCGCCGAAGGCCCCGGTGATCCCCACCGTGGCGAAAGAATTTTCCAAGGGCGAGCTCATCCTCGGGACCCAGCTTTTGACCAAGATCTTCGACCGGGAGATGGCCCCGCTTCCCTGCGTCCCGACCACCGACGAAGCGTCCCTCCTCCTCACCACCATCAGGCCCCGGATGGAGGTGGTCCAGGCCGACATGGAAGACATGCTCGATAGTCCGAAGGACGTCGACCAGCTCATCAAGACCTGCGACCAGAGCTGCATCTGCGACTACGTGGACGACCTCATGCGGGAGAACCTCGTGGGCCTCTCGAAGGCCCAGAGAGAGCTCATGAACAAGAAGAAATCCGACAAGGCCACCAACCGGTGCCTGAGCTACGTCCAGTCAACTTTCTGCCAGAGCGAGCTCTACCAGGAACTGAGCAAAGAGAAGGCGGCCTTTAGCCTCGAATGAGTTTCTTTAACTCTTCGGAGCGCAGCTTCCCCGCGGCCACCCCGGCCTTGATCAGGCCCTTGAACCCGTTCCGTCGCCAGTTCTCCAGGACGGCGATGGTCACTCCCCCTTCGGAGGTGACCTGCTTGATCATCTCCGAGAGTGGCAGAGAGGATTCCTTGGCACTCACGCCGGAGCCGGTGAGCACCTGGCGCACCAGGGCTTCGCGGTCTGGGGCGGTGAGAGAATCGAAGGCCTCGAAGAGGTTCTGACTGAACTCGTAGAAAAGTGCCGTGGCCGACGCCGTGAGGATGGTGAGCTCGTCGAGCTCTCGCTCCGAGACCACCAGGGCCGTGCCGAGGCCGCCGAAGAGGGTCTTGAACTCCGGAAGGCGGTCCCGGGCGGAGGTGGAGCTCAGAAGACTCACCCCTTCGCCGTACTGGGTGGCGAGGCTTGGCATCACTCGGACTAAGCGCCGGGCCTCGAGTTCCTTGAGCTGGGCTTCTTCGTCGATGGCAGCGAGCACACTCACGAAGAGAGAATCCTTGAACCTCCCCGCGAGGGTGAGCTTCAGGTCCTTGAGTTGCTGGGGCTTGCAGCCCACGAGGATCCAGGAGGGATCCTTCACCGACCCGAGGTCTTTGACCGGAGAAGCCCCGACTTTCCGGGCGAGGAGCTCGGCGCTGGTCCCGGAGGGTGAGTAGATCTGCCAGCTTGAGAGGTCCTGATTTTTTTTAAGGCCAAGGAGGATGGCCTCTACCATTTTCCCAGCGCCGAGAACGAGAACATTCATAGACCCATCTCCCATAGAGGTCTCTATCCTATTGGGGGTTGCGTGCAATGTCCAGAATCTTGACACCTGTCTACGGGCCCAGGGCCCTGGGGGGATCCAGTGGAGGCCAGGGGCCCGAGAGCTTGGCACCCTGCTTGCAAAAATCCGGGGTACCGGAGGACCCATGAACTGGAACTACATCGACCTGGATGAAGGCCCGGACCTCTCCCAAGAGGCCCGCGCTCTGCTGTCTGGCTACCGCAGGGTAGAAGAGCTCCGTGCCCCCCTCCTCTCAACCAGTAACCAGACCATCCGGCACTTCCGCTGCTACGGTGAGGACGCCTTCAGGGCCTGCTACTTTTCCATCTCCGTGCCGGCAGTGAGAGGGGGCACCTACGATAACCCGAACCTCGGGCTGTTCAAGAAGGCCATCACCGAGGCCTGCCTCGAGGAGCGGGCCGTGTACGTCTTGTACCTTCGCACCGGTGGGGTGCGCATCACCCATGACCGGACCATCTTCGACCCCATCTGGGGGATCATGCCCGAGCTCTTCCGGCTCCGGAAGAAACACCTCCTCGTCACCATCGCCGATGAGAAATGCCTCGGGGCCGGGGCCGTGTTCTTCGCCCAGGGAACCTTCCGCCTCACCAGTGCCGAGGACACGCTCCTGAACCTCACCGGGCCCTCCATCATCAAGAAGTTCTACGGCGACGCCGACAAACCCCAGCTGGAGTACAAGGACTACGCCTCGGCCGGGCACCAGTGGCAGACCAACGAGCTCATCCAGGAAGCCTACCGGGACTTCGACTCCGTCGTCGCCCGCCTCAACGGGCTCCTGCACTTCCTCTCCTATAGGAAAAGTAAGCCCCAGCTCCAGCACCTCTCGGCCCTGCAGAAAAAAGACCGGGCCACGGTTTTCCCCAAGGCCCTGGACGAGCACCACCGCTTCCTCGAGGTCCTCTGCGACGACGCCTTCGAGATCTTCCCGGAGCTCTCCCAGGTCGGGAAGACCTACCTCATGAAGAAGAACCACCAGCTCTTCGGAGCGATCCTCCAGCCGCTGAAGAACCCGGAGAACGTCATCAACCGCGCCATGGTCCGGCGCTACGAGATGGCCCTGCAGGTCTTCCGCACCCTGGGGCTCCCCCTCGTCTCCGGCATCGACAGCCCGGGGGGAGATCCGCGGCAGGTGGAGAGCGACCGGGACATCCTCCTCGCTTCCATCGACCTGGTGGAGAAGCTCGTCGAGTATCCGCACCCCAAGCTCGGCCTTCTCCTCAAACGGTCCTTCGGTGGAAGTGGCATGTTCGCGCTCCCGCCGTCCCACGGCTCTCTGGGGTTCCTCGCTCTGGAAGACAGCTCCCTGGGGATCATGAGCGACTCGCTGCTCGACCGAGTGGTGCAGTCCAAACCATCCCTCCGGGCCGACTGGGAAGAGACCAAGAGCAAACACTTACCACGGTTGCAAGACCTGATTAACTTTGGAACAATTGATAAAACCGTAAGCCTGTCGGAACTGGCCTACCTCATCGATGGCTTCCTCGGAGGAGCGCCGGTGGAGGCAAGCGACGTCAGCGCCCGCATCAACTAGAGGACCCCATGCTCAAGACCCAGCTCATAGACGACTCCCTCCTTCTCATCCAGCTCAACCACGAGAAGAAAGAGAATCCCTTCTCCCGGCGCATGACCCAGGAGCTCATGCAGCTCCTGGACGCCACCGGCCGCGACCCGAAGGTCAGGAGCGCGGTGCTGACCGGAGGGATCGACCGCTCCTTCAGCGTGGGGGGCGACTTCAAAGACGTGAGTAAGCTCAACGAAGTCGACGTCATCCGCGAGTACCTCCTCGAGATCATCGACCTCTACGTCTGTATCCTCGCCTTCTCCAAGCCGCTGGTGGTGGCCATCGACCACTTCGCCATCGGCCAGGGCCTGCAAGTCGCCCTCATGGGTGACTACCGCATCGGCTCGCACCGGAGCAGCATCGCCATGCCGGAGCTGAAGAACGGAGTGGCCTGCCCGCTCGGGGCCATCATCCTCGAGCGGATGCTGGGCCGGGCCCTCATGCTCCGGTACGTGATCGACTGCGGGGAGATCAGCTCCTCCCGGGCCGTCGAGCTGGGCCTCATGGACGAAACCTGCGAAGTCCCCGAGCTCCTGGAGCGGGCCCTCGCCAAGGCGCGGGCCTACGCCGCCTACCCGGCGATCCCCTTCACCCTCACCAAGTCCATCCAGAACCAGCGCTTCATCGACGACCTCGACGCCATTAGGCCCCTCGCGGCGAAGGCCCACGTGGATTCCTTCATGGCCAAGAGCGGGGAGAAGCACTTCAAGAACATCCTGAAAGAAACTAAATGAAACCCGGCGGGATCCCAAGCCTCTCCCGGGTCCCCGTGGTGGGGAACCTCTACTCGCTTCTGCGCCTGGGGATCGTCGGTTTCCTCACCGCCTCCACGGAGCGGCCGCACAAGCTCCAGCGCCTGAACCTCCTCGGAAAGTCCTTCGTCCTGATCAACGACCCGGCCCTCGCGCAGGAGGTGCTGGTGAACCTCTCCGGCAAGCTCGCCCAGGGACCCATCCTCAACCACTTCGCCAAGAAGTTCCTGGGGGAAGGCCTCCTCACCGCCGAGAACGAGCTCCACAACAAGCGCAAGAAGAAGATGATCCCGGTCTTCAGGCCCGCCCACGTCCGCCTCTTCCGCGGCGTCATCGACGACCTGGTGGTGGCGGAGTTCGCGAAGCTCAGGGCCGGGGAGATCGAGTTCAACACACTCCTGGAGACGCTAAACCAGGAACTGGTGAGCAAGGTCCTCTTCGGCCAGGGCCAGAGCACCGGGGAGCTCGCGCGGGACATCGGCTACATGAACAAGTTCGTCCTCGGGGAGACCCTGCAACCCGCACCCCTCCCGCCGTGGGTGTGGACCCCGGGCCGGGCCCGGGCCCGGAAGATCCTGGGGAAGATCGACCACACCATCTCGACCATCATCTCCTCAAGGCAGGCCCACCTCGCGAGCTCGCAGGAGGAGCGCAAGCTCATGATCGACCACCTGCTGGAGGTCTTCCGGAACGACGACCAGACCCTCGACGCCGTGGCCATCAGAAACGAGGCCATGGGGATCTACGTCGCGGGCCACGAGACCAGTGCCTCCGCCCTCACCTGGATCTTCTACACCCTGCTGAAGCACCCGGCGATCAGGGACAGGGTGACCGCCGAGGCCCGGGCCTCCACCGAGCAGTACGAAACCCAGATGCCGTACACAACGAATCTGATCAAGGAAGTCCTCCGGGTCTACCCGCCGGTCTACCTCCTCAGCCGGACGGTGCTGGAGGACCTGAGCCTCGACGGGAGGCAGATCCGGAAAGGAGAGTTCCTGATGATCAACCTCATCGGGATCCACCGCTCGGAGAAGGTCCACCTCGGTGCCTCGGAGCTCAGACCCGAGCGCCACGACGATCCCTCGGATCCGGTGAACTCCCTGCCGGGGAGCTACATCCCCTTCTCCGCCGGAACCCGCTCCTGCATCGGGGCCTCCTTCGCCCTGGTGCAGATGCTGTCAGTAGTCCGGCATTTTTGTCAGAGATTCGACTTCGCCACGGACCACCTGCCGGAGGAGCGGTACGAGGCCCTGGTCACCATGAAACCGAAGTTCCGCGTGCGGGCAAAAATTTACCCCGTTTCACCTCCGGGTACTCTCTGAAACAATCTAAGGATGAAAGACCTCATCCGCGAGCTGCAACGCCTCTCTTCCAAGAAAGAGGTGAAGGGCTCCGACCACCTCCGGACCACCCTGGGACTCGATAGCATGAAGCTCATCGAGCTCGTCGTGTTCTTCTCCGAAGAATGGGGCATCGATCTGGGCGAGAAGGCCGCCGAGGGCCATCCGGTGAACACCGTCTCCGACCTCGAAAAGATCATCTCGGAAAATTCATGAAGCTCTACCTGGTGAAGACCGCGGGCCTCCTCGAACCCTGGCGGCGACCGGCCGAGGCGATGAGGCTCAACGGCGTGAGCCTCCTGGACCGGCTGACGGCCCAGGCCAGAGAGCTTGGCCTTGTGGTGCAGGCGTGCGACGCCGGCGAGCTCGCGGGCCTCACCGGAGAAGCTCTCGTCTGCTCCGCCGCGAGCTACCTGAGCCGCGGCTTGCTCAAGGCCTTCGTCGCAGCGGCCCGGGGCTCGGAGAGATCGCTCCAGTGCCACGTCCAGAAACGGGCCCTGCTCGTCTTCAGTTCCACCGCGGACGAGGCCAGCGTGCCGCTCAAGCTCTTCTATCTCCGGCCCGGACAGCGGACCGACCAGTGCGTTCCCGTGACCCTGGAGACGCCGGAGCTCCTGCGAGTTCCCTCGGGCCTCCCCCCGGCCATCTTGAAGAAACCCGATACCTTCATCCCGGTGAACTCTCTTGTGGGAGTGGAGGTGGATGACTGGAGCGCCTACCTTCTGGCGGGGTCGCTCGCCAACCGCGAGTTCACCCTCGGCTCCGTCGAGGCGCTCAAGGCCTTCCTCCCGCAGAAGCTCCTCGAGTTCCTCACCAGTAGGCCCTCCCTCGCGAAGCGCATGAACCGCATTGGCCGCGGCTGCCGCATCCATCCCACGGCCGTGCTCGAGGGCTGCGTGGTCGAAGACGGCGTGGAGATCGGGCCCTACTGCTACCTCCGGGCGAGCTGGGTTGGGAAGAACGCCACCGTCCGCGAGAACTCCTCGGTGAAACTCTCCTCCATCGGCGCGGGGACCTTCCTCACCACCGCGAACCTCTTCAACGCCCTGATCGGCGAGGACTGCATGATCTTCACCCAGCTCCTCGTGAACTGCGTGATCGGGGACCGGACCTTCGTCGGCGGGGCCACGGGCTTCTCCGACTTCGACTTCTTCAAGGACTGGGCGACCATCGACCTCGGCGAGGGGAAGAGGGAAACCTTCCACAAGTTCCTCGCCAGCGCGGTGGGCGACGACTGCTCCATCGGCGCGGGCCTCATCTTCAAACCCGGCAGGATGATCCCCAATCGGACGACCGTCATCAACAAGAACATGATCGACGAGGTCCCGCAGCGCGAGGGCCAGCACCTCATCTCGAACCAGGGACGGCTCCACGCCATCCCCGAAGCCTTTCTCAAGAAGTAACTCATGAAACTGTGGACGAGCGTAGAGCAAATTTCATCTAAGGCACCGGAGAAGATCGCTCTCCGGCTCGGGGCCCAGGCCCTGACCTACCAGGAACTGTGTGAACGGAGTGCGGCGCTGGCCCAGGTGCTCCAGGAACACGAGGTCGGCCCCGGGTCGGTGGTGGGCTGCTACGTCGGGAACAACCCGGCCTTCGTCGCCACCCTGCTCGCCGCCGGGAAGACGGGTGCCTGCTTCGTGCCCCTCGATCCGAGCTATAAAGAAGAGGAGCTCCTGAAGATCCTCTCGAACTTCGGTGGCCGCCACCACCTGGTGACGACCGCGGGACTGCTCCAGCTGCAAGGGACCTCCGTCCTCGAGGTCGCCCCCCGGGGTGCGATCCTGAGCGACCGCCTCCAGGGCCAGCAGACTGTGCCCGAGCTCGCGTCCATTGGGATGATCCAGTTCTCCTCCGGATCGACGGGCGAGCCGAAGGGCATCCTCCTCACCCACGACGCCGTCTACGACCGGGCCCTGGGCTTAACAGTGTCCCTTGGCCTCACCGCCGCGGACCGGACTCTCTGCGCGGTCCCCCTGTCCCACTCCCACGGCATCGACTGCCTGACCCTCCCCACGCTCCTCGCGGGAGGCACGCTCTTCATCACGGCCCCGGAGCTCGCCGCTCCCACCAGCATCCTCGGAACCATCGAGCGGGAGAAGATCACCTTCTTCAGCTCCGTCCCGAGCTTCTACGAACTCTGCCTGAAGCTCATAAAGAAACAGAGCTACGACCTCTCGAGCCTGCGCCTCCCGTTCTGCGGAAGCGCGGCCCTCTCCGAGGCGACGGCCGAGAGCTTCTTCGAGCGCTTCGGGGTCTCCATCAAGCAGGGCTATGGCCTCGCGGAGATCGGAGTGATCTGCCTGAACCTCCAGCCCGATCCCCGGGACCTCGCCTACGGCTCCGTCGGAAAACCCATCCAGGGGATGGGCTTTCGGATCGAGCAAGAAGAGCTCGTCGTCACCTCCCGGGCGCTCTACTCCGGGTACCTCATCGGAAGAGACTACAGCTTCACCCCACAGGACCAGGAGCTCTTCACCGGTGACCTGGTCCAGGTGGACGGGAAGGGCCGGTTCTACCTCACGGGACGGAAGAAGGACTTCGTCAACGTCGGGGGCTCCAAGGTCTTCCCGCTGGAGGTGGAGGCCCTGATCAAAGAGCACCAGCAGATCCGCGACTGCGTGGTGGGTGCGGAGCCCGCGGCCATCACCGGACAGGAAGTGGTCGCCTACCTCGAGCTCCTGAGTCCGGGAGCAGACTTCGAGGCGATCGTCCGGGACCTCAGAGAGAGTCTCCGGACCCGCCTCTCCGACTACAAAGTTCCCAAGCGGTTCTACCTCGTCGAGCAGTTCGCCCGGAGTCCCCTGGGGAAAATTCTAAGAAGCAAGGTTAGGAAGGAAGATGTCATTTCTACTAGTGATCGATAAGACCTCCTCTGCTCCGGACTACCGGCAACGGCTCCAGGGCCTTCTGTGCCCGTACCACGGGAGCGTCGAGAAGCGGACCTTTAAAAACGGCGCCCTCTACCTCAGTAGCGGCGGAAGCTTCCACGGCTCCCACGCTCTCTTCCCCGCGGGCACGACCCAGTCCTCCATCACCGCCTGGCTCCGGATCGACCTCGGGGACGAGGTTCTTCGGATCGGAAACGACCCCATGGGCATGTACCCACTCTGGTTCTTCGAGACCGAAGCGTGTTCCTACTTCACCTCCGAGCTCAAGGCCCTGAGCGTGATCGACGGCTTCCGCTACCGGTTCAAGGCCGACGAGGACGTCCTGGCCATCAAGCGAAGGCCCCGGGACTTCTCCTTCCTCGAGGACGTGCGGAACCTCGCCACCAGCGCGGTCACGGTGGACCTCCGGACCAGGGAAGTCACCGTCGCCCGGGCCCCCTACCTCGAGTTCGACCAGAAAGTCTCCATCACACCGGAAGCGGCGATGGCGAAGCTCAGGAAAGAGCTCGAAGCCTCCCTCGCGACGAGCGAAGGCCTGCCGGGCCCCTGGGGCTCCATGCTCTCCGGAGGCATCGACTCCTCCGTCGCCACGGCCCTCCTCGCCTCCCGGGAAAAAAAGTTCGACGTCTACACCCTCGGCACTCCCCTGGGCGACGAGTACGCCGACGCCCAGGACCTCGCCGCCCACCTGGGGCTTAGGGCCAACCGGATCTTCGTGTCGGAGGATGAAGCCCCGGGCCTCTTCGAGACGGTGGTGTGGCAGAACGAGGTCTTCGATGGCCTCACCGCCGAGATCCTGGCCCAGCTCAAGGGGCTGGTGAAGGTCAGTGGCACTTCGAGCCGCCGGCTCTTCACCGGCTACGGATCGGACCTCCTCTTCGGCGGCATGCTCCTGCACACCGAGTACATGCGGGCCGTGGGTGTCACCAACGAACAAGAGCTCATCGAGCGGACCTCCTGGAGTGGAGAGTTCAGGCCCTTCTTCCACCTGAGCTCCGGGGTCGAGCTCTACCACCTCTACTGGCACCGGCCCCTGGTCCAGCTCGCCCTGAACCTCCCGACCCCGCTCAACTTCAAGGGCGAGGTCCAGAAGATCCTCCTGCGTGACCTGGCGGTGGAAGCCGGGTGGCTCAAGAGAGAGCACGCCTTCCGCGCGAAGATCGGCATGAGCAACGGCACGAACTTCTACACCCTGCTCTCCCGGGCCCTGGGCCTCGGGGATGGCTACGCCTACCCGGCGAAGACCGCGCGGGCGTGGGAGTACCTGAAGAGAAGACTCACCGAGCTCACCGGGAGGGCACCGTGAACTTCCTCGATTCCTGCTTCCCCTTGATCGCCAAGAAGAACCTCACCGGGAAGCTCACCGAGGTCCGGGCCGGCGCCGCCACCTACCTCGTGGTGAAGAACGCCGACGGCTACTACGCCTATCCGCAGAAGTGTCCCCACCGGGGAACGGACCTCCGCTTCGCCACGGTCCAGGACGCCGGGGTCCAGTGCCCGTACCACGGCTGGAAGATCCAGACCGACGGGAAGGTGGAGCATCCCTACGGTGAGAAGGTGAATTGCTCGGTGGCCGTGGTGAAGCTCGAGGAGCACTTCGACTGCCTGTGGATGAACCGGAACAAGCTTCCGCTGCCGCTCTCTCCGTCCGCCCACGTGACCTTCACCGGTGCCCAGTCCATCAAGCTCTCGGCCCCGTTCCACGTGGTGCTGGACAACTTCAACGAAGGCTCGCACACGGCCTTCGTCCATCGGGTCATGGGATCCAAGGAGAGCCAGGTGAAGGAGATCGACTTCTCCTGGGAAGACCGAGGCGACCACGTCCACGTGAAGTACCTGGGCCCCCAGAGGCCCAACCTCGTCTACAACGGTCCCTTCTGGAAGACCTACCTCAACTGGGACATCCACTGGGAGACCTACGTCGATCCCGTGCGCATGGTCTACCACTCGAAGTGGGTCACCCGCCGGACGGGCCGGAAGTGGTGGCTGGAGAACGAGAACGTCTACTTCCTCGTCCCCTGCGGGAAGGAGCAGACCTGGCTCCACGCCTTCACCTACACGGAGATCCCCCGGCACCTCAGGCCCTTCTCCTTCCTCATCAAGCTCTTCTCCAACGCCCTCACCAGGAACCAGATCGTCGAAGACGAGAAGTTCTACCCGGCCATCAGCGACCTCCCGTTCTCGTTCCGGGGCTTGCGGCTCGACAAGTTCGACCATCCCCTGGTAGCCATCCGGAAGAAGGTGGACCCGTCCTACTTCGTCGGGTTCGGGGAAGACGAATGAACCACATCACCACTCCGCTCCCGCTCGTCGAAACCAGGCTCGTGCGGAAGGCCCCGCGGCGGATCTCCTTCGAGGGCAGGCCCTACGTGGTCTGGAAGACCGGCGAGGGGTTCTTCGCCTCCAGCGCGGTCTGCCCGCACCGGGGGGCCGACCTCTCGAAGGGGAAGGCGTGCGAGAAGTTCCTCCGGTGCCCGTACCACGGCTGGACGATCGCCGGCGACGGGAAGGTCACCAGTCCCTCCGAGGGGAAGGCCAAGGGGCACCAGCAGACCTTCCCGCTCACCGACCGCTTCGGGTTCCTGTGGCTCGGCGGGGACGCCGCCTACTTCGCGGAGCTGGAGCGCGAGCGGGGGGACTTCCTGGGCGCCCTCACCGTGACCCTCAAGGCCCCGCTCCACATCACCCTGGATAGCTTCGTCGACGGGACCCACCTCCCGTTCGTGCACCGGCGGAACGCTCTCTTCGAACCGACGGGGGACCTGCAGTTCAGCTGGAGCGAAGACGACACGAGCGTCACCATCACCTCGGACTACCCCCAGCGACGGTTCTCCCTCATCGGCTTCCTGAACTTCTTCGTTCCCTTCCGCTGGGTGGTTTCGCCGACGGTGGACTTCGCTCCGGTTCGGATCCGCTACCAGAACTACTGGTACCGGGCCTCGGACAAGAAGGTCCCCAACGGGGTGAACACGAACACCTTCTACCTCTACCCGGCGGACCGCGAGACCACCGTGGTCCCGTGCCTGTTGTTCCACCGGCTCCCGAAGCACCTGCGGCCCTTCCGGCGCCTCTTCGCCGCCGTCTCCAAGCGACTGCTCCTCTCGGTTCTCACCGAAGACGTCGAGGTCGCCCAGAGCATGCTCGTGCGCAAGCTCGACCGCGGCGGTCTGCGCCTGGAGGCGGCCGACGTCCCGCTGGTGCGGGTGCGCGAGCGCTACCTCAGGTCGCGGGAGTTCGCGGGAGACGACTGAATGAACCAGATCACGACTCCCCTTCCGCTCCTCGAAGCCTCGAAGGTCAAGGACGTTCCGGTGAAGTTCACCTTCTCCGGGTCGCCCTACGTCGCCTGGAAGACCTCCGAAGGGTACTTCGCCGCAAGCGCCTCCTGCCCGCACCGTGGCGCGGACCTCTCCAAGGGAAGGGTCTGCGGGAAGGCCCTCCAGTGTCCGTACCACGGCTGGACTCTGGGTGCAGACGGGAAGGTTACGAGCCCCGCGGAACAGAAATCGAAGGGCACGGTCCCCGTCTACCGGCTGACTCCTCGCTTCGGCTTCCTCTGGCTCAACGGCGACGACTCGTACTTCGCTGCGCTCGAAGCCCAGCGCGGGGACTTCATCGGCGTCGTCCTCTTCACCTTCAAGGCTCCGCTCCACGTCACCGTCGATAACTTCTGCGACGGGGGCCACCTCCCCTACGTCCACCGCAGAAACGGGGCCAACGAAGCCCTGGCCCCGGACACGAAGTTCGAATGGGAAGAGCGGGAGGACGGGATCGACATCGTCTTCGATTACCCGCAGAGGCCCTGGACCATCAACTCCCTGTTCAACTACTTCCTCCGGACGCGCTGGTACGTGAAGGCCTCCGTGGACTTCCATCCGATCCGCGTGACCTACACCATCTACTAGTACCGGCCCGGGACCAAGCGCAGGGTCAACGACACCAACGCCAACACCTTCTACTTCTACCCGGCCGGAGAGGGCGTGACCATGTCACCGTGCCTGCTCTTCCAGAAGCTGCCCGCCTGGCAAAGGCCAATGAAGAAACTCCTCCGGCCGCTGCTCTCCTACCTCACCCGGGACCTCATCGGAGAAGACGCCGGGCTCCTGGAGCACATCCTCGTTAACCGGAAGGACTTCTCCGGGATGAAGCTCGAGGCCTACGACGCTCCCATCGTGCGAGTCCGGCGGCGGCTCCTCGACACCCAGGAGTTCGGAGACTTCTAACTCATCTCCAGCGGAGCCCCGTGCCTCATGGTGTTCACGGCGATGGACCTCGTCCAGACGAACTGATCGAGCACGTGCGCCGGCTCGGCCAGCGAAACCCCGTCGATCTCCGAGAGGATCAGTCGCATGCTCTCGGAGAGTGCGCTTCCGGAAAGGAGCTCCCTGTAGACGTCGTTTTTGTAGCGGACGAAGTTACCGGCATATACGTAGGTATACTGCGCTTCTTTGAAGACGGTCTGGAGCCGCTGCTTCGAAAGGAAGGTGATGTCGAGGTTTGTCTTCGAGTACCCGGCCTTCCAGGCGAGATCGAGGATGCTCTTCCAGGTCTGGTAGGCCTCCGTTGTGAGGCACGCGACGGAAACCCCGGATCCGAGGGCGAGGGCCGCGAAGAGGTAGTGCATGGCCTTGGGAGTCGGGTGGGCGGTGATGTTCACGAACAGCCCGGCCTCCTTGATGAGAGAGAGGTCGTTGTAGGACAGCTGGCCCGGGATGTGGAAGTTCGGATGCCGGCCGGTGAGGTAGCCGTCGAGCCCCGTGCGGATCCAAGCGGCGAAGTTCCCGAGGAGGGCCTTGTCTTTTTCGTTCACCGAGCCCATGAAGATCTCGTACTGATCGAGGAAGCCCTGGGCGAAGGCCCCGAAGCGCTGGACCCGCGCCGGCACCCCGACGAGCGACGTGCGAGGGATCATGAGCTCGTAGCCGCTGTCCTGGCACCAGTTGGCCTCCAGGTCATCGGCTTCCACGGCCGAGAGCGGGAAGTGGAACTGCCGCACGTATTCCGCTCCCCCCGCCTTCGGCCCGGTGCCGGAGAGCTTGAACCCGCCGAAGGGTTCGATGCCGACCCTCGCACCCGTGTTGGGCCGGTTGATGTAGAGGTTCCCGGCCCGGAGGAAGCGCAGGAGGAAGTCGATGTCATCCTGGGACTGGGAGTAGACGCCGCCGGTGAGGGCGTACTCGGTGCCGTTGAAGAGCTCGATGGCCTCGAGGATGGAGTCGTACTCCACCAGGTGGATCACGGGCCCGAAGATCTCCCGCTGCGACCAGGAGTCCTTGTTCTTCGCCTGGTGGACGGGGAGCTCGAAGAGGGCGGGGCCCACGCAGAAGCCGGGGAGCTTTTCAAAGGAGCGGTCGATGTGGATCTTCCCGTTCACCCGGATGGCCTCGTCCTTGGCCTCCTCCACGCACCGGCGGACGCGCTTCTGGTCCTCCTCGCTGATGAGGGGGCTCACGGAGGTCGCCGGGTCGAGGGACTCCCCGACCTTCAGGTCCGCGATGGCGCCCACGAGCCTCGAGACCAGGGCGTCCTTGACTTCCCGGTGGACGATCACCCGGGAGGCCGCGGAGCACTTCTGCCCCGAGTGCCCGAAGGCCGCGTAGAGGATGCCGGAGATGGTCTCGTCGAGCTCGCAGTTGTTGGTGACGATGATGGCGTTCGTGCCGCCCATCTCGGTGATGATCTTCTTCTGCATCGGGATCTGGTGGTGGTAGTGGAGATTGATCTCCTGGGCCGAGTGGCGGTAGATCCACTGGCCGACACTCTTGGAGCCGGTGAAGACCACACCGCTGGTCCGGGGGTGGGTGACCAGCGGGGCCCCGACCTTTTCCCCGTCCCCGAGGATGAGGTGGAACACCTCCTTCGGAACCCCGGCCTCCACCAGGAGGTTGTAGAGTTCGATCCCGATGAGCGGCGTCTGCTCCGCGGGCTGGAGGATCACGGCGTTCCCGGCGACCAGCGGGGCGACGGCCATGCCACAGGGGATGGCCAGCGGGAAGTTCCACGGAGCGATGACGGTGACCACTCCCCGATTGGTGAGCTTCTCATGGGAGAGCTGCAGGGAGATCTCCTGCCGGGCGTAGTAGTTGATGAAGTCGATGGCCTCGTCCACGTCGGCCAGGGCCTCGGTCATGGTCTTCCCGGCCTCGTAGATCATCAGGGCGGCGAGCTCGTTTCTCCGCAGCAGCATGAGGTCGGCCGCCTTGAGGAGGACTCCCACCCGGTAGATGGTGTGAGACGCTTTTGACCAGGGAGTCTTCGAGAGAGCTTCCACCGCGCTGTCCACGGCCTGGGTGGCCTCCGTGGAGGTGCTCTCGCGGTAGGTCCCGAGGATCAGCGAGGGCCTCGAGCTGCAGACGACCTTGGTGTCCCGGCTGGAGTTAAACGCTTCCTGCTGGGAGGTGGTTTTCTTCTCGAACGCCGCGAGCGCACTCTGCAGAGCTTCGAGCTCCTGGGGCAGGTGGAGCCGCAGCGGTCGCACCGGAGCGAAGTCACTCTTGGTCTGCGAGACGAAGGAATCCAGGGCGAAGGCCCCGGCCTTCTTCTTCTGGGTGTGGACGTCGATGGGCGAGAGGAGGCCGTTTGCTTTTTGGTGGGACCGCATGATGGAGAGGACCCCCACCTGCGAGGAGTTCTCCATGATCCGCCGGACCAGGTAGGCCATCCCCACCAGGAGGTTGCCGATGGGCATGTAGTTCCGGGTGGGCCACCCCATCCCCGCCAGGCCATGGGAGAGGGCTTCGTAGGTCATGTGGAGGCACTGGTGTTCGATCACCGGCGCCTGCGGGAAGCGCAGTTCTCGCAGGCCCTCGACGAAGGCGTGGTCCTGGATGTTGTGGGACCCGATGGCCAGGTGGATGTGCTGGTGGTTCTGGAGCGAGAGGTACGCGAGCTGCCGGAAGTGGATGTCCGACTCTTCCTTATTGAGGAACTGCGGCGGGGTGAACTGGTGGGCCTCGCCTTCGATGGTCTCGGCGTCCCAGTAGGCCCCCTTCACCAGCCGGATCGGCATGCGGATCCCGCGCTTCCTCGCCAGCTCGATGACGTCCTGGAGATGCCGGGCCCCGTCCCGCAGGTACGCCTGCACGACGATCCCGGTTTGGTCGAAGTCCCGGAGCTCGGGGGTCTCGAGGAGGACCTTGCCGTAGATCTTCAAGACCAGGTCCCGGTAGTGGTAGTGTTCGGCGTCGACGTTGATGAAGACCTGCTCCCGCACGGCCTCCTGGAGGATGCGCTTGAGCCTCGGAGCGACCTTGGCGTAGGTGGCCTCGAAGGCCTGGGGCCTGAAGTCGTGCGAGAGGGCGGAGACCTTGATCGAGACGTGGGAGCAGAGGATCCCCGCGGAGTTCTTCTCTCCCCGCGGGATGTGTTCCTTGAGGCCATGGACGAGCTGGAGCACTTTTTCAAAGTACTCGTCGGCCTCGCGGGAAGAGACCACCAGCTCGCCCAACTGGTCGAGGGTGGCGTCGCGCTTGGTGAGGCGCAGCTCCCGCAGCGTGTGGTGGGAAGTGGAGATGCTCTCTCCGGCGATGAACCGCTTGGCCATCATCCGCACGAGGTAGCGGATGATCACGGCGAGGACGGGTGCCGGCAGGTAGGAGGCCAGGGCCCCGCCGAAGTTGAACAGCACCACCAGGTAGTACGGCAGCTGCCGCATCATACGCTTGCCTTCCTTGCCCATGGACTTGGTGTCCTGGCGCAGGCGCCGGAGGCTCTCGAGGAGGTTGCGCTTGACTTCTTTTCCCGTCTTATCGTGGTCCAGGGACGGGAGCACCGCCAGGAACTTCAAGAGGTGGATCCGGATCACGTCGAACTGGGCCGTGAGTGAGAGACCGTAGTCGGAGAACTTCTCGAAGAGGCTCGAGCTGTAGTCGGAGACCTTCCCGACGAGGGCCTTCTGGATCACCTGAGCGCGGGCGTCCACATCTTTCCACTGGTCCGTGTTCCAGAACTCCGGGAGCCGGTTCTCATGGGTGACCCACTCGATCTCCGACGGGAAGTGGCCCGGGGCCAGGGTCCCGAGCCGCTCGACGTGGTCCTTTAACTGGAAGAGGAGCTTCTCGTCTTCCTGGGTCCTCAGGACGGGGTTCATCTCGTGGAGCCTCAGGAGGGAAAGTTCCCGGGAGAGCCGGCGGGTGCCGACGTAGACGCATTTCTCCTCGGGCCTCAGCGCACACAGCAGCGGGTAGGCGCCGACGACGACCTCCCGACGGAATCCGTGGGGGTGCGTCGCCTCGGCGAAGTCGATGAGCTCGAGGATCTTCTCCTGGAGCTTCCCCCCGGGGAAGATCAGCTCGGAAAACTCTTTGTAGTAAGAAACTTGCCACTGCTCAAGGGCGCGGCCTCTGACGATGACTGGGATCCCCGATTCGCTCACTGTATGCCTCCGAATTTGTCTTACAGTTTTACCCCCAAAAAGCCTTCCAGCATAGTATCTCGCGTAGATATTTGACGCCCATCATGAGAGGTCATAAAATGAAGCATGCCCCAACTTTTATTATTCATGGCATTTCTGCTTTCAAACACCGCTGCGGTGTTTGCCCAGCACACCTACACCCTGGGGGACCTGGAGGTCCTGGCCACCGAAGGCAGTTCCCAGGAATTCTTCAAGCACGCCCTGGACGTCAGACCCAGTGAGCGCCAGGAGCGGTGGAAGGCGATGGTGGTGAAGATGGGAGACGTCTACAGCAAGAGTCTTCTCGGGAAGGCGGTCGT